>Ga0209169_10002066_pt1 | contig 12194 bp, 8 predicted proteins | sample HubBroMetageWRM4_FD_188346 | JGI IMG/M metagenome (GOLD analysis project Ga0209169, IMG submission 188346) | Warmed soil microbial communities from the Hubbard Brook experimental Forest, New Hampshire - Hubbard Brook CCASE Soil Metagenome WRM 4... | ecosystem: Environmental > Terrestrial > Soil...
GCGCGATCGCGTCCGCCATCGCTGCCGCCGTCGGCTGATGCCATCCCCCCGCCGTTGACATCATCCCCGCGGCCCTCCGATTTTTTCTTTCCGGATTTATTTTCTTGGGATGCGTGATGTTGGCGGCGGCAGCGTTGTCGTTGGCACTGCGCACCGCGAGTGATGGCGGCAAGCGCGCAGCTGCGCAGGCTTAGAGGAGACGATCAACAGGCGATGAAATCGTTCAAGGTGGCGGTGATTGCGGGGGACGGAATCGGGAAAGAAGTTGTGCCCGAAGGCATCCGTGTGGTCGATGCGGCCGGCGCGCGATTCGGATTTCGCTGCGAGTGGACGCCATTTGACTGGAGCTGTGAGCGTTATGTCGCCACCGGGAAGATGATGCCCGACGATGGCCTCGCGCAGTTGCGGCGATTCGACGCGATTTTTCTGGGCGCGGTGGGGCATCCGAACGTCCCGGACCACATTTCACTGTGGGGATTGCTGATTCCGATCCGGCGCGCGTTTCAGCAGTACGTGAATTTGCGACCGGTGAAATTGTTTGAGGGGATCGAGTCGCCGCTGAAGAATTGGAAGCCGGGCGAGATCGAATTCGTGATCGTGCGGGAAAATTGCGAAGGCGAGTATTCGAACGTCGGCGGCCGGATGTATGAAGGAACGCCTGGCGAGTTGGCGGTGCAGCAGGCAATTTTTACGCGGCTGGGCGTGACGCGGATTATTCGCTACGCGTTTGAGCTGGCGCGGACGCGGAAGAAACGCCTGACTTCAGCGACGAAATCGAACGGAATTATTTTTACCATGCCGTTCTGGGATGAGATTTTTCGCGAGGTCTCGAAAGATTTCCCCGACGTAAAGACGGATCAATATCACATCGACATTTTGACGGCGCATTTTGTGCGGCATCCGGATTGGTTTGACGTAGTCGTAGGCTCAAATCTGTTTGGCGATATTTTGTCGGATCTCGGACCGGCAGTGGTGGGATCGATCGGAATTGCGCCTTCGGCAAATTTGAATCCCGAGAAAGAGTTTCCGTCGATGTTCGAACCGGTGCATGGATCAGCTCCGGATATTGCGGGCAAGGGGATTGCGAATCCGATCGGGCAGATTTGGTCGGGGGCGATGATGCTTCGGCATTTTGGCGAGAGTGAAGCGGCGGACGCGATCGAGGGCGCAATCGCCAAGGTTCTGGCGAGTGGCCGAGTGCGCACCGCGGATATCGGTGGAACGGCCACCACGAAAGAGTTGGGCGGCGCCGTCGAAGCGGCGGTCGCGAACTAATTTTCGTACCTTGCGCGACGAGTGTGTCCTGTGTATGCTTTTTACGTGAACGCTTTCCACCAGATGACACTTCATTCGACGGCGTGTTGCTGTCTGTGTTGTATGTGTGTGTCCTCTGGCGAGGGGAAGCGAACGGATTAGCTGAAGAGCTCAATTCGATTCTGTGGAGCCCACCGCCAGTGATTGGCCGGTGGGTTTTTTGTTTTTGGGCGTCATCTGGGATTGTGAGGCTCGGCGTTCTCCGAGCAGCGACTTTCTAAGAGCAAAGCGAAAACTGAAGAGAAAGAGGAGGAAGCGATGGCTGATTACAAGCATCCTGAAGTTTTGGTTTCGACGGAGTGGGTGGCCGAGAATTTGAATGCGCCGAACACGCGGTTGGTGGAAGTCGATGTGGACACCACGGCGTACGATCAGGGGCACATCCCGGGCGCAGTGGGATGGAATTGGCAGACGCAACTACAGGATAACGTTCGGCGCGATTTGATCAGCAAGGAGGCGCTGGAAGAATTGCTATCAAAGTCGGGAATATCGAACGACACGACGATTTTGCTGTATGGCGACAACAACAACTGGTTCGCGGCGTACGCGTTTTGGCAATTGAAATATCACGGGCACAAGGACGTAAAGTTGATCAACGGCGGGCGCAAGAAGTGGCTGGAGGAGAAGCGCGCGCTGACGACGGACGCGGCGAAGGTGACGCCGACGACGTACAAGGCGAGCGATCCGGACGATTCGATTCGCGCGCGTCGCGATGAAGTGCTCGCGGTGGTGCAGGGCAAGACGAAGGGGCATCTCGTCGACGTGCGGTCGGTCGATGAATTCACGGGTAAGGTGATCGCGCCTCCGGGCATGTCGGAGACGGCGCAGCGCGCGGGACACATTCCGGGCGCGGCGAATATTCCGTGGGCACAGGCTGCCGCAGAAGATGGGACGTTCAAGTCGGCGGATGCGTTGGCCGCGCTGTATCAAGGCAAGGGCGTGACCGGGGGCGCGGACGAGACCATTGCGTATTGCCGCATCGGTGAGCGCAGCTCGCACACTTGGTTTGTGCTGAAGTATTTGCTCGGCTACGACAATGTGAAGAATTATGATGGATCGTGGACCGAGTGGGGTAACCTGATCGGCGCGCCGGTGGTGAACCAGACCGTGTCTGGCGTGGCGGCTGCGGCGGGCGGTACGAAGTAAAATAGTTTAAGTGAATTTCACGGTGGCGCGAGCGTTCGCCTGAATGTTCGCGCCATCGCGATGAGGCGCGGTGGCCAAGTGGTAAGGCGGCAGCCTGCAAAGCTGCTATTCGCGGGTTCGATTCCCGCCCGCGCCTCCAAAAAACCGGTGACTGGTGATCAGTGACGCCGGCTGACTGGTAGAAGCAAAATTTTCCACCTCAGGCTTCTTAACCGAACCCACGAATTCTTTTTTTGGCTATTTGACCTCAATCGAAGATCGGAATGCGGATTGTCGCGTCCGAGCGAGGTTTTTACGAGTCACCAGTCGCGAGTCACCAGCCACGCATTTTAGGCGAACGAATCCGTGTGCGATGCGACCGGAATTGGGTGGCGCGGAAGTCGGACGAGCATAACCGTGCCGGCTTCGGAGCTGCGTTCGAGAATGACCGAACCGCCGTGATCTTGCACGATCTTGGTCACGATCGCGAGGCCGAGACCCGTGCCGTTGGGCTTGCCCGAGCTGACGAAGGGGTCGAACGCGGTCGCGCGGATTGCGGACGGAATGCCGCAGCCCTGATCGATGATGCGGACCTCGAATGTGTCTCTGTGATTCTGAACGTCGATCGTGACCCGGCCTTCGCTGTCGGGCGTGGCTTCGCAAGCGTTCAATACGAGATTGAAGAAGACGCGTTCGAGCTTTTTGGGATCGAAGACGCCCTCGGTGGCGCCCGATGAGGTGAACGTGATGCTGCGCGAGCGGAACTCGGGGCGGACGCGGACGGCTTCGACGGCGCGGCGCACGATTTGATCGAGATCGGTGGGCTGCGGCGAAATCAGGGAGCGCTGCGAGGCAAGTTCACGCAGCGAATCGATCAGGTCGGTCATCTGTGTCGATGCGGTCTGGATTTCCTTGTAGATTTCGCTCTTGTCCAGATTGAGTTCGTCCGCCTCGTAGAGGAATTCGGCGTTGGCGACCACCGCGGCGAGATAGTGGCGCAGATCGTGCGAAAGGGAACTGGCGGCGCGGCCGAGCGCGGCGATGCGTTCGTTGTCGATCAGCTTTTGTTGCGACGCGGCGAGTTCACTGCGCATCTTTGCGAAGGCCGTGCTCAGTTCGGCGATTTCACTCGTGCCTTCGGGAACGATCGAGTAGGTGTAGTCGCCCGCTGCGAGTGCACGGACGCCGGCGACGAGATTGTCGAGCGGCTTTGTGATCGTACGCGACACGAAGCCGAAAAGAAGCGCGCCAAAAACCACCGCTGACACTCCGAGCACGGAAATGGTGCGCGTGAGGCGCCGCATGAACTCATCGATAGGCGCCAGCGGCATCATCACATAGCAGCGAACCGGCGACGGCAGAGCGCCGTGGAGCAAAATCGAAGCGATCGCATAGTGATCAGTCTCCAGCGCGACTTCCGTCGACTCGGATCCAACCTGGCGATCGGAATCGCGGATCAACTTGGCGAGCATTGCTTCATCTTTTTGAGGCAGCGTCGAAGCAATGACGTCGTGATCGGTCGCGAGCGCAATTTGATTCTGGGCGACGAGCGCCATTTGTTGCGCAACGCTGGAGTTCACCTGAAAGCCGATGGCCAGGATGCCGAGTTCGCGCGATTCATCGCCCGCGCCGGCGGTGATCGTACGAAGAAAAACCCAGTAGAGCCGGCCGTTGTCGTACCACCACGAAGCGGTGTCGCCCTGGCTGACCGAACGCTTCAGGTCGCGTTCGGCGGCTTCCGGCGGGAATCCCGGATCAGTCACATGTTGGGCCACGACTTCGCCGTCGGGCTTGGCGAGCACGAACAAGTCGCTGCCCGCGAGTTTCCAGTACGTCGTCGAAGCGTCCTGAATCGTCGGCGCGTGGCCGGTCGTCATCAGGCTTTTCAATGGTGGCAGATCGGCGATCATCGCTGCGCTGCTTGAGAGCTGGCGCTCGCGTTGGTGCTGGACACCTTCGAACGCGCGGATGGAGTCTTCGGTGCCGGCGCGAACCTGCCGATCCGTCTCAATAATGACCGTGTGTCGGATGATGAGAAGAAAGCCGCCCGTCAGCGCGCAAATCGTCAGCAGCGTAGCGAGGAAAAGCTGCGTACGCAGGCGAAGACGCGACATGGCGGTACGGCCGGGAGTCATTGCGGAGTCGATGCACCGCTGCCTGGGACGAACTTATACCCAGCCCCATGAATCGTCAGGAAATATCGCGGATTCGCCGAATCGGGTTCGAGCTTTTGGCGCAGCCGCAAAATATGGTTGTCCACGGTTCGCGTCGAAGGGTAGTTCTGGTAGCCCCACACTTCGTTCAGCAATTCATCGCGCGAGAGCACGCGCCCAGGCGAACCGGCGAAAAATTTGAGCAGCTTGAATTCCTGCGCGGTCAGCGTGACCGACTTGCCGCCATGCTCCGCTTCCATGCTGGTGAAATCGACCCTGGCATCGCCGAACGTCAGAACTTCGTGATTCACCGATTTCGAAGGCACGTTGGAAATCTGCGGCGGTTTTGCCGCACCGCGGCGCATGGCACGGCGCACGCGCGCCAGCAATTCGCGCGGGCTGAACGGCTTCGTCACATAATCGTCGGCGCCAAGCTCGAGCAGCAACACTTTATCTTCGACCTCGGCGTTCGCGCTGAGCACCACGATCGGCACCGACGACGCGATCGACTTGAATTCGCGGCACAACTCTTTGCCCGAAAGTCCGGGCAGCTTCAGATCGAGCAGCACTGCATTCGGCTGCTGCTTGCGAAAATACTCAAGCCCTGTAATGCCATCGGATGCAATCTGCACCTGGAGCGAGTCCGCTTCCAAGAGCCTTTGCAGCGTGCGCTGCATCGGGCGGCTGTCTTCGACCACTAACACAGTTTCCATAGCTCTATCCTCGTAATTCCTTTCGTATCGGCCGGCGATTTTAGTTTGGCCTGCTTGCTTTCTGACGCACGTGGACTCGAATTGACGCTCAATAATCCGGATTCATCGCGTCGGGATCGTAGTCCTGCCCATATTTGTTTTTGTGTTCCTTTTGTATCTGCTTCACAACGGGGACAGAAACTGTCGGCAGCGCTCGGCTCGCATCGTCAACGACGACCGTGCGCTGAAGATTCGTCAGCGATTCGGGCTTCGCATTTTCATACCAGACGTGCATCGTGTATTTGCCTGGAGCGACGCCGCTGATCGCGTAACGTCCCGACTTGTCCGAGATCGCATACAGACTCGAATCGACCGCGAGCACCACGCCGGTCATCTCGGGATGAATGTTGCAGAACAAATAGGACGGGCCGATGCGATCGAAGTGAACCGAGCGCTGCGCGCCTGCTTGGTACAAACCCAAATCGAACTTCTTTCCGCGGTACAGCGAAAACACGTTATGGAACCACGGATCGTAGTTGGGAAAATCGACGACGCTCCCGACCGGCACAACCAGCAAACTCGGCTCGAATCGCTTGTTGTGCTGAACCAGTCGATAGCGCGGCTTGTCCGTGGCGCTCTGCGGCATCGCTGTCGCACCCGACGGAGTCAACCACACGACGACCTGCGATGCGTCGGGCGCCGTATCCGAGCCCGACTGTGTGAGCGTCACTTCGCCGGTCACCTCGTCGGGGCGTGGCGTTCTGGCGGCAGCGCGCGTGTGACTCGCTGTGCTGGAATCGCCGGTGTGGCCCGATGACGACGCGACGCTTCCAACCGCGCCAACGGCTAGGCCAAAGCCGGCGAGGACGCTCAAGAGAAATCGCAATTTATTCGAGGCTGGGTTCATAGGCTAAAAAAGAAATCCCACGGCCAGGCCAAGTTGATTTGCTGCATCCGCCGGCCCAGTCACGTCATAGGTTCTCAGCCGCCGGTATTCCACCGAGAAAAGCACATCCGAACGCGGCTTGAAAATGTAGTTGGCAAACAGCATCTGATTTCGCGCGGGAACCGAAAGCAAAAACGAATCGCTCGCTCCTGCGTTGCGAAGATCGCTGGAGTTGCGTCCGCCCGACCCCGCAGCGACGTTGAATTCGTTGCGAGAGTTCACGCGATACTTGAATTGCGTCCATCCCCCAATGACGCCGATGTTCGCCAATTGCGGTGCCGTTACCGAAGCGTAGTAGCTGGCGTCGCTTGGCCGCAGCGGACTCAACGGCAGCCCGCCAAATCCGTCGATGCCGCGTCCCGTAAAGAACTCGCCGCTCAACTCCGTGTGAGGCAGCAACGGGAATTTCCAATCCATCGTTCCCGCCCATCCCGAAACGTCATATCCGCCGATGAATCGCTGCGGCGAATAAACCGCGCCGAAACCGATCGTCGCTGGCCGGTCTTCCGAGTGCGTGCTGGCTGAAATCCTCGTCGCATACGTCGGCTGCCGAGAATTCGATGATGGCGACGAGATGAGAACGTTCGTATTCGGCGCGTAATACGAATACGACGACGGGATGAGGAATCCCGCTTCCACCTTGAATGCCGAAAACTCGCCGTCAAAGCGATGTTCGGCCCGAATCGTCGGCGTCCACGACCATAGTTTGCCCGCCGCCGCGAATCCTGGCACAACCACCGTCATGTAACTCGTCGGCAGGTTCGGCGCAAAAAACGGGTAGTCGAGACCAGCTACGACCGAAGTCTTTGACCAATCCATCCGGAAGCGCGCCACTCGTAGTTCCGCCAGCCCCGAGTTGCTCCCGCCGTAGGTCGTTGGTACCCCGCCAAAAAAATCCATTTGCAGGTCGGCGCTGGTATGCGCGCCAAAAAGCGTGGGCCCGTAACCGGTCAGGCCGATAATCGATTGCCGCACCGAAGCCGCCACGCTTCCGGACGAATAACCCGGGATCGAGGGAAGCGCGATGCTGGGCAGTGTGTTGTTGTCGACCTGCCCAAAATTCGCGAACGCCGTGAACAGGGCCAGACCCGACAACTTCAAGCGATTGCGCGACATGCTTTCGACCTTTGTTTGTCGCTGCTCATCGACCCTCGTATTGAGGATGTCCCAGTCGTCCTGCGAAATCTGCGCCGCAGCCGGCTTGGATTGGTCAGTAGCTACTTGCTGGTTTGCCGCAACCGCTCCCGTGCCCGTCTGAGCCGACGAATCCCCAGACTGTACTCCCGCATTCGCCGTCAATGCGTTCGCCCCGCTCGTTCCCGCATTCGTCCTCTCCAACACCTGCTTCAGCGCCGCGCGCAGCTCCTGAATTTCCGTCCGTGACTGCGCCAGTTCCACCTGCGTCTGCTCAAGCGACCGTGTCAGCTGGTCGATCTTGTCCGAAATCTCCGTCACGCTCGGCGAAGGGGCCGCATTCGCCGCCTGCGCCTGCCCGAACGCTCCCGGGCTACAACACAACAGGACGCACCCTAGAATCCCCGGCATCACTGGAATCCCGTTAAAAAATCCGCTTGTGCGCCCGCGGGCGCGGCGAGAAGGGTACGTCATGAGAAACAGCCTCCTTGGATTGCTTCGCTCGTGCCGATTATCTTAGCCTGACCCGGGTGTCGAATCGCTTGGAGCCCCCGCCCTTGTCTCCCACTTGTAAGACCACCTTCCACAGGTTGTTATTCCGGACGAGATGCCGACTCGTGACCGTGTCGCACGCTGTGCATAAACCGATGGGCGATACACGGATAGCCTCTGGCCGACCTCAAGTTCCAGGTAACTTGCACCCTAGAATACGTCGTGAGACGCCGAAATCACGGCATCCTTGCCGGTTTCACAAGAACGAGACAATTCGTTAACAAAAATACGGGGGCTGACGATGGCGATTGTCAATAAATCGTCAACACAGAGTCACAACATCGTCGAATTCGCCGATTGGGTCGTTTCGCTGAAGAGTCGGAGGCTAGGTTAGCATCAGCCCGAAGGTTGGTCGGGCAGCCTCGTAAAGCACTGGTGGACAAACTTTGTGGACGAACTTCGTGGCGGAGGCCACCGCGCAGGGAGCGCAACGCCCCTCGTCGGCCCACCTTAAGAAAGTTCTCGCCTACGCGAACACGTTCACCCGGGTTCCGTTCGTGTCGTTCCCGGTATTCTGTTCCTCGCCCTGCTGGCGCCCAACGTTGGTGTCCGCCGCAGCTTTCGGCTGCGTCTGCGCCGGAGGTTGCGTCTGGGCCTTCGCGTTTTGCCCTTCGATCGCGTTCGCTTTCGTCGCCGTATTCTGCGCCTTCTGCGAATTCACGTTCTGTACCGCTGCCGTTTCATTAGCGTGCGATTGGCTGATGCGATTGACCGACATGGGGACTCCTGCTCATTGCCAGTGCTGGTTGGCGCAATTTTGAAATGCCTAGATGGCTAGACAAACTGCTGCCCACCCCACCCTATCGGCAGGACATCCAGAAACTTTAGTCTCAGATAAATGGATGAGAGAAAACTAATCCGCCGCTTCCGGCGCAACCACCGTATGCGTCTGCCGGCTCGGCACCAGGCTCCGCACCAACACATACAGCACCGGAATGAAGATCAAGTTCAGCGTCGTCGCCGCGATCATCCCGCCAAACACCGTCGTGCCCACCGATATGCGCCCCGCGCGCCCCGCGCCCGTCGCAAACACCAGTGGCACAACGCCAAGAATAAACGCCAGCGACGTCATCAGAATCGGCCGCAAACGAATCCGCGCCGCCTCGATCGCCGCTTCAACGATTGAGAGCCCCTGCTCGCGCAATTGCTCCGCGAACTCCACAATCAAAATCGCATTTTTGCTCGACAAGCCGATCAGCATCACCAGACCGATCTGGCAATACACATCGTTCTGTAATCCGCGCAACGCCTGCGACCCAATCGCCCCCAACAACGCCACCGGCACCGCCAGCAGCACGATGAACGGCAGCACAAAGCTCTCATACTGCGCCGCCAGCGTCAGATATACGACGACGAGACCCAGCCCAAACAGCAGCGTCGCCTTCCCGCCCGATTCCAATTCTTCCAGCGACAGACCGCTCCACTCAAACGTCATGCCGTTCGGCAAAACTTTCCTCGCCAGCGCTTCCATGTCCTCGATCGCCTGGCCCGAACTGCGTCCCGGCGCCGCGTTACCGTCGATTTCCGCCGATCGGAACAAATTGTAGTGCGTGATGACCTGCGGATTCGCCGTCTGCTCGATCGACGCCACGTTGTCGAGCGGAATCATCTTCCCCGTATCGGATCGTAGATAGTATTGCTTGATGTCCTTTGCCTGCGCGCGGAACCCTTCGTCAGCCTGCACATAGACGCGATACGCGCGATTGTTGAAGTCGAAATCGTTGACGTACACCGACCCCATGTAAACCTGGAGCGCGTCGGTGATCTGGCTGAACGGCACCTGCAAGCTCTTCGCCTTCTCGCGATCGATGCGCACGAGATATTGCGGATCGTTCGCGGTGAAGCTCGTAAACAAGCCGGTCAGTTTCCCGCTCGCGTTTCCTTGCGCCGTCAACGTGTTCGCGGTATTCGCTATCGTCTGAAGCGAATTACGCCCCAAATCTTCAAGCTGAAACGTGAACCCGCCGAATTGCCCCAGCCCTTGCACCGCTGGCGGATTGAACGGCACCACCAGCCCGCCGGGAATCATGAACAACGGCCCGCGCAGCTTGTTGATAATCGCCTGCGCCGAATGCGCATCGCCCTTGCGCTGATCGAAGGGCTGCAGGTTGGCGTAAATGATCGCGCGGTTCGGCGCATTGCCCGCCTGGCTGAATCCGGCGACGGTGAATGCGGCGCTGATGTCTTTCTCGCTCGCGAGCACCTGCTCGACTTTCGCGCACAAATCGCGCGTATACGTCAGCGAAGCGCCTTGCGGAGCCTGAATGATGAACATGATGAAGCCCTGATCATCTTCAGGAATAAACGCGCGCGGCACGCTCTGATAAACCCAGTAAGTCGCGCCAAGAACTCCGATGAAGAGCAGCAGCGCCGCAAATCGCCAGCCGATCACGTGGCGTACCGTCGAGCGATAGACCTCGGTAATCCATTCGACGCCGCGATTGAATGCACGGAAAAACGCGCCCTGCGCGCGTTCTCGATGGTGCCCGAGGAAGATTGCCGAGAGCGCAGGCGTCAGCGTCAACGCGTTGAACGCAGAAATCGATACCGAGAACGCAATCGTCAGAGCAAACTGCCGGAACAAAATGCCCGTCGTGCCGGGAAAGAGCGCCACGGGAACGAACACCGCAACAAGCACGAGCGACGTCGCGATGACCGCTCCGGCCACCTCCTTCATCGCTACCGACGCCGCGTTGTGCGGCTCCGTAATCCCTTCGACGATATGCCGCTCGACGTTTTCGATGACAACGATCGCGTCATCGACCACCAATCCTGTCGCCAGCGTGATACCGAACAGCGTCAGCGTGTTGATTGAAAATCCGAATAGTTTGACGAAGATGAAAGTGCCAATCAGCGAAACCGGAATCGTAATCGCCGGAATAAACGTGCTGCGCCAATCCTGCAAAAACAAATAAATGACAACGATGACCAGCAAAACCGCTTCGACAAGCGTTTGCAGCACGTCCTTAATCGATTCGCCGACGACCGTCGTCGAATCGAACGCGATCGCGTACTTCATGCCCGGCGGAAAATTCTTCGAAAGCAGCGCGAGCTCAGCCTTCGCGTCTCGATCGACGTCGAGCGCGTTTGCGCCCGGCAGCTGCGTCACCGCAATACCCACTGCGTCGTGCCCGTTGAAGCGCAGCAGCGACGCGTAACTCTCCGCGCCCAGCACCGCGTGCCCCACGTCGCGCAGCCGCACCAGCGTGCCGTCCGTGCCCGACTTCAAGATGATGTTGTCGAATTCCGCAGGTTCCGTCAGCCGGCCAATCGCGCGCACGCTGATTTCGTAGGCTTGTCCGTCGTTGGACGGTTGCTGCCCGACTTCGCCCGCCGCCACCTGCACGTTTTGCTCGGTCAGCGCCGCCAACACCGTTGTCGCCGTCAACCCGCGCTGCGCCATGCGCGCCGGGTCCAGCCACAGCCGCATTGCATATTTGCGTTCGCCGAAAATAATCGCGTCGCCGACGCCGGGGACGCGCTTCACCGCGTCGCGAACATAGATGTCGAGATAGTTGCTGAGAAAGAGGGAATCGTACTCCCCGTTCTCCGTGTAAATGCCGCCGCCGAAGACGAAGCCGCCGATCTGTTTGGTGATGATGACGCCGGTATTTTTCACCGTGTCCGGTAGTCGGCCTTGCGCCTGGCTCACGCGATTCTGCACGTCCACCGCGGCGAGATCGACGTTCCGCGTCACATCAAACGTCACCGTGATCTGGCTCGTCCCGTCGTTGCCGCTGCTCGACGTGATGTACTTCATCCCCTGCACGCCGTTGATCGCCTGCTCCAGCGGAATCGTCACCGCCGATTCCACCGTCTGTGCGTTCGCACCGATGTACGCGCTCGACACGACCACCTGTGGCGGCGCTAGATCCGGAAATTGCGAGATGGGCAGGGAAGGAATCGAAATCGCGCCGCCCAGAATAATCAGCAGCGCGCAAACCGTCGCAAACACCGGCCTTCGAATAAAAAAATCGACAAACACTGTTCAACTCACCCCGTCAAAGTCTTCCGTTCAAACTCCGTTGTAGGGGCGGGGCTTGTCCCGCCTGACGTCAACAAAAATCACGTTGTATCGCGAAGCCTCGCCAAGCGCGCGTCCGACTCTTCACCGGAAAACGGAACACGAACCACGTCTCCGCTACTTGCCCGGCGCTCCGCCCATTCCCGGCGCCGGCTTCCCATCCACAACCGTCTCCATCACAGGCGCCCCATCGCGCAAAAACTGCAATCCCGACACGATGATGTGATCCCCGTCCTTGAGGCCGTCCTGCACGG
>Ga0209169_10002067_pt1 | contig 12194 bp, 12 predicted proteins | sample HubBroMetageWRM4_FD_188346 | JGI IMG/M metagenome (GOLD analysis project Ga0209169, IMG submission 188346) | Warmed soil microbial communities from the Hubbard Brook experimental Forest, New Hampshire - Hubbard Brook CCASE Soil Metagenome WRM 4... | ecosystem: Environmental > Terrestrial > Soil...
TCGCAGCTCTCTCCATTTTCGCAGGGCGCTCTCCCGTCGCGCAGGAAAGCGGCCCGCCGCGCATCAACGTCACCGTGGACCTGGTGCAGCTGAACGTCGCTGTGACGGACAGCAAAGGCAGCTACGTTACCGGCTTGCGTCCGCAGGATTTCGTGATTGCCGAGGACGGCATTCCCGAAGACATCGCCACCTACGGAGAAGGGAACGTCTCGGCTCGCGCACTGCCGGCCAAAGGGCCATCTGGCGCCGGCTCGCCCGATGCCGCCGGCGAGCAACAGAAAGATTCCGGCGCTAGCCTGTCTGCCAGCGAACTCAGTTCGCTGGTAGAAGGCGCCAACGTTTTCGTGCTTTTCGACACCAGCAACTATATGTACCGCGGCTTTGTATTCGCGCAGGACGCGATTGCCGATTTCGTCCGCTCGCTGGAGGGCGCAGACAAAGTCGCCTTCTATTCCTACAGCCGAGATCTCTCTCGCGCCGCTCTGCTCACGGCTGACCGCGCGCAGGTCTTACGTGCCGCGCGCACGACGGTAGCCGGAGACGACGCGGCGCTCTACAATTGTCTGTTGCTCACCGTGCAGGATGCCGCGCACTTCACGGGACGGAAAGTAATCGTGGTTTTCTCCAACGGTCCCGACAACTACAGCATGGTCCCGCCTGAGGACGTCGCCGAGCTGGCGCAATCCACCGGCACCACCATTTACATGGTGAGCACCCAGGAAGCTCACCTCGAGCCCATTTCCAACGCCGTGTTTCAGCGCATGACCGCTGCTACCGGCGGCAAAGTTTATTTCGCGAAAAACTGGAAGGACGAACAAAACGCCTTTGCATCCATCCGCGATGATTTAGCGCATCTCTATTCTTTGAGTTACTACCCCAAGCCCAATCCCAACCGCGGCTGGCGCACCATCACCGTAAAACTCGTGAACGACCAGCACAAGCACTATCACATTCGCACGCGCGACGGGTATCGCCTGCAACGCTCTCGTCTCTCTGCGGAATACGTTCCGCCCGCTCCGCCCGCAGCCACCACCAAATTGCCGTAGCTGGGGCGCGATACGAGCCTTTGTGAATCTGGGCCGCAGTTTATGGGAGCGCTCCGCCGAATGAAATCGGCAAGCCAGACTTTTTCAGAATTGCCAGGTCCAGAAGTTTCTCCGGCAGCCACCGCATCCGTCGCAACACATGCGCCGTGCCGCGCGTGAAAATTTGTAGTATCTTACGAAGTTCCATGGATCCGACGCAGACCAACCAACGCGCGGCACTCGGCTCGATCGTCGTCGTAAGCGCCGCAGCCGTATCTTTTCTGCTGTGGCTACTGTATCTGCACCGGGCTCCCGCGCAGTTCGCAGGCCGTTACGTTTTCTTGCCTGCGCTGAACGCAGTACTGAATGGACTGAGTGCCGTCGCCCTCTGCACCGGCTTCTACTTCATCAAAAGACGCGACCGCAAAGCCCACCGCGCCAGCATGCTTTTCGCCTTCGCGTTCTCGTCCCTGTTCCTCGTCAGCTATATCGTCAACCACGCCCTGCACGGCGACACGCGTTTTCCTTTAGGCCACGCGACGATTCGCGCCGTGTACCTGTCCATCCTCGCCAGCCACATTATCCTTTCGGTCGTGGCGCTTCCTCTCGTGCTCATCACCTTCTTCTTTTCGCTCAGCGGCCGATTCCCGCAACACAAGCGCATTGCGCGCTACACTTTTCCCATCTGGCTCTACGTCTCGGTCACGGGCGTGGTCGTTTTCGCGCTGCTGCAGGCTTACGCGTATTAATGCGCTGGGCCTGGTGTGACATGCACCGGCCATACCGCATCGTGGTGTATACTCGCGCGAAAAGCTGATAGACGCGTCACGAGAGGCGAACGATGCAGCGCCCGGCAGGTGTCACAATTTCCGCAGTGATCGTCTTCATCGGCTCCGGTCTCGCGCTGCTTTCCGCTGCACTCATGATCCTGGCTTTCGCCGTGATGCCCGCCTCCGAATCCACCCCCGCCTTCACTCGAGGCGCGGGGTTGATCATGTCCGTATTTATGCTGGGCTTTGCGGCGTGGGGCATTGTCACCGGCATCAACCTGCTGCACTTGCGCGAATGGGCCAGAATTTCCATGATTGTTTTTAGCGGCCTGCTGCTGGTAATGGGTGTGCCAGGCCTGCTCATGATGCTCGTGATGCCGCTGCCCTCTCCGCCGACGCCCGCCATGCCATCGGGCGCCGCGATGCCACCCATGGAGCACCTGATGACGATTGTGCGCGTCGCGATGGCGATTTTCTACGCGCTGCTTGCGCTGCTGGGCGGTTACTGGATGTATTTCTTCAATACGGGCCCAATCAAAGAGCATTTCCGCAGAGCGGGCGCGACGACTGCAGCGTCAAGTTGGGCGCCTGCCGCACTTGCGCCCACGGAATTGCCCGGCGCACCGAAAAGGCCTGTAAGCATTACGATCATCGCTTACCTGGCGCTGGTCGGCGCCTGCATGTTTCCGATCCTCAATATTTTGCATTTGCCGCTCACATTCCTGGGGTTCTTTTTCAGCGGTGGAAAGGCCGCGCTGATCGTCAGCGGTTACATGGCCGTGCAACTCCTGATGGCCTACGGTCTGCTGAAGCTGGAAAAGTGGGGCCGCAGCCTGGCCATCTACTACTTCAATTTCGCGATCTTCAATTCGATCATTTCCGTGATTCTACCCGGCGCCCAAGCGCGTTACGAAGAAGCCACCGCCGCCATGCAAAACTCGATGGGACTCCCGCCCAGCCCCTTCCAGTTTCCCATCTGGTTCAGCCTGGTTTTCTCCCTGCCAATGATCGCCATTCAATTGTGGTTTGTCGTCACGCGCCGCCAGGCGTTTGAAGGTCCACGCAACCCGCTCGCCTCGCGCTAGCCGCACCCCGGCTTCGCGATATCGGCGCGAAGATTCGGCGTGCGCGGCTGGCCTTACATGACGCCTCCGAAGTAGAATGTAAAGAGTCGTGTGTCTCCTTCCGCAATGCAAGAGCGCCCGTAAAGCGTTGACGGGAGCGGGACTCGATGCGATAATCGCGGCCTTTGCTTGAGCCTAGAAGTGTGTCCCGGAGCGGCTGCGCGCAATCCCGGGCAACAGTGCGACAAACGATACAAGCGACACAAACGGGGCAAAAGTATTCGTAAGCTTTCCTAACGATGGAAATCCTTCGCCAGCTCGGTGACCTGTTTCTTCAAGCTGTGCCTACGGTCATCATCGTTTTCCTTTTTTATCTCTTCATGCGCTGGGCTTTTTTCACGCCCATTCAAAAAGCCATGGCCGAGCGCAGCGCGAAAATTGAAGGCGCGCGCGCCGAAGCCGCCGCCGTCGAAGCCGCGGCGCGCCAGGATCTGGAAAATTACAATGCGGCTCTGCGCAAAGCGCAGGGTGAAATTTATCTGGAGCAGGAAGAAGCCCGCCAGGCGGTGCTCGATGAGCGCGCCAAGAATTTGAAAGCGCAACGCTCTCTTGCGCGCAAGGAAGTGGACGAGGCCAAGAAGCGCATCGAAGTCGATTTGGCCGAAGCCCGCAAAGATGTCGAGCGCCAAGCTCCGGAGCTGGCTGGCGCCATCGCGCGCGGCATTCTGGCAGGCAGCGGTCCTTCGGGCGGCGGTGCGCCGCGATGACGTCTCAAGCCATGCGCCATATAAGGTCTGCCACTGGCGCGCTCTGCTTTCTGATCATTTTTCTGGCGCTTGCCGCCGGGCCGGTTTTTGCGCAGGAGGGCGAAGCTTCACCTGCGGATTCCACCACCGGCTGGGTTTTTCGCTGGCTTAACTTCGCGCTGGTATTCGGCGTCATCGGCTACTGCCTCGCGAAATATGCCGCGCCAGCCTTCGGCGCCCAAGCCGAGGAAATTTCCAGGAAGATCGCCGAAGGAGCGCGCGCCCGCGAAGCCGCCGAGCGCCAGCGTCGCGAAATCAAAACCAAGCTCGAAGGCCTGGAGCGCGAAATCGAGCAGTTGCGCGCCGATGCCAAGCGCGACGCTGCAGTCGAAGCACAGCGCCTGCGCGACATGGGCCGCGCCGAAGCAGAAAAAATCGAGTTGGCCGCGCGCGCCGAAATTGACGCGGCGAGCCGTGCCGGCCGCATGGAACTGAAGGCGCTGGGCGCCCGCCTCGCCGTCGAACGCGCGGAAGTGCTGTTGCGCCAGGAACTTGCGCCTAAATCCGACGCTGCGCTGCTTCGCACTTTCATCGCCGAGCTGGAAAGGAGCGTCAATTGAGCGCTGTCGCCGAACGCTACGCCGCGGCCCTGGCTGACGTCGCGCTCGAGCGCAAGAGCGGGGAAGCGGTGCGCAAGGATCTCGGCGCGTTCGTTGAAACCTTTCTCGCGTCAGCCGATCTGCGCAACGCTCTGGAAAGTCCTGCCGTGGACGGCGCCGTAAAAAATCGCGTGATCACCGCAGTCGCCGTGAAAATGGGCCTGAACGATGCGGTGCGCAATTTCATTTGCCTGATCGTGGATCACCGCCGCACGCATCTGTTCCACGAGATTTTGCAAGTATTCGGCACGGAATTGAACAAGCGGCTGGGCATCGCCGAAGCCGAAGTTACCACTGCGCGCGGGTTGAGTGACGCGGAGAAAAAAGAACTGCTCTCGGTGCTGCAGCGCCGCACCGGAAAAAAAATCGAAGCGCGCTTTGCCGAAGACGCAAACCTGCTGGGCGGCGCCGTCGTGCGCGTCGGGTCCACCGTGTACGATGGCTCGGTGCGCGAGCAATTGAATCGTTTGCGCGAACAATTGGAAGCTGAATAAAAAACAGGACGCGCGTAGCGCGCGAAAGCGCCAGCGTCAGTCGGTCACTAGAAAACAGGAGTCAGGATGGCCAACATCAAAGCGGACGAAATCACAAAGATCCTGCGCGAGCAGATCGAAAATTATCAGCAGACGCTTGCCGTCGAGGAAGTCGGCACCGTCATCTCGGTCGGTGACGGCATCGCGCGCATTCACGGCCTGGACAAGTGCATGGCCGGCGAAATGATCGAGTTTCCGCACGACGTTTTTGGTATCGCGCTGAACCTCGAAGAAGACCAGGTCGGCGCTGTGCTCCTCGGCGACTACACCGAAATCAAGGAAGGCGATACCGTCAAGCGCACCGGCAAAATCATGTCCGTGCCGGTCGGCGACGGCATGATCGGCCGCGTGGTGGACGCGCTTGGTAATCCGATTGACGACAAAGGCCCCATTCAATCCACGCAGCGCAATCCGCTCGAACGCCTCGCTCCAGGCGTTGTCGCGCGCCAACCCGTGCGCGAACCCATTCAGACCGGCATCAAGTCCATTGACGCCATGATTCCCATCGGCCGCGGACAACGCGAGCTGATCATCGGCGACCGCCAAATCGGAAAGACCGCCATCATCATTGACACGATTCTGAACCAGCGCGGCGGCGACATGATCTGCATCTACTGCGCTATCGGCCAGAAACGCTCGACCGTCGCCCAGGTGATCAAGACGCTCAGCGATTACGGCGCGATGGAGCACAGCATCGTCGTCGCGGCCACCGCTTCGGAATCCGCGTCTATGCAATACATCGCGCCGTTCGCTGCCTGCGCCATCGGCGAATATTTCCGCGACAGCAAACGCCATGCCATCTGCTTTTACGATGATCTTTCGAAGCACGCACAGTCTTACCGTGAGATTTCGCTCTTGCTGCGCCGCCCGCCCGGCCGCGAAGCTTTCCCTGGAGACGTTTTTTTCCTCCACTCGCGCCTGCTCGAGCGCGCCGCGAAGCTCAACGACGAGCTGGGCGCGGGTTCGCTGACCGCGTTGCCCGTGATCGAAACGCAGGCCGGCGATATTTCTGCCTACATTCCAACCAACGTAATTTCCATCACCGACGGCCAAATATTCCTGGAGGCCGATCTTTTCAATAGCGGCATCCGCCCCGCCGTGAACGCGGGCATTTCCGTCAGCCGCGTCGGCGGCAATGCGCAAATCAAAGCCATGCGCCAGGTTGCCGGCACGCTGCGCCTCGATCTGGCGCAGTATCGCGATCTTGCGGCCTTCGCGCAGTTCGGCACCGAGCAGCTCGACAAAGCCACGCAAGCGCAACTCGCGCGCGGCCAGCGCTTGATGGAGATCTTGAAACAGGATCAGTACCAGCCGCTCTCGGTTGAAAATCAGGTCCTGATTATTTTCGCCGCTTCCAACAAGTATCTCGACGACCTTCCGGTCAACGAATGTCGCCGCTTCGAAACGGAGTTGTATCCGTTCATCGAAACGAACTACAGCGGCCTGCTGAAATCGTTGCGCGAGAAGAAAGCGTTCGACGACACCAATAGGGCCGAAGCGAAAAAAGCGCTGGACGCTTTCAAAGAGCGCTTCAAGACCACCATCAAGTCCGCTCCAGCGGCGGCTGCAGCCCAGGCGAAATAATCCAGTTCCATAATGCCCACACTTCTCGATTATCGGCGCCGCATTCGCTCCGTGAAAAGCACGCAGCAAATCACGCGCGCCATGAAGTTTGTTGCTGCGGCGAAATTGCGCCGCGCTCAGGAAGGTGTATTTGCCGCCCGGCCCTATGCCAAGGAGATTATTCGCGTGCTGCGCTCCGCGGCTGCGCGCATGGAATCTCCTGCGCATCCTTTGCTGCAGCGCCGCCCCGAGGAAAAGATTCTGGTGATGATTCTCACGGGGGACCGCAGCCTCTGCGGCGCATTCAATTCCAACGTGCTGCGTCATGCCATGGACTTCATCGGCGAGCATCACGCGCAGAAGCTGGAATTAATCGTCGTGGGCAAGAAGGGCCGCGACACGCTGCGCAAGCGCGGCTATTCCTTCGTCGCAGAGTATCTGGACGTCTCGGCGAAGGTGGAATTCGCCAAAGCCAAGGAAATTGCCGCCCGCGTCGCCGAGCTTTACACCAGCGGCGAAGTCGATGCGGTCTACGCGATCTACAACGAATTCAAGAACGTGATGGTGCAGAACCTGCGCGCGGAGAAACTTCTGCCGGTCGATCCCGAAGTCGTGAAGAAATCGGAGGATGGCGAAGAACTCGCCGCCCACGCCGGCCCGGGCGGCTCCTTGCCCACCGAGCCTAGCCGCGACGGCCAAGGCCGCCTGGTGGATTACATCTATGAGCAGCCAGTCGAACAAATTTTCGCAGGCCTCGTCCCGCGCTATCTCGAAGGCGAAATTTTCCGCATCCTGCTCGAATCCGCCGCCGCAGAGCATGCCGCGCGCATGACCGCTATGGATTCAGCGACAAGAAACGCTTCGGAGCTGATCGATAAGTTAACGCTGCGGATGAACAATATCCGTCAGGCAGCCATCACCAAGGAACTGATCGAAATCGTAAGCGGTGCAGCATCGGCAAATTCGTGATCGGCGTCGGCGCGCGATTCACCAAGCGATAATTACGCTTGCAGAGGGAGAACGCTCATTATGGCAACGAATGAACAAAAAACCGGCCACGTCGTAGAAGTCATTGGCCCGGTTGTGGACGTGCAATTCGAGGAAGGTCATCTTCCGCTGATTCATAACGCCGTGAAGATCACCAGCGAAGGCTTCAACAACCCCGAGCCGCTGGACATCGTCGCTGAAGTAGCCCAACACCTGGGCGAAGGCCGCGTACGCTGCGTCGCGATGAAGCCGACCGAAGGCCTGGTGCGCGGAATGAAAGCGCTCGATCTGGGCGAGCCCATTTCCGTCCCGGTCGGTCGCGGCGTGCTGGGCCGCGTGCTCAACGTCCTGGGCGAGCCGGTAGACAATCTCGGGCCCGTGAAATACGAAAAGCGCTACCCCATTCACCGCCCCGCTCCCTTGCTTGAAGACCAATCCACCACTCTGGAAATGTTCGAGACCGGCATCAAAGTCGTGGACCTCACCGAGCCGTACCTGAAAGGCGGGAAAATCGGCCTGTTCGGCGGCGCGGGCGTCGGCAAGACCGTGCTCATCCAAGAGCTGATCCACAACGTCGCCATGAAACACGGCGGCGTCTCGGTATTCTCCGGCGTCGGCGAACGCACCCGCGAAGGCAACGACCTGTGGCTCGAAATGCAGGAATCGGGCGTCATCGTCCCGGGGAATTCCGAAAAATCCCGCTGCGCCTTGATCTACGGGCAGATGACCGAACCGCCCGGCGCCCGTCTCCGCGTCGGACTAACCGGCCTCACGGTTGCCGAATATTTCCGCGATGAAGAAAAGCTCGACGTGCTGCTCTTCATCGACAATATTTTCCGCTTCGTGCAAGCCGGTTCCGAGGTTTCCGCGCTTCTAGGACGCATGCCCTCGGCGGTCGGTTATCAGCCGAACCTCAACACCGAAATCGGCGAACTGCAGGAGCGCATCACTTCCACAAAAAATGGCTCGATCACTTCCGTGCAGGCCATTTACGTTCCGGCGGACGATTACACCGATCCCGCGCCAGCCGCAACTTTCGCGCACCTGGACGCGACCACCAACCTGAGCCGCCAGATCGTCGAACGCGGAATTTATCCGGCCGTCGATCCGCTGGCCAGCTTCTCGCGCATCCTCGATCCGCGCATCGTCGGGCAGGAACATTACAACGTGGCCCGCTCGGTGAAAGCGGTTCTGCAGCGCTACAAGGAACTGCAGGACATCATCGCGATTCTGGGCATCGAAGAACTTTCAGACGACGACAAGCAAACCGTCACACGCGCCCGCAAAATCGAAAAATTCCTCTCGCAGCCGATGTTCGTCGCCGAACAATTCACAGGCCTTGCCGGGAAGTACGTGAAAATCGAAGACACCGTGCGCGGTTTCAAAGAAATCGTAGAAGGCAAGCACGACGATTTGCCCGAGCAAGCTTTCTATATGGTCGGCACCATTGAAGAAGTGCGCGAGAAAGCTGAAAAGATGGCGGCAGGCGCGGCAGCCTAGTTAGCGGCAGCAAGCGCGGCGCGAGACAAAACCAAATCAATGGCCACACTACCGGAAAAAATCGAGCTGCAAGTAGTGACGCCCGAGCGCCACATTCTCAGCGAAGATGTCGACTCGCTCGAAATGCCCGGCAAAGACGGCTACCTCGGCATTCTCCCCGGGCACGCGCCGCTGATTACCGAACTGGGCGTCGGAATCCTCACCTACCACAAGGGCGGCGAAGTCCGTTACCTCACGGTGATGTACGGTTTCGCCGAAGTGCTGCCGGATCGCGTGATCGTCCTCGCGGAAATTTCCGAACGCGCCGAAGAAATTGACGTCGCGCGCGCCACCGCCGCTCTGGAACGCGCCAAGTCCGACACCCCGAAGCCGGGGTCCAGCGAAGCCGACTGGGATGTAGCCAACGCCGCGATCGAACGCGCCACCGCTCGCCTGCAAGCCGCTAACAAAGCCGGCTCCGGCGCTGCGGCCAGTGCCGCGACTCGCGCCATGCAGCACGCGGCCGCTTAGGCGCTATGTGCCTTGTTTACTTTTGGATATCGTCGCATCCCGGGGCTTAGAGAACGCATCTGATACCTGTGGTACAAATGTAGTAGAAGGGGCGTATGTCAGACATCACTGTGTATTCAACTTCCTGGTGCTGCGATTGCCGCCGGGCCAAACATTTTCTGCGTGACCGCGGCATTCCTTACCGCGAGGTCAATATTGATGACGATGCCGCGGCCGAAGCCATCGTCCTGCAGATCAATAACGGCAAGCGCAAAGTCCCCATGATCGGCATCGAAGGCCGCTACTTCTCCCTGAGCCCTTTCGACCCATACAAATTCGCCGAAGAACTGAAAATCCCCCTGAACAAGTAGAGCAAGCCGGCATCATCAGGAAAGGCCGTAAGACGACGCGTCCGCGAGTTCGCCTTCGCTGTGCTCTCCGCTTTTCGCTAGCTTCTTCTGGGTCGAATCTTTTGACTTCACGATCCAGCTCTCGCGCCGCCGCCGCTAACTCACATCAACCCCACGCCGCGCGTCATCACGCCAGCCACATGCAGATCCGGCGTCAACAGCACCAAATCCGCATCCCCGCCAATCGCCAAAATCCCTTTCTTCCCCGCCAATCCCAATCGCCGCGCCGGCAAAATCGTTGCCATGCGCAACGCATCCGCAAACGGCACGCCCACTTCCACCATATACCGCAACGCACGATCCAGCGTGAGCGTGCTGCCGGCCAATTTGCCTTCCGAGTTTCGCACCACGCCGCCCTTCACCGTGACTTCAAAATTACCCAAGCGGTAATTCCCGTCGCGCATTCCAGTAGCCGAAGTTCCGTCGCTCACCAGCAACACCGTGTCAAATCCCTTCGTCCCCACCAGCACCTGGATCGCCGGACCCGCCACATGCACGCCATCGGCAATAATTTCCGCAGTCACATCCGTGTCCGTCATGATCGCGCTGATCACGCCAGGATCGCGATGAGTAAACGGCCGCATCGCGTTGTAAACGTGCACCGCATGCCGCGCTCCGGCCTTGAACGCGGCGCGCGCCTGATCGTAGTCCGCATCGGTGTGTCCGACCGCAACCACCAGCCCGTCCGCCACCGCCCGGGCAATCAATTGCAAAGCCCCGGGAATTTCCGGCGCTATAGTGACAATCTTCACCAGCCCATCGGCGGCCGCTCGAAATTTTTCCAGCACGTCAATCGAAGGCGTCGCGATCGAATCCGGAGGATGCACCCCGCGCCGCGCCTTATTGATAAACGGCCCTTCCAGATGCACGCCCACGATCTCCGCCGCCGCGCGCATATTCTCTTCCGGCTTCTCGTGGCTGCGCACATACTGCGCAATGCCTTCCAGGCTGCGGCAAGTCTCGCCGACCGGTGCCGTAACGGTCGTCGCCACAATCGACGTCGTCCCAAAGCGCGCCACGGTCGCCGTGATCGCGTCCAGCGCCTGTGGCGTAGCCTCCATCACGTCGTGCCCGCCCGCGCCGTGGATATGCACGTCCACAAACCCGGGCACCACCGTCATTCCCGCCGCCACATAATCCTTCGCGCCCGGAGGAATGTGCACTTCGTCGCGATGGCCGATGCCCGTAATGCGCCCGCCTTCGACAACGATCACATTGTTCAGCAGTTCTTCCTGCGGGGTTAGGATGCGCTCTGCGTAGATTGCGATAGCCGTCATAGCCCGTCCATGCTACTTGAAGTCAGGCCGAAAATCAGCGCCCAGCCTTGCATACTTTTCCTAGTCCGCTACAATCATGAAGCGCAACTTATGGGGAGGAATTGGATGTCTTACGACAAAAGATACGTAGCTCAGAAACGCCAGCGCCGCCGCCGCAAGACCGCCAAGGCGAAGGTGAAGCTGTACGAGCAAGGAAAACTGCCGCACGACAAGCTCCCCGCACTGGCCAAGAAATTCTTGAGCCGCAAGAATCGCGCTCTGAAAAAAGCCGAATAAACAAAAAAAGAGGGGCGCCCGTGGGAGCGCCCCTCTTTTTGCTGCGGTGAATCGAGTCAAACCCGCCAAGGTATGGCTCGTTCCGTCTTGATGCGTTAGTTGCCGCCGGAGGTGGCAGCCTGCGCGTGCGTTGCATTCGCCTTGGGCACGCTCAGGTATCCGGTGATCTTGTCCTTTCCTACCTGGTTGACCACGAACTCCAGCGGAGCCCGTGCGCCGGTTTCAAAGAAGTACAGCGGCTCATTGGCCGTCAGGTTCTTCTTGTCGTGGCGCTGGTCGTCAACAAAGATCGTGACGCCGTACTGGCTCTTCTTTAGGTTCGTGGCATGCAGTTCCACCATCAGGTTGCCCACTTTCTCGCGCGAGTTCCTCTTGTCAATCGTGAACTCGTAGTAATCGCGCTCGCCCAAGCGGCGAAGTTCTTCCACTTCGTCGTGATTGCGCGCGATCAATGTGCCGAACTCGCCCCGGGCCATCTGCAAATTGTTCTTGGTGGTATCCAGGTCGGTCTTCACGCCGTTAACGTCGGTGCCGATCTTGTTAACGTCATCAACGCTTGCCTTGGTCGCCAGTTGTGCATTGGTCTGATTCTGCATCTCCGCCAATTCCTTGGCGTCGTCTTCCTTGATCCTCTTGGCCTGTGAGCGCGCTTTGGATAGCTCGCCTTCGGTCAACTTCATCTTGTCGGTCACGACGCTCAGCTCGCCTTCGAGCTGCGCGTTCGTGTCTTCAGCCTTCGCCAGACGCTGGCTGATCACGTCGTCGTTCTGCTTGAACTGTTGCGCTTGTGTTGCCAAAGACTGCTCAAGCTCTTTGGAGCGCGTGGACGCCGTCCAGCCTGCACCCAGTGCTACCAGTGAGACTACCGCGAGAGCAACCACAACGATTCCCACCC
>Ga0209169_10002068_pt1 | contig 12194 bp, 7 predicted proteins | sample HubBroMetageWRM4_FD_188346 | JGI IMG/M metagenome (GOLD analysis project Ga0209169, IMG submission 188346) | Warmed soil microbial communities from the Hubbard Brook experimental Forest, New Hampshire - Hubbard Brook CCASE Soil Metagenome WRM 4... | ecosystem: Environmental > Terrestrial > Soil...
GGATCGGAAGTGTAAGTTGTCTTCAACTGATCAACCGGACCCAGGATGCTCGCGGTGATGTTGTAGTTTTCGATGGTCGTCTTCACTTGAAGATTCACGACTGGATCGGTGCGAACCGGATTCGAAAATGAGATCGTGCCGCTTTCGATTTCGAAGCGCTTTCCGAGGAAGAAGACTTCGCCGTTTGTGAGCAAAACTCTGCCGATGAGGACTGGGTTGGCCGCGGTTCCCTGCGCGATCAAGTTAGCGGAACCAGCGATGCTCAACTGGCTGCTGGCGAGATTGAGGCTCTGAGCGGATTGGATAGCTACGTTGAGCTTGATGTTGTTGGCGATGGCCGAAGGATCGGAAACGGTCTCGTCGCCCGAGAAATTGCTGAGAATCTGGTCGAGGTCAGAGCCTTGACTGAACGCGAGCTTATCGACAACGACGCGGCCGGACAGAAGCGAGCTGTCGGTGGAACCGTTCCACGCGAGATCAGCGTTCATCACGGAGCGGACACCGCTCTGGCGGATACGGACAGAGTTTGCTTGCATGGCGAGATTAAAGCTCGGCGTCGAGCCATAACTGGCAGTGCCGGTGACGTTGACTGTGCCGCCGCCCGCGGTCGCTGAAAGTTTGTTTATGTTGACGCGGTTGCCGGAGATTGAGACGTCTCCGTTCATCGCTTCGATGCCGACGGGTAAACTATCGGATGAAATGATCGCGTTCTCGATGCGAACGCGGCCGTCGATCACGGGCTGTTTGATTGGGCCCTGCGCCTTCATTTGAATGTTGACCATGCCTGAGGAATGGCCGCCGTCGGTCCACGGCTGCAAGAAGTTGAGATTCATGCTGCCGTCAGCGACGAGATTCATCGCGCCGCCGCCTTGAACGGGCACGGTGCCGCTGAGGCGAATGTCGGTGTCCTGGCCTTTCAGTTCGGCGCTCTCGAGCATCACGACACCGCCCTGATAGTTGATTCGAATCGGTGAAGCGTTGGCGAGCTTGAGCGATTGCGCCTCTAGCTGCAAAGTTGGTATTTCAACGCGTGCCTGAAGTTGAGCGGGCGTTTGCAGCGGGCCTTCGAGGTTGCCGTGGATTTCGAGTTCGCCGCCGGCGCCGTGTTGTGAATTCGGAACGAAACGCGCGAGGAGTGGGCCAATCGGAACTTTACCGGTGTCGAGCGTGATGTTGGCGGGATATCCGGGAGTGAGTTCGACGGTGCCCTTCGCCCGAATCGTGGTTTGCTCGACGTTCGAATTCAGATGAAACTCGGTGTGCTTCCCTTTCGCGTCGAGTTGCGCGTCGACTTGATGGAATGATTCGCCGCGCATTTCGAGATCGGGGATTTGCAGGTGCGCGGTGAGAATCGGATTATCGATTGTTCCTTCGCCGGAAATGTTGGCGGTCAGGTTTCCGTTTACGGGTCCTGCGGCGCGTTGCAACGCCTGCACTTTTTCCAACGTGAGACCTGCGGTGTTGACGGCGATTAGATAGTGCTTCGCGGATGGTTGGTACGCCAGTTTCGCAGTCATGGAGCCGGCCGCGGCTTTCACTTCACCGTCGAGGTGAATCGTTTGCTGGTCGGCGTTGATGTTCACGGAGCAGAGGGTCAGAGGCTCGTTGAAGACGACCGCTTTGGCGAGCTCGATGTGGCCTTTTGCTTGCGGATGGTTTTGGGTTCCGCTGGCGGACATTTCGCCACTGATCAGGCCCTCGATCGGATAGTTCGTTTGGGCCAGCTTCTCGAGGTCGGCGGCGGAAATTTGATCGATGCGCGTGTGTGCCGTGAACGGGGCGTTCGGGTCGGGGGACCAGTTCATCAGCTTTGTTTTCGCGTCGAAGGTCATGCGGCCTTGCTTGGCGTTGACGAGCGAACCGTCGCTGATCGCGACGGAACGAGAATCGACCGCGATGTGCGCGTGCACGGTCCTCCATTGCGTTTGCGAGAATTGCAGATTCGTCAGCGAGAGCTGCCCGTCGAAGTGTGGATCCGCGATTGCGCCGGAAACTTTTCCTGAGAGATCTGCGCCGCCGTGAACATCGTAGGACGCGATCTGGTGCGAGGTGTCGGATGGCGCGGCGACGGAGGCGAGCGCGCCAAGTTCGTGCATGTCGTTTGTGGTGAGGCGCACTTGCAGCGCCGAATCTTTGCTGACGACTCCGCTTAGGCTGAGTTCGGTGTTGCCGGTGCGAAGCGAGGATTGCTGGAAAGATGTGCGATTGCGCGCGGCATCGTAATCGACGATCACGTTGCCGTCGATGGGGATGGCATTGTTTGGCGGATTTGGCGTGGAGCGCAGTGCGATTTTCGCGTGTGCAATCGCGTTGTTCGCTGAACCTTTCCATCCGGCGTCAACGTCGAGATCGGCATTCGAGGCAATGCGCGGTGTTTGGGTCTTGCTCGGCCCTGCTGCGCGAATCGCTTCATCGACGGACGCGCCGCGGAGCGTGAAGCGAATTTTTCCAGAGTTATTGATGAGATCGATGACGTCCGGGCCGGAGACGAAGCGGCCGCCGAAGACCTCGGCGCGGGTGTCGTCGATGCGGAGTTGGCCATCCCTCAGTTGATAGGTACCGTGCAGGCCGCGAATGGCGACCCTGGTCTGACCAGAAGGAACAGTAAGCGATGTGCTTTCGATCGTGCCGTCTGCAATCGTGCGCTGGGGCCATTCGGTTCCGGCAGACGTTCGGTAAGTCGCTTTGCCTTGGAGCGCGAAATCGCCGGTCGGCAGCGCGGCGTCTTTCAGGATCCACGCGATGTCTTGTCCCGAAACTTGCCCCTGGTATTCGCCGGCAAACTCAGGATTGGCGTAGTTCGCAAGTTCGCCGCGTACTACGAACTTCGAATGCATCATCGCGACGTCGAGGCTCTCGATTGTGCATTTTTTCGCGTCGGCGATAAAATGCAGCTCGGCTCGATGTTCGAACATGCGCGTTTGCGCGGTCTGAATGCGGCCTGCATCGTATGCGACGACGCCTTTGTAGGCGTTGTTCAGATGATCGAAGTCGATTTGCGTGCGAAAGCCTGCCAGCTCGGCCGAGAGCGGGGTCTGCCGATCATCATATTGGAGCGAGCCATTGTTTATCGTCAGATGCTCGATCTGGACGGCCAGCGTGGAACTCGATGATTGATTTGTCTGCGGAGGCGCAGGGAGATTTGTGCGGCCATCGGACTCGGTCTTCACGAAGATGACCGGATGGACGATGGTGAGGCTGTCGATTTGGACTTGATGATGAAGCAGAGGCAGGATCCGGAGGCTTACCTGGAGGCGATCCGTCGTGAGGAGAGGAGTTTTGTTTCCAGCCGCGGGACTTACAGCGGAGATTCCGTAAAGTTCGATCGCCAGAGGATGCCAGTTGACGTCCAGACTCTGCACTCGAAATTGGGCACCGGTGCTCTCATCGACGCTTTGAATCAGTTTTCCCAGCGCGTAGGTCTGAAACGATTTTGAATGCAGAACGGCTGCGGCCGTGACGAATAGAACCACGACGACAACTGGGATCGCGATCACCATCCAAAATACGATTCGATGTCTGTTGCCTTGAGTCACGTCGTTCCCCGTAAATCTCTCAATTTAGATGCTTAAAACGACTGCCCGAGCGTCACGAAGTACTGCGTCGCCTTCACACCGGGGACTGGGTTCAGGTTTCGGCCGATGTCGACTCGGATCGGCCCGACCTTTGTGAAGTATCGAAATCCGAAGCCAATGTTATTTGTGTAGTTGTTCGTGAATTGACCCAGGCTGACCGCGCTGTAGGTATTGCCTCCGTCGTAGAACACCACGCCGCCAAGATTATCGATGAGCTTGATCGGGAAGCGCGCTTCGGAATTGACGACTGCGAGCAAGCGGCCGCCATCGGGGACGCTGATCAACGTGCAGGTCGATGGATCATTCGGGTTGGCGCAGACGGGCACGGGCCGCTGCGGGCCGGCGCCATTGATTGGGAATCCGCGCAAGGAATCTGGACCGCCGGTGAAGAATCGCTCGCTCAAGGGCACGTATCCGTTATCGCCAAATCCCGCCGCGATTCCGAGCCGGAACTGGTTGGCCCATGTGAGCCACGGTTTCACCGGGCGGTAGAAAGATGTTTGACCGAGGAAGCGCACGAAGCTGCTGCTTGAGCCAAAGGCAGTCGGCGTCACGCCGAAGTTGAAGGTCTGATACCAGCCGCGATGCGCATCGAGCGGATTGTCGCGCGTGTCGCGAATGTATTGGGCGTAGACGGTCGAGAGCTTGACGCGCTGGTCTTGCGGCAAGACGAGTTCGGGAATGAGGATTTTGCTGAGGTCAGTGCGCGAGTAACTATAGCCGGCGACGACCTTTTGCGTATGCTTTTTGTCGAGCTGCCGCTCGATCTGGAACGATGCCGACTGTAAAAGAGCAGTGTAAATCGGATTCTCAGTGGTGCGTTCGGCCGAGATGGAAAAAAGCGACGACCATGCCGAACCGTGGAGATACGGATCTGCGTAATTCAACGATATGCGCTGATCGAGACGAGACGCCACGATGCCAATCGTCGCCGTCTCGGCTTTGCCGCGAAGATTGTGGCGCGAAAATTGAAATGTGCCGCGCGGGCCAATGAAGCTTTTCTGGCTGACGGTGAATTTATTCCCGAGGCTGACCGGCGGAATCCCGGGGACGACGACGGAGCCTACTGGGATGTTGCCGTTTCGCGGAATGATTTCGAGGCCGCCGCCGATGTCCACCGTATTACGGTGGGACTCGTGAACTCGAATCACTACAACCTGCTGACCTTCCTCGTCCGTCGTTTCGCTGACGGGCGCGACGCTGGCCCAGTCAAAAACACCGACGGAGTAGAGATCGCTTTCGGACTTCAGTAGCTTTTCCTGGCTGAGTGCGTCGCCCTGCTCGACGTTCTTGTCCGTAATGGAGCGGATAAATTTCGGCTTGGTATGATCGGCCCCAAGCAACAGAACGTCGCCCACTTTTTCCCGGTGCCCCTCATCAACCTTGTAAACGACATCCACCAGATTTGTGTCGCCATCGACGGCGGTCACTTTCGAATCGAACTGCACGTTCGGGTAGCCGTGGTTCAGATACCACGCCGTGACTTGGTTGCGATCGCCTTGGAGCAAATAGGGCGAGAATGGCTTGCCCGCGCCGAGTTGGAGTTCGGAATTCTTACCCTTCAACTGCGTCGGCTCGTTGGAAGGATCGACGATCGCGAGATTGCGAACCTTCGCCTGCGGACCTTCCTCGATCTGAAACGCGATATCGATGTCAGGCTCGTGATCGGTTACGACGGGAGTGACCGTCGCCTTTGCAAAACCAGCGTTGCGGTACATCGTTGTAATCGACGCCGCACTCCTCTTCAGCAAATCCTGACTGTATTTCCCACGACTGAGGATCAGTTTCGCGTGGCGAACGACAATGTGAGATTGCAGCTGCTCGGTCGTGAAGTATTTGTTCCCAGTGAAGCTGATACCTGTGACTTTGTGTTTCGAGCCTTTGTCGACGTGATAGACGATGTCGACATGATCGGTCTCTTTCGTCACCTCAGCCTTCACGTCCACGTCGAAAAAGCTCTTGGCTTGAAAATAGGAGACAAGATTTCTTTGTCCCTCGTCGATCAGGTCCTGATCGACTGAATTTTCCTCGTAAACTGGAATCAACTTCTCGAGCGTGCGCCGCCAGATTTTGGCTCCGTCGAGTTTCACCGCTACGGTCGGACCGGGATCGATCGTGAGCGCCAGGTTGACTCGATTCGTTTCCGAGTCGTACGTCGGATTCATGCGAACGTTTGGCGCGAGACGTCCCAACTTTCGGAAGTGGGCGCGCAACCGGTCAAGCGACTTGTCGATACGCGTCCGCGAATACGGGACGCCCGGCTTCAGCGAGGTGAAACTGATCTTCGACGAGAGCGAAGTCAGCGTGTGCTGGATGCCGGCTGCCTCCTGCGGCGTGACACCCTCAATATTCACCTCGCCGACCTTCGCACGTGTATGCATGTCGCATTCGAACGCGATATTTACGAGGTGGTGCGCATCATCGACTTTGATCGAGTTTGAGACGGCAGCCGCAAAATAACCCTGCGTTTCGAAATACTTCTGGAGCGCGTCTTCCTTGTCTGCGAGCTGGTCCTTCACGAACGGCGCATCAAGCGGGATATTGACCGCCTGCAGCATCTGCGTGTACGAGAGGGCCTTTGCGGCACCCGGAAAGGTGATCAGACCGACCTTATATATAGGAGGCAAGAGAAACAGAACCTGGAGGCCATCCGGCGTGAATTGAATGCTGACCTGGACTTTCTTGAATCTTCCAGTTTCGCGGAGAGCCGCAACGCTGGCCTTGATGGCGTCTATCGAAAACGGTTTACCTTGCTCTTGCCGAATCAGCCCGCGCAGTTTGTCGAGGTCCTCGGAAGGTTGTGCGGCGATCTCAACTTTATCGACCGTCCGCCCTTCGAAAGCTGCGTTCGGGTCAACCGCTACCGTCTTCTGATCTTGCGCCAGCGCTATCCTTGGCGCGCAAGGCTGTAGCGCGAGCAACAAAACGATCCCGAGTAGGCGCCATTTCCATCCATTCATGCGCTCGTTCCTGAAGCCTTTAACTCTCGCCAGACCGTGTCGGTCTCCGCTCCGATCAGCAAGACAAGATTTGCGAGATAGATCCACAGCATGAGCACGATGAACCCTGCCAGTGCACCATATAAGGTAGGCATGTTGGACCCGTGCGCCAAGTAAAGTTCAAACACGACGGTCGCTCCAATGAACGACAGCGCAACGACGAGCGTTCCAGGCGTAAACCAATGCCACGGATGTTTCACGTCCGGCAGGAAATGGTTGATCAGGTTGATTCCGATGCTCATCAGGGCCAACGTTACGATCCACCGGATGACACGCCACTGCATTTGGAAGAAGACAAAGAATTTGAGGTCATGCGATACGGTCGCCGCCATCACGTGGCCCAGATTCCACAAACCGAAGCACACGATCAGAAACAGAGCCGCGACGACCGTTGCAAGAATCGCGACAATTCTCCTCTTCACGTAGCTGCGATGATCTCGCGTGCCGGATGCGATTGACAGTGCTTCCATCAAACTCATGAACCCTGACGACGCGCTCCAGATCGTCACAAGCAACCCGAACGAAAAGAAACCAGCGTAGCCGTGCGAAAGCTGAATCATCACCGCCAATACGATATTTCGCGCCTGCCAGGGAAAATAAGCCGTCACCCAGTTCGCGAACGAACCCCAACGGCTTGTCGTCGGAATCCATCCCAGGAAGGATGCAAGCACGAGAAAGAACGGGAACAGCGACAAAATAAAATAGAACGAAACTTGCGCCGCCAGATTCGTGCAGTCATCTGAATTGAGACGGTTCCATACTTTTTGGACTAGGTTCAAGCTGGGCCCCCAGACGCGCTTCGACCCGCAGGCGAAGCGAGCCCTGATATCGCAAATGGAACGCTAACTGCAGGCTCTTCGAGGACCTATCCCCTGAACCATGTACCGAATTCGAGGAATGACAGTATGGAATCCAAGGTGCGTTCGCCCGGCAGAGTCCGCGAAAACCTCAACTTACGGAGCGACAATCCTTCACAGATTGCGGTCTTTCAAGAGGATTCTGTTAATCGTGCGTTTAGAAATTTGTCCGTAGCCTCGAATACACCGAAAGGGTTCGATGCCACTCGCTTCTGTAAGCTTTCGCTCTTGCGCTGTGCGTTACGCGGCCGGTTTAGTGTTCTGTCTTGCCATTTGTGCGCTCGCGCATTCTCAAAGCGTGTCCGTGGAACTTCCTGATGCACCAATCCCGACAGCCGACGCGCAACGCGCCGCATCTGCCGCAGTCGAAGACACCGACATTTCCTGGAGAAAACTTCCGCGTCGAATTCTCACCGATCAAAAAGACATCTGGCTCTTCCCTACGCAACTCGCGCGCGGACACTACTGGATACCGACCCTTGCCGTCGTCGGCGGTACGGCCGCTTTGATCGCGACGGACCCAAAAACGGCGCCGTACTTTCGAAAACATGGCGGAAATCTCGATGACATGAACGACGTTTTGGACGGCACGATCACGTCTGCGGCAACTGCCCTCGTGCCTCTGTCACTGCTTGCGGCAGGATACGTCCGACAGGATTCGTATCAGGTCAACACGAGCCTGCTCGCCGGTGAAGCCTACGTCGACAGCGCTATCGTCGATCTCGCGATGAAAGTCATCACGCAGCGCAAACGACCTTACAACATTCCGCCCAGCGGCCCTTTCAGCGACACATTCTTCAACAACGGCAAGTCACACTTCTCCGAAGGCAGCTTCCCTTCGGGTCACGCGATAGGCGCATTTTCGATTGCGACGGTCGTCGCGAATCGATATCACCATCGCCGGTGGGTGCCGATCGCTGTCTACGGTCTCGCGACCGTCGTTAGCCTGTCCCGCATCACTACCAGCGCCCACTTCCCTTCCGACGTGTTCCTCGGCGCATCCCTCGGCTACGCGATCGCAAAATTTCAGGTCCTGAGCCACTAGAACGATCAATCCATCAAACCGTGGCCACGGTTACGAAGTTTCTCCAATTCTGTCCTCGACCCAACTGACGTTGCGGCTGGCACGAATTACCGTCTCGTAGAACTCCCTCGCCGCTTGATTACCCTCGGCAGTCACACGTACCATCCGCTTGGCGCGTCCCCCGCGTTCGGGCGTGGATTCGCCCACCCAGGTCTTGACCAAACCTTTCTTTTCGAGGCGATCGATCGTCGTATACAGCGCGCCGATCGAGCAGCTCCGGCGTGTCGTTAAGGCAATCTCCTCGCGGATCGCGACGCCGTAAGCGGCGTCGCCGAGAGCGGCAGTGGCCGAGATCAGAATGTACTCGAATGCCCCGAGCGTTATAGAATACATTGTAGTAGTAATATCAATGTGGCGCGCTTTGCCGGATTCATTCGGCCACGAGTCGCGTCGAATCGCCAGGAATTACGTCGACCAAAGAGATGAAATCGACCGTGTGCTTCCAATGGACCGTCAGAAAAGCAGCGGACTGATCGTTGAGAAACAAATCCTGACGCAGCAACGCCCAGAGAGAGACGGCCTTGGCGGAGATAGCTTGTGAGGGATCGCTGGGATCGTAACCGAACGCCTGAATGTCGCTGGCCATTTCCCTTTCGACCGAGAGCGCGCGTTCGAATGGACGCCGCGGCGTCATCCGGCTGTCTTGATCGATCGTGTGCACACGTTCGCGCATCCGAAGCGGTGGCGCCGCGGGTGGACGAGAGCGGAAGTGATAGTGGGCGATAGCAAAGGACCCGTTGAACCGCTGGAGGCAAGACTGATTTTCGTTCCCGTCCGAAGAAAGGCAGAAAGCGCGATTCGTCACCGAGTCGCGGAATCGGAAGCTGCTGGCGGAAGGACCGGAGAAGTATTCGACGCTCATGCGAATTTCACACTCCGGCGTGAGAAAGCGAAAGATGGGTTCGGAGCTCTTTTCGGCCTTCCGGGATTTCGGAGAAAGACCAAAACCTAAGAACGAAAACAGGAAAGAACGCCGGCCGGGACTGCGAGTTAGCGACCGAGTTGTGGAAAGTGCTGCCATCACTTCCTCCGTGGATCACGATAACTACTACATTGTAGTTATAATCAGAACGATTGTCAATGTCTGTCGCCTTCCAGACCGCCATCGGTCCAAATAAACACCCACCGTCGCCGAATATTTTTTTGCATCATGCCGGGACGGCGCGGCATCCACAGGAATAGACGAAAGTCGAGAGATCCGGTTGGTAGCGAAGAAAGGACACATATGGCAATTCCAAATCTTCGGGAGTCGTTTCAGGCGTTGGGCGAACGACACAGGGCACTGGGCCACTTCAACTTTTCAGATCTTGTTGTACTCAAGGCGGTTGCTGATACCGCACGCCAGCTCAGCGTCCCCGTCGTGGCAGGCGTCTCGGAAGGCGAACGCGAGTTTGTCGGCGTCCGCCAAGCCGCCGCGCTCGTGAAGAGTTACCGCGAAGAGTATGGCCAGCCGATCTACCTCAACGCCGACCATACCCACTCACTGGAAAAGGCCTTAATAGCCGCGCGCGCGGGATTCGATTCGGTCGTTTTTGACTTGTCCCAACTCCCTTTCGAAGAAAACGCCAAGCAGACCAAACAAGCCGTCGAAGCCCTGAAGTCGATTAATCCCAACATCATCGTCGAGGCCGAAGTGGGATACATCGGTTCGTCGTCGACGATCCACGATGCCAAGCCGCAGCATCTCGATCCGCTGACCACACCCGAGCAGGCGAAGCAGTTTGTCGACGAAACAAAGATCGACGCTTTCGCTCCCTCCGTTGGCACGACGCACGGAATGCTGAAGTCCATGCTGACTGGCAAAGAGAGCAAGCACCTCGATCTGAACCGAATTCGCGAGATCAAAGCTGCCACGGGCGTGTTTCTCACCCTGCATGGAGGCTCTGGCACCGACAGAAATGAACTGGCGGGCGGGGTCGAAGCCGGACTCAATCTCATTCACATCAACACGGAACTTCGAGTTGCATGGCGGCGCGGCATCGAAAGCGCGCTGAAGTCGCAGCCCGACGAGGTCACGCCTTACAAACTGTTGCCCGTGGCGTACGACAACGTCGCCGCCGTCATAAAGTCGCTGCTGGAGCTGGTTTCCGTCGAAACACCGCAGCGATCATCCACCGCGGCGGTGTGATCGGAGTCCAGGGCGGCAGGACTAGAACCGCCCGTAACATTTTGCGCAAACGTCCCGCTCGGCCTTCGCGCTGTATTCGCCGGAGTGTCATAGAGTTCAGCACAGGAGATCCCATGCCACTCCAGGAATCGCTGAGCTCAGCCAAGCTTCAGAAAACGAAGACATTCGAGTTGGACGGGCGAGCGTGGATGACCGACGAGAGCACCTTCCGCGTCCTTGAGCAGCACACTTCCCTCGGAACCGAAAAAAACGGCGGTTGGTACTTCGCCTTCTGCCTCGGCGCAGGCAAAATCGTCCCCGCACCGCTCCTCGAAGCCGAAAACTAACATCGTTTTCGCCACTCCAAAGCCCGGCGTGCCGACCGCCGGAGGAGTTTCAAAAGTGAGAGGCCGTTAACATGCATCTGCGTCAAACGTGCTCCTCGCAGAGCCTGGTCATTTGGCTCTTCTGCGGCGGAGTTCTACGAGCATGTCCCTGCCCACATCACTGAACATATCTGGCGGCGCCTCATCGCCTGGAATGTCGCCTGGAATGTCCGCCGCCCGCCGAGCCCCTCTACTGGTTTCCAGAAATAACGGGCTGGTTTCAAGAGTGCGAAGCGCTGCATTTGTTTACTGCGGTTCAGCTTCATCATTCAGTCCGCTCGCCTTGCCCTGTTTCGCTTCGAGTCCTGAAGCGTCGATGAATCAGCTCCCATTCTAGAGCTGCGATCACCACAGCAACTTCAGACCGAGCTGGACCTGGCGAGAGCTCGTCGCGGTTGACGTGACTACGCCGGCGGTTGGAGAGGGGCCACCCGTTGCTGCGGCATAGACGACGGGATTCGGCGTGTTGAAATTCGTGTGATTGAAGAGATTGAAGATTTCGCCGCGGAATTGCAGCCCCAAGCGTTCGGACAACACGAATTTCTTCGCGGCCGAGATATCGGTCTCGACGATCGACGGTCCGGGCAGCGTGTTGCGGCCAATGTTGCCGTAGGTTCCAGACAAGGGCTGGATGAATGCGGCAGGATTGAAGTATTGGTTCGGATTGCCGCTAATGAGTTGACCCGCGAAATTTGGATTGATCGACGGGCGAACCGGATTGCGAGAATCACCGTCGTTCGACGGATTGTACGAAAGCTGCGGCGTAAACGGCAGGCCGGACTGCAGCGTCTCGATTCCGCTAATCTGCCAATCACCGAAGGCACGGCGGACCCAGGCATTTGTGTCGGACCCGCGAGCAAAAGGCAAATCGTACGTGGCATTGATCACCGCCGCGTGACGAATGTCAAAAGACGCTCGGCCGTAGTCCGCCGAAGGATTGAGCGGGTTGGCGATGAATGCGGGCGAGTTGGTCGCGACGCTGGTGTTGAGATTGTCGCCGTCGTCGAGAGCTTTCGAGAAAGTGTAAACGCCGCGGAATTGAAGCCCGTGCGATAGACGCTGCGTAAAGTCGGCTTCGAGACCGTTGTAAGAGCTGATGCCCTCCGAGAACCAGTGGGTCGTGTTCGAAACCGCATTGTTCGCCAGAGGCGCGCCGGTCGGATAGTAGAGCAAGCCCGCGGGATAG
>Ga0209169_10002069_pt1 | contig 12191 bp, 12 predicted proteins | sample HubBroMetageWRM4_FD_188346 | JGI IMG/M metagenome (GOLD analysis project Ga0209169, IMG submission 188346) | Warmed soil microbial communities from the Hubbard Brook experimental Forest, New Hampshire - Hubbard Brook CCASE Soil Metagenome WRM 4... | ecosystem: Environmental > Terrestrial > Soil...
CCCGGCCGGCGTGCTGCTCATCGGGGAACGGGTCTGGTGGCCGTCGCGGCCGGCGGTCCCGAAGACGACGACCGCCTGACGCCCCACCCCCGGGTTGCGCGCCGCATTTGCGGCTGCGTGCAGCGCGCATCAGCTGGGACAGTAAGCAGATGACGAGTATCCAGCCCGAGTTGTGGGTGGAGCGGGCCGGCCAGGCCGTCGCGTTCTATGCGGAGGCGTTCGGCGCGCGCGTGCTGCACCGTGTGGGGGACGGGGACGACATCGTCGCGCAGTTGGCCGTCGGCGAGGCGGCGTTCTGGGTGGCAGCGGCGGCGCCGGACATGGGCCGGCTCAGCCCGCGCGCGACCGGCGGGGCGACGAGCCGGATCCTGCTGGTGGCTGATGACCCCGAAGCCGTTGTGCGCCGGGCGGTCGACGCCGGCGCCACCGAGAAGTCTCCGGTCTGCGATGAGCACGGCTGGCGTCTCGGCCGGATCGTCGACCCGTTCGGGCATGAGTGGGAAATCGGCAAGCCAATCGCGGGTTGGCCGCCGCATCCTAGATAAGGATCCGCTGCGAAAAGATCGCTTCACCGATTACAGGTCCACGTTCCTGGCGTTATGCGCCTCGCGCATCAGCACCCGGATCGTCGCCTCAACGGGATCAGCCGGGTCCGTGCCCCGCTTCCCTCGCGCCGCTTCCTTGTACATACGCTGGGCCGCCCGGTCGTAATGGCCTGGGATCCACAGATCGCATTCGTGGACCAGGCCCGCGAGTGCCCAGTCCAGGACGTCTGCGGCGTCTCCGGCGGCGGTGAAGCGATCTAGCCGGGCCCGGATCTGAGCCTGCCGGGCGGGATCGAGCAGCGCTGGCTCGATGAGCGTCAGCCGGCTGTTCAGGCGCCGTGAGTAAAGGCGGACCGCGTCCTGCGCTTCCAGCAGCGCCAGACCGTCGGTCACCGCGCCCCGGCCCGGCTGCCTGCACATCCAGCCCGTCGCGTCGACTCGCTTGCGGGAGGTGGCCAGCGAGGCGAGCGAGGCGTCCAGCAGTGGCTCGCCCATCGGCCGGGCGTCGAGAACGTGGATCCACTTCGACCATCTGCCCCGAGCCTCCACGCGGCGCGCCATGGCGAGCTCGATGAGGTCCGCGGCCCGCATCGCATACCCGGTGTACTCCCGCTCCCGGACGATCCGCAGGTCCGGGTCAACCGAAAGCAGCAATATGTCTAACCCCAGGGTCACCCCAGCACGGTATCCGGCGACTGGCCGGGTTCCGGGGCCTTTGTCACCGCCTGCCCACCGCGGGGGCCCGCGTGGTGCTGCTCAGCGGGCCGGGATCGCGAAGGTCGCGCGGACGCCGCGCCCGGCGCTGACCGTCCCGGTCGCGGCGATCGCGACGACGATCAGCAGGTACGCCCCGGCCAGGTCGGCGTGGTGGTAGCCCGCGAACGACGTGGTCCACAGGCACAGCCCGGCGGCCGCGATCGCGCTGGCGAGACCGGCGAGCGCGACAGCCGCCGCGGCCACGCCCGCGGCCGCTGTGGCAAAAGCGACGGCCGGGCCGCCCGGCGCCAGCCGCTTCAGCGCGACGGCCGGTCCGGCCGAGGCCAGCCCGGCCGCGGCAAAGCCGAGGACGGCGAAGCCGGCGAACCACCAGGAACCGCTGGCCTCCGGATCATGGACCACGGTCAGCGCAGTGAGCGCGAGGGCCAGGTAGCCAGCCGGGACCAGGACCGCCATCCAGAGCCACGCGAGCTCGCGCGGGCGCCGTTCCCGGCGGGCGAGACCGATCATCTGCAGCCAGAGCGGCATGCCGCCCGCGACCGCTGTCAGGACCGAGATAGCGAGCGCGGCGTCGAAGATCAGATAGCACCACTGGACCAGCGGATGGCCGGGTGCCCGGAACCCTTGCAGCTGGGTCAGCTGGACGAAGACGGCGCCGACGCCCGTCAGCGCCGCCCAGGCCAGCAGCACGGTGCCGACCGACGCGCGCATCCGCGACTCGCGGTCGTGCAGGTGCCTTGGCGGGTTCACCCAGGCGGGCACGGCACGAACGGCCAGGCTGGCCACCGTGACCGGGCCGCTCCCGGCCTCTTCCAGCAGTGCGCGGACCTCGTCCCCGTAGCGCTCCCGCCAGGCCGGCGGGTACAGCATCAGCGCCAGGCTGGTCAGCGGGCCAGGCCCGGCGGGCAGCGGCCCGCTCACGCGCCGGCCCAGCCGTAGCGCTCGCCAAGGCGGGCCTGGGCGAGCGACGCGACCCGGCCCATCCGGGCTGACTGCTCCGCCAGCGTGGCCCGCCCCGCCGCCGTGATCTGATACGGCCGGCGCCGGTCGGCCGAGGCGAGCGGCTCGATCAGCCCGACGGCCTCGAGCCGGGCGATCACGGCGTAGAGCGTGCCCGCGGTCAGCCGCACGCCCATGGTCTCGGAGACATCGCGGAGAATCGCGTACCCGTGCTTTGGCTCGTCCGCCAGGCTGGCCAGCACCAGCAGCGGCGGATCTGCCCAGCGGTCGAGTCGGTTGGCCACGGCGGGTGTCCTTAGCTTTAGCTTTTCTTTGCGCAACGGCCCTGAGCTTTGGAGTGCCAGTCTAGGTTGGTCGACTATGCTGTTGCCCGCTATACCGGCTGCCGGTATAGCGGGCGTACTGGCGGGACCGGGCTGAGGAGACGTCGTGGTGCATTCGGCCGCCGGCACCAGCAGGCGCGGCCCCCTGGCCGTCAAGGTGCCGGAGATTACCTTCCTGTTCTGGATCATCAAGCTGCTCACGACGGCCGGCGGCGAGGCCACCTCGGACTACCTAGCCCTGCACGGCTACCTCCTGGCCGCCGTGGTAGAGGGCGCGATCTTCGTGATCGCCGTGATCATTCAGTTCTCGGTCCGCCGGTACGTGGCCGTCGCGTACTGGTTCCTGGCCCTGGCGATCGCGATCTTCGGTACCGGCGTCGCGGACGCCATGCACCTGATCGTCGGCATCCCGTACGGCGGCACGACCGCGCTGTGGGCGTGCATCCTCGCGGTCATCTTCGCGGTCTGGTACCGCACCGAGGGCACGCTGTCGATCCACAGCATCACCACCACCCGCCGCGAGCTGTTCTACTGGGCCACGGTCTTCGCCACCTTCGCGCTCGGGACAGCGCTCGGCGACTTCACCGCCGCGGTGCTGCATCTCGGCTACCTGGGCTCGGCGGTCCTGTTCTTCGTGGTCATCCTGATCCCTGCGGTGGCGTGGCGGCTCGGGATGAACGCGATTGCGGCCTTCTGGTGGGCCTACGTGGTCACCAGGCCGCTCGGCGCCTCGTTCGCCGACTGGTTCAGCAAGCCGCACAACCTCAGCGGCCTGAACTACGGCGACGGCCCGACGGCCGCGGTCATGCTGGCGCTCATCGTGATCCTGGTCGGCTATACCGCCATAGCCCGGTACGACATCCAGCGGCCGTCCGCCGCCGCCGGCCCGCGCGGCGCCAGGCGGGGCAATTATGCCGGGACCCAGCGGGCGATCAGGGACGTGACGCCCGACCCGGCTCGCGATCACCTCCTATGACGCCGCGGGTCACCCGTTCGCCGCGGCGTCATTGCCCCGGGTAGCCGAACGGGCGGGATACTCCCCGTTCCCGCCCGTTCGGCTCTTCAGCGGTCCGGTGTCACGAGCCGAAGGAATTGGTGCCAGGAGTGAGGGACACGCCGCGCAGCACCTCGCCATAACCGGCCGACCGGACGGTGACGAACCGCTCGCCGGCCGGGAGCGCGGTGGCCGGCAGCCTGTCGGTGATCGCGACCAGCTTGTTCGGGTCCGCGCCCTGGTCTCCGCTGCCGGACACGGTCGACGTGACCGCCCAGATCGTGACCGTGCCGTTCGGGTTGACGCGGCCGGTGATGTTGCGCAGCCCGTCGGTCGCCGGCGCCCACGGCAGCCCGGTGGCGGCGTTATCGCCGGCCGGGTAGCCGGCGACGGTGTAAGGCTGGCCGAGGTTCAGGCCCGTGCTGAGCGTGTAGGCGAGGTTCCACTGCGTGCCGTTGAACACCCACTTCTGCAGGCCGGCCGTGGTCTGCGCGGCCGCCGCTGAGTAGCTGCCCGTTGCCGGGTCGTAGGTCGCGGTCCCGTTCCCCTCGTCCGCGACGTACAGCGTGTCCGCGTTCGCGAAGAAGAGCCCGAACGGGAACGCGTCCTCGGCGGCGGACTTGGCCAGCGTGGTCGGGAAGCCCTTCAGGATGCACATGTTGTAGGGCGTCACGCCCTCGCTCTGCAGCAGCGCGGGGTTGTAGTCGATCGGCGAGGTGGGCAGCTTGGCGCCCGGCTGCGGAACCCCGACGCCGCTCGGGCAGGCGTTGCCGGTGGTGTCGATGAAGTAGACGGTGTTGACGCCGTTGCTGCCGCTGCCCTTGGTGTAGTACACGACGTTGTTGTAGATCGTCAGGCCGCGGAAGTTGGTGTCCTTGCCGACCTTGTCGATCGGGTCGCCCAGCTGCGTGACGTTGAAGCTGCCGACCGGCGTCGCCGCGCCCGGCGTCTGGCCAGTCTCGGGCAGCCGCTGCGGCGTGGTGATCTGCGCGCCCGTGCCGCTGATGATGCCGTCCGGCTGCGGGTTGCTGCCGTTGCCGGCGTTGCCCGCCATGTAGAGCACGTTGTCGCCGCGGGAGTTGTTGAGGATCGCGGCCCGGCCGTTGTCCCCGCTGTAGGCGTTGGTCAGCGTGTAGCTGATCCGGCCGGACTGGTTCACTTCCGCGACGACCCGGTAGTAGGCCGAGGTCACCGGGTTGGTCGGGTCGATCGCGCCGGGCGTATTGGCGTTGGACACGTCAACGGTGTTCGGCGTCGCGTAGTAACCCATGAACGTGAGGTCGCGGCCGTCGGTGGACAGGTTCAGCGCCAGCTCGGACTTGGAGGAGAAGCTGGTCACCACGTGGTTCGCCCGCGTACCGCCGGGGCCGGTGCCGTCCGGCACCCGCAGCACGTTGACCAGCCGGCCGTCCGGCGTGATCTGGTCCAGGAAGACCGGCGAGGTGACGCCGAAGCTCGGGTCGGATGCGTCGTTGTTGAACACGTACGGGTAGCTGCCATCCGCAACGGCGGCGGTGCAGCCAGAGCCGGTGCAGCCCGGCGGCAGCTCCGTCACGCCGGGGGTGAGCAGGTCCGCCGACCCGGTGTAATACGAGCCGCTCACCACCAGGTTGCCGGGCAGGAACCATGGCCGCTGGCCGCCGTGCGCGTCGGCATTCGCGCCCGACGCGCTCAGCGGCCCGACCGCCGCCAGCAGGCCGGCTATCCCGGCCGCCGCTGTCGCCAGCAGCATTCCCCGCGGTCGCCGCCCCTTGGCCGGCCACGACAGGATCCGCATCGTCATGAACTCGCCCTCTCCACGAACGCAGCACCCGTCCGGGGGTGCTGTCCGCGGTTCAGTTTGCTGAGCGCAAGGAACGCCGCAGTGAACGCGTCATGAAATGCGGGTAGTTGGCAGGGATCGGATTGCTGCCGGTGACTTCGCGCTGGAAAACCCACGTCGCCCAGATCACGACATGTGACGTGCGAACCAGTCGAGCATGGGCTGCGGGCGGCGCTGGAATTCCAGGTAGCCGTCCCATCGGGCGGTCGTGCCCTCGATCCACTGCAGCTTCTTGTCGGTCACCGGAATGTTGTCGAACATCGCCTGGACGTCGCTGGAGTCGGTGAGGGTGTCCCCGCGAACCTGGTACAGGAACGTCGGCACGCGGACGCTGCGGGCCCACTCCTGCGGGATCCGCCGCTCGAGCCCGATGCTGGTGCGCAAGCGCAGCAGGGTGTTGAAGTCGTCCAGGCGGCCGCCGAGGCCCATCACGGCCAGGCGGCGTTCGGCGATAAACCGCGGGGTCACCGGCTGGGGTGACACCAGACAGCGCACGCCATCGAACGCCGCGGGAAAGCGGGTCATCGCCGCGAACGTCGACACTGCGCCCATGCAACGGCTGAACAGCCCGATCACCATGCCGCGGGTGCCGGGGCGAGTGCGCGCGTATTCCAGAGACCCGGCGACGTCACGGCCCTCGGTGAAGCCGTGGGTGACGACGCCCCCGTTCGCTGCGCTGCTGAGGCCGTGGTTGCGCAGGTCGTAGGCCAGGACGTTGTACCCGGCGTCGTGCAGGATCTTGTAGTCGGGGACCAGGTCGACTTCGAATCCGTTGCCGCTGGGTGCCCAGTCCGCATGCCAGGGCTGAAGGTGGGTGGGAATGCCCGAGCGGCTGAACCCCAGCGGGTGGTTGGCGATGACCAGCTTGCCCGACCCGGGTGCGGGGATGAACCAGCCCTCCAGCGGCACGCCGTCGAGCGCGGGAAACGTGACGTCCTCGTACTCCAGGCCCTGCTCGGACGGCCAGTGCAGCACCGGGGACCGGCGTGGCGAGCTGAACCCGTCGGCGAAACGTTCCAGCGCCTCGTCGTCCTGGATCTGGGCTGGCCCGGTCCTGTCGTGCACGTCGGTCATTTGCGGGCTCCTCTCGTGGTGAAGGGCGGGATCTCGTCCCACGCTGCGCCAACGCCGAGGTGCGGGGAAGTAGCCGGATCTTCCTGGGAAAATCTGTGCCAGGCTGCGGCCGGTTCCCGCATCGGCGGCTCGCCGATACTGGAGAGGTGTCCGAGCTGGGGTCTGCTCTTCGCCTGTGGCGTGACCGGCGGTCGCCGGCCGACGTAGGCCTGCCCGCGTCGAGCGCGCGGCGCGCCCCGGGTCTTCGCCGCGAAGAGCTCGCTCAGCTGGCCGGGATCTCCGTCGACTACGTGACCCGCCTGGAGCAGGGGAGAGTCAGCACGCCGTCCGGCCAGGTGCTGGAGTCGCTGGCGCGGGCGCTGCGCCTGACCGGGGAAGAGCGCGAGCTGCTGTTTGCGCTGGCCCGCCGGGTGCCACGGCAGGACCGCATGCGGACCGAGCTGACGCCCAGCGTGCAGCGCCTGCTCGAGCAGCTGCAGTCCCCGGTGTGCGTATACGACGCGTGCTGGACGCAGCTGGCCTGGAACCGTTCGTATGCCGTCCTCTTCGGCGATCCGGCCGGCTGGCGGGGCCTCGACGCCAATCTCCTCTACCGCTACCTGGCCGGTGCGCCGACCCGGGTCCGGCGAACCGCCGAGGAGGGCGACGAGTACCTGAACGCGTACGTGGCCGACCTTCGCGCGACCCAGGCCCGGTTCCCGCGCGATCCCCGGGTGGCCAGGCTCATCGCCGGCCTGTCCGCGGCTTCGGCCCATTTCGCCGCCCTGTGGAGCGGCCACGACATAGCCGCCCTGCACGAGACGCACAAGACCATCGAGCACCCGCAACTCGGCCTGCTGCAGCTGGACTGCGACGTGCTCCGGGTCGACGGTGCCGACCTGCGGGTCGTCCTGTTCACGGCCGCGCCCGGGACGCCTCAGGCCGATGCCCTTAGCCTGCTGGCATCGCTCGACGTCACGCCCGTCGAGCAGGTGCCGGGCAGTTAGGGCACGCCGCCCATGATGTGCTTGACGCGTGAACTCTTAGACGGGCCTGGCCTAGCGGGGATCGGGCCGGTCCACGTTGAAGTGCCTGGTGGCCTGCGCCAGCCAGCGCTCGTTCGCATGGCGCACGGTGATCTGGGTGATGACCCGCTGCCCGCCCTCGAAGTCGCCATAGAGCAGGTTGATTACCAGTGGATCGCCCGCCTTGAACGCGTCGGTCACCGCTGTGAAGACACCGGCAGCAGGGTCGCGCAGGGCGCTCAGCCACAGCCCGTTGTCACCCGGCGCCACGTAGATGTCCAGGTTCTGGGCCGTGAAGTCCTCGAGCGGCGGATGGGACCGCTCGGTCGACAGCCCCACCTGCACGTCCCATCCGTGCAGCACAGCTAGGCCGGAGCCGACGTTCCGGACCGAGACCGCCAGGTACACCACGTCGTCGGTGACCTCTATGGCGGCCGAGCCGCCGTCGACCTTCAGCGCCATCCCTTCCGGGTACTGGATCTTCTGCGGGGGATCCTGCAGCCGCGAGTTCACCAGCAGCGGGCGCTGGCCCGCGAGCAGCGACCGCTCGGCCGTGCGGGCGGAGAGCTCCGAGATCCGAGCCGAGCGGTTCGCCGACCGGATGGAGGCGAAGGTCGCCACCGCAAGCACCAGGGTGCCGCCAGCGGTCGCGAGCGAGGCAATCGTCGACCAGTCGGTCACCCCCCGCAGCTTAGATCACTGACTAAGTCGGCGGGGTCTGGCGGCCCGGCGCGGGGGCGCGCCGCAGCACCGACGAGCCGAGCCAGTGGCCTGCCTGCAGCGCCAGTTCCACGTTGTGGCGGTCACCGCCCACCGGCCGGCCGAGACTCTCCTCGGCCTTGCGGATCCGGTACTGGACCGTGTTCTTGTGCAGCATCAGCTGCTCGGCGGTCGTCTTGTAGCTGCCCCCGGTTTGCAGGAAGACCAGCAGGGTCTCGCGCAGCCGGGCGTGGTACTCGTCGTCGGTGGCCAGGTCCGCCAAGGTACTGAGCACCCAGGCCCGCAGCAGGCCGGAGGCTCCGAGCATCAGGGCCACGGGTGCGACCTCACCGAACGCCACCGTCCGCGGCACGGGAGATCCTTTCGCGAGCGCGACCGCCTGGGCGGCAAGCGCCTCCTGGTGGGTGACGCAGAACCCCGCCGCGTTCTTCGCGGCGTCGCCGAAGGCGAAGTGGATGTCCCCGTCCACGTCCGCCGTGATCTCTGCCGTGCTGGCGAACGTGTCCCGGATCCCCAGCGGCAGCCACGCCCACGCGCTCGATTCGTCGTGGGGCAGGAAGAACGGATCGCCCGCGCAGGACGCCTGCGTCGCGACGTGGCCAACAGCGCGCTCCAGCCGGGTCATCTCGTCCGCGGCGACCGAGCCCTCGCCAGCCCAGCAGACCAGGCCGACGTGGTACTGGCGCAGCCGGTAGCCGAGGACGGCCTCCGCGGCGGCCACGTCGACCCGGTCGCCCTCCAGCAGCTGCCGGATCCGGGCGGTCCGCGCGGCGTTGCGGTTCCGCAGCCAGTTCTCCCGTTCGTCCGTATACGCCGCGACCATCTCTTCGGAGGTCTGGTCGATGTAGCCGGCGACAATCTTGGACATGCACAGCGTGGTGGCGCTGATCATCTGTGCGTCATCGGACTGCTCAGCCAGCTCGGTGAGCAGCCACTCGGAGAAGCACGCGTGCCCGACCCGGTAGGCGCGCAGCAGCGCGGTGAGCGGTGCGTCGCGCTGAGCCAGCCGGCGCGCGTACTCGACGGCCGAGGCGGGAGCTTTCACCGCGGCCAGGTCGATCCGGTGCTGCATTATCTGCAGACATGTATTGATATTGGCGTCGACGCTGGAAGCAAGCAGGCCGAGCGTTGGCTTGTCGTCGCGCAGCTCCGGGATCTCCCGAACTATTACTTTATAGACATCCTTGGACACCGCGGTCGCGCGACGGCTCACCGCCTCCGCGACATCGGCCATCAGCTCAGCGACCACGGGACGACCTGCCTCCACCCGCAGATCCTTACGCATTCCGCCGGGTGTGTCGACAGGTAGCCGTCGGCGCGTGTCGGTTACATGGCCATGGCCATTCAAGCGCTCGTCACTTTTGGTAGCTGCCATGGCGGAACTCGTCGGTAAGAGATGGGTGGGACGGCTGCCACCCGAGCTCGGCGCGGGCCCTGGCCGCGTCGGTACCCTGATCCAGCAGCAGGACCTCGGCGAAATAGTCGCCGAGGCGGGCCCGAGCCTCCTCGTCGGTGCCGGGGACGGCTCCGTCGGCGCCGACGGCGACGGCGGCCGCCTGCGTCAGCTCGGCAACCGCCGGGTTCAGCCCGTTGCCGATCACGTAGCGGCCTCGGGCCGAGTCGTCTTCCAGCACGCGGCGAAACGCATCGGCCAGGTCCGCGACGTGCACGGTCGACCAGTGCTGCTGCCCGGTGCCGAGCATGACCAGATTGCCTGCGCCGTCGCGGGGTGAGCCGAGAAGCAGCCCAGGTATGCCGCCCCCGCCGTCTCCGTACGCGACGCTGGACACGACCACGGCCCCGCGCATGCCTGCCGCGCTGAGCACCCGGTCCTCGATCGGCGGCTTCCACGCCACCATCGCCGGCGCGTTGAGGTGTGACTGCTCGGTGATGGCGGGGTCGGCTCCGTAGATCCATATGCCGCTGACGGGGACGTAGGGCTTGCCGGTGCCCGCGAACGCGGTGATTGCGGCGTCGGTCATGGCGGCGTCCAGGTCAGCGCTGGTGGCATCGCCCGGGCTGGCAGTGTGGATGGCCCCGTCAGCATCGCCGAGCAGGGCCACCACGGCCGGCCGGTCGTACAGGTCGGCAACCGCTGGGGTGGCGCCGCGCGCCGCGACGGCCTCGGCCTGGGCATCGTGGCGCACTAGTGCCGTCACCTCGTGGCCGTGCTTTTGCAACTCGTCCAGTACGTGCGACCCGACGAACCCTGTCGCGCCGGTGAGTGCCACCTTCATGGCGATCAGCCTCCCGTATTGACGTCACGAGCAACGGTGCGTGTTCTAGTGCCAGCCGGGCCGCGGCGAACGTCCGCGCTGTCCGACATTCTGACTTTCGCGTTCAAGTCGAACCTAGGCCAAGTGACTTGAACAGTCAAGCTCAGCTGCATCGCCCGCTCGTTTATGCTGCCTGTATCTATATGGCATGGCTGGCCTGCGACGGCTCTGCGCCAAAGAGCCTTCTTTGGCTATGGTTGAATCGTCTAGTGATAAGTGTCGAGCTCGGCTGCTCTGAGGATGTCACGGCGGTGCCGACTCAGTCTGGCTCCGCAGGGCCCCGGCGCTTAGCCTGCCCTCATCCGCGATTTCCCGGATCCTGGGGTGAGTTGTGCCCGCGGCACAAGCACCATCCGCAGCGTCGTGTCACTCGCCTGATGCCTCGCGCCGTCCGTGGCGGTAGCGTCGGCGCCTGATCAGGGAGAGCGAGGAGGAAGGCGGCTCACTGGGACCGCCGTCGGGAGCTAACCGTTGTCGCAGCTTGTCGCACTCCGCTCCGGTGACGTCGTGCGAATCCGGCAGGTACGGCCGGATGACGCGTCGGCCCTGGCCCAGGCCTACGCGAACCTAGGCGAACAGTCGCGTTACCGGCGGTTCTTCACGGTGATGCCGCAGCTTCCCGAGAGCACCCTCAAGGCGGCGGTCAACGTCGATCATGTTGACCATGAGGCGCTGGTTGCCGTGCCGCTGCTGTCGGCGGAGATTGTCGGTGAGTGCCGGTTCATCCGGCTGCCTGACCAGCCCGACACCGCGGAGATCGGGGTGACCGTGGTCGATGCCTGGCAGGGCCGCGGGCTGGGCTCCGCGCTTATCGCGCGCCTGAGCGAGCGCGCTGCAGAGGCCGGGATCGAGTACTTTACCGCCGAAGTCCTTGCCGAGAACCGGTCGATGCTCGCGCTGCTCCCCGGCCTGGGCCAGGTGGAGACCGAATCGCGCGGTCCCGTCGTCAACGCCCGCGTGGAGCTCGCCGAACCGCCCCGTCAGCCCGGCCCGGACTTGCTTAGCCTGCTGATCGCGGCGGCGCGTGGCGACATCGTGGTTCTTCCCGTCCTTCTCCGCAGGCTCGTGCGGGTACCAGAGGGACTGGCTCATGTCGTGCGGTTGCCGGTGCGCACAATGCTCAGAAGCCGGCGCTCGAGGCCGCGGACCTCAGATCTGCCGGGCGACTAGTAAGGAATGCTATGCGATATATCTCGAGGCGGGCGGCATCCCGGTATCCGGGTTGAGGTGCTGCCAGCGGTGAATGCGGGCGGACCCAAAAGCCGTACATGCCGGTCCGAAAACTAGCGCCCGGCCAAAATCACCGAAGCCCGCTCAGCGAAATCCGAAGTTATTAGGGCATTCTGGGCGTTCTGCTGCGGTTGTCCGGCAGAACGAATGGTGTCGTCGGTCCGCCGCTGTCGTCCTATTGGTGTCGCCGGCCCGTAGCTGTCGTCCAGTTGGCCCGTGGCTGTCGTCCGGTTGGTGTGCGGGCGAGCCGGTGGGACTTGTCGGGTGGGCGGGGCAGGCGCAGTGGTGGTCCGCTGCCTCCTGCCGGTCTGCGGGCGGGGCAGGTCCACGGAATCTGGGGCGGCACGACCAAAAACGAGCGTGCCGTTGCGCGGAAGCCTGTGCCCGCGGGACCATTTGGGGCTCCGGGTTCGTGACGGGCGACCAATGGAAGAACACGCCCCGGCGGCTTACGCTCTGCTGGTAATGAGCGCTGACACCGATACGACCGCGTCAGCGGCTGCAGAAGCGGCCGCCGCACCGCTGG
>Ga0209169_10002070_pt1 | contig 12190 bp, 8 predicted proteins | sample HubBroMetageWRM4_FD_188346 | JGI IMG/M metagenome (GOLD analysis project Ga0209169, IMG submission 188346) | Warmed soil microbial communities from the Hubbard Brook experimental Forest, New Hampshire - Hubbard Brook CCASE Soil Metagenome WRM 4... | ecosystem: Environmental > Terrestrial > Soil...
ATCTCTTCCGAGTAATAGCGATCCAGCGCGTCTAGTTGAACCGTGGACCCTGGAACAACGTCAGGAGGCGGCGAGTCGTGTGAGGCGGCAATTGGAACAAATGCTTGTCCTAACGCCTTGCGGGTTTCGGGCGCCAGCTCCTCCATCAATATTTTGAAATCGCTTGCCAGGGAGTCTAAGGTGGGCGGGCTTGCCAGTGAGGTCCGTTCTATGGCGATGGTGCGGGCGACATGGTCATAGACGAGGCGGCGCATCTTCTGAAAAACGGCGTCGTCTTTGTTCGCACGGCCATGGTCTAGCTGGTCGCCAGAATTGCCGCGGCCCACCCCGAAAGACCAGGTCTCTCCCGCTTTGTCATAGTTTCCGTCGTTGACGTGGCGCAGAATCTCGGCGAGGAGTTGGGCCCGTTTCGAGAGATGGTCGCTCATCCCGAACCTCCCCTGCCGAGTTTCACTCGGCCGAACGGCCAGGGGCGGCCGTCCCCATGTGATTCCTAACTTGTTTACGCGTGCATGGCAGTTGGCTTGACCGAGAGCAATTGGCGCAACACAAATTGCAGGATTCCGCCGTTAGCGTAGTACTGCGCTTCTTGTGGCGTGTCGATGCGAACCAGCGCCTTGAAGTTCGTCGTCTTGCCGTTCGCGGTGGCACGGACGTTCACGTGACGGCCTGGCGCGAAGCTTCCGATAAGTTCGTGAATGCCGCTAATCTCGAACACTTCTTCGCCGGTCAAGCCGAGCGATTGCGCGGTATCGCCCTCGCCGAATTGCAAAGCAAGAATGCCCATTCCAACCAAATTCGAGCGATGAATGCGCTCGTAGCTTTCCGCGATGACGGCGCGCACACCGAGCAACAGAGGCCCCTTGGCTGCCCAATCGCGAGAGGAGCCGGAACCATATTCTTTACCCGCGAGAATCACGAGCGGAACGTGTTCAGCAATATATTTCTCCGAAGCCTCGAAGATGCTCATCTCCGCGCCGTCCGGCAGGTGACGGGTGAATCCGCCTTCAAGGTTCGGGACCATCTTGTTGCGCAAGCGCACATTGGCGAAGGTTCCGCGCACCATGACTTCGTGGTTGCCGCGGCGCGAGCCGTAGGAGTTGAAATCAGCGGGCTGGACGCCATGCTCCATTAAGTATTTTCCCGCCGGGCCGTCTTTCTTGATCGAGCCCGCCGGCGAGATGTGATCTGTAGTGACGCTATCCCCAAGCACGGCAAGGACGCGAGCGTTCTTGATTTCTTCCACTGCCTTCGGCTTGAGCGTCATGCCATCGAAGTACGGAGCGCGTCGAATGTATGTCGAATCTTTGTCCCACACATACGTTTCGCCTTTGGGCACAGGCAGCGACCGCCAGCGGTCATCTCCGTGATAAACCTCACCGTAGCTGCGGCGGAACATGTCCGACGAAATCGACTTCTTGATGGCCTCATCCACTTCACTGCGGGACGGCCAAATATCCGCCAAATACACCGGCTGGCCTTGCTTGTTGTTCGCAATGGCCTCCGTGCGCAAGTCGAGATCAATGCGTCCTGCCAGCGCGAAAGCCACTACCAGCGGCGGCGACATTAAGTAGTTCGCGCGCACTTCAGGGTTGATGCGACCCTCAAAGTTGCGATTGCCGGAGAGCACGGACGCGACCACCAGATTTTTTTCGTCAATTGCCTTCGAAATTTCTTCCGGCAGCGGTCCCGAGTTTCCGATGCAGGTGGTGCAGCCGTATCCCACGATGTGGAACTTCAGCTTTTCGAGATACGGGGTCAGTCCGGCACGTTCCAGATAATCGCGCACGACCTTGGAGCCGGGAGCCAGCGAAGTCTTTACCCACGACGGAACCTGAAGGCCATGCTCGATCGCTTTTTTCGCAACCAAACCGGCAGCAATCATCACCGAAGGATTCGAGGTGTTGGTGCAACTTGTGATGGCGGCAATCACGACGCTGCCGTGGCGCAGCGCAGCGCCAGCAGATGGGGGAACGTGCTCTTCAACCAGGTGGTCTCCAACGCCCACCGCAGCGGGACTGCCGCCTTCCTGCTCCCATCCGGCCACTTTTTTCGCAGCCTCGGTCGTCTGCGCGGAGACGGTCACGCTGGATTTCGGTTTCAACAGCGATGGAAGCGACGATTGGAATGACTCGCGAGCTTTAGCCAGCGGCACACGATCCTGGGGACGTTTCGGTCCAGCCAGACTGGATTCCACCGTGTCCAAATCAAGCCCGAGCAGTTCGGAATATTGCGCCTCGGGAGTTTTCTCGTCGTGGAATAATCCCTGCTCGCGGCAATAGGCTTCGACCAATGCGATCTGCTCGTCAGTTCGCCCGGTCAACCGCAGATAGTTAAGGGTTTCTTTATCGACTGGGAAGATGCCGCAAGTCGCGCCATATTCCGGAGACATATTCGCAATCGTGGCGCGGTCGGCTAGTGGCAGTTCCTGCAAGCCGGGTCCAAAATATTCGACAAACTTGCCAACGACGCCGTGTTTCCGCAGCATCTCGGTAACCGTGAGCACCAAATCAGTTGCGGTAGCGCCTTCGCGAAGTTTGCCAGTGAGTTTCATGCCGACGACTTGGGGAATCAGCATGGACACGGCTTGACCCAGCATCGCGGCCTCGGCTTCGATTCCTCCTACGCCCCAGCCCAGCACGCCCAGGCCGTTAATCATCGTGGTGTGCGAATCGGTGCCGACGAGCGTGTCGGGATAAGCCACGCGCTTGCCATTCAACTCCTGGACGTAGACAACGCGCGCCAGAAATTCAAGGTTTACCTGATGCACAATACCGGTGTCGGGGGGAACGATCGCCAAGTTTCGAAAGGCGGTTTGCCCCCAGCGCAGAAATCCATAGCGCTCTTTGTTGCGCAGAAATTCAAGCTCAGCGTTGAGTTGAAATGCCTGCGGCGTGCCGAATTCGTCCACTTGCACCGAGTGATCAATGACCAACTCAGCTGGCTGCAACGGATTAATCAGCGCGGGATCGCCCGAGAGAACCTTCATGGCATCGCGCATGGCCGCGAGGTCGACCACCGCGGGGACCCCGGTGAAATCCTGCATGAGCACCCGGCTTGGGGTGAAAGCGATTTCTTTGTCGGGCTTCGATTTGCTGTTCCAGGCCGCGAGCGCCCGGACATCTTCTTTAGTCACGCTTCGGCCGTCTTCGGTGCGCAGCAAATTTTCCAGCAGAATGCGCAGCGAAAAAGGAAGATGCTGGGTCGAAATGCCCTGCTTATCCAGCGCGTCAATGCGATAGATCTCGTAATCGTGGCCACCAACACGAAGAGTGGAACGGCTGCCAAAGCTGTTCATAATGATTGCCTTCGTCCAAAAAGGTTAACTTTAGTTTAGTCGTTCCGGTGAGGATTGCGTAGTGCAGCGAGAAGATGGTTCGTGACTAAGGGGCTGCCGGCAGCGTGTACTCTAAGTCGTAGGAATGCTTCCCATCGGCGATCGTAATTGTCATCGTGCCGGCAAGGCCCACCAGTTGCCCGGTTCCCGAATCTGGCACGACCGTAACCGACAGTTGCGTCGCGCCCCTAATTGCGCTTCCGCTATGTTGCAGCACGAAACTGCCGCTGCGGCCATTTAGCTTCCCTGTTACTCGCTCGATCGCGACATAGCCAGCCGAGCCTTTTACATCCGTCATTGCACTTAACATCTGGCCTTTGCTGGCACCTTCGAGGTCGCCGTGAAACTGTTTGTCGATCGACATCCGGCCGAGCGTCGAGCCGTCGGCCTTGTCTTCCGGAGGCTGAGGAATCAACTTTACTTCAAAAGTTCCACTTGCATGCATAGCGTTACCTTTTTGAACTGTAATCGGAGCCGGAGTCGCGGTCGACTCCTGCGCATGCGCCATGGACCCAAAAGACAGCCAGATCGCCCCGACGACAGCGACTGTAACGCATGACGGTCTCCGCATCGCTGTTCCCTTACTTCAAACCAGTTACCACGTACGCCTCGGACAGCGTCCGCACGTAGATATATGCGTAGGCATTGCCGTCGTCGGAAAGATGAGGTTGCGCGACGAGAGCACCTTGTGCACCCGCTGCCTCGCCGAACATCTTCCACGGATCCATCTTTCCCGTCTGAATGTTCACCCGATAAACCTGGACTGCCCTCGCGCCACGCCGGGCGGAAGCCGCGTAGACGGATCTGCCATCTGGCGTCCAACCGATAATGCTGTAGCCCGATTCCAATCCTGGTATCGGACGAAAACCGCCTCCATCGAGCGGCCAAATTCCCCGTTTCCCGTCCGGACCGCGCACCGCAATGCTCCTTCCATCGGGCGAGATCACGATTCCGCTGACGCCTTCGGGAGTTATGGGTTTGGAGTCTCCACTGCTCACATCGATCTGGTAATCGCGTCCGCCGTGCCCGGGTTCAATCCCGAAGGCCAGCAAGCTTTTGCCGTCCGGGAAAAACCGGCCCACGTCGTAGCTCACGGAATCATGCGTGAGCTGCCTGGCTTCACCTGCTCCGGTTGGCACCAGGCTCAACGGTCCGCCCTTCGCCGGCTTAGTCACCGCCCATTTTCCGTCTGGTGAAATCGCCACGGCGTCCCCCTCGCCTATACGGGCCGGAGGAGATCCATCGGTATCGCGGAGAAAAACGATGTAGTTCGCTCCTCCGCCATCGCCTTCTTCGTCAAAAATAATTTTGCGCCCGTCGCGGCTGATGTCGCGCAACTCCGACCACCCGAACCATCCCAGCTCATGCTCTTCTTTTCCGCTTGGCTCTATTCCCCGAATGCCGAGTCGACTATGATTCGCCACGGCCAGCACTGATCCATTGCGCAAGTCCTGGATCCACATGCCTCCGGGCACATTCGTCATGGTGCGTAGCTGGCCCGAAAGAGTAACGGCGCGCGGGTTCGCTGCGCTGCCCGTGTTGGTGGACGTAAACCAGACCTCATCGCCTGCCCGAGACCACACAATTCCCTGTACGGAACTCCAGCCGCCGGAAAGCTTCCTTTCCTGATTGTTGTCGCTTCCGTCGGCGCGAATAACCGCGACTGCACCCTCGTCGTCGCCTCCAGAATTTTGGTGATCGGCGAAGGCCACCCATTTGCCGTCGGGCGAAATCTTCGGATGGCTGATCCAGTTGATGCTGTCGAACAGCACCTTGCCGATCGGATATTCAAGACGCCAATGATTGTTCTCCGGCAGGTAACGCACTACAGCCAGACTGCCACCATCCGCGGACCAATCGGCGTCCTGCACATTGTCGAGCACCTCTCGCGGCGTTCCCCCGCTGAGCGGGACACGCGCCAGCGTTCCGGTTCGAGCATAACCAGCATAGAAAACTGTGTTGACCCGAATCGCCATTTCGCCGCTCTTCGAGATAGAAAGCAACTCTGCATCCTTAAGTCCCAACTCGCGCGCACCCGGATCATCCGTACGCGAAATATAAAGCTGGTTGTCGCCTCCGTCCCACGCCGCACTGTAGACCACACTGCCGTCAGGCGTGAAGCGGGCATTGCCGATGGAACCTGTGCGGAAAGTGATTTGATGATATTCGGCCAGAGGTGCGCGGCCGCCAGTTCGACCAAGCCACCAACCAACGCCCAGCATCGCCAATGCCAGCGCCAGACTAGCGCCAAGACCCAGCAAAAGCCCCCGACGCGGATGCGCAGCGGAAACTTGCGGCATCTTGGCCGTTGTGCTGGAAATCCCGGAAAGATGTTCGAGATCAAACGCAATATCGCTGGCGGAATGGAAGCGTGCCTCAGGATTTTTCTCCAGGCAATGTTGCACGATGCGCTCCAGCGCCGGAGAAACATTGCGATTGGTTTCGCTCAAGTCCGCAGGATCTTCCTTCAGGATCGAGCTCATCGTATCTGCCGGGGTTTCTCCATGAAATGCTCGCTTTCCGGAAAGCATTTCGTAGAGAATCGCCCCAAAACTAAAAATGTCGGAGCGCGCATCCAGCACCTTGCCGCGCACCTGCTCGGGCGACATGTATCCCGCCGTGCCCAGCACCATCCCCGCCTCCGTGCCTTGGGTAGCAGTCGCCAGCGAGGTCTGCGCGCCCGGTTCAGGCTGGGTCAGTTTGGCCAAGCCGAAGTCGAGGATCTTGAGCCGGTTGTCTTTCAGGAGAAATAAATTCTCTGGCTTAAGATCGCGATGGATGATTCCCTTTTCGTGCGCTGCGGCCAGGCCATGCGCGATCTGCAGAGCGTATTCGAGAGCTTTGCGAACAGGGATCGGGCCGCCCCGTAGGCGCTCCCGCAGAGTTTCGCCCTCCAGCAGTTCGGACACGACGTAGGGCGCCCCGTCGCTCTCGCCGATATCAAAGACCGCGAGAATATTGGGATGGTTCAGCGCAGCGGTGGCCAAGGCTTCTTGCTCGAAACGGCGCAATCGGTCGGCGTCGAGAGAAAGCGATTGCGGCAAAACCTTGATCGCGACTTCACGTTTGAGTCGCGAGTCGCGGGCGCGATAAACCTCGCCCATCCCGCCTGCGCCCAACAGGGAGACAATCTCATACGGCCCGAGTTTCGTGCCGGCGGCCAGATTCATTCGTGAGAAAGATTATCACCTCAGTAACAAATCGCAAGAGGATTGCTTTTCACTCCGATCCGCCGGGGCTCTGATTTCGATTCGCATCCGGAGTGCGGATATGCTCGGGGCGAATTCCCAATCCCAGCATTCGAGCCGGAATTCGACGCAAGATTGGAAATTGCTGCAGTAGCTTGAGTGGCAGAGGAAGACGCCGCATAGGTTCGCGATTGCTCAAAGCGCGGCTAATAAACCGACGATGCGCGAAAACTTGAAACCTCTGCGTCATCTGGGTTGGAAATTCCCGGCGTTTTTGGACTTGATGGAGCAGTATCTCGCTGACCGGCCCATGCAACAGGGGCTGCGCCAGGATATTTGCCGCGGCAACCGCGTCCTGGATCGCGAGATTGATGCCCACTCCGCCGATCGGCGACATGGCATGAGCACAGTCCCCGATGCAAAGCAGCCCCGTCCGCGACCACCGGCGAAGCCGGTCGACCGCAACCGATAACAGCTTGATGTCCGCCCACTCCCTCAATTCGCTCGTGCGTCCGTTCAGGAACGGCGCAATACTCTCGATGTTCTCGCGAAATGCCGGCAAGCCTTTCTTTCGGATTAAATCGAATTCTCCCTTCGCAATCACATACGCGCACTGCCAGTAGTCGCCGCGGTTCAGCGTTACCAGAATTTTTCCCTCACGGAATCGCCCCAGCGTCTGCTCGGGATCGGCGGATTGTCGCGAAAGCCGCATCCAGAGCACGTCAATGGGCGCACCCAGGTCGATCACTTCCAACCCCGCTTTTTCGCGAACAATGGAATGTCGGCCATCCGCGCCCACGGTTACCTCTGCGCGCACTTCCAGCGCACCCTGCGGGCTTGTGGCGCGTACGCCCACCACGCGGCCGCTCTCCTGGAGGAGGTCGGTAACTTCAGACTCCATCCGCAAATGGAATTGGGGATAGGCCTTTGCTTTTTCGGCGACGAAGTTCAGGAACTCCCACTGCGGCATCAGCGCGATGAATTTGCAGTGCGTTGGCAGATGAGAAAAGTCCGCTACCGTGACCGCAAAGTCGTCGATGAAGGCTCCGATTTCGGGCACCTCTTGATGTGGCCGTCGCAAGAACTCATCGAGAATCCCGAGTTCGTAAATCAATTCAAGCGTGGAGGGATGCACCGTGTCGCCTCGAAAATCACGCAGAAAATCCGCATGCTTTTCGAGCACCATCACATCGACGCCCGCTCGCGCCAGCAGAAAGCCCAACACCATCCCCGCAGGTCCGCCGCCCGCGATGCAGCAACGGACTTTCACCGGTTGGGACAGAAATGCGATCGCGGGCCGCCTTCGATAGAAACAGAAGCTCTAACTCATCTCAACATAACAGAAGCCGCCGCGAACGATTCGGCACCGCCATCAACGGGTGAGACGAAACCGAGCGCTACTTTTGCGCGGCCTTCTTTTTCTCCGCTGCTTGCTTCTGCGCCTCGACCGTCCACGGAGGGACGATGCCGTTCACGCGCGCGTAAGCCACCACTTGGCCGAGGTGTTCGTGCGCGTCCGCAACTAGGATGTAGATCACGTCGCCGGCGTTTGCCTGGGGACCGAGTTTCGGCAGCAGTTTCGCGAAATCAGCGTTTGTCATGCCGTTGATCGCGGTCTTGGCGAAATCCCACGACTTGTTCAAGTCTTCAACGATCCGGGCCTTATCGGTCGTGGACTTCTCAAAGGCCTTGGGGTCGAATCCAGCCGGAGGAGTGGTTCCCATCAAGGCTAAAATTTGGTAGCGCTCGCCAGCAACGTGGAGAAAGACTTCTGCAAAAGAACGCGAGTCTGGGGACGGACGCCAGGTGAATTTGTCGGCGGGGATGGCTTTGGCGAGATCCACGAACTTCTGCTGGACAGCCAGCAGGTCCGCCAGAGATTGCGCCTTCATGTCATAGCTCGGAGCCGTGTGGTCGGTGCTGGATGAAGCGTTCGGCTCTTGTGCAGAAGCACCTGCGGCCCAAGCACCGACGCCCAACAAAAGAAACAATACTGCTCGAAACAGTTTGTTCATGTTTGATCCTCCTCGAAAAGTCACTGCTACCCTTGGACGAGGAAACGCAGAAAACAGCTCTGCCAGACGCGCAAATTTCGCAAGGACTTAGAACCGGAGGCTTTCTGTCTATCACTAGTAAACGAGATGTGTGCCCCTTAACGCGCGGCGATCCAAACTTGATAACCCACGACCACCATCATGAAAAGAAGGTAGAGGCGAAGCGACCACAGCACTACGAGTTCGGGACCTTTGAGGTGACGTCTCGGGATATGATGTTTCTTTGCCCGAACCAACTGGTCGTGTTCGAGCGACGACAAAACCCAGCTCTCATCGGCGGCTGACCCTAAAACTTGCGCTTCCTCTTTTTTCGCCATAACTTTTTCCTACTTCCCACCCAGCGCGGCAAAAATGTTTGGCGCGATGATACTGATCCCGAAGAGCACGCCTGCGGCAGTCAAGATCAACACCACGGCTGTTGCCAGAACATTTGCCCATGCCGGACTCACCAGGTCCCCCATGATTTCTTTGTCGTTTACCAGCATGAAAAGAAATACCAACGCTGGAGGCATGGCCAGAACTGCAACCACGTTTACCACCAGAACGACGTACACCAGCGGCAATCCAGGAATCAGAACGATGGCTGCTGCAGCCACAGCGCAGAGACTGAGCACGGAATAAAAGGCCTTGCCCTGTCGCATGGGCAAATTCAGGCTGTGGGGTTTGTGCGCAACTTCTCCGAAGGCATACGCCGAAGAAGTTGAAATCGTGATCGAAGCGACGATGCCCGCCTCAACCATGCCAAGGGCAAACAGCGAAGCGCCGAATCGCCCGATGATCGGTTGGAGAGCCTGTGCGAATTCTCCGGCCTGAAAATTGTCGGCGCTCATCTGATGAGCGAATAACGGCGCAGTCGCAAGGATCGTGGCCACGGCGGCGGCCGTCGCCAACGCGGCGCCTAACGCAGTGTCGATGCGGCCAAAGCGAATGTCTTTTGTGGTAAGCCCTTTGTCGACGGTCGCGCTCTGCTGAAAGAAAAGCATCCACGGAGTGACCGTGGCTCCGATGTCGGCCAGCACGATCAGCAGGACATCTTTATTGAAACCGGGAAGCGGTTGCCAGGTAATAAAAGAGTGGCCCACTGCATGCCAATTCGGGTGAGCCATAAGCGCGACTGGGATAAACACAAGATTGAATGCGGCCGCGGCAAGGGTAATCCGCTCCCAGGTCCAGTAGCGGTGACTCATTAGAGCCCCATATAGAATCACCAGCGCAATCAGAACCGCCATCCAGGGAGGGACACCGAAAAAGCCCAGGCCCGCACGGATGGCAATGAATTCCGTGATGAGAGTAAGGAAATTCCCGATCGCCAGATCCATCATCGAGAACCATCCCCAGAAAGGCCCAAAGCGATCGAAGATCAGTTCGGCGTGTCCGCGATGAGTCGCGGCGCCGAGGCGCACAGTCATCTCCTGTACGACAATGGCCATGCAAAACGTAAGAACCACGAAGGGAAGGAAGAATCCGATGCCAAACTTCGCGCCCGTAGCCGCATAAGAGAGCATGCTGGGCCCGTCGTTCTCGCCCAGCATAACCAGAACCCCAGGGCCAACCAGCAACCACAGCAGGCGCGCTCCCGAGAAAAATCCGCGCTGGCCCCGCGCCGCCGACACTCGAACCCGATCGTGCGCGCGATCGACATCTTCGTGGGTAATTACGACCGCTTCAGCGTCGCCTGTCTCGGCCGTCCCTGGAGATTGTGAACCTACGCTCATGGTCAGAGTGGTTAGCGTAAGTATACATCAGGAAGTAAACTATGGTTAATTAGTAAGCAGACGGATCCGAGGGCCGCTCAAGCAGAGGGACGCCGCGATTTCCCCGCGTCCGCCGTGACCCACACTCTCTCAGCTGCGGACCGGCCAAGAGCGACGGTTCCGGCGTCCGTGGCAAGAGTCAAAGTTTGATCGTAATTTCGCCCCGCAACGTGGACTCGAGCTCCGGGACGAACCCCTCGGCCCTCAAGGAATTCCAGCAAGTGCCGGTCGCGCTCATAAATTCCACTCACCACATAATTCTTTCCGGGCTCCGCGTGTGCCAGCAATACAAGCCCCCGGCGGCGACGACTGGCCGGACTCTCGAGTTCGCTCAGATTCCCGTGTGGGCAAGCGCCGCCGCGGCCCAACTTGGCCAGCAACCGGGCTTCGAAGTCAGGGGAGACCGCATGTTCCAGACGCTCAGCTTCGTCGTGCACGCGATACCATTCCATTCCGAAAAGTTCAGCGAGCATGCGCTCGATCAAGTGGTGGCGAAGCGTGAGTTTGCGCGCGATCTTCCGTCCCGTAGTGGTCAGTCCAACGTGGCCATCGCTCTGCACGCGCACCAGACCGTCTTTTTTCAAGCGGCGCAAGGCCATCGTCACCGCCGGAGGCGACACCGACAGCCAATGCGCCAACGTGGCCGAGATGACAGTTTCGCCTTCGCTCTCAGCCTCAAGGATGGCCTTAAGATAGTCCTCTTTGGAGACGGTGATCATTTTCAGGAGATTATACGGCTTAATCATAGTTAATGAATTGAGACAATGAGCAAATGAATCATTGAATCATTTCAAGACTTCGTGGGGACGTGCGACGCGAGATTCTGTGCGGCATTCCCGTAGCCAATCATTCAATCGTTCAATGTCTCAATCCCTCGTTTGACATCATCCGTTACGTTCCCTAACCTTGGTTATCCCGAGTTATGAAAGTCCTCGTCATCGGAAGCGGCGGACGCGAACATGCGCTGGTTTGGAAATTGCGCCAATCCGCTCGCGTCTCGCAGGTGTTTTGCGTGCCCGGAAATGCCGGGATCGGCGCTGAAGCCATCTGCCTGTCCGCGGACGTAAAAAATGTCAACTCCTTGCTGGCGCTGGCTTCACAGATCAAGCCCGATCTCACGGTTGTCGGCCCCGAGTTGCCTTTGCAGTTGGGCGTGGTCGACGAGTTTACCCGGCACGGATGGAGAATCTTTGGTCCTACAAAGGCCGCGGCGCGGCTCGAATCCAGTAAGAGTTTTGCCAAAGAATTCATGCAGCGTCATCACATTCCCACGGCGCACTACGCGATCTGCGATACGCTGGAGAATGTTGGCGATGCCTTGCCCCACTTTCATATGCCAGTGGTGGTGAAGGCCGACGGATTGGCTGCCGGCAAAGGCGTGGTAATCTGCAAAACTAAAGAAGAAGCTACTGCCGTGGCGGCGGAAATGCTAAGCGGAAAAATGCTGGGCGAAGCTGGCTCGCGGGTGGTGATCGAAGAATGCCTGAAGGGTGAGGAGCTTTCTTTTCTGGCGCTGAGCGATGGCGAACGCGTGGCGGCCCTGGCCGCCGCACAGGATCACAAGCGAGTCGGCGAGGGTGATACCGGCGCGAACACCGGCGGCATGGGCGCTTATTCCTCGAAAACTATGCTCGATGAGCAGATGCAAAACTGGCTTCTGCAGCACATCGCTCGTCCCGTGGTAGCGGGAATGAAAGCAGAGGGCGCGGAATACAAGGGTGTCCTGTACTGCGGCTTGATGATGACAGCTCGCGGGCCGACCGTGCTCGAATTCAACTGCCGATTTGGCGATCCCGAAACCCAGCCTATCCTGATGCTTCTGGAAAGCGATTTGGTTGAAGCACTCGAAGCTTCAAT
>Ga0209169_10002072_pt1 | contig 12181 bp, 7 predicted proteins | sample HubBroMetageWRM4_FD_188346 | JGI IMG/M metagenome (GOLD analysis project Ga0209169, IMG submission 188346) | Warmed soil microbial communities from the Hubbard Brook experimental Forest, New Hampshire - Hubbard Brook CCASE Soil Metagenome WRM 4... | ecosystem: Environmental > Terrestrial > Soil...
GCGGGACGGGCGGTGGAACGGGTGGCGGAACGGGTGGCGGGACGGGCGGTGGGACAGGCGGAGGCAAAGGTGGAGGTACCGGCGGCGGCACCGGTGGAGGCACGGGGGGCGGAAAAGGCGGTACAGGAGGCACGGGCGGTGGCACGTCTGGTATCAACGCGTACAGCAATTCGCCTTACAATCAGGCGCGGCAGATTGTTCCGCAATTTCCCCCGTCTGCGTCTACCAATCAGCAGGTGATGTACGCGCTGGCGAGCGGCACGGGTGGTTTTCCTATTCTGAATACGAATGACTTGATGGCGGGTCTGGAAAAGATTGCGCGCGAACAGAGCGAATATTATTTGTTGGGCTACGCGCCCGCTGAATCGCCGGCTGGAAGCTGCCACACTCTGAAAGTGAAAGTAGATCGCGGCGGCACGAATGTTCGCGCGCGCAGCGGATTCTGCAACATTGTTTCCAACGATATGCTCGCCGGGAAACCCATCGAGAAGGAAATGGAATCGCGCGCGTCGGTGTCCGGAGCGACGGCCGGGAATGCGGCGTCCAACGCCGCAAGCGGAGCTGGTGCAGGTTCGCTCGAGGCGCCATTCTTTTATACGTCGCCGAACGAAGCACGCGTGCATCTGGCGATGGAAGTTCCCACAGCTTCGATCGATTGCCCGAAGGTGAAGGGAAAATATCACGCGGATGTGAATGTGCTGGGCATTGCGTACCGTCCCGACGGCACCGTCGCGTCCCGCTTCAGCGATGAAGTGACGCTGGACATGGAAAAGGATCAGTGGGAGAAATTCACGAAGGAGCCGATGCCGTATCAAAATCAATTTTCGCTCGCTCCTGGAGAATACCGGCTGAGCGTGGTGGTCAGCGGCGGCGGAGACAAATTCGCCAAGTTTGAAATTCCGTTGGCTGTGGATGCCTATGATGGAAAGAAATTCAGCCTCAGCGCGGTGGCGCTGAGCAACCAGTTCCAGCCGGTTTCTGAAATGGGCAGCACGCTGGACGCGGATCTGCTGGCGGACCGCGCGCCTTTGATGGTTCGCAACATGGAAATAACGCCGTCCGCAGACAATCATTTCAAGAAAAGCGACAAGGTCGCGGTGTATGCGCAGATTTACGTGCCGCAACTGGCGGAAGCGAATCCGCCGACGGTCAAATGCAGCTACCTGGTCGCTGACCCGAAAACCGGTAAAACACTGGGATCCATGGCGGGCATCGACATGACGGCCTATATTCAAAAGGGCAACACCATGATTCCAGTGGCGCTGAAGCTGCCCGTCGAGAATTTGCCGTCCGGAGAGTACCTGCTGAAAATGCAGGCGAGCGAATCGGGCGGGAGCCTGACACAGATCCGCAGCGTGAATTTCGTGGTGCAATAGCGCGGAGCTGAACCTACCGCCCGAAAAAGCGGTGGATGACGAACGCTCAAGAGCCCTTGTTTTCTTAAACTTAGGGACGATTCGAATCGCGCGGACGTCGATTGGAATTTGACGCCGGTAATCTTGCCGACGACTGTTGCTTCCCCCCAGAACAGCCAAAATCTGCTCGAATACATCCAAATCTTGACCGAATGCAGGCTGCAACTTTGGGCTCGTATTGGGGTTTAAGACCTTAGGGTCATTGGTCTCTGACGCCGTGGCTCGGGCGCTCTTCTACAGCGATTTATCGCCGTCTGTACTCGGTGTTAGGGATAGGCCCCCACCCAGTCCGCGTTCACGATAGCGGGGGAAACTATAACTGGACGATTTGGCGGAGGCTTGATTTGTCGGGACGAAAATCTTTGCGTGTCATAGGGTTGCGGTCATCAGCCAGCTGGCTTTTGGTGCTCGCCATGGCAGGCCTTATCCTTGGGCCAGCGGCACATGGCGATGCCGGCGTCGTGTTGAACGAATCGCTCGATACGAGCGTCGCGCGCATTACTGGGTCTGGGCACAGCGCCGTGTATCTGTCGCGAATTTGCCCGGACGATTCGCCGGTGAAGATGCGTCTGTGCAGACCCGGGGAGCAAGGTTCGGTCCTGAGTAATTACACGACGCTGGGCGAAGATCAGCCTTACGAGTGGAACATCGTTCCGCTGAGCGTTTATCTGTACGGCGTAGAGGATCCGGGCGACCGTCCGCTCATGGGCTCGAAAGCGATCAAGGCGGCGCTCGAAGAGCGCTACCGTGACAAATACCTGGCGGCGATCTGCACGGAAAATCGTTGCCGCGCCGGCAAGAGCTCCGAGTGGCGCGAGATGGTGGCAGCAACGCTCGAGCGCAGCCTGTACATGTTCGTCGTGAAAACGTCGGTGGAGCAGGACCAGGCGCTGATCGCAGCATTCAATTCCCTGCCCAACGTAAACCACTTCAATGGCATGACGCGCAATTGTGCGGACTTCACGCGGCGCGTACTGAACACGTACTATCCCGGCGCTGTGAAGCCCGATTACCTCAACGATTTTTTCATGACCAGCCCGAAGGCCGTGGCGCGTTCGCTGACTCACTACGCCGAGAAGCACCCCGAGAGCGATTTCCGCGTGCTGCATTTTGCGCAAGTGCCGGGCACGATCAAGCGCAGCAGCGAATGCCGCAGCGGCACCGAACAGCTCTACCACTCAAAGAAACTGGTGATTCCGCTGGCGGCTTTCGCGTGGCAGGGAATTCCGGCCGTGGCTGCGTCCTACGTGATCACGGGCCACTTCAATCCGGAGCATCAGTTTGAAGCGCATCCCTCGGCAGAGGCAACGGGAAGCGCCACGAACGAAAGTCCGGACATCGGCAGCGGATTTACGGTCAGCGTCCAGGAACTCGCAGCGGAGGACAGCACGCAACGCGAAACGATTGTAGGCACCAAGGAAGAGTGGAAACAGAATCGGGTCCGTTTCGAGGCGACCGTGGACGAAGCCATGCGCAGCGAAGTGATCCCCGATCGCATGTATTTGAAGCGCGTCTTTATAAAGCTGGGGGAAAGCAGCACCATTTTTGCTGACGCGAGCGGAGCGCTGTGGATGAATTTTAGCGGCGAGCAGCCACCCTTGCGCGTGGGCATCAGCGCCAGCAACCTGTTCGCGCCGGATTCTGACGGGCAATTCGCCTACCAGATTATGCTAGCGCGCATGCAAGGCGAACTGGAGAGCCCCAAGCATAGCCGCGAGACCATGCTGGATTTAGATCAGGACTGGTTGCTGCTTTCGGGTATCCGCGGGCGAGCGTTAGCCGTGGCGGCGGAACGGAGCACACAGCCGGGGTCAGCTCCGCAGGCTGCTGCCGTCGATGCAGGGAAAGGTGGGGCGTCTTCCAGCACGCAGGCGTCCTCCGCAGCGCCGGCGATTCATCCCGTGGCGCATGGTGGCGACAGCTTGCTGCCCTAGAACGTTCTAGGCTCGGGCCCCGAACCGGTACCTCAGCGACTACAAGCCGCCCTCGTTTGGCGGAGTTCGGGTTGTGGCTGAAGGGGGGGCCGCGACCTGCAAAGCCGCCGCAGCTGGGATTCAAAACCTCAAAACTACAACAGGCGACGCCGCGCTATTTGTGCTGCTAGCGCGGCGTCTCTGCCCCCTGCCGGGGGCTCGACTCCGGCAGGGGCTACTGCGGGCGCGGGAGCTGCAGCATCATGCCGCTGCCCTGGCCCGATTCGACTTGTGGTAGTTGGCCGTTCCACTTTTCGATCAGCATCTGCGAGTTCTCGATGCGGCGCAGCTCCAGAAGCTGCGGCGTAAGCGAGTTCTGCCGGATGCGATTGGCGTCAGCTTCACCTTGTGCGCGCGTGACCATGGACTTGGCGTCGCCTTCGGCCTCGGCGATTTTCTTCGCGGCCTCTGCTTGCGTGGTCGCGAGCTCGTTGCGCGCGCGTTCAGCCTGCTGAATGGCCTGCGCCTTCGCCGTGATGGCCGCCGCGATCACCTCCGGGACGCGCGGCGCACCGATGAAGCCGAACTGCTGAACGCTGACGCCGACCGGCGCGACTTTCTGTTCGATCATGGCCTGCACTTTGCCCAGAAAGTCGGCCTTGCGTTCGCCGTAAATGTCCTCTACGGTGAAAGTGGAAGCTACTTCGTTCAGCGAGTTGCGCACGATGTCGCGCAGGATGCCGTGCGTGAATAATTCCAGATCGCTCACGCGATACTTGACGTAAAAATCCGGCACCTTGCTCGGATCGATCGCATACGACAGTGAAACGTCCACCAAGATTTCCATGCCCTCCTTGGAATTGAAACCCATCTCTTCATTGATCGGGTGCCCTTCGGCCGTGTCACGCGTCCACTTCACGGTTTGCACGTACGTCGGGAACTCGATGATCTGCGTGCGCAACGGGCTGTAAACCACCCACCCGGTGCGAATCGGAATTTCCGAAGCGCCACGCTGGCTTCCGGCGAGATTGATTTCCACGCCGACGTGGCCGGCTTCAATCCGCGTGACCCGCAGCAGGAATACGACCAGCACGACCACGGCGACCATAGCGGCCGCCGCAATCAGCAAGCCGCGGAAATGTTCGACGGTCTTCCGCTGTACGAATTCCACATCACGATCGTTGGGCCGATTGAAAATGGTCATATCGTCTTCTCCCTGCGGATAGGGACACTCCTGTGGTCCGCGCCACGCGGCGCGCTGGCGATTTGCCCGGCGCAGACGCGCCGAAACCGTTGAGCTGTTTCCGAATCGGTTGATGTTAACGCGGAGGTGTTAGGAAGGAATAAGCGAAGCGTAAGGATTGTATAAGGGCTGCGGAAGAGCTTATCGTCGCGTGAGTTGCGCCGGCGGCGCCAGTTCCCGATCACGAGGAACTTCAGTGATTCCCTTCGAAGGCAGATGCCTCCCTGCGTCCCGCGCCTGCCAAACTGCGCCAGAAAAGAAAAAGCGCGGGACTTCGTTCGGGCCGAAACGCGGTCGCCCGTCGCGCGGATCTCCGCTGCGCCGACCGCGCGTTCTAATTATTCCGCAGTGAGCATCACGGTTGTCGTGTGAGCGACTTGGCCGGTGGTGCTAGTGCCGGTGATGGTCACTGCCACGGGCTCGACTACGGTCGTGGTGCCGCCACCGCCTCCACCGCCGCCACCACCACCACCACCTCCACCGCCGCCCGAGCCTCCGCCGCCGCATGCTGCGATGCCAACCGCCATGAGGAACACGGCGCAGGCTGCGGCCGTGCTCCAGCGACGATTCTTGCCACGAGTGATGAGCAAAATAATTGCGATCGCGAATACGCAGGCGAGCGATGCGAACGCGCCTTGCGTCCAGCGGCCGAGACCTAGCGGTCGGATGGACGGCGGCGCGGTGGCCGCAGCGGCTGTCGTGATGGTGAGCGTGGTGGTACCTCCCGCGTTCACCGGCGACGCGCTAAAACTGCAGGTGGCGCCCGTCGGCAGACCGGAGCAACTGGAGGGACTGAACGCGACGGTGTCCGTAAAGCCGTTGACCGCGACGACGGTCAACACTGCGCTTCCCGTGCCGCCAGCAGTGGTGACTGTAACTGCCGCGGGGCTAGAGGAAATTACGAAGTCTGCTGCGCCACCGCTGCCGACATTCCATTGTTTGACGAGATTATAGACGTTGAGCGAGCCGAGTCCGGTCGCCAGGTTGTAGCCTGAGCCGGCATTGTAGGCGAGCGTGTTGTTCGCCTGGAAAGTTTCACCGACCACGTCGCCGTTGTTCACGATGTTGCAACCCGTCGCGCCGTTCGCACTGGTCCCCGCGAAGTCGCACGGCATCGCAATCGTTCCGGTGGTGACCTGGTTGAAAATGCAAGCGCTCGTCTGTGCGCCCGCGGATTGGCAATTGGCCCAGCTCTGACCCGCGAGGGCGTAGAGGTTCGTATTCACCAGGCCGCTTGCCTGCCCGGTGCTTTGATTCAGCAGGGCCACCATGCCGGCAAATACTTCTGCGGAAACTGAAGTGCCGCCCACGCCTTGAATGTCCGGGAAAGGGGCGGAATTGCTGCCGGCCGCCAGGCTACAGGCGGCGCCACTGGGGTCAATGTCGGCTTCGCAATACTGGTAAAAGTTTTGAATCGTGCCGTCGCCTGCGAAGATTGCGAAATCCGGCATGTCGCGTTTACCGTCTGCGACGGTTAGCGCTGTCTGCCACGACGGCTTGGCGTAACCGCCTGTGCAACTCGAAAAATCTCCGTTTCCCGTCGTGGTAACGAAGTTGGACGTCGTGCAGGCGCTGACGCCGCCGCTGCCGCCGGCCGGCGACAACAGAAAGGGCAAATCGTCGACGCCCGCTTCGAGTTCGTTGCAGTCCGTTTCAATATTCGCGCCACCCAAATCAAGGATTCCCTCAATAATGGAGTTGGTGCAAGTATCGTTGTAGGTGGTCTCCGGAATGTAGCCTTTGACCGAAGCTTGCGTCGTGGCCGATGGGTTCGAGGAATTCCAATAAGTGGTTGGATTGGTTGCGTCATTGAAATCCGTGCCGCCGACCGCGACATTGTACGGCGTGGAAGCGACGCCGTTCACGGCGACGCCCAACTCCGATATTTGCGAAGAAGCTGCATCGCAACCCGCTGCGCCATCATCACCGGTCGAGACGACCACGGTAATACCCATCGCAGCCGCCTCTTTCCATTCGCCGACAGAATCCTTTACCGAGGGACTACCGCCGTAGAGCGCGTTTCCTGCGGTGCCGAGGAAAAACTCGCACTCACCGTAGCTGTAGCCGATAATTTTCGCCAGATCGTTGTCAATGATGTATTCAGCCGAGGTGTCCCCACCGAACGTAGCGGTCGTGCTCTTTGAAATCACCAAGTTGATGGCGGCGCCTGGAGCGACTGCGCCGGACCACTGCACATCCAGGTCTGCTTCGCACTCATCGCCGTTAGCCGCGCAAGAAATTATGCCCGGTTCCGAGCTGCTGGAGCCGGGCGTGTAGGTTCTGGTAAAGTTGGCCGCCGGCAGACCAAACAGCGAGCGAAAATTGGTGAGATCGGCGGGGTTGATGTCGCTATCGGAAACGATCGCGATGGTTTGGCCGGTGCCCGTGATGCCGGCGTTCCAGAGCGGCAGAACATTGTAGATCGTCGCGAAGTCATACGGCGCTAACCCGTAGCAAGCCGTATTGGTGCCATCCGTGTTGGTTCCGTTGCAACCGCCCAAATAGGTGAACTCAGGTTTGACGGACTTCAGTTTTCCGGTAGCCATGTCACGGCTAAACGTGCCGGCCAAGCGGTGCGCCGCCTTCCTTGGAAAATTGTTGAGCGATGCTACGCCGGTTACTGCGGGCGTCAGTGCCGCGGGAATGGACGGGTCGTTCGCGTTGGCCCAGTGGTCCTGCAAATTGATTGTGTATTTATGAATCGCGGTGTGAAAGGCGGATTGCACTTGCGCGGCGTTGCCCGAGAACTGGATGACATTGCGACCATTCGCGACCTTGTCGATCTGGAAGCCGTGCGATTGCAGCCACGAGGTAATTTTCTGGATGTCGGATTCCGACGCGCCAAACCGTTCGCCGAATTCCTGGGGCGTCAGCCATTTGTGGTAATTCGGCGAGGAACGGTCCTGTTGTTGCGCGAGCAAAGCTTCCAGCGCTGCGCCTTGAGCGGACGTTGTCTTCAGCACCAGCATCATGCGGTCCATCGCTAGGCTGCCGGGCGCCGCACCCTGATCGTATTTCGTGCGGGCGAGCGGATGAGTATTGCCCTGAAGGACGACGAGCTTGCCTTCGTCAATCGGCTGAGTGATCAAGGACGGCGCGACGGTGGATTGTCCGGCGCTGCGCTGCGAAATGACCGCGACGGAAACGACCGCTAGAAAACAAGCGCACAGAAGAAGTGGTTTAATACGCATACGTCTCCCCATGACATTGAGCTTCGTGACATCACCCTTTACTGCATACGACGGCGTACCCAGCATCAACCAGCGCAAATGGGCTGGCAGCTATTTGGCGCGAAAACCGCGTTCCCCTGCCTTTACTGCTTGCAAGCATTTTGGATGCGGCGGCCGGAGCTTACGTTATCTTGCCGCGGGCCGCGGGTTTGTAAATTTTTATGCTCGGTGCTTCGAATCCGTTACGCGCTCAGTAGCCCGGGCCGGGGTCGCCGGGACCACCCGTGGCGCCGCCCTCTTCGCCGCCACGGCCACCGCGTCCACGCGGACCGCCGCGGCCCATACCCATGTCTTGCTGCATCTGCGAATATTTGGTGCGCTGGTCAGGCGTGAGAACCTTGTAGATGGCCGCATCCGTTTTGGCGCGAGCCAGAGTGTTTTGCGCCGTGAGGTTGCCGATCATGGTCGCGGCTTGTTCCATCGCGGCGGAGTCGTTCGCTTGCACGGCGGTGTTCAGGGTGTCGTGCGCCGCTTTCATGCTGGCGCGGGAAGTTGTGCTGTTGGCGTCGCCTCCGGCGTTCAGGATCGCACTGATTTGCGTTTGCTGCGCGGAGGTGAGCGACAACCGGTCGGCGAGGAACGCCACGCGGCGCTGTACGTTGTTGCCGCCGCCGTCTGGACCTTGCGCGAATATTGCTGGGGCGGAGAAAATTGTAGCGAGTAAGAGCGTTATGGCTGTTTTTTTCATTTTGCGAAAACCTCCTGGTTCATCGAGTGGCCTATGATGCGTGGCCCCGTCGGCGGCGTTGCGCCCAATAACGAATCGCTTGCTGAAGTCGCACACCCCCGTGTCGTGCTTAGAATGGATTCCGCCGTAGGGGGAGAAAAGTTCCGGGAATGTTACTCGGCGAGGCGGGTTGCCGAGAGGCGATGTTAGCCGCCGGGACGCCCGAGCCGCGGCGTTTTCCGATTCGGTCGGGCGGGTTCTGTGGCTAATTCAATAGAAACTGCTGGACAAACAGGACGGTAGCGTAGAACTGGTAGTCGACGTTTTTCTTTTTGCTGAAACCGTGGCCTTCGTCCTTGGCCATCAGGAACCATACCGGCGTGCCATTCTTGCGCACGGTTGCCACCATCTGCTGCGACTCGGTCCAGGGAACGCGCGGATCATTTTTGCCCTGGATCACGAAAAGGGGCTTGCTGATTTTCTGCGCGTTGTTGGCCGGCGCAATGCGTTCGAGGAAGGCGCGCATTTTGGGATCGCGCTCGTCGCCGTATTCCACGCGCCGCAGATCCTGGCGGTAGCCAGAAGTGTTCTCAAGGAAGGTGACCAGGTTGGAGGGGCCGACGATATCGACCGAGCAGCGCAGGCGATCGTTGTAATTTGTCGCTACGGCCAGCGTCATGAAGCCGCCGTAACTTCCGCCAGTGACCATCACGCGGCTCGAGTCGAGATCCGGCTGTTGCGCGATCCAGTCGAAAAGCGAGTTGATGTCCTTGTAGGAATCCTCACGCAGGAATCCGTTGTCGAGCGCGAGGAACGTCTTGCCGTATCCCGTCGAGCCGCGCACATTGGGGAAAATCATGGCGATGCCCAGTTCATTCATGAAGTAATTGTAGCTGCCGAGAAACCGCGGACGGTACTGCCCTTCCGGGCCGCCATGAATATCAATGATCACCGGACGCTTGCCGGGGAAACGCGCGGCCGGACGATATAGGAATCCGCTGATGGATTTTCCGTCGAACGATTTCCAATGCACCAGCTCGGCTGCGGAGAAACTTTCCGGATTCAAGCCGCCGGTTTCGCTCTGGGTCCAACGCTCCAGTTTTCCGCTGGTCACGTCCACGGAATACACATCGGTAGCCGAACGCGAGTCGGTGCGTCCGAAGGCGAGGTCGCGGCCGTTGCGGTGCCACTTCACGCCGAAAAGCAATCCGACGGGGAGTTTGGGCGCCGGCTTTTCTTTTCCGGTCTCCGTGGAGACCAGGTGTATGACGCCGAAGCCGTCTTCGTTTGTGGTGAAGGCAATTGTTTTGCCGTCCGGCGTGATGTCGAAATCTTCCACGTCCCAGTGAATATGTTCGCTGAGGAACGTGTATTTTTTGGAAGAGAGATCGAGGTAGGCGAGGCGCTGGAATTCGGAATCTTTATCCGTGGTGAGGTAAATTCCCTTCCCGTCTTTGCTGAATTTCGCGCTAGCGTATGCGATTTTCTCGGCGCCGCCTTTCGCAGTGAGCAGGGTCTTTTCGCCGGAGGCGGCGTCCATGAGCCAGAGGTACGATTCGTTTGCAGAGATTTCTTCGAGGATCAAGATTCGCTTGTCGTCAGGCGACCAGTCCAGCGCGCCCCAGCCTCCGCCGGTCATTTGCGCAAGCATGCGATTGGTCTTCGGGTCCTCGGGGTGTGAGGGCTGGCCCAGCCATATATCCACGTCCTTGCCGTCGCGGCGCGTGGAGCTGTAGGCGATTTTCGTGCCGTCATTCGACCAGACTTCGCCGGTGTTGCGAGATTTTCCGTCCGTGAGCAGGGTGACGACGCCGGTCGCCTGGTCGTAGCGATAGAGCTGGTAGAATTCGCCTCCGCCGATATCCTTGCTGAAGACGAAGGACTCTCCGCCATGCGGCGGGTACAGCGCGCTGCGCACATCGTCAACGTAGAAAGTCAGCTGCGTACGCGCGCCCGCCGGCATCTTCACTTGATGAATTTGAAAGGTGTCCGCAAAGCGCGTGGAGATCAGCATCTCGCGCTTGGTGGGATGCCAGCTGGCGAAAAACGCCGAGCGAAAATTCGTGTAACGGTCCGCCCGCTCCGCCAGCGATTGCGGTATTGGCGGCACACCTTCCACGATAAGGTTTTCGTTAGGCGCCACTACGGCCTCCTGGGTTGCGTTCGCACTTTGCGCCAGCGTCGAGCGCGGCGCGGAAACGACCCGCGCAGCGAGTGCCGCGATCAGTGCAGCGCACGCTGCAGCCCACAGCAATTTTACATGCAGACTGGCGCGCACACGGGTCATCGTCGTTATCCTTCGCCGGCTCCGCGTGCCGCTGCGGCACGCGTCTTCGCCAACACGATCTTGCATCGGACCGAACCATTCTACATGTTAGGATTCTGCAGCCCAAAAGTTACTGCAAGCCGCGCGAGTCCGGTCAACCAAACGCGAGCCTTTTCACCCGTGATTCGGCCATAAAACCTGGCAACAGGCACCTCAGGAGGAGCATATGCGATGTTTCGCGGACCAGCGATTTCTTGCGATTTATTCCGGGATTCTCACCATCGTTTTCGCCGTCACCGTGCTGTGCGGATTCGCAGCGCCGCACAGCCAATCGTTCGACCAACTCACGGTGCACCGCATCAATTTCATCGAGCCCGACGGCACACTCCGACTGATTATTTCCGACCGCGCCGAATTTCCCGGCGCGTTCATGCGCGGAAAGGAGTATCCGCGGCCGGACCGACGGGATGCGGCGGGCCTGCTGTTCATGAATGACGAGGCATCCGAAATGGGAGGTCTGATATGGAGTGGGCTAAAGGACAAGGAGGGCAAAATCCAAAATCACGCCCACCTAAGTTTCGATCAGTATGAGCAGGATCAGATTTTTGTAATTGATTCCGGCCGCGAGGACCAAGATACGTTTTCCGCGATCCAAATCGGCGAACGTGGAGATTACCCGATTCAACAGGCATTGGATGCCAGCTTGCAGATCAACAAACTGCCCAAGGATCAGCACGCGGCGGAATGGAAGAAATTCTTCACGACTCATACCGGTGACGCGGACCGGATCTATCTGGGCCGGTCGCCCGACAAATCCGCCTCTCTGCGGATTAAAGACGAACGAGGTCGCGATCGCTTAGTTATCCGCGTCGATGCTGGAGGGAATCCGCTGATTCAGTTTCTCGACGAAGGCGGCAGGGTCAGCAAAGAGATACGCGCGGAGAACTGAGCCAAAGCGCCCCGGGTGTCCGCCAGATAGCGGGATCTGCCCTTTAGTCACACCCCTGCCCGCTCGGTAAACGTCACTCAGAATGCAGGCGCTGGGCTGGGTGCGCGCTAGCTAGATGATCGCCAGATACTGCCACTGGCCGTCGACGGACTTCAGTTGATGCACGCGGCCATCGTCGGCGTGGAGGAAATAGCTTCCGTCCGGGATCGGGTGATGGTGCGCCGCACGCACGGAACACCGGGTCCACCGGCCACCGCGCGCAGCTCCCCATCCGCCGCCATGCTCTCTGGCTTCCTCGGTGAGTTCGATACCGTACTTGACTTTGTACTCGACGCCGGTCAACCGTGTCGGCACTAACCGCCCACTTCCCTTCAACTGTTCTTTGCTCATGATCGAATTAGACGCGGCTACCTAGCGAAAGGTTTCGCCGGTCCCCTCAGACAATTAAAGTGTCACTTAAGATTAGACCGCTTTCCACTACGATAATAGCACATGTGC
>Ga0209169_10002074_pt1 | contig 12176 bp, 5 predicted proteins | sample HubBroMetageWRM4_FD_188346 | JGI IMG/M metagenome (GOLD analysis project Ga0209169, IMG submission 188346) | Warmed soil microbial communities from the Hubbard Brook experimental Forest, New Hampshire - Hubbard Brook CCASE Soil Metagenome WRM 4... | ecosystem: Environmental > Terrestrial > Soil...
GAAAAATTGGTACCCGGGGTGGGAGTCGAACCCACATGAGGAAAAATCCCCGGAGGATTTTAAGTCCTCAGCGTCTGCCATTCCGCCACCCGGGCGCCGAGCTACTATCTTATATTGTTTTTCGGCGTCAAGCGCACGAGCACGGCTCGCTCACTTCTTTTCGCTCTTGCCGCTGCTGCGGTCAGTGATCGCGCCGATTATCGCGGGCAAGAGCGACTCTTCGCCCCAGTTTTGCGGCGCGTAGCCAAGCCGCGCGACGACCAGATCCATCGACGGGACAACGTAGAGCCGGCTCGCGGTGAATCCGCGGAATGCGAATGCGTCGCGCGGCGCGCTGGGCCAAAGCACACCGTCGGTGTTAACCCAAAACGTATAGCCGTAGGTCGGATTGATTTGCTGCGAACTTTTCGTCGCGGTTTCGATCCACCAGTGCGGAACGATTTGTTTGTCGTTCCACTTGCCGTCGTGCGCCATCAGATACCCGAGGCGGGCAAAATCGCGCGCAGAAAAACGCAGGCCGCTGTGCGCGTTGTTGTGCGGACCGATGTTGCCCGCTCCGCCTTGCCAATCCCAACCGACGTTCTGAATGCCGATCGGATCGAACACGCGCTCTTTCATGAAGTCGTAAAGTTCTCGCCCGGTCGCGTGGTAAAAAAATAGCGAGAGATGTGCGAAGCCTGCGTCGGAATACTCCCAATGCGTTCCAGGTTCGGCGACAAGTTTTTCCGCCGAATGTCCAAACCGATTCGGCTGCCGCCCCAAAGCGATTTCGTAGTCGCCGCCTCCCGGCGTGTCGGCTAAACCGATCAAGCCATGATCTTCGCCCGCGATGCCGGAAGTCATCGAAAGAATGTGACGCAGTTTGATTTTCTTCTTCTCGGGATCGGAGAGGGGAAATCCCTCCGGAATGTAATCGTAGATAGGAGTGTCGAGATTGATCTGCGCGTCGTGGGGCAATTTGTGATTGCGGCTGTCTTCCAGCAGCAATCCGTAAGCGATGCCCGTCGATGACTTTGTGGACGACCAACCGTCGAACGTCGTCGTCGGCATCGCCGGGAGTCCGTACCACTCCGCAACAAGATAACCGTGATGAATAATCACGATCTGCCACGGTCCGGCGAAGAGCGCCAACTGCGCCTCGCGTAGAATCCCCAATTTTTCGGGATCCATTCCGCCGAGCGAACGCACTTCCTCGGCAGTTTTGCATCTCCGCCATCCGCCGGCTGATTCCGACGGAGGCACGTATGCATCCTGAGCGAGAGCGCTCGACACAAAAACAACCGCGAGAAGCAGGCAGATTGCGAGTCTCTTTGTCATTTTTCTCCATAGCCGATCGAACTTGGAAATTCGCCCCACAATTTATCGAACTGATCGAGCATCTCACGACGATTTCTGCTCAATGATCCGCAGGATCGCGGAAGCGGCGATTATCCAATAAATTTGGATAGGCGTGCAGGATGCCTTCGACTTTAACGGTGAACGTTTTCGTGTACGGAATTCCGTCAATGCCCGGCGCGGTCAAGTGAATTTCGTACGAGCCCGGCACGGTGTAGGTGTGCGTGACCTTGCGGCCTGTTTGCGTGATCCCATCGCTGAAATCCCACAAGTACGAAAGCGCGGGAACGCCGTCCGGATCGGTTTCCGCAGAAAGGTCAAACATCGCGCCAGTTTTCGCTTCGGCCGGTACCTTTGCGATCACTTTCGGAGCTGCCGCGCTCACCTGCCCATCGACAATCTTGATGACGCGGACCGATTCGGCCGGCTGATTCTCGATGTGCAGCGTGCTGCCGGCGTACGAGACCGTCACACTTGGATCGAAAACATCCGTCACAGTGAACGAATCTCCGGCGGCCAAGCCGAGATCGGTCAGTTTGAAAGTGTGCGAACGCGGCGACTTCGTCCAGTTGAATACCGTCAGAATCGATTGCCGCGCGCTTTCGCGCAAGAAGTAAACGCTGGGAAGTTCGTCTTCCGGTTCGTATGTCAGCAGATCGACCGGAGTCGAAGCGCGCCCGACCTTCGCGATGTTGAGCAAATCTTCGTTCTCGATCAACGCGAGGCGATCTTTCTGCGCGCCCATCACAACCATGTCGTCGCCGATTTCGTACATCCCGCCGCTGACCGCCGAAAGCGCAACCGAAGCCTGCGCGAGATTCAGAGGGTATTCGTTCGACGCGCGCGTGTGATCGGCAAACGTTTCGGCAACGGTGTTGAAGGCGTCTGGATCGTCGATGAAATAGTTGCGGTGCATGTAGAAGCGTGCGGCAATTCCGGGCGCGGCGGTCTTCGTACCTTCAAATGAGTGCGCCGTGTCGGCCGAGATGCGTCCCGTATCGACCAGTCCCACTGGAGTGAGCATTGGGCTGCCGTCTTTGTCGAGAATCACGTCTTCGCCTACGGCATCGCGGATCACTTGCAAACCGATGCGCAATGCTTCCAGCGCAGTCGTATGCGGGCGATACATAACGCCTTCGATCGCGGTGCTATCCATGAAATCGAGTTTGATGAAGCGCACGCCCCATTCGCGGACGAGCCCTCGATACGTCTCGCGCAAATATTCCTGCGCGCCGGGATTCGTCGTGTCGAGTGCATAGCGTCGATCGGATTTCTGCCGCCACAACAACTCCTCTGGAATCGGCTCGCCCTTTGCGTTGTGAACCAGCCAATCTTTGTGGTGCTCGTAAACCCACGCGCGCGCCGTCACTTCAAACGGGGCCGTCCATACGCCGAACACAAGCCCGTCGCCGACAACGTGATGACCAAGGGCACGCATGCCGCTGGGATATTGCGTCGCGTTCGGCGTGATGTATTCGCCGCGCGCATATTGGTAGCCTTCATCGACCTGTAAAAAGTTGTAGCCGAACTGTTTCAAATGCGCGGCTTGCCAGTCGGCGTTGACCAACGTCTCGCCTTCGTTGATGTTGCCGTAGTACGCCGTCCAACTCCACCAGCCCATCGGCGTTTCGTCTGGAATGCGCGGATGATGCAGTTTGTGGATCGTTTCGCCGTACGTCGCGAGCTGCTTTTCGTAGTCGGCGCCGGCCTGGAACATTATTTTTTCCGAGACGAATTTTGCCCCCGGCTCGATGGGCAAGCTGACCTCGAGCTGATTTTCAGGCGTTGCGTCCTTTAGGTCGAAATCCTTCTGAATTTCCGTCGTCCCGGCAAAATCAGCGTTGAACGAATCGATTTTCGTCTGCGGACCCTCGCCCGAAGCCTGAATGTGAAGGTAAGTCAGCAGCTTGTCCGCCGTAAGCGCGCCGATGAACAAACTCTGCTTGCTCTCGCGGTTATAGATCATCTGACTGCCGACAGCGCGATGATTGCCTTTCGGCGCTTTGCCGAGGTCGTAGAGCTTCATCGCCGGCCGGTCTTCGCTGAAACTATCCGAAAGTATCCGGTCGGCCGACGCGGACGCGCCAAGATTCACGGGCGACTCGCCCGTCGCATCGATTGCGCGGGCGGATTCAAGTTCAAACGCCTTCTTCGCGCGATTCTCGACCTGCAATTGGAGCGTTGCGTAGGGAGCATTCTCGTAGACCTGTATCGTTTCGACGAGATCCGGTTTGTCCGTCAACCCCGAATTCTTCACCGTGATCGATCGCCCCGATCCAAGTTCGTCGTTGAATTTCGACTCGCTCACTTCGTGCCGCGGATAGTCCGTCGACCGCGTCCACTGATGATCGAGCTGCACGCCGGTTCGACTGGTGAAAATCGCCTGCCCGCCATGCATGCCCACCGAATAGCTGCCGTCTTTGGAGTTCACACTCACGGACAGCGCATCATTTTCAACTTTCTGCGCCGAAGCATTCACACCGAGACACGCAGCGCCAACCGCCAACAGCGTCACTCGGCAGGTTCGCAAGACACGTTTAGTGCTCATCGGCGCGACTCCTTTACGTATCACCAGTACAAATTTGGTTCGCTCGCGATTCTTCTGGTCAGCGGCTACCTGATCGGCACTACCGACCGTGGCGTGTTGTAGCCTTCGAGCTTGATCCACGAAGCATTCGCAGACCCTGCCAATGTCGCCTTGACCTCAACGGTTTCGCCTGGAAAAACAGTGACGTAGTTGTTGTCGTATTCGATCGGCAGGATTTCTTCGCCGTCTTTTGTAGCCGTAACCTCAGCGTGCTCGAAGAACCCGACGTGCTGCGTCGGATTGTGCAATCGAATCGTCACGCGCTTCTCGCCCGCAGCGTCAGCAGCTCCCGAGCGCGTCGCGCTCACTTCCAGCGCCGCCTTCGGCATCGAATTCAGCGCCGTCATATCCGCCCAGCTATCCGGCTTCAGCCCAAACGCGCCATCGTTCTTCGGATCGCCGACATCATCGTCTTTCTGCGATTGCCAATAGACGTTTTCGGCGACCACTCTTCCCTTCTCATCGAGCAATTCGCAGCGCACAAAGAACACAGGCGAAATGTCCGAGAATCGCGGCAGCTTCATCGCCTCAACCGCGCCGCCCGACTCGATCCGAATCCCTTCCGCATGCTTGTCCGCGCGAATTTTCCCGTCCAGATCGTAGACGCGCACGCGAACGCGCAAATTCTTCTGCGGCCCCGGGCTTTGATTCGTCACAATCACGCGCGCCTGCCCGTGATCGCCGCGCGCGTACGCATCAAACACGACTGACAGCGGCCGCAGCCCCGCCTTCGCGCCAAAATACGCACCGCCCGGCTCCAGGTAGTAGTCGAAAATATTTCCGAAAAACGACGGCCAGTGCCCATTCATCATCCAGTAGATCGTCATCTTGTGATTCGCCCAGCCATCCGCGGCGAATGCCTCGAATTGCGCGCGCGTCGCTTCGTAGTGCGCGAGCTGCGCCTTGCGGCTGAATTCCTCCGCACCACTCGACGGCCCATACCGTGCATCCACCGCGTGCTGAATGTTGATCAGAATGTCGTTCCCCGGATTCGCACCCGAATGGAAATACCACGTGTCATTGATCGGCCAAAGCTTATCGACCGGAATAAATTTCTTCAGGCTCTCGAATGTCGGAATGTGTTCGTTGTCGCCCTGCTCCGCACACGAGCCGCGCGCCGCTGCATACTTGCCGCAAAACCAATACGTTGGCGGCCGCCAACTGTACGGCCCCTGCATGTGAATGCCGCGCCATCTGATTTCGCCGTTTGCGTCTTTCGCGTACGACGAAACCGTATCGACCACCGCATTCTGCCAGTGCAAATCGCTCAAAATCGCGTGGTAGCCATTCAAAACCGGATCGGGCGGCAAACCATCGCTTCCATTCGCCCAAATCCAAACCGCCGCATGTTTCCGCAACATCGAAATCTGCGAGCGCATGCTCTCATCGGCGACGCGATGATCCTCCGCGCTCCACTGATCCCACATTTCCCACTGGTTGCAGCACATCCAGCCAAACATCAGCGGAATCCCCTGCTCATCCGCCAAATCGACGATATGCTCGCTGGAATTTTTCGATTCCCAGCGCAGCATGTTGAGCCCGAGATCCTTCACGTAACGCAAAATATCCGCCTCGCGCTTCTCGTCGTAGCGGTATAAAAGGTCCGGCGTGTAAACGCCGCCGCGCGCCAAAAAATTTCGCCCGTTCACCTTGAGATAGAAATTGCCGCCCTTGCCGACCTCTGGAAACTGATTGTCGTTGTCGCGATACTGCGTAATCGACCGAATTCCAAACCGAATCTTCGCCGCATCCGAGATTTTCTTATCGCCGCCGCCCACAAACTCCAGCTGCAAATCGTACAGATTCGGCTTCCCCATCGTGTACGGCCACCACAAATCAGGATTGTTCACCGCAAGCTGCGGGAATTGCGCAGATGCAAACGCCACTTCGCGCGATTCGCCCGCCGCCAGCGTGACAGGCAGCTCGATCGCGATCGGCGCCTTTCCGATGCGCGAAATCGCGCCCCGCAAAACTCCAGCAACCTGCCGGTCCGAAAAATTCTTCACCGATGCATACACGGTCAGCTTCGCCGAACTCCCTCGTTCCGGCACTGACGACGACTCCGGCACCACAACGTCATCCGAGCGCACATACGGATGCTCAATCCCGACATCGCCCGAAACCTTCAGATACACCGGCTTCCAAATTCCCGCGTTGCGATCCGGCACAAACGAGATTCCATGACTGTCCGGCTTCAACTTGCCGTGATACCCCATGTACTTCCAGTTCAGCCAATCAAACCAACTGTCCGCAAGCTCCACGCCATCGACATCCTGAATCAACCGCTCCGGCGTGACTTTCACCGCCAAAACATTCCGCTGCCCCTTCGCCATCCACTGCGTCGCGTTGATTACATGCGCGACGTACATGCCCACTACGTGCTGGCTATCCGACAGCAGATGCCCGTTCAGCCAAATCTCAGCGCGATAATTGATTCCGGGAAATTCGAGCAGATACACATCGTGACCCGCGGGCGCGTCGAACGTTGTGCGATACCACCAATCCTGTTTGTAAAGATCCTGTGGCACCGCCTCGGCCATGTTTTTCCCAAAGTACAAATTGGGATACACGCCGTCTTCCTGCAAAATCTCCAGCACCGTCGCAGGCATGCGACGAATCTCATGCCAATTCGCATCTTGAAAATCAGCTTGTGAAATCGCCGCGCCACCCGCTGACTCACCGCTCGCCGACTTCAGCTTCCACCCTTGCGCCAGTTCGATTTTGTTCGACGACTGCGCCGTTTCCGCGCGCACATCCGTTGCCCAGCAAACCCAAACCAAAGCAGCCGTGACAAAAACCAGCGCAGCAACCATCCGCACATCGAATCTGGTTTTCATCTCAACCTCCGCTCCGCTCACCACGGCCGCGACTGTAAATACACGTCGCCGTCTGGCCACCGCGCGCCGTTCAACGACTTCCACATCGACTCCAGCGGCAGCACGACCGATCCGCTCGGCTGCTCGGCCCATGTCGCGCCCAAAACTTTTCGCCACCCGAGCGCGTCGTACCAAGACCGCAGCGCCTCGCGGCAAAACAGCAGCATGAATCCAACTTTCCACTCGCGCGCCGCGAACGCCTCCGCAGCGTCCATCGCCGCGCGACCATAGCCGTGCCCGCGCTCGCCACTGCGCACCAACACTCCGCCGACTCCACCCACATCCACCGACGCGCCGGAAACGTTCACCGTCTGCCGCACCAATCCGACGTGGCACATTTTTCGCCCCTCGGCAGACACAAAAATGTGCGTCTCAGTCGGACGCCAGCTCAATTTGTAATCGTGAGTGCGGCTCGGATCTTCGTCGCCGCCCGCAAGATCGCGCTTCACTTCCAGCGGATACGACGCTGCTACTTCAATCTCGATCGACGGTTGCGACGATTCAGCCGATAGAGATGTAACCGATGCAGATGTGAGTGATTCAGTAGGCTTCGATAATTTGGAAAATTCAGACGCTTCCGCTTCCTGGCGCGACGCTTCTCGGTTCTCTTCCGTCTGCATCGTGATGCTCACCGCCCGCCGAACTCACGCCCGCGAAACGAATCAGCAACAGCAGCCGCCCACAACAAACACCGCTAGTGCAACGAAAACGGCTGCACTACGCGCGTAATCACCCCATCCGGGCTCGGACTATCCGGGTCCAAATCCGAAGCCAGGCTCAGGTGATACGCCAGCAGTTGCGGAAACACAATCTCAAACGGTCCACGCAATTCATCCGGCAAATTCGACGCCATCGCCGGAACAAAATCCTGTCCGAGCGCAGAATCCGGCTTCGTCGCGCCAACCACGATCACATGACCCAACTTTTTATGCTGCAACTCGTGCAGCAAGTCTTCCTCGAATCGCCGCCGCTCCGGATCGGACGAAAGCATCGCCACCACATACGAATCCGGCCGCAAAAAGCTAAGGGGTCCGTGACGCACGCCGAGAAACGTTTCGCTCTCCGCCACAATTCTGCCCGCCGTCATCTCCAAAACTTTCAGCCGCGCCTCGCGGGCCACCGGCTCCAGCCCCGCCGACGTCAGCACCATGAACCGGCTCGGCGCATGAGCCGCCAGCTTCCGCCCCAGCGCATCGAATTCCGCAAACGCGCCGTTCACCGCGGCCGCAATCGCCGGCATATTCTTTTTCAGCACATCCGGCTGCGCGACCAACATCCCCGCCAGCAGCAAATTGGAGAACGAACTCGTCATCACCAGGCTGCGATCGTTGGTCCGCGGATCGAGCACCAGCGCATTCACGCCCGGCAGCCGCACCATTTCGCCTTCTTCGTTGCACGTGATCGCCAGGTGCACGACGCCGGGAAACATCTGCTTGATGCGCTTGATCACTCCGACGCTCTCTGGGCTGTTCCCCGAACGCGCAATCGAAACCAAAACGCCGTTCGATACGAACGCCGGCACCAGCCGGAACAAATCGTCTTTGGAATACAGCAACAAGTCCGTCGTCGGAATCGCCGTCGCATTCATCCACGACGCGGCTACCGCCGACGATGCATACGCCGACGTGCCAGCGCCACAAATTACCGCCGCGCGTCCCTGGACAATCTCACGCGCTTTGCTCGCCGCGACGCGCTCGATTGTCGTCGCCCACAATTCCGGCTGCTGGCGAATCTCTGCAAGCGTGATTCGCCCGCGCCCGTGCCGCTGTTCGGAGTTTCCGTCTTGGCTCGCTGCCATGGAACCGTTTTGCCTTTCTAATTTCGTCTTTAGCGCAATTTTCTCTGTGTCAAATGCCGTCTGAAACGTTTCGTCACATTTCTCCCGTCGCGCAAACAAGCGAATCCCGCAAAGGATTCGCTCGTTTGGCTCGGTTTTTAAACAGGCTGATCTTTAAAAATACAATTTAAGTGCAAATTGTATTTCGCGCTGGTCGTTCTGCCCGTCGCGCGTCGACGTTATCGTGCCGAAGCTGTTGCTCGTGTAATCCAGCGCTCCCGGCGCCGCAGTCACGCCGTTGCCGCCGAATCCTGGATTCGAGAAGTTCGGATGGTTCGTGATATTGAAGAATTCCGAACGGAACTCCAGACGGAACCTCTCCGAAAGTTGGAACACCTTGAACAGCGAAAAGTCCAACCGGTGGAATCCCGGCCCAACGAAATTGCCTGGACCACCACCGAGCGGACTGTAGTCGCTCTGTCCGATCGTCGTCGCCACCGGAGGCGTCGCAAACGCGGCAGGATTGAGCCACTGATTGACGTTGTGCGGTCCCGCATCAGGATTCTGTCCCGCCACTTTGTCCGCGAAGCAACCGAAGCCCGAAGTCGTGCTCGTTGCGCACGGAACCGTGCCAGGCTGGCCGTCCTGCAAAGTCAGGATCCAGTTCGTCACCCATCCGCCGAGGATCGCGTTCACCGCGCGCCCGCTGTCGTGCAAAAACGTCTTGCCGCGCCCGATCGGCAACTCATAGATGCCGCTGACGTGCATAACTTTGTTGATGTCGAAGTCGCAGCGTCCGAAGTCCTTGTTGATTCCCCAGTTCGGCAGGAAGGCTGCGCGATATGTGGTGTTCGATGTCGCATTCAACACGTCCACCGCGTCCGTCATGCAGTTCGACCAGGTGAAATTAGCAAGAACGCTCAGCCCCTGGCTGAACCGATGTTCATAGTTCGTTTGCAGGCCGTTGTAATGGCTGTTGCCCGCATACGATGTATACGTAATGCCCGAGAAATCCGGGTACGGTGAAAACGCCAGCGAATCCAGGCCCAACGGCAGAATCTCCCGCGGCGTATTTGGATTCACATACACCGCCAGGTGATGCACGGTGTTCCCGACGTAGCCGATCTGAAGGGTGTCGTTGGCCGCAAGCTGATACTGCGCTGTCAGGTTGTAGCCCTGCGTGTTCGGCGTCTTGTTATGGAAGTCTTCGCCGATGAACGCAACGCCGCCCGGCTCGACTGCCGCCGATGTGAGTGGAATGTGCGCCAAACCATTTTCGATCGTGGCGATGGAACCGTCCCCGAACGTGATTGGTGCGTTGGGCACGAGGTTCGGGTAGTCCAGGTTGAACTGGAACGGAAAGTCGTTATACGTCAGCAACGCCGAGTTCTCGAAGCCGCCGTAGAAAATTCCGTAGCCGCCGCGCACGACCAACTTCGGCTTGACCTGGTAAGCGAAGCCGACGCGCGGCGCGAAGTTCGCCTTCTGCGGCACGCCGAGTCCCGATTGGCCCGTGCACTGTAGCGCGATGTTGTCTGTCGCGAGCGCTGCCGTGAAGTCCGCCGAGAACGGCGTGTTGCAACGCTTGTTTGTCAGGTAGAAGGTCGAAGTCCCGCCCGCGCCCGCGGTCGGCGACGGCACGAAGTTCGATTGCGCTCCGTAATTCTCCGTCAGCTCTCCGAAGTATTCGTAGCGCAGGCCGAGGTTCACCGTCAGTTTCGACGTCACCTTGATGTCGTCCTGCCCGTAACCAGCATAGTAGTTGCGCTTCATCGACGTCAGCGCGATGTTCGATGCCTGCACCTGGTCCGCGCCGCCGACGAAATCCGCCGCGCCCGGCACAGTCCCGGGAATCGGGGTCAACAGCAACTGCGCGAGGCCCGTGTTGCCGCCGGTTGTCGAAGGAATTTCCGTGTAGTCGCCGCTGAAGCTCCACGCTCCGCGGCCTGACGGCGGCTGGAGAATGTTGAATCCGAGCCGCTGATACTGGAAACCCACCTTGATGGTATGGCGCCCCATCGACTTCGTCAGGTTGTCGGTCACCTGCGACGTCGTGCTCAATTCGATCGACGGCAGGAACTGGTTGCTGCCCAGTTGGTTCAAGCCGGTGATGAAGAACGTGCCCAATCCGCCGTTGGAATTTCCTTGTTGCACTCCCTGGATTCCGAATTGCGCCGGAATTCCGGTCGTGTCTGCATTCGGCTGCAAGCGCGAAGAAGCGATGCGGTTATAGCCGACACGCGCCTCGTTGATCAGCGACGGCGAGAACGCATGCGTTTCGCTGAGTACCGAGTTCCACGATTTTGCGAGTTGGTCGCCCGAAGAGAACGATCCGCCGTCTGCGATGCCCCCGAATGGGCCCGGAATAAATGTTGGGACATCCTGGAAGCTCAATCGCCCAAAAATATTGTCTTTCTGGCTGAAGCTGTGATCGACGCGCACGTCAAACTGATCCACGTTGTTCGCCAGAGCTGGGTTGGATGCGAAGTTGTTGAACAGGCCCGACGAGTTCGGCGCCGGATAGAGATTCAACAGCTTGATCGCGTTGGGATCGAGGCGATTTGCCGGAATGATGTTCCCCGCAAACGGCTCGCGAACGAATCCGAGCTGCGTTCCCGCCGGATTCGATCCGCACGGTGCGGTAATGCCGCTGACCGGGTCCGGAACGCCGCAAGTAACCGCGCGCGTCGTGGACGGATCGAAAATTTGTCCGAGTGCGTACGTGCGCCCGAGAGCGTCGGTGCGCGTTCCGCCTTGAGTCAGCAGTTCTGAAAAATTCGTGTACCCAGTGCTGCGCTCGAGTGCTGTCGGCACCGTGGAGGTGTAAGGCACTGCCTGCCGAATACGCGTTCCTTCATAATCCATGAAGAAAAACGTCTTGTCCCGCTTGATCGGTCCGCCGAACGTGGCTCCGAACTGATTCTGGCGATACTCGCCCTTCGGAATGCCGCCGGAATTCTCAAAGAAGTTAGCCGCGTCGAATTTATCGTTGCGGAGAAATTCCCACGCACTGCCGTGATACTGGTTCGTACCCGACTTGATCGTCGCGTTGAGCACCGCGCCCGCCGACCGCCCCATTTCCGCGCTGTAGTCGTTGGTCTCGACCTTGAATTCCTCGATCGCATCGACCGGCGGCCGCACTGCGTAGGCCGTGCCGTTCAAGAAATCGACGAGATTCGCGTTGTTGTCCAAACCGTCGAGCAAATAGTTGTTCTGCGCGGGGCGCAAGCCGTTGGCTGCGAAACTCCCGCTCGAGCCCAGGCCGCGCGTATCAGCTTGGTCCTGCGTCACGCCGGCCGAAAGCTGCGCGAGAAACGTGAAGTTGCGGCCGTTCAGCGGCAGCGATTTCACTTCGCGCTCTTCAATAACCTGGCCGACCGAGGCGTCCTGCGTCTGCAACGCCGGAGGCGCTTCGTTGACGACGACCGTTTCGTTCGCGGCTCCGGCGGGCAGCGTGATATCGGCGGTCGCCTTTTGCTGCACATCGACCGTCACGTTTTTCTGCTGCACTTTCTGGAAGCCTTTGAATTCGGCCGTGATCGAATACGTACCGATCTTGATCGGCGTGAAAATATATTCGCCGAGACTGTTCGTCGTCATC
>Ga0209169_10002075_pt1 | contig 12174 bp, 8 predicted proteins | sample HubBroMetageWRM4_FD_188346 | JGI IMG/M metagenome (GOLD analysis project Ga0209169, IMG submission 188346) | Warmed soil microbial communities from the Hubbard Brook experimental Forest, New Hampshire - Hubbard Brook CCASE Soil Metagenome WRM 4... | ecosystem: Environmental > Terrestrial > Soil...
AACGCCCGCACGCGGCGCGATCGCAAATCGCTCGAGCGCTTCGATCACCTCGTCGAGACGCACCCAGTTGGCACTCGCCAGGGAATCCGCGCCGATTACGAACGTAAGACCGGCGCCGGGATATTTTTCGTGAAGCCGCGGCAAGAGATCGGCGGTGTAGCCGGTCGCGTTCTCCCGCAAGTCGGTATCGTCCAACTCAAACTTGGCGTTGCTTTCGATCGCGCCAAGGATCATCGCGCAGCGATGGGCGGCATCGGCTTGCGGTTTGTCGCGGTAGTGTTGATTCGCGGTCGGCACGAAGAGTACCCGATCGAGGCGTTCGAGTAGGCGCGCCGACTCCGCGACGAAGAGATGCGCGTTGTGAATGGGGTCGAACGTCCCGCCAAAAACACCAATCCTCATGAATAGGTAAACTCGTAGTGTCCGATACGCACCGTATCCCCTTGCTTCGCGCCGAGTTCCTGCAGTTTTTTCTCGACGCCCATCTGTGCCAGCGCGCGCTCAAAGCGTCCTAACGCTTCGTCCGACTCAAAGTTCGTCATCGCCGCCAGTCGCTCGACGCGGGCACCCGAAATCACGAAGGCGCCGTCGTCGCTGCGTTCGATCCGAAAGGCGTCGGCGGCGGTAAGCTCGATGTGCGCAGGCGGTGCCGCGACAATCGCCGGCAGAGGCGCAGCCTCAATGGCGCGCGCGACCGCAAGCACGAGGTCACGCACACCCTCGCCCGTCGCGGCACTGATGCCGCGAATCTCGGGAAAGCGCGGCGCTAGCAGCGTGAAAGCTTCGCGTGCGTTGGGGAGATCGAGTTTGTTCAATACCAGGAGACTAGGCTTTTGCAGTAACGCCGGATTCCACGCTTCGAGCTCGTGTTCGATCGTGGCTTTCTCTCGTACGATATCATCGACCGGCTTCGCTCCGTCGAGCAAATGTAGCAGCACCCGCGTGCGCTCGACGTGCTTGAGAAACTGATCGCCGAGGCCAACGCCTTCGTGCGCCCCTTCGAGCAATCCGGGAATGTCGACGACAACGAACGATTCGTCGTCGGAGACGCGCACGACGCCCAGCTGTGGTTCGATCGTCGTGAAGGCATACTCGGCGATTTTCGGCCGCGCCGCCGAAATGACCGAAAGCAACGTCGACTTTCCGGCATTAGGTACGCCGACGATGCCGCAATCCGCCAGCAGCCGCAGTTCGAGACGGAGCGTGAAGCGTTCGCCGGGTTCGCCGTTTTCGGCAAAGCGCGGCGCTTGCCGAACGCTCGTCGCAAAGTGTTGATTACCGAGTCCGCCGCGTCCCCCACGCGCGGCCAGAACGCGCGCCCCTGCTTGGTTCAGATCGGCGAGAAGTTGCTCGGAGGCGTCGCCGTGTGTTCGAAACGCGATCGTACCAACCGGTACCGCGATCGTGAGATCGGCGCCGCTGCGCCCGGATTTCCTCGAACTTCCGCCCGCCTTCCCGGCCTCAGCCGCAAAGTTCCGCCGGAAGCGAAACTCAACGAGCGTCGAGAGCTCCGGCGTCGCCTCGAGAAAGATGTTGCCGCCATGACCGCCATCGCCGCCGGCGGGCCCACCCTTCGGAACGTACTTCTCACGGCGCCACGCGACGATGCCGTCACCTCCGTCTCCCGCGGCCACGGCAATCTCAACCTCGTCGATGAACTGCACCGCTGCTACTTTCGCCGGATATTGAAAAGGGGCCTAACGGCCCCGTTCTCATGCGATCGCGCCGCGCTTAGGTGGCCGGGACGATCGAGATTCGCTGGCGCACGCGATGGGCGCTGAACTCGACGACGCCATCAATCAAGGCAAAGAGGGTGTGGTCGCGCCCCATGCCGACGTTGGTACCTGGATAGAAGTGGGTACCGCGCTGACGCACGAGGATGTTCCCTGCAATGACGCGCTCGCCGCCAAAACGTTTGACGCCGAGGCGCTGGGCGTTTGAGTCGCGGCCGTTGCGGGTGGACCCGGCGCCCTTTTTCGAGGCAAAAAGCTGAAGATCGATCACGAACATAGCCGGCCCATTGTAACAAAGCCGGCCGAAATTGCAACGCGAGCCGTTTCGCTCGCGTCGTCGGGTCAGGGTCTGGGGCTCGCGGCATCTTGGCGGCCGCGCTCGGTCGCCTGCTTGATGGGCGACGATGTCTTAAGGATGGATTGAATCAGCCGCTTGGATGGGCATGTTGACGCGCGACCCGTTAGTGCTTAACGGGTACGGGGACGAACATATCTTCGTCCTTAGGGGGCGGCAGGACGATCTGCAGCGTGTTCATCGGGCACAAGTATACAATGGATTGAGGTCCACGAGAAGCGACAGGTCGCGTCAGACTTTGACTTAGCAGCGTGGGCATCTGCCCAGCCGGCATTGATCACTAGGCACAAGATCCCCCCAACCAGCGCGCCGGATGCGAGCTTTAGCAGCCTTGACTTGCGAAGGTTAATGACCGTTAGCTCGCCGGAATAGTCAATATAGCCTTCGATCATGGCAGTCGCGACGCGTCCCTGCATGCTAACGCGTCGAAGCACCGCCTGCGAATTATATATATCGATCCGAGGCATTTTCGAGGTATAGCGGTACCCGCGAGCAAGGCATGCCAGATCGAGCCCTGCCCCCAGCACTATCAGAAAGGTGGCTAAGGCAAGCAGCCACGGTACGCCAGACGTTAGCATCACCGATTGCGACGCTCCCAGGACGGACAGAATCCCAAGGCCACCGCCAATTATTGTTACCTGTGTTGACGCCTTTGTATCGGTCGTCTTGATCAGGTCTATCTTGGAATCTATGAGGTATTTAACCTCACGCAGCAGTAGCTCGCCCACTTCTGGCGAGTCGATCTGAGTGTCGGGGGACGTTTCGAGGTATCGCGCCCATTGCTCTCGCTCTTTTTGGTCAGCAATGGGAACGGCCGGAGGGTTAAACCACTTGTAAAGCTTTTGGCGTTGAACCCACTGAACAAAGGCTTGCTCTTCTGGCATCGGGCGTTTTTAGGTTAGGTCATTCTGGCTAGCCGACCCGCTAGGCGAGCCAAGCGCAATTGGACCGCCATTTCAAAAGGGACCACCCCACCTCTCCACACCTGTGGATTGGCCTGTGGAGAAGCACGCTAATTGAGCCCTTTTTGACCGCTTGGGAGCCTTATGCCGCTGAGCAATTCCGGCTTTTGGCGGGGTCCCGTCAGAATCGTTCATAAATCGGAAAAATCCCCGAAAAGCCGTTCCAGCCGACCTGTGGATAAGTGTATAACTTCGTGCATAAAATCCGCAGGAGCAAGGATTCATTAAGCCAAGTGGTTGCGCCCTCATGGGGGAGATGCGCAGCCCGAATCTCGTACAAAAAAGGGCGGATGCGCAGTGCAAATGCTAGCGAGAGATTGAACGAGGACGGTACGGTATGGGGCTTGCGATCAACTCCGACATCTCCAACGAGCTTTGGCAGTCCGCGCTTGCCACCTTAGAACGTACCTTTTCTAAGCCGGTCTTTGAGATGTGGATCAAGCCGATCCGATTCATCTCCTTTCACGGCAACGAGCTTCACCTGGCGGTCCATAGCAAGTTTGCACAGGACTGGGTAGGAAGCAAGCTACGGGCTCAGATGATCGGTGTGTTGAGCGAGCTCTTCGGCACGAGTGTCGAGTTGCGGCTTTCCGTCGCCGAGGCCGGCGAGGGCGCGCGCACCTCACCAGGCTCGGCGCCGCGTCCGCTTGAGGAGTTCCGGACCGCCAATCTTAATACACGTTACACTTTCGAAGAGTTTGTCGTCGGCAACTCTAACCGCTTCGCCCACGCTGCGGCTCAGGCGGTCGCCGGGGCCCCCGCGCATGCCTACAATCCGCTCTTCCTCTACGGCGGCGTTGGTCTGGGTAAGACGCATCTCATGCATGCGATCGGGCATCGCGTCATTCAGGATAACCTCGCCGCAAACGTCGTCTACGCCACCTGCGAGAAGTTCACCAACGAGTTTATCATCGCGCTCCAGAACAACCGGACGCCGGAGTTCCGCAACCGGTATCGCCAAGTCGACGTCCTACTGATTGACGACATTCAGTTTCTCGCCGGCAAAGAGACGACGCAAGAAGAGTTCTTTCACACGTTTAACGCGCTGCACGAATCGGGCCGGCAGCTCATCATCTCTTCGGATCGACCGCCCAAGGAGATACAAACGCTCGAGGCCCGGTTGCGCTCGCGCTTTGAATGGGGCTTGCTCACGGACATCCAGGCACCCGACTTGGAGACGCGCGAAGCGATTCTGCGCAAGAAGGCCGGCAGTGAGAACATTCCGGTTCCCGACGAAGTTACGTCGTTCATCGCGAAGGTCATCCCATCGAACATCCGCGAACTCGAAGGGGCGCTGATCCGGGTGGTTGCCTATGCTTCGCTGACGAAAGCGCCGATCACGACCGATCTCGCGGCCGACGTGCTCAAAAGCGCGGTCGCACAGGCGCCGTTGCACCGCATTACCATCTCCAAGATCAAAGAGACCGTCGCCGGTGCCCATGGCTTAACGGTAAAGGAGATGGACAACGGACGCCGCGACCAGCGCCTGGCCGCACCGCGGCAAATTGCGATGTATATCGCGACTGAGTTGACGAACTATTCGTTACCGCAGATCGCCCGCGACTTCGGCAAGAAGGACCACACGACGGTTATGTACGCGCGGGACAAGATCAAAGAGCAGATGCAGCGCGATGAAGCTTACCGCAACAAAATTCGGCAGCTGATCGCGATGTGCCAGAATCCCTGAACAATCTGCGCACAAGGGTCAGCCTTCCGGCGATGGATAAGCCGCCGCTCCCAGCTCGGCCGTGGAAAGGTGTATCCCCACCAGCCGCCCGTCCACAGCTTATCCAAAGCGCAAACGTCTGCCCAGCACAAGCAAAAACCGACTTTTCCGCAGAATGCACCGCCCTACTACTACTGCGACTCTTGTTCTTATCTAACTAGGAAAACGCACGCTCACGACCAACGGTGGAAACGATGAGATTCACCTGCGCCACAAAGGATATCACCGCGGCCGTTGGAGCGGCCAGTAAGGTCGTTAACGCGCACACGACCGTGCCGATCCTCTCTAACGTCCTGCTGCAAGCCGATGGCGAGAAGATCGCGGTGCGTGCGACCGATCTCGAGCTCACCCTCGAGCACGCCTTTCCGGCGCAGGTAGTAGAAACCGGCTCGGTGACGATCCCGGCGAAGCTCTTTGCGAGTTTTTTGGCAAATCTCGCGCCCGGCACGCTCGAGCTTACCGGCACCCCCACGCGTGCGAGCGTCAAGTACGAACGCAGCAACTACGACCTTCACGCCTTACCCGCCGACGAGTATCCGCCGCTGCCGGCGGCGACGCGCGGCTCGCAGTTTTCGATCACTGGGAAGCGCTTCCGCGACGGCATTGATGCGACGATTTTTGCGGCCTCGAGCGAGGAGGCCCGCGGAGCCGTCTTAATGGGCACCTTGCTCGAGGTGGAAGGCAGCGCCCTAACCATGGTCGCGACCGACGGATACCGGCTCGCGAAGTTCGTTACGACCCTCGAAAATGGCTCCGGCGCGAATGAGAAGTTTATCGTGCCCTCGCGAGCCCTTGCCGAGGTGGCGCGCAATCTGGGCAGCGGCGAGCAGATTTCTGTGAGCGCTTTGGGAGCGCAGAGCAATCAGCTGCAGATGGTTTGCGGCGACGTCGCGATCACGGTTCGCCTGGTAGACGGGCAATACCCCAACTACCAGCAGGTGATCCCCGCCAAATTCGACCGGACCATCACGGTGAGCACGCCGCTTTTGATCGGCAGCTTACGGCGGGCGGAGCTTGTCGCGGGCGATCGCGCGAGCATGGTTAAACTCGCAGTCGCCAATCAGACGCTCATAGTAACTGCCAGTTCCGACGTCTCCGGCAATGCCTACGAGGAGCTTGAAGTCGAGCAGACCGGCGAGGACCTGACAATCGCCTTCAACGCTCGCTATCTGGTCGAGATCCTTAACCACGTGAAGAGCGAAAAGACGGTCATCGAGTTCCTCGGACCGCTCTCGCCGGCGGCGATCAGGCCGCTCGAGCCGCTCGACAGCGGGCAACAGCTCTACGTCCTCATGCCGCTGCGGCAATGATGTGCTGCTGCGGCGGTTGACGCTCTCAAACTTCCGAAACTACGCCGAGCTGGACCTAGAACCCACCGCGGGGCTGAACGTTCTCCTTGGTGCGAATGCCCAAGGGAAAAGCAATCTGCTCGAAGGGATCGCGATGCTCGGTACGGGCAAGTCGTTTCGCACCGCTCGCGAAGGCGACACCGTACGCCAGGATTACGAGCGCGCGATTCTCTACGGCCAAGCTGCGATAAATGCGGGCGCGGTCGAACTCGTCTGCACGATCGAACGATCGAGCCGCGGCACACGCAAGAGCTACACCGTTAACGGCACCGGCGTGCGGTACGCCAGCTATCTCGGGCGGATGCGTGTCGTTACGTTCGTTCCGGCCGACCTCCAGCTCACAACTGGCACACCCAGCGGGCGGCGCGCATTTTTAAACATCGCGCTTTCACAGACCGATCCGCAATACTACTACGAGCTCGCGCGGTATCGTAAGGCAATACAGCAGAAGAACGCGCTGCTACGCGGCGCAATCGATCTCGACGACGAGCTGGTGGCCGCTTACGACCGAACGCTGATCGACGCCGGCACGCGGATCATGCTGGCGCGCGACGCGCTCGTCCGTGCGCTGGCTCTAAACGCCGGTCGCGCCCACACGCGTTTTGCGGCCTCCGAGCAGTTCGAGTTGCGGTACGATCCGAACGTTGCGTTCGAAGAGCCGACTCCACAAGCCGTGACGGCGGCGTTTGAAGCTCGCCTGCGGCAGTGCGCCGACGCAGAGCGTCTGCGCAAGAACGCGATCGCCGGTCCGCATCGCGACGACATCGCTTTGACGCTCGATGGTGTGTCGCTCGCGGCATATGGTTCGCAAGGACAACAACGGACGGCGGTGCTGGCGCTGAAGATCGCCGAGTACCGCGTCATCCGCGAGCGTTCGAGTGAAGCGCCGTTGCTGTTGCTCGACGACGTTCTCTCGGAGCTCGACGAAGAGCGCGCCGCGGCGTTCCTGAGTGAAATAGGGGAGTACGAGCAAGCCTTCATCACCGCAACGCACCTGCCGGTCGGACTGCCGGCGGGTGCGCATCTCGCGCGCGTTGTTGACGCGCAGGTGCAGGTGGAGGTCGCATGCGCAAGCTAGCCGCAGCGCTTGCCGGATGGACGCCGGAGAACCGGCCCCACGATCCGCTGGCGCTGCTCGAAGCCGGCTGGCCGGAGATCGTCGGGGCGGAGGTCGCGCGCAACTCGCACCCCTCCCGAATCGTGGAGGGCACACTGCTGGTCATCACCCGCTCGAGCGCTTGGAGCAACCAGCTGAGCTTTTTGGGCGACCACGTGCGACGCGCCGTCGCCGCGCGGCTCCCGAAAGCCGGCGTCGACCGGCTGCGCTTCCGAGTCGGCAGAGTTCCTGAACTTTCCGGGCCGCCGGCGACCCGAGCGCGGGCGCGTAGCCGGCGCCCCGCAGCCGAGCGGCCCGCGACGCTATCGCCGGCTGCGGCGCTAACGCGCTTCCGCCAAGACGTCGAAGCGCGTCAGCATTCGCGCCGTGAGGCCGGCTGGAACGAGTGCGCGGCCTGCGGAGCGCTCGAGGTCGCGACGCCGGGAGAATGGTGCGCTGCCTGCGCCGCGAAGCGCGCCAGTGCCCGCGCTGAAGCGACCGCCCGGCTGCTGTTCGAGGCGCCCTGGCTCGGTTATGGCGGAACGGCTAGCCTGGTTAAGGGGTTACAGCTAGAAGAGTACGAGCGCATCCGCACCGGGCTGCTTAAGCACTGGTGGGGGAAACTCGCGCACGCGCGGGCTGCGAAGCAACTCTCGCGCGACAGGAGCGAACGGGTCGTCGCGAGTGCTTACGTCCTTTTGCAAAGCAAACTTCCGCCGGAGGAGATCATGCCTGCAACCGTCCGAGGAATCTTGGGCGACGAGCTGCACGAGATGCTCTACGGAAAGCCGGCGCCCGAAGGCGGCGCCGTCAAGAGTCAAAAACGAAGAGAGTAATGTCAACGAATTATACTGGCGAACAAATTGAGGTCTTACGCGGGCTGGAGGCCGTGCGCAAGCGCCCGGGCATGTATATCGGCAACACCGCGGAGCGCGGTCTGCATCAGCTCGTGTACGAGGCCGTTGACAACGCGGTCGACGAAGCGATGGCGGGATACGCGCGCAACGTCAAAGTGACGCTGTACAAAGATGGCTCCTGTTCGACCGAGGACGACGGGCGAGGAATTCCGATTGATATTCACGCCGAGGAGAAGCTGCCGGCAGTCGAGGTCGTGATGACGATTCTTCACGCCGGCGCGAAGTTCGGCAAAGGCGGATACAAGGTCTCGGGCGGTCTTCACGGCGTCGGAATATCCGTCGTCAACGCGCTGTCGGAGTGGATGATCACCGAGGTGAAGCGCGACGGATTCGTCTGGCAGATGAAGTTCGCACGGGGCATCACCGTGCAGAAGCTCAAGAAGATCGGCAAAACGGAAGGGACCGGTACGTTGCAGTGGTTCAAGCCGGATCCCGACGTGTTCGAGGTCTCGGAGTTTCACTGGGACATCTTACAGAAGCGGTTGCGCGAGCTGGCGTTTCTCAATCGCGGCCTCTCGGTTGTGCTGCGCGACGAGCGCGGCGAAACGGTGCGCGAGCGGACGTACACGTTCGACGGCGGGATCGTCTCCTTCGTCGAATGGCTGAATGAAAAGAAAGATCCGCTGCATCCAATCATTTCCACGCACGCAGAACGCGACGGCGTCGACGTCGAGGTGGCGATGCAGTATACCGGAGCCTATGCCGATCAGATCTATTCATACGCCAACAACATCGGAACGATCGAAGGCGGCATGCACCTTCAAGGCTTCCGCCAGGCGCTGACCAATGCGATAAACTCCTACGCGCGAAAGCGGGGTACGCTCAAGGAGGCCGACAACTCGCTCTCAACCGACGACATCGTCGAAGGACTCACCGCCGTGGTCTCGGTGAAACTGCAAGACCCTCAGTTCGAGGGTCAAACGAAAACGAAACTTGGCAACGCTAGGGTGCGCAGCATCGTCGCCGGGCTCGTTTCTGAACGGCTCGACTTCTTCTTAGAGGAGAACCCCAAGTACGCGCGCGCCATCGTCGACAAGTGCATGCAGGCCCAGCGCGCGCGCGACGCGGCGAAGAAAGCTCGCGATCTCTCGCGGCGCAAAAATGCGCTGGAAGGTTCGGGACTGCCGGGTAAACTCGTCGACTGCAAGAACGCCAATCCGGCTGAAAGCGAGCTCTTCTTGGTGGAGGGCGATTCCGCCGGCGGCACGGCTAAAGGCGGACGTGACCCCAACAACCAGGCTATTCTTCCGTTGCGCGGCAAGATTCTCAACGTCGAGAAGGCGCGCCTCGACAAGGTGCTAGCCAACGAAGAGATTCGGACGATGATTACGGCGCTGGGAACCGGCTTCGGCGACGAGTTCAACGTGCAGAAGCTGCGTTATGACAAGGTTATCATCATGACCGACGCCGACGTCGACGGATCGCACATTCGCACGCTGCTGCTGACCTTCTTTTACCGGCAGATGCGGCCGCTCGTGGAGGACGGCCACATCTACATTGCACAGCCGCCGCTTTACGGCATCCGCAAAGGGAAGAAACAATGGTGGGCTTTTAACGAAGCGGAGCTCAAAACCATTGTCGGCGAAGACGGCAAAGATTTCGCGATTCAGCAATATAAGGGCCTCGGCGAAATGGATGCCGAGCAGCTGGCCGTTACGACCATGGAGGTCGGCAACCGTCGTCTGAAGCAGATTACCGTCGAAGACGCGGTTGAAGCCGAACAGATCTTCACCGATCTCATGGGCGACAAAGTCGAGCCCCGAAAGCAGTATATTTTCGACTATGCCAAGAGCGTGAAAAACCTCGACTTGTAGCGTGCGGGAAGGCTAGATCGGACCCGAGGCGACGACGAAATGCGCTGAATCTAGCCTTCCCGAGTTTAGAGACTGCTTAACGGAGCGGGGCACCGCCCCCGCTAAGCGGTATAGAAACGCAGAGACTTCACGTGCGCAAACGCTTTGCGATCGGCCTGGCGGCCGCGATGGTCGCGCTCATACTCGTGGTCGCACGGCGCCACGCGCTTCTGCATTTTGCCGTGCAAGAGGGCGCTGGGCTCGCCGGCGGCTATGCGGTGCGCATCGGGACAATGCACGTAGCCTCCGACGGGCTGGAACTGCTCGACGTCAGCGCGGCCCGAGGAGGCGAACCGGTCCTCGCCGCTCGGCGCATCCTGGTGCACTACTCCTTACGCGATCTCTTCCCGGGCAGTCGCCACCGATTTGGGCTCGTCGGAGTCGACGTGGCCGGTGTCAAGCTGACGCTCACCCGGTTTCGCGACGGCAGCTTCAATCTGAACCTACCCCGCGGCGCGGCGCCGTCGGTGCCGCAACGAATCAATCGCGTTCCCCTTCGTTTCTGGGTTCGCGTAAGAGACGCGCAGTTGGAACTGCGTGAGCCCACTGCTTACGATCCGAGCGCTAAAGAAGTGCGGGTCGATGGCGTGACGGCCGACGCGACGATCGACACCGCGGCGGTCACGCGCTATCGCGCTGCCGGTCGCTTTGAAGAATCGCGCGGCGAGCCGTTTACGATCGATGGACGAATCGACGCACTTGCGGGATTCGCCGTTCACGACGCGCGCGCGGCCGACTTTCCGATGCGAGCGCTGGCGAACTATTTCGCGCAAACGCCGGCCGTCCGCATCCTCGGCGGCAAGGCTCGCAACTTCGAGGCGCGTATCTACGCGCTCGGCGTTACTCCCAACGTCGCGCCGAACTACCACGTCGGATTGCGGCTCGACGTGAGCGGCGGACGTCTCGCGTTGCAAACGCTTGCCGCGCCGGTGGAACATATCGATGCGAGACTCGAAGTGGTCGACAACGCCTTCTTCGTGCGCGACGCGCGCGCGGCACTCGCGGGAATTCCGCTGCATATGACCGGCGGCGCGTACGATTTTACGGGCGAACTGACCGGCCGCGCGCAGCTGCAGCTAGCCGTTTGGGGCGACGGCAATCTCTCGGGCCTGCGACGAGCGTTTGCTTTTGCCCACGATCAGCCGATCTCGGGAATGGCAAAACTGCGCGTTTCGGTTCGCGGCCCGGTTGACGATCCGGTAATCCTCGCGCAAGTGAACGCGGCACACGCGAGCTATCGCGCGATGCCGTTCGATTCGCTCGCCGCGAGCGTGGCCTATCATGCCAACGTCGTCGCGCTCGCGCCGATTCTGGTCGGATACGGAGGCACCGCGGTGCGAGTTCACGGAACGCTTCAACTGGGCGCGCACATCCGGTCGGAGTTCGCTGTGCACCTCACCGGTTCGGCGGATCGTCTACCGTATCTTAATGAGATGCTGGGGAAGGAACCGATCGTGGTCGATGCCCGCGCGACCGGAAACGATCTGCTCTTTCACGTAGCGGCGAGCGCGGCCTCGGCGCTCGGCGTCCACCGTCTCGCGGCAGTGCTCGAAATGAATCCCAACGGGACCGCGCGCGTCGCTCCGTTCTGGTTTCATACGCCGCGCGGCGACTTGGATGGCGGTTATTTGCTCGACCGGCCGCACGATTCGAGTGCGTTCTGGCTGTTTGCGAACCGCTTGCACATGCGCGCGCCCACGTATAGAGCCTTTCCCGGCGTTCCGCTGCCCGAAATGCCGCCGATCGACAGCCGCACCGTGGCAATGTCGATTGCGGGCGGCGGCGCGGGAAAGCAGATCACACTCGCGGGCACCATAAACGGCAGCGATGCCAGCATCGCCGGCGTGAGGTTCGATAGCGTCGATGCGGCCTTCGGCGGAACGCTACAGAACGCGGCCGTCAACCGCTTGCGCGCGAACGGTCCGTGGGGAACGTTCGATGGTCACGGCGATTTCTCGGCGCAGAGCTTCGCGGCTTTCGGATCGTATCGTGGAACATTTGAGGGATTGCAGCCCTTTCTTACCAGCGCGATCCCCGCACACGGCCGCGTAGGCGGCACGGTCGGTGTTGCGATCGAACCGCAACGGATCGTCGTTCTTGGTTCGAATCTGACGATGCAGCGAGCGACCTTGCGCAGCGTACCGGTGGAGCGTGCCAATCTGACGCTGGCGATCGAAAGGAAT
>Ga0209169_10002076_pt1 | contig 12167 bp, 16 predicted proteins | sample HubBroMetageWRM4_FD_188346 | JGI IMG/M metagenome (GOLD analysis project Ga0209169, IMG submission 188346) | Warmed soil microbial communities from the Hubbard Brook experimental Forest, New Hampshire - Hubbard Brook CCASE Soil Metagenome WRM 4... | ecosystem: Environmental > Terrestrial > Soil...
AGCGGGCGCGCGGCGCCGGCAACGAACCGCAAGCGGTGACTGATGCTTAGTGATGCACCACAAAAAGGTACCAGTTATCGCCGATGAGTCTGTAGGCCATTGTGGCGTCCTGTATTTCGGGAGGCCAGTGATCAAGGTCTTGAACCAACAGCTGCGGGTCAGCGGGGGAAAAGACGTAGCCTTTGATGATGCCGTTGTCCAACCATGACGAGCGTCGCGCTGATGCGGGCGTGGAGTGCGTTCTGGGACATCTTCATGAACTGCGAGGCGACCAGTCCTAAAATGATGGGCCAGTGGATTTCTTGCAGGGCGATCAGTAGCCGTTGCCCTCCCCTCGCCGTTAGGCGAGCCTGTTGGCAAGCCGTAAGGCGTACCTTTTGGCGCATTGATGACTTCCGTGTTTTCCTTTGTGCGGAATTTGCGCCGAGCGGAGCGGAGGGTCAAAACTCACACGTGGTATTCGGTGTCGGGGCGCGTGAACTGGTGGGCATTGCGTCTGACTATTGTCATGTACACGCCAATCCGATCACGCGAGGGTGCTCGCCGTAAGTGAATCGCACGGGAGCAATTACGTTGCGGTGATTGTCAAGCATGATCGCCGGCAGGATGAGAGTAAAATTCACTGGGTCTTTAAACGGCAGAAAGATGGGGAAACTAAAAGTGGTCGCGCGTGTGGCGTCAGTGAGAGCGGGCAAACTTCCTTGCATGGTTACATTAGCCGCTAATGGCGCGCCCGTGGTTCGGGACAGCCGGTCATCCTTGGACTCCTCGGTGTAGTCAACGCGTAGGTCCGGAATCGCCACATCAAGCGGTTCAATCATCGGTTCGGTCTTGACGGAGACCTTTGCATTTTCAAATCTTGCGGACTGAGCGGACTTAAGCGTCAGGGCAACATGGACGTAGTACTGTGCAGGACTTCCCGCCTTCGCCGTACCTGCTTCCGTTTGCAGCGTCGCTCCGGCGTCCAACTTGAATTGCATCTGCGACCAATAATTGGTCTGACAGCCGCCGGGTCCGATTTTGGTACCACTGCCGTGCACCTCGTAGCCGGTAGACACCCATGGGATGCAGCCAGTGGAACACAGGGCGACGGCAGCGGCCAAAGTGCGTGCTGCTGCATTCGCAGCGCGTTTGCCCCTGCAAGCACGGCGGCCAAGGAGATCGTGCTTATGTACCAATACCGTTGCGTCAGCTGTACGTTTCACTCCACTGTTTTCGATATGGACAGGTCGTTGACCCGAGATCTTGTGCGGCAGCCCATGTGCGCGCGAGGACACGGCGAATAGCGACCCCGAGATCGGTTTTATTTGATGGCTGTTCCAAGATGTCTCGGAGGCAGCCATGTAGCTCGGTGAGGATACGATCCGAGCGAGGATGGCTGGACGCGTGGCCACAGGCGTGGATTTCAATGGCAGACAATCCGCCGACGCACGCCACCACCTCACTTGAAACAGGCAGATCGCTGACAGGGGGCTTCGAAAAACTCTTCAGTTTCATGCGACGAATAAGGTCAACGCTGCCAAAACGCCCACGATCCATCTATTTTAGCTTCCGTTCCATGTTGGCTCCGTGGGATCAATGGCGACGATTATCCTTTCATCCTTCGACGGGGCTTAAGGTAGAACAAAACGGCTTCCGTCGCCACAATGACAACTAATCCAATGCGTCTAGTCGACGTAGATCTCCTGCACCGAACGGCGCAGTGATTCGTAAACGGTTGCGAAGAAGTTGTGTTGTCCGGCGTCGACTCGTTTTTTTACCGTGCTGTGCGGCCACCCGGTTACGCGGTTGTTGGGACTACGGATGGCCAGCTGGCGGCCCGCAGGATCGGTGACCATGAGCCAGCGGGTCTTCAAATGGAGATTGCAGTATTCGCCAAATGCGGCGCCGGTAATCTCGACAACCTTCTGCGGCGTGAATCGACCTTTATCTTGGGACAGTTGCCAGGCGCTGAATGTGCGGTCCAGTTGCTCTGGACTGCAGGCTTGGGGACTCTGTCCTAAGAACGCTTGCATCATGTAAGGCAATTCGGCTGCGGCGGTCCGAATATCTGTGAGCGCTTCCTCGGACAGCTCTTCGGATGTCTCAGGGTATGGCTTGATGGTCGAGATCAAGCCTTTGCGTTGGCCGTCCGCCCCAATATCGTGCCGGATCTGCGCATTGCTTTCGCCGTATGTGGCGTTGGACTCCCTCAAGCGTTGTCTTGCGGATCGCGTTGAGGCCTCTTCGAAGGGGTTGTGATCTTGGAGCCAGTATCGAATACTTTGCCAGTTCATGTGCGCCTCAATGATGCGTCTACAGTTGATTTATTCCGAGCGCGCAAAATACGGTCAAGAATGGACACACAGCGATGACTTGTTCCTAAGTCAATTCTTGGTCGATTCCTTCGACATGTCCCGTACAGATATATCGATTCCTGCAAATCGAATGGCTTGAAAGTATAGGTCTGGGTGACCGCTGAAGCTTACTTCCAAATGCGTGGGTGTCAGCCATTTCATCTTCAAATGGATGCTGCCGCCCTTATTAGCTATATTGTCCAACACATAGGGCCGTGGGATGGGGCCGTCACAGGAGAATCCAAGCACTTCAGTACCAGCATCTGCACTTTCGGGCCCGGACAAATAAACGGTGGTGCTAATGCCCGCGGACCCGAATCCGCCATTTTGAATCGTGATAGCCGTCGCCACCGAAGCTAAGTCGGGTGAGGACAACGATTCTTTCCAGACTGCGTTTCGGTCTTTGTTCAGGCAACCTGAAAGGGTAATGACAAGCGAGACCATCCCGAGTGCGGACGATAAAGGGATGCGTTTCGAGAGACTTGAGGGGGTGGCTTGGAACATGACGATCTGGCGCCGTATCTTAGAGGTATTTCTACCCTTCCATCACGGCCTCTTGAAAGGATCCGTCAGGCTTGATGCGCACGCCGACCCCATGTCCTGAAAACAGGCCTCCATCCTGGAAGTGCAACTCGGCATAGCCTTGCTCATGAATCTCGATGGAAGCGGGAATCAGCCGGCGCGCGAATTCGGGTTCCGTCACGATTTTGCCGTCGGACCATTCGCGATTGTAGCTGGCTGTTAGCTGTAGCGCCGCATAGGCTCTTGCCGTCCCTTCCATTCCGGCGACTCGCCGGAACGCGTTTCTGGCTTCAGCTGTAATTTGTCGGTCCGGGTCATCGCGCGAGAATAAGTACAAGACAAAGGGCTGCGGAGAATCCAGTTTTACGGACCCTTCCCACCAATCCAGCTCTGGATTCCAGACGAGGTCTCCGAAATCCGGGTCGGCGATTGAAGGCATTAGGATTTCCTGAGATCGCGGCGAACGCGTTCTATTGGCCAGCTTGTTGTCGGCACTGCCCAGTATACGTCATCGCATCGATGGGGCGCCGCAAAACACGAGCTGACCGGCCTGATGTTTGGTGGGGGAGCACCCTTGTCCGCCTTGTTGCTGCTGTTAGCAGCCGGCATTTTGATTTTCCTGTTTTGGTTCCTTTTCTTGTTGTGTCGGCAGCTGCGGCGCTACATGCCGCTGACCGCGGGTTATCAAAGGTTCCCCGTCGTCGGCCCGGTGGTTCTCGCTTATCACCAATACCTGTGGTTGTCTTATGCCGGCCTGCTGCGCTCCACCGGGATGCCTGCGGCGGAGGCGTTGCGCTTGGCGGCAACGCGCGTTCCGCTGATTTCAAGCCATGGCTGGCGTGAGCCGGTCTCTACTGAAGCGAAGCCTGCCGATGGCTTTGGCCTTGTCGCGGATCTGTCGGTGGCCGAGCGTCTCGGCAAGCTGGACGAGGAGGCGGCCTTTCAACAGGAAGCGACCGTGGATACGCTCCTGGCGACGCTCGCAAGATGCCGCCGTCGAGCCCGCTTGGTCCTCACCATCTGTGTTTACTATCTCGTCGCGATGTTTGTAGCGGCGATGTACCTTCCCATCTTTTCGCTCGGTTCGGCCATTTGAAGGAGCAAGCCATGCGGCAGTCCGGATTCACGTTGATTGAGTTGATGATCGTCGTTGCGATCATTGGAATTCTTGCGGCAATTGCGATTCCTGCCTACCAGGATTACACCATTCGCGCCCAGGGTCACTGAAGCGTTTAGCTTGGCCTCGGAACTGAAGGGTCCTATTCAGGAGTACCGTAAGGAGCGCGGACAGTTTCCGGCGGACAATGCCGCCGCCGGCGTTCCTGACGCAGAGAAGCTGATCGGCAATTACGTGACGCGCGTGGACGTGCACGACGGCAGCATCAACGTGACCTTCGGCAATTTCGTCAACAAGGCAATCGAGGGCCAGATTGTCACGTTGCAGCCGATCGTGGTTAAAGGCAGCCCGGCGAGTCCCATGTCCTGGCGTTGCGGTTATCGCGGTGTACCGAACAGGATGGAGTCCGTCGGCACGAACCTTGCGAACATGGATCGACGCTTTTTGCCGACATCGTGCCGAAGCTGAACGGGGTTGTTGGGGAGTGAGTTCGGGTAGGGACGCAGTCGTCGTGCCGCGAAGTGCTTGCCGGTCGCCGTCCGAGTTGTCGCTGACATACAGCTCAGGATACCCGCACCGGCCTTCGAGCCGAGATTGCGCCTGAATTACGGGATCCGAAAACAGCCAGCCTCTTGTAGGGAACTGGTGTTGGTATTGCGCTTAGCGCGTCGCTTTCAAATTCGCCGATCTCGCCGCTTTGGCTTCCGCCGCAAGATCGTGATAGCGCAACACAATCGACTTGGTGGTGTTGTCCATAAATATGGTGTTTTCCGCCCCGCGACTGACAATATACGGGTGCGCGGCCAGCAGCGACTCCGGTAAGCCGTTGGTGTATTTGGCAAAGAATTGGAAGCTGGTACAGATGAACTTTGAAGGTTCGGTCGGTATGGGATTGTCGGCGCACCATATATCGGCAGCTTGCTCGGGGCCGTGCGGATTCGCCGGGCTTGGGCCGCCGAAGCCATAGAGAACCGGGGTGTCTTCCTTAAAGTCTGACGAAATGCCGAAGAAGCCCCATTCGCAACGTCCGGGTAGGAATCGGTCCGCCACGATGGTGCCGTTGTACTCGCCGTTGCCGCCCGTCAGAGCGATTGGCACTTGCCTTGAGTGTCCGGCCGATACGGCGGGTTTGTTTGGATCCTTGTTCTTGCTGCATAGACCCGGACCAAATGCGGAGCCGAATCCTCGGCCGCTCGGCGCGTAATAATTCTCGTGAAGTAAAACATTTAGCGACGGGGGCGCGAGCACGCGGATCTTGAGGATCTCTCGTGGATGGGGATTGTTTTCCGGCGGATCTACGCCATCGGGATTGTCCGCACTGGGGGTGGTACGGATATCGCCGATGGGGTTCATGAAAGCGACCAGTACTAGCGCCGCAAGGACGAGCGCGCCCAGTCCTAACTTGCCGCGCCGGGTTGCGTAGGCGCGATGCAGGGAAGTCCGAATTGAGCGCACCATTTGCATCAATTACAGCTGCGCGCCTCGGCAGCGGCCATGGTGCTAGTCGACATCGCGACGACGAATTGAAAACTGGAGATACTCGTCGCGCTTGGGATCGTAGAGAACCCGGTAATAACTGAACAACGGGATTTCGATGCGCGCGCCGTCATAAACAATCCAGGTCTTCGTCATGGCGGCGGGATCGGGGCGTGGCACGTGTTTATCGGCGTCTTTCCGGTCAGGCATCAGCCGCCATTGCGAGGCTAAGTCGTGTGCGGGCTCGACCAGCCATTCATCCTTCACGGGCGTCGCGGTGTAGGTCTTTAGACCCTCGGCATCCTTGCCTGCCCCACCTCTACGGTCATCCTCGGTGGCGAAAATCGAGGTGTAGTTGCGGGCAAAGGTGACGTCCTCGTCGCTCCAGGCAGTAAAGGGATAGCTCTCGCCTTGGGTCAGCCAGGAAATGCGTTTTTGCTCGGTAAATTCTTTAAGTCCTTTTTGGTTTGAGGCGCTCGCCGCGGGAACGCTGATCATTTCCACGCTGTAGTACTGCGGGCGGTCTTCGTTATACGGGGGTGGCTTTAAACCAGGGGTTCCGGCTGGAACGGAGTCGGTTTTATCGAGCACCAATTTGGATTCGATCAACTGTAGCCGGTGGTCCTTGGAAGTTACATGGCCGGCGTCGAAGCGCTCGATTCGGGCAGCAGTCCCTGCCGCCGTTAACCAGATCTCGGAGTCGATGGTTTTGGTGCTGTCGGGGCAGGGTCCGGTGTTTTTGTCTGAGATCCACCAGTCCAAATGCAGAGGCTGTACCTTGAAGGCGCTGCCGTCGGTCAGTTTTCCTACAACTTTAATCCGATTCATGCCGCCTTGGAGGCGCCACTCGAGTTGATTGAAGGCGGCCGTCGGAGTTCCTTCGAGCCGACACTGATAATCGGTGTTCAAATGGTAGTTGCGCCCATCCCCTTTGAATGAACTCTCGTAGCGATAGTGCCGAACTGAAATGGGCACTGGCGGGTCCGCATAGGCCGTATTGCAATCGGAGCCAAGAAAAACCAGGTCGGTTACGAGGTGGATGGGGTGTGTTCCCTCTTTGTCATCGGTGCTAAAGTCGATGACGGAGTGCCGGCTATTGCCATTGACAGTCTCATCGCTGCGGCCCGTGACCTTAATTCCGTTCTTGGAGCAGATGAACTCGATGTGCGTGGTGTTGCCATTGTGAATAAGACTGTAACGATCGCAGTCGCCTGATTTGGGTGGAACTGGATTGGAGGCGTCGATCATGGCTTGGGTGAAGCACATGCGCATGTAGGTCGGTCCGGTATTCCTTTCGTTCGGTGTCAAATCTCCCGCATTGGTCTGTACCTGATAAAGGCCGGGCTTCATCCGGTTGGAGTCCTTCGATCGAATATCATTCTTTGCGGCCGATGTGGGCGCGACGCTGGAGGCAGCCAGCGGTGCATCTGGGCAGTTCAAGTACTTCGTCAGCAGGGTATTCCACGTGGCTTGCGCGTCGAAGTTCGGTTCCATGGTGGCATCACCGGCCTTGGCGGTGATGGCTTGGATGCCGTGCAGCACCATGTATTCAGGGTAGTAGTTGGGGGAGCCGATCTTGCGGATTGTGCGGCAGGTGTCGGTCATGGCATTCGGGTCGGCCGCCAATTCGCCGACTGTTTTGCCGAATTTGTCGCGCTTGTCCTGGGCGAGTCCGTCGAAGGTTGTCATGATGAGCACTTGGCCGGCCTGCCCTGCACTCTTGTCGAGAACGCGCGCGGCGTCGAAGCGGCTTTCGATGCCGGCCAAGGCGAACAGTGCTGCGGCGGCTTGGTAGTCGTCTTTTTGGATGCAGGCCGAGACGCCGAGGTAGAGGTCCGGCGGTGTGCGGGTGTTGTCGAGAGAATTTAAGGGCACGCAGCCGACTGGGTTCTTGGCGGCGAGCTGGCCTGCGATCGTCATGTTGGTCACTTTGCCCGTTTGGGTGACATTTACGCGAGGCGGTTCTTGGACGATGCCAGTTTGAGACGCGGGCGAGTGCGGCTGGAGTTGCAACGCCAGTGCGCTGCCTTGCAGGGGCGACCATTTGGCAACTTCCCCGGCATATTCCTGTTGCAGTTTTTCGGCCAGGGCTCGGCTGCCGGCGTCGAGCAGCTTTTGTGTGGCTTCCTGGAGCGACGGACGAACTTTCTGTAGAGCGCTCGCTGAGTAGTTATTTTCCATGAGTAGTTCGTGATACATCATGAAATATTCTGGAAGCAGGTGGGCCGCGGGAACGCGTCCGGCCTTGGACTCGCAGTTCAAAGACACATTAAACCAGGTGGCGGCCAGTGCATGCAGTTGGCCAGCTTCGCGCATTTTGTCAGCGCAAGTGGCGGCGTCGTCCTGCATGGCGGCTGTCACCGCAGCACGTAACACGGAATAGTATGCTTTGCTGTCCATGCATGGCGCGCTGACGTCCACTTCGGCACCGGCTCTCAGTACGCGAACGGTCATGGTGGCATCGGGCGGGTAGTGAACCAGCAGGTCGTGCAGTGCACGATCGCTGGTGGCGTTTAGGAGCTCACGGTTGACGGCCAGGATACGATCGCCGGGGTGAAACGTGTCGTCGCGGTTCATGGCGATGGTGCGTTTGTCCGAGGCGAGCAAGGGCGCGAGCATGCAGCGCGATTCGAAGAACTCGGGCTTTTGCAGGTCATCGTAGAGCGGTCGGACCACGGCGGTGAGGTTGAGAGTAGGCGGTGCGTCGGAAGTCACTGCTGCAGCGGGTTGTTTGGGCACCTGAGTAACGCCCGCGAGCGCGTCGTAGGCCGTTATGACATTGGATAGATGTAGCGATGACCCGCATGCCTTATCGATTTCTTGCAGTTTTTTGGCTTTCAGATCCGGATCGAGCGGCCTGCCCTGCGCGCGAACCCACGGAATGTACAGCGTCATGGCGCAGTGCATGGGGTCTGCGGGTTTGGCGTTTGCGGGCGCTTGCGCGGTGAGGTCGCTTCCCGCCGTGAGCCCGATCAAGACTAGGAACGATTTGGCGAATACGGGGTGGCGGAACATCCTGTTCTCCGAGGATCCTGACGTCGCGCCGGTATTTTTCCGTTACGTCTTGCGTGGGTGGTAGGAAGCGTTACGAATGAGATCCATCGCGGCCTTGGCAATCGATTCCTGGCCGTCGTTGGTCAATATCGAGAACGCAAAGGGCGCGCCGTCGATGTTGATCATGCCTTGGGTGAGGTACTTCCACTCGTTGGGCTTCGGTGCGCGATCGGTGGCGAAGATGTAGAAGCCGTGAACGTGAGGGCCGGTCAGGTCTTGAGCTGGAATCGACATTTCCACGGATTGAGACAAGACGTTTTTGCCGATCAACGCAACAATCGAACGCAGCTTGTTCTCGTCGGCCATTGCGGCACCCATCGGTGTGCCGGAGAGCGGCGAAATAATGACATTGAAGGAGGGGCCCTGATGGGGAGTCATCCAGACGCCGGGCGGCATATTTTTCGTGGACGAGTCGAATTTCTGATCCCAGTTCGCGGGGATGGTCAACCAGAGTTCATCGCCGCCGGGCAGAGCGATGTGACTCGATGCGGCCCAAACTGAGAGCGGGAAAACCGCGAGGAGAAAGAGTGAGCGCCAGCCGTGGGTGCGAATCGTCATTGCTTGCTCCTTGCGAAGGGACTGAAACGCCCCGAGATGAATCCTTAAGGGTCACATTGCTGTGCGCAGCATGCGCGGGTGACACAAATCCGCCTAGCGTGGTGAGGGTATTTTGACGAGTGGGTCACGGTTTTCTTGCTGCGGAAAGTTCGGCGGCTGAGATTGGCGTCGCGCTCCGTGGACAGGGACGGGCGCCGCGCGCGCATTCGATTCCGCGAATCCTGTATTTGCCATCGAGAGCGGATCAGGGTGCGACCTCATTCACCACGGATGTCTTGATTTCGGCCAATTGCATGCGGTCCCAATGAGACGTGTGGTAAAGGGCTTTAAGATAGGCCTGGTCCCATACAGTTAAACCCGGCGGCCGCTCCGCTCCCGAAGTCGAGAACACGCTCAATATCGTGGGCGCGGCACCTATTTTTGGATCGGATCGAAGTTCTGCGAGTCCGACCATCGCGATATAGGCCGCAATCTGGCCGAAGGTGACCCCGCTTTCCCTTACGCGTTGCGTGTCGACAATCACAATGACTGACGTAAGGTCTCGCATGGTGCTGAATTTAATATTCGAGGCTGTGCCCGATGCGTTCCCCGCGTGTCTCCGTCCGTCCTCGTCATACAATTCCGCGTTGTACCAAACGCGGATTGGGCTGGTCGCGCTCTCAAATTGGCGAATCAATGTGTAGTACCCGTTGGTATACATTTCTGGGTGCTTCTTCTCCAGAGCCTTCAGCAGCGCATTGGGTTTCTCCGTCACGATGACAAAGAAATTGGCCTTGCAGCGCTCAGGGCCTAGTGGCGCGCCCGCCGACCGCGCGAGTCGCGACAAGCGGGCCAGGATAAATTCACCATCGGCGCGCGGCAATCCGGCTATTTGGGGGCAGATGACGGTCGGCTTCTCCCATCTCGCCAGGGAGTCTCCGAACCGTTGCGCAGCGATGGCGGAAACGAAAGTCCGCACCTGACGCTTGAGTGACTCCCGCTGGGCTTCGACCGTAATGGTCGTCACGTCGGATTTGGCTTGTTGTTCCTGGGTTTTTTCCGACGGCGTAGTCGGCGGGGTCTGCGCCACTGCAGGCGACGCCAATAACATGAGTACCGCGGTCGCAGTCGCGGTCGCGGTAACAATTTGCGCGGCGGCAGCCGTCATATATTTGCTTGACATGGCCAGCAGAACGATTGGACTCTTAAGTTCTACTCGCTCTGAATTGGCAGGTAAAGGGCTTTGGATAGCCACTATCGCGGGCTTTTCGCAATATTGGTCGCCGCTTTGGTTTAATGAATTGGCCACCTGCAGTTAATGTTGCGAAGCGTTCGTCTGAAGTGTTCTCGCGGGGTTTGTTTGAGGTGTCTACGATCAGATAGGCGGCCATGCGACTCCGAGTTGTTGGATTATTGAGTGCAGTAGGCTAGCGTAGCTTCGGAGGGGCGCTAACGGCCACGTCGTCATGTTATCCCAGCGGTCTATCGGTGAGGTTTGTTTTCGGGTGTTAGACGCCGGGATGCCGAAAACTGCCTTCGACAATCAGGATTGCGACGATGAGCGCGGGCAAAAGTGATACACCACCCAGCACTGCAATGAGCCAGTTGCTTGGCGCGCGTGCGACGTGCGATTTTATGAGCGATCTTAAGAAGATGGCAAACGAGACGATCTCGATGACTGACATCGCGTCGATGATCAGAGTCAGCGTCGAAATATAGGGGGAGCGTGGCGTCAATGTTCCGGACGCCAAGACGCCGACGCATGCAAGGATCGAGACGGCCGGCGCCACAACACAACAACGGAGGATGAACAGGCCTCCACTCGTGCGCGGAAAAGGGTGCGGTTGTGCTGAAGTTGTGGAGTTCATACGTCTAGCAAATGAGTTGAGCGACGCGCGGCTGCCGCGCCACAAAGCGAAGTGCTCAGTGCGATCGCGAGAATGAAGTGCGGCGTTCCGGGCATCGGCAGGGTCCTAACGATGCAGAATAATGTAGTACAGCGAATGGGAACCGTCCCCTATGTCGTACCACGGCTGCAAGGTTACTACGCCCAAGTCAATTCCGATGATTGCCGCAACTCCGAGGCGTAGGCGCTCGGAAGCTCGAGCGCACGCGCGAGACACTAAAACTGCAATTCCATAAAACACAGCGCCAAATAGGGCAATGTGCACGAGACCCATGATTGCAAGAAGGAAGTCTCCACCGGTGACGGACATCGCGATGATGCCGGCAACGGGTAAAAGCCCGGACCACGTAAACAAATAGAAAATCACCGGCACCGTCGCAACGAGCGTCGCAAAGATGAACCACTTGAGGGCGCGCTGGGTCATCGCAGACGATCCGCTGTGACGGCGTTTCTCATTGCTTCGAAAGCCAATGGGTCAATTCGGTCCAAGTAGGACGACCATTAGTCGAAATGCCAGGAGGTCTTGGTCACTGTTTCTGTTCTGGTTACAGCCAGATATTGCCCGTCTGGCGATACGGGTACGATCCTCCGCGGCATTACCACGAATCGATAGGAAGTCTCCGGCACCGTGTACTCAAAAGACGGAGTCATTGACAGGTGTGCCTCCATGGACATTTCCTTAGCTTCAGCCCATGCGTTATCTCGAAAGATGGCCATCTTGGCGGACGTGAAGGAGCGTCCCTCCTGATCAGGCGCCATGGCCAAGACCTGAGCTCGCATAACATCTGGAAGTTCAACGCACAATTCACGCCCGAACTCGCCAAGTACGGTTGGGGCCGCGAGGAATTCCCCGTCCTTTCTAAAGATCACGGTAAATACGACATCCGGTCGCATAGCTCAGCTCTCCTTCTAAAGCCTTGTCTGGTCCTTTTATCAAAACTCTACCGTCATGGGTTAGAAATGGGAGTGTTCGTGCTGGCGCCTGGTCACGGTTGCTTTCGATTTTGACATCGCGAGCTCATGACCGAGAGTTAGGTTGGTCCTGCGGAGTTACATACGTAGCGGCTAACAACGAAGCAGCAGTATGCAATCACCGCCGCCAAAAAGAGCCCCGGAACAAGCGCGAGTAAGAATGAACCGCTTCGAAGGAATTCAATCGTGTACCCCAACGATTCAATGATCATAAGCACGCCCCACGAATACACGACCGGGCGGCCCC
>Ga0209169_10002078_pt1 | contig 12163 bp, 6 predicted proteins | sample HubBroMetageWRM4_FD_188346 | JGI IMG/M metagenome (GOLD analysis project Ga0209169, IMG submission 188346) | Warmed soil microbial communities from the Hubbard Brook experimental Forest, New Hampshire - Hubbard Brook CCASE Soil Metagenome WRM 4... | ecosystem: Environmental > Terrestrial > Soil...
CGCCATAGACGCCAACCGCGGAGTTCGTGCTGCTTTCGGTCGTTCCGTAAACGCCCCTCGTTTGGCCGCTGGTTGCCAATGCCGAACCGGCGACGCCAGCGGCTGAGTTCGTAGCGCTATAGGTCGTGCCGGCCACGCCACTCGTAACGCCGGTGCCTGCCACAGCAAAGCCACTGACACCAGCGGCTGAGTTCGTAGCGCTATAGGTCGTGCCTGCCACGCCGAAGGTAACCCCGCTACTCTCCCCGGCGTATCCGCTGACGCCAGTGGATGAGTTCGTGCTGCTGAGGGTCGTTCCGGAGACACCAGCCGTTGGGCCGGTACCTGAGGACGCAATGCCGGCGATCGCGGTACCCTGATTACTCGCGGTGGTTGCATAAACTCCATACGCGTTCCCAGTGCCCGCCGTGTTGGAGCCGACAACACCATAGCCGCTGCCGCTGTTTGCCGCTCCAGAAACACCGGCTGTGGTACCGCTAACTGCGGTTGCGCTGCCGACGACACCAAACCCACCCGTGCTGTCGGATTCCCCATAAACTCCCTGCGTCACACCAGTCATCGCACTGGCGATACCAGAAACGCCAACTCCCTCGGTACTGCCACTTGTGCCTCGTACCCCCGCTGTGCCTGTGCCCGAAACTCCCGTACCGGTGGTGCTGGCACTTATGCCGCTTACTCCTACCGCGTTCCCGGTCTTGGCGTTGTTAATCCCATAAAGACCAAAACCGTTCGCGGCAAAATTCTCCCCGGCCAACCCGGCCGTCTGTGCACCATTGGAAACACCGACGATCGCGGCGGGATTGGCGGTGCTGCTATTGATCACGTCTAGAGGAGCGATGGGGTTTGTCGTCCCTATCCCCAAGAGGCCGCTTCCCGATTGATAAATGGTCGAATTCCCCAGATTGGTGGAACTGGTCCAAAGCGGAACATAATTCGTGGTTCCACCGCCAGTGATGGGCGGGATATTCTTAGAACCATTACTCCCAATTGCTATCGAACTCGCGCTGGATGTCGCGTTCGTTTCCGAGGAGGGAGCGGCTGCATATGCTGAGGGTGGCTTGCCACCAAAAGTCTCGGCATCAGCGGCTTTCAGCGCGTAAGGAACGCTTAACAGCATGATCCGTGGTTGCTCCGCTTGTCCCTGTTGCTGCACCCCCAGCCAGCGAGCTTGGCCGGAGGCGAACAAACTGGACGGTAATCCCTCACTAGTTGTGGAACCGAGCATGATTGTGTAATGACCGGTCTTGTCCGGCTGGACGTTCTGTGTCTCCAGCCACAACGGCGACCCTCCTTCCTGCCCGGCGTAAAGCGAAAACGTGACGCCGGTCAGGCCGCTGAGCGGCTTGCCGTTACTGTCGGCCAGCAGGCCGCTGAATTGCACTAACGCTGGAACGGCCGTAACCCCTGATGTAACCTGCTGGGCGAACATTCGCAACGAAGTGGCTGCGACGAGAAACACAAGAGCGACAACTGTGAAAACTCTTAAGTTGCGCGAACGATGCGTCATGGGACACCCTCCGGAGGCGGAATGGTGGACAGCGAGCGGTTGCCGTCTTCAAACGCCATACCGCTGCGCGCGGGATTATACCTCAGACTGGTAAGTCAAGCGGGGTAATGTTTAGCGCGCAAGTGGGTGTGCAATAGTTTGCACCTTCGCCGCGGATTTCGCGGATCAACGCGGATCGGGAAAAATCGAAGGCAAGAGCAAAGGTGGCGGACAAGAGTGTCCGCCCCACACGAGTTGAGCAGACTGCGGCTTACGGCAGATTCCTCGGCGCTGCGCTCGTCGGAATGACGAGTTAGGAGGGATGATTCGGCGGGACACACGGGGGTTGGGGCTCGCGCGCACATGTTGCGGAGCTGAGGTCAGGCGCGCGGCGGGTTGGTGGTGGAGAAGCAGTAACGTGCGATTTTCCACGCGCCGTCGATCTTGTGAAACACGAAGAGCTCCTGGTTGGCTTCGGGGCTCTTTGCTCCGGTGGCATTGATGGTGACATTCCCCGCCGAATTGGTTCGCGCAAACGCCCACTCCGGAGCGACCTGGACCACCTCGGCTACATTGAACTTCACGCTTAGCTTGATGGCGTTGAACACGCCATCATAGGCCTTGCGGACGGCATCGGCGCCGACGCTGGAGGGGAAGTTCTGCGGCATGAAGACGCCGTCGGAGGCGTAGAGCTTCATCACCGCATTGGTGTCGGATTGGTTGAGTGCCTTTTCGTAGCTGGCCAGGACACCGGCAACGGCGTTTTCATCTTTGTTCATGGCTTTTGCTCCTTGCGGAGGATTGGTGGTGTTTGAGATGCCCTCCACGCGAATATAGTTTCATAACGTCGGCGGACAAGAGTGTCCGCCCCACACGAGTTGAGCAGACTGCGGCTTACAGCGGATTCCTCGGCGCTTCGCTTCTCGGAATGACAAGTGGGAGGGAGAGTGGAATGCACGGGCGAGGACGCCCGCGCCTACATTTTTACCACAGAGACACAGAGAAGGCTAAGGCAGGTCACAACATCCCGCCCTACTTCGGCAGGGATTCGGGGAAATGGAGGACCATGCGGAGGGGCTCGCCTTGCTGGTCGTTGTTGGACTTCAGCACCAGCAAACGGCCGTCGCTGCCGAAGCCCACGGGCTCGGCGTCCAGGGTTGTGACCACGGCTGTGCCGCCCAGTTCCATGGTTTCGGGGTTGCGGATTTCTGTGGCGGTTAATTTCTTGCCATTGGCGAAGTACAGCGTCTTTCCATCGTTGCTCCAAGCGTGCCAAAGAGCTCCTTCGGAAGAAACTTGCATTTTGGAATGGGCGCCGGGAAAGTCGGTGATGTAGATTTCATTGCGTCCCGACTCGTTGGAGTCGTATGCCATCCATTTGCCGTTGGGAGAAACCTCTCCATCCCTTTCGTCGTAGCTCTGATTGAGCAGCGGGATGGGCTTGCTGCCATCGACCGGCTGGGCATAGACGTCGAATAAGGTCTTCGGATCCTGAATACTTACAATCAGGTATTTGCCATCGGGCGTCCAGGAGTGGACGTAAGCGATGTTCTGGACGGCCGAAGTGATTGCCTGTTCCGCACCGGTGGCCAAAGTCTTGATCTTCATGCTTCCCCTGGTGCCGATACTGGAGGTGATGGCGAGCTTGGTGCCGTCGGGGGAGAATGCCGCATAGATGAATCCGGGGGTATTGAAAGTCTGCCGGGCCATAATCTTGCGTTCGACATCGAACAGCCAAAGGTTGGTATCGGGGGCGTCGGGTTCGCGTTTGGCGAAGGCGATTTTCTTGCCGTCCGCCGAGGCACTGATGGGCCCGCCCATCCCGGTAATGGTGTCGCCGAACTCCTCACTTTCTTTTCCCGGAAGCTTGATCCAGGCAAATCGCGACTGGGTGGCCTGCGACTTGCGGTAGACCAGCGTTCCTGTAGCCGAGACTGAAAAATTGCCCAAATCCTTGGGGCCCCAATATTCGACATCTTCGGTCACTGGAAGCGGGTTGCCGCTAACGGCCAGCGAGCGGGGATCGAAGTGCTGGGCCATGAGGTTGCGATCGTGGAGGTAAAGCACGTAGCCCTGGGCGTATCCCGCCTTGGACGCCTGTTGCACGACCAGCTTCTGTTCTCCTCCGTCTATGGATCCGGCATAGAGATCGCCGACTGTTCCGGCTACGAGACGCTGGGTGAATAGGAAGTGTTTGCCGTCGGGCAGAAATATGGGATTGCGATGACTGTGGCCCTCGCCTCCGAGTTTGGTGACCGGCACCGGCACTCCTCCGCTCTCCGCGACTTTGGAAAGCGGCTCTTCAATGTTGGGAGTAAAGACGATCACTCCGGCCTGGCTCCATGCGCCTCCGCGTCCGGCGGGGGCGTCACAGATGATTTGCACCGGGCCTCCGGTAGCTGCGACGGTGCGTAACTTTCCGTTGGAAAAGAAACCGAGCATGTTGCCATCCGGCGACCAGAAGGGGAAGGCTGCGCCCGGAGTTCCAGCGATTACCGTCGCCTTGCCGGTGGTTAGATCGCGCACCCAAAGTTCGCTGCCGTTTGGGGTCGCGGCGGGCATCGCCAGCTTCTTGCCATCGGGCGAGATGACGGCCTCGCCATATTGGCTGACCATCATATCGGTTCCGCTGGGCAGTTCGATCTCGGCACGCAGCGGCTGGCGCTCCTCAGAGAGGCGACGCGAATAAAGGAACGCGGCGACGAGGCCCACCAGCGCCAGAACCCAACCTGCGACGGCGATGATTGTCCCCAGACGCTTGCGTTCGCGGCGAGCCCCGGCGACGACTGCCGGTACGCCGGCTTTGCTGCCCATTTCCGAAATAGATTCCAGTTGCAGCTTTAGATCATGCGCCGATTGCCAGCGCTGGTCGGGATCTTTCGCCAGGCAGGTGCGAATCAGCTTATCGAGTGCGGGCGGGGTCATGGGCTGCACCATGCTGATCGGCTCTGGATCTCTTTCCAGAATCGCCGCTAGCACTCCGACCTGCGACTTGCCATCGAACGGACGTTTGCCCGCGGCCATTTCATACAGGGCACAACCGAAACTGAAAATATCGGAGCGCGCATCCGCCTCGGCGCCCTGCAATACCTCCGGGGCCATGTATTGGAAGGTGCCTACGATCGAACCTTTTTGCGTGAGCGGGGTCAGCGGCGAAGTCATTTGTGCCACGTTCATGGTCGGGGTTGACGGCGTAAGCAGGCCGATGCCGCTCGCGGACATCGTCCCGGCCGATTTTCCCTTGGCCAGACCGAAGTCCATGAGCTTGGCTCCGGATTTGGTCAGCATGATGTTTGCCGGTTTCAGGTCGCGATGGATGATTCCGTGCCGGTGCGCTCGCTCCAGTGCATCCGCCGTCTGGATTGCGATGGTCAGCACCTGGTCCAGCGGCAGCGGGCCTTTTAACAATCTGGCAGCGAGGGTCTCGCCCTCCAGATACTCCATGACCAGGTAATCGACGCCGTTCTGGTGGCCCACGTCAAATAGGGTGCAGATGTGGGCGTGCTGCAACGAGGAAATGGCGCGGGCTTCGCGCTCGAAGCGAGCTTTCAGGTCAGGATCAGACTGTAATTGCGGAGGCAGAACTTTGATGGCGACGTCGCGGCCGAGGCGTGAATCGTGTGCGAGGTACACTTCGCCCATACCGCCTGCGCCCAGCGGTGAAACGACCTCGTAAGGCCCCAGCTTGGTACCCGAAGTAAGCGCCATGCAGGGCGAATTATACCTTTGATTGGCGGAAAACCGCGAAATCAGCGGCAGATTTCGGGAGCTTTTTGCGGCCAGCTTTTCTCGGCGTTCCCGGCGACGTCGGCGACCTGGCGGTGAAAACTAGATTAGAATCACCCGAGGCTTGCCATGACCATATCCGTCTTTATCGGTACCAGTGTCGACGGCTTCATCGCGCGGCCGAACGGCAATCTCGATTTTCTTCCGGTTGGCGGCGGCGAGCCCCACGGCTATACCGAGTTTATGGCAGGTATTGATGCGCTGGTGATCGGCCGCAAAACCTTCGAGACGGTTCTTGCCTTCCCGACCTGGCCTTACGGCGACAAGCGTGTAATCGTTCTCAGCAGCCGGCCCATCGACTTCTCGACGGTCCGCGGAGGAATTGTGGAACAGATGGCTGGGGCTCCAGCGGAGATCGTTGCAAAACTTGCGGCTCGTGGGGTCCAGCACGTTTACGTCGATGGAGGGGTGACGATCCAGAAGTTTCTGCGGGCTGGCCTGGTTCAACGTCTCATCATTACTCGTGTACCCGTGCTCATTGGAGAAGGAATTCCGCTCTTCGGCGCTCTCCCCGCCGATGTGCGCCTGCGGCACGTCACCACCCAGCACTATCCCAGCGGTCTGGTTCAGACCGAATACCTTGTCGCGAAAAATGAGGTGTGAGAGCCAAGATCGCTGCAGGAAGGCGATTCTATCAGGCTTCCTGAGGGACCACTCGAATCGGGCTGTCACCTTTTGACAAATCCCCTTGCGGCACCGGGCCGGGGATGGTCACTGTGCGGGCCGCCAGTTTCCCCGCCAGATGGTCAGGTTCGATCCTGCCGGTCTCAACTGCGTCGGATACCGGCTGCTTGCGTGTTGGCAACAGGCCCACAGCCTGGTTTCTTCCTGCTTTCTTGGCCTGATAGAGCGCCCAGTCCGCCAGGCGTATCACCTCTTCATGAGGAACGACCGCAGCATGGTCCTCAAACCACGGAAACACCGCCCAGCCGATCGAGCAGGTACAACGAATGCTGGCCGAGCCTTCGATCTCAAAGGGGTCGCGGCCCACAAAATTCAATACGCGGGCTGCCAAGGTGGCTGAATCCCCACGGTTGGTGTAACGCGAAGCCACCAGAAACTCATCTCCACCCCAACGGATGAGCGCATCCGAGTGCCGGATCGCCGAACTGATCCGGCGTGCCATCTCGACCAGCAACTTGTCGCCGGCGTCGTGCCCGTAGTGGTCGTTGACCTGTTTGAAGTAATCGGTGTCAATGATGTAGAAGACCAGATCGCGATTCCGTTTCCCCTGCGACGCCCCTGCGGGAGAATAGGAACGCAGCACTTGCCGGACGTCCGCCTCAACGGTGGCATTCAGGAAACGACGGTTTCTGGCCCCAGTGAGCACATCGGTGAGCGAATCCTCACGCAGTTCACGGTTGGCGCGCGCCAGTTCCTTGTCCAGGCGATGCTGCTTGATCCAGGTCAGAGTGCCCAGGATCATCATGGTGATCAAGGTCAGCAGCAGCCGGAAGCTGCGTACTGGCGTGGGAGCTGCGCTGTAGTAGAGCGCCCAACCTGCCATTGCCGGCAAAGAAAGAATCGTCACCACCGCTAACCCTGACATCCACAGATGACGCTCGCCGGTGTCGTCTTTCGCGGGTTCGGCCCGCAAGGTTTCGCCTCGCGCCACCAACCCCACACTGGCGAACGCGGCCATCGCCACCATCAGTGGCGGGTCGTATATGCCCCCGGTGTAGTATTTGCCGAAGTCGATGGCCAGGCTGGAGGCAACCGAGGCGAAGGCGTAAAGCAGTCCTGCGATGAACAGGGTTTTGTAAACCGCTCGCCAGCCGCCGGTGCTGCGCAGCCAGATCACCCCCGAACAGATCAGAAATACGAAATGCTCCAGAAAGAAAACTATATCGAAGCTATAGCCGTAGGCCGCGTCGTTGGGCGAAACGAACTGCCACGGGATCACCACGAAGAGATAGAGATACAACCACCAGGTCACCAGCAACGCAAAATCCAGCGCCCCCAGTTGGGTGGTTTGTTCATCGCGCTCGACGTGAGGCTGTACCGCCAGTGCCCCCATAAAGGGTACGAGATGCAGGATGAGAATCACATCTCCGATAAAAGGGTTGGGGACTTCCTGACGCAGCACGACTTCAAAGTAGGTCCACAAGCCTTGCGCCACCAGCCAGAGTGCAGTGCCCAGTGACATCAAGCGCCAGAAAAGCCGGCTGCGCGAGTCCGTTCCGCCAGTGTTGACGAGCATGCAGAACAGCACAATCGCCAGCAACAGGCACTGAGCGAGATTGCTCAGAGCGGTGAGCAGATAACCGCGCGGGATGGCGAGGCTCAGGCCCGCTTCGCACACCACCAGGGCACAGACCAGCCACCAACACTTCTCCCGCGGCATGAAACCGGCATCCACGCTGTGATTCTAGGCTCTGTATTCAGTGCAGGAATGTTACCGAGGTCATCTCCGTCGGTCTCAATTGGGAATGTACTCGCGGTTCGGGAGGGTGGCGGCGCTCTCGCGCGTCATGGAAGTTTCTAAGCAGAATGCAGCTTCGATCAGACTGCGGTCTCGAACTGGCGTTCAGGTCTGGGTGGGGCTTTGCTGATTTCGGGGTTCAGTTCGCGGCTCAAGCGTGCGGTCCAAATCAATCCAGCGACGACGGTCACCACTCCGAATACCACCCACGCTTCCATCAACAACCTAAGCGAATGCATGAAGCCCCCCGGGGTCTTTGAAAACAGCCGTCCGGCGCAGATTATAGGGCAAACGCCCCGTTTTGGGAACGATGAAATGTTTTTCCTATAAATGGCAAGTGCCAGCCCCTCCACCTATCCTTTTGAGCAGCGCCGGCGTCTAAACCTGAAGTGCGCGAGGATTCCGAGAACTGGGTTCCCTCGGCCGGGAGGTCGCTGCCCCCAGGATCCTCTGCGCTCGGCCTCGCGAGGTTTTCGGATCCATGGCGTACCTTTGCGGTTAACGGCTGTCCATCGATCGGGTCGCGGAAAGGCCATCGCAAGAGCTGGAACTTAGCTCGTTCTCCCTACGTATCATTAGCTTAGAGCCATGCGCGTGCTTTTCGAAATCTTCGCTCAAACCCTGCGCACGCTGTGGGCGCACAAGCTGCGGTCCTTCCTCACCATGTTCGGCATCGCCTGGGGAGTCGGCTCGCTGCTCCTGCTGGTGGGGTTAGGGGAGGGCTTTCGCTCCGGCAACCGCAAGCAGTTTGACCAGATTGGCGAAAATGTGTTGTTCATCTTCGGCGGACGCGCGCCGGCCATGAATGGCAGTTTTAACAGCCTGCGGCAGTATTACCTCACCTACAAGGATTACCAGGATGTGCGTGACGAATGTCCCGACGTTGGCATGGTCGTGCCCATCATCGCCCGTGATGACATACGCGCGGTCAGCGACTTCTACCAGAGCAGTGGCCGACTGATGGGCGTGCCGGCCGAGTTTAATAAAGTTCGCTTTATGCCCATCAACGAAGGCCGCTGGATCAACGATCTTGACGACTCCCAGAGCCGCCTGGTAGTGGTGCTGGGCGACGAAGCCCGCAAGAACCTGTTTCCTGGCCGCCCTGCTCTTGGTAACACCATCCTGCTGGGCGGCATTCGTTTTCAAGTGATCGGGACCGCGGCACGCATCGGTCATGGCGACAACAACACCATGAACCTGCGGATATTCGTTCCCTTCCACACCATGCAGAGCAATTTCCGCCCGCTGAACGTCGGCGAAATCGACAATGCCATCTCGTTCCTTAACTATCAGCCCAAGGTGCGAGAACTGAACGAGGTCGCTAAGGTCGAGGTCCACAAGATCGTTGCCCGTAATCACGGCTTCGACTACCGCAATGACGATTCTTTCGACGAGTGGGACACGGTTCGCACCTCCGACCAAGTGGGCAAGATTTTCGATGCCATGAACATGTTTCTGGGTAGCGTCGGGCTCGTCACCCTGGCCCTGGGCGCCATCGGCATTATCAACATCATGCTGGTTGCGGTGGCTGACCGCACCCGCGAGATCGGTCTGCGCAAGGCCTTAGGTGCGACCAACCGCAGCATCATGTTTCAATTTTTCGTCGAAGGGGCATTTCTTACGCTAATGAGCGGCGGAATTGGCATGGGAGGAGCGGCGGCCCTGATGGCCGCACTCTCCACTTTGCCGTCACCTCCGGGTTGGGACACTCCCAAGATTGTTCCCATGACTGCTGCTCTAGCCATTGGATCGCTGGCATTGGCCGGCATTGTGGCCGGACTCTACCCTGCGCGCAAAGCGGCTATGCTGCAACCCGTGGAAGCCCTGAGGAGGGAATAATGAAGCGCGATCTGCTGGAACAAGCTTACGGGGCCATGCGCCACGATCTCAGGAAAACCGTACTCACCATGCTGGGCATGGCTTGGGGAATCGCCACCGTTGTTCTGCTACTTGCCTACGGAGACGGTTTTGGCCGCGCTATCGAAAACATCTTTCACAGCTTCGGTGCAACTGCGGTCGGGGTGTTTCCTAATCGCACATCTGAACAGGCTGGAGGCAACAAGGCTGGGGTCGAGGTCCGTTTCACCAACGACGACGTCGAACTGCTGCGCAACGTTGTGCCCCTGGTTCGCCATATCGCCCGCGAGTCAGATAAACAAGGAAAAGTTCAGTATGGCGCTCGGACTTTCAGTCTCCCGGTCATGGGTACTGATCCCGACATCTTCGATATTTGGAACCTGCACGTGGCAGACGGTCGCTTTCTCAACGATCAGGACAATATGACCCATGGCTTGTATGCCGTCATCGGCTCCGAAGCCAAAGACAAGTTATTTTCCGGCTTGCCTGCGGTTGGGGAGTCCATTCGCGTGGATGGCGTCACTTTCCAGGTGATCGGCGTGTTGCAGGCCCGTATGCAGGAGGGCGACGACGACGATAATCGCTACATCTACATTCCCTACAGCTCGATGGATGTGTTGCAGGACAATCACTTTCTGGGCGGAATCTGGCTATCGTCCGAAGGCATTGATCACGACAAGATGACTCGGACCATCCGCGAGTCGCTTGCTTTAGCCCACAACTACAAAGCTACCGACGAGCGCGCCGTCTTCCTCTTCGATGCCGCTAACCAACTCGCGCAATTCGGCATCATCACCATGGGTTTGAAGATTCTGTTGGGATTCATTGGCACGATTACTCTGGGCATTGGCGGCATCGGACTGATGAACATCATGCTGGTTTCGGTCACGCAGCGCACCCGCGAAATTGGAGTAGAAAAGGCACTCGGCGCTCGCAAGCGCGATATTCTGTTTCAGTTTCTCGCTGAAGCTCTGGTCATCACCGCTGTCGGCGGAGTCTTCGGCATCCTTCTTTCCTATGTGATTTCCTTGTCGGTAGGCACTCTGACCCTATACAGCGCACTCGCAAAACATGCCTCCGCGGGGGACATTACTATTTTGGTTGCGCCCCAGACTCTCTTTGTCGCGACTGCGATTCTGGCTTTGGTTGGCATTGCCAGTGGTATGTTTCCCGCCATGCGCGCGGCGAACCTGGATCCGATCGAAGCGCTGCGCTATGAGTAAGGGATCGGGTGTTCCGCATCACCGCGTCCCGCAAATCGCCGTCGAACCTACTCCCAGAGTACGCAATATAGGAATCACCTGATTCCGCGCTCCCGCCAAAGCGACTGAAATCCAAGAACATACAACGCCACCGGCAAATCAGCCATCTGAACTGCGATAAAACTGTTTTCGGCGAGTCGAAATGTCGGCAACGGTGTTAAGTAGCAGAAGACAATCCGACAATGAGTAAGGAAATGTTACCAATAAATCCACGTTTCTTGACTGGGACCGCCGCGGCGGTTAGTTTGGGAGCCCTTCTGCTGGGCCTTGGCGCTTGCGGCGGGGGATCCGCGCCGGCCGTCTCAGCACCCCCTCCGGCCCCGGCCGTCATCAAGCATGTGGTGGTCATCTTTCAGGAGAATCGCACGCCTGACAATCTCTTTCAGGATCCCGTTCTCATCTCCCGGGGTGCCGACATCCTTAGCAGCGGCAAGAATTCACTGGGTCAAAGCATCCCCCTCAGCCCGATCGACCTGGGCACAAGCGGCTCGAAGCCTCAGACTTATGACCTCAGCCACACCCATCCATCATTCGTTGCCATGTATGACGGTGGCAAAATGGACGGGGCGAACCTGATTCCATGTACTCCAAGTGTTCCAACCGCCAAGTGCCCCACCGACCCGCAATTCATGTATGTTATGCCGTCCGATGTCCAGCCCTATTTCGCTTTGGCCGAGCAATATACTTTCGGGGACCGCATGTTTCAGAGCAACGAGGGTCCCAGTTTTCCGGCTCACCAATTTATTATTTCCGGAACCTCGGCGCCGACTGCGACCAGCAACCTTTTCGCTGCTGAAAATCCAAAAATACTGACCGATGCCGCGGGATGCATTGCGCCCGCTGCGAACCTGGTATATCTCATCGATCCCACGGGAAGCGAAACCAACCAGGCCCCCATTTATCCTTGCTTCGACCATCCCACACTGACCGACCTGCTGGATAGCAAGGGTGTGAGTTGGCGCTACTATGCGCCCTCGGCTGGTTCCATCTGGACGGGCCCCGACGCCATTCAACACATCTGCCAACAACAGACCATCAACGGCACGCCGACCTGTACCGGGACGGAGTGGACGAACAATGTGATCATCCCGGAAACGCAGGTCTTGCAAGACATCAGCAGCGGGAGCCTTGCGCAGGTGAGCTGGATTATTCCCAATGGCACCTCTTCCGATCATTCCGACATTAGCGACGGCAGCGGACCCTCGTGGGTGGCGTCGATCGTCAACGCCATCGGCAATAGCCAGTATTGGGCTGACACCGCCATCGTCATTACTTGGGACGACTGGGGCGGCTGGTACGATCACGTTGCGCCCAAAGTCAATGACGACGGTGTCAGTTGGGGATCCGGTT
>Ga0209169_10002081_pt1 | contig 12161 bp, 8 predicted proteins | sample HubBroMetageWRM4_FD_188346 | JGI IMG/M metagenome (GOLD analysis project Ga0209169, IMG submission 188346) | Warmed soil microbial communities from the Hubbard Brook experimental Forest, New Hampshire - Hubbard Brook CCASE Soil Metagenome WRM 4... | ecosystem: Environmental > Terrestrial > Soil...
CGAAAAGATCATGGAGCCGGGGTCGTTGTAGCCGCCTTCGGTTATACTGAGCATATGGCGCAGAGGCGCGAGAAAGATGAGCCAACGGCTATCGTCCGGCGGTTGCTGCGCGATCTAAGGAATGCCTCGCGCATCGCCGAGAGCCCGGCCGTGGAACTGCTCTGCGCCGGCGTTCCCACCGCCCAACGCCAAGCCCATCTCGCGGGGATGCTCAAAATCGCTCTCCATCGCTTGCCGCTCCGTCAACGGGAGATCGTACGGCGGTACGATCTAGACGGCGAGAAGGCAGACGAGGTACAGCGCGCGATGGTGCTCTCGCCGAGGCAGTTTTTTCGCGATCGGCGCGCCGCAATCACGGCGCTTGCGTCGGTGCTAGGCTTATCGGATCTCACTGCCGATCAAGTGCGCAACGCCCGGCAGTCGGCGACGCGGGAGCCGATAGCGTGCCGCGGCGCCGAACTCATTCGCGAAATTGAAGTCGTACGACGGACACTTGCGCGCAGCTTGTGGCAGACTGGAAACGTCGAATGTGTTCGAGTTCTGCGCGAGCTGGCGCAGGAGGTTCGAGAGCCGGTTAAACGCGCGGAGATACTGTTGGATCTCGCAGATGCCGCGACTGACTACGGTGACGAGGTCGCCGCTCGTGACGCCCAGCGCGCCGTCGCTGCCATGCTCCACGAGGCGGAGGCCGTCGAGGCCGGGCGTTCCGAATACCTTGAGGCACGACTCGCCCGCGTGCACGCGCGTCTTGCTGAGACGACGATTGATTCAGCGACCCACTATTCGCGCGCTGTCGCGCTGCTACGGCGTAGCCTGTTACCCGAGCCTGAGCACCTCGACGTGCGGTTTGCACTTGCCGAAGTACTCGGCGACTTGGCTCTCTTGCATTTCGCCGCAGGTTCCTTCACACAAGCTCGCGCGGCCTCGTTGGACGCAAGCGAACTCATCGACACATTTCGATTGTGGTCGCGGCCAAAATCACTCGAGACGCTGGCCTTGACCGCGCTGCTGGACGCATGCCTTTCGGGGCGAACGGCCTCCGCGATTGCAGCGATCTCAGGTTTACTCCTGCGCGCCGTTGATGCGGGATGGTGTTCGACTGCCAGCCGGCTCGGCGCAGAACTCGTCGGCCTCAACTCGATGCGCGGCGAATATGAACAGGCGATTGTCTGGTATCAGAGGATAACGGAACTACTTCCGCCGGAGGGGGCGAAGCCGAGGGACGAAACAGTTCTGACGATGGAGGCGGCTCATGCGTACACGATGACCGGACACGCGGCACAAGCGCTATCGATCCTCAGCTGCCTCAAACGTGGGAACAAATGCGCGAGCGCAGAGATTCCGACGTGGCACAGGTTCGCAGCGGAGGCTTTAGAACGGCTAGGTGAGGAAACTTTAGCACTCGCGCAGGCTCACGAAGCGCTCAACGGTTACGAGGCCCAGCAAGTCCCGCGCGCGATCGGCGATACTCATCGTCTCATTGCCCTCTGTTGTGCGAAGCTTGGCGACGTACACGCGGCGACGGACCATGTTCTGGAAGCGCAACGTTTGGCCGAACGTCACGCAACGCCCTACGGGCTCCTGCGCACGCTCGCCGCGAAGGCGCACGTATTGACAAGTGCGCCACTCAAAAAGGAAGCGATCGACCTCGCACTGCTCCTCAAACAACTCGGTAAGAGCGCCGACTCGCCCCCGTCAAATTTTCACTAGCGCGAGGCGCTAGACCACGCGAACTTCAAGCCTGCATACGCCATTCCATTGGTAGCCGTTAGGATTCCAATAGATCGAAGCGTCGAGGGGCTGCGCGCGCCCCAGGGCGTCAATCGCTCGTGACCAGACTTCGTGCGTCCCTGGCGCGAGGCTCTTCTGAATCGTCCATCGGCACCACGCATACCGGCTTCTCGATGGTTGAAGCGTCGCACTTCGCCAACTTTTCCCCCGATCAAACGACACCAGCACACACTCGATTGGTGCGTCGCCATCGTTGAATGCCACGCCACGAAACGTATGATCGCCTGCTGTAAGAACGACACTGGCTTCCGGATCCAAAATGAGGCTGCTTATGCGAAGTTTCCAGGTCGGAACGCTGTTTTCAAGCGTAAAGTTGAACGCTTCTCCATGACGAACACGTGTTTTAGGAACCCGGTACTCCACAGCGTGGTAGAAGTTCGTGGATTCGATGCTCTCGAAGCGCAGTCGCTGCAGCCATTTGATTTGCATGGCGCCGTAGTAGCCCGGGGTCACAAATCGCACCGGGCCACCGTGAATGGCGGGCATCGGTTCACCATTGAGCTTCAGCGCTAGTATAGACGTTTCAAGGCAATCGGCGAGCGGAAGGCTGTGCTCGAATTCCTGAACCTCGAGCCGCTGCCGGAGGTCCTTCCCTTCGGCCGTTACGAACTTTGCCTCGCGACCGATTTTGGCGTCGTGCTTTTCGAGCAATGCCAATAACGGAACTCCTGCGAAACGAACGTTTGCTATGCCGCCATGACCCCAAGCGACACCCGATACAGGGAACATTTCGGAGAATCTCGTGCGGCCGTTGCCCGAGCATTGAAGAACCATCTCATATTCGACTTGATCCATTCCGAGTAGCTCTTCGCCGGCAATCGGGACAGGGCGATCGATCAACCCGGCAAGCTCAAAAGTCCAGCCTTGAAGCGGCAGCAGCTCGGCGGTCACGCCCGCCGGGAGTCGCTGGACGTTCCGAACGAACAGATTTGAGACTGGTGTAACGGCGTCTTCCACGAGCAAGGCTTGCGGCGTCTCGAGCACCGCGGGATTCTCAGAAAGGACCTCTAGCCTTACATCCTTCCCCTCGATAGACGTTGCGCGCAGGTGTGACTCCGCCATATCGGTTCCCACTAGGCTACAGAGCCTTCGCCGGCATCGCTAGCCTGGCGCTGTCGAGAGCGATGAAAATGTGGAAACGCGGATTTGCGTGCAAATTTCTCTAGTATTCCATCTGCCGACACAACGCCTTCAACGCGCTCGAAGCGGACTATCTGGGACGCGTGCAGCTCGACCTGGGCAAGGTGCGAGCGGAGGCGCTGGCGGTTTCGGTGTAGCGCCCCTACCGCTGGGGGTCGACCAGGAAACAGGGCGCAGCGATTACGCGGTCGCATTAGTAATTGAGGAAGATCGACATGCCTGATGCTGCAATGAACGCTCAGATAACCGGCAAGCCGGGTTTTTTCGCTGCACTCGATCAGAGCGGGGGCTCGACGCCCGGCGCCTTGCGTCTGTACGGTATTCCGGATAGCGATTACACCAGCGATAGTGAGATGTTCGCGCTCATAAATGCGATGCGCGTTCGAGTTATGACGGCGCCGGCTTTCACCGGCGACAAGGTCATCGCGACAATTTTGTTTGAGGGCACGATAGACGGCACGATCGACGACAAGCCAATTCCTACCTTCCTGTGGAAGGATCGCGGAATCGTTCCTTTTCTGAAAGTGGATAAGGGCTTGCAAGATGAGCGCGACGGCGTGAATTTGATGAAGCCGATCCCAGGGCTCGACGCGGTGCTCGCTCGGGCTCTAGAACTGGGCATTTATGGCACGAAGGCGCGCTCTACCATTCGACTTTCCTCGCGCAGCGGCATTGCGTCAATTGTCGATCAGCAGTTTGAATTGGCCGCGCAGATCGCAGATCGAGGGTTGCTGCCGATTCTCGAGCCGGAAGTACTGATAAAGAGTCCCGAAAAGGAGGTCGCGGAAGCCCTGCTGCTAACTGCGCTCATGCAACAACTCGATGCTCTGCCGCACGGGCGCCGGGTAATCCTAAAACTGACGATCCCAAACGTGCCGAACTTTTACGAGCCTTTAATCACGCACGAGCGCGTTGCACGCGTCGTCGCGCTCTCCGGCGGCTATACACGTGACGACGCTTGCGAACGGCTGTCGCATAATCGCGGCATGATCGCTAGCTTTTCGCGCGCTCTACTAGAGGGCCTTACTCACGGTATGAGCGACGCCGCCTTCAACGACCAGCTGCAACAATCGATCGATGAGATCTATACGGCTTCAACCGTGAAAAACTGAGCGCCAAATCAAGCTGCTCCGAGCGTGTCCGCTCCCCTCCGGGCGCCGCTCGTCGGGGCCGGCCGGCATGGAAGCAGGAACCCCAAGAGGTGAGACATTCCCATGCGACAAACCCTCCCTTGCCCCCACTGCAGAGTGCTCATGAAAGGTCAGTACATTGAACCTTCTACGACTAACCGCCATTGCGGTTTTTTCGGTTGCCTTATCGGCGTGTTCCAGCTCCACGCAATCTGTACCAGCGAGCGGAACCGGCGCGAATCCCGCAGCCGCCAGTGCTAGTAGCATGGTGTCCTGGCGTGATTCGCTGGCACAAAACAAACTGCCAGCCGCAGGATGCTTTAAGGCAACATATCCGTCCACTCAGTGGCAGCGGGTTGCTTGTGTAACTCCGCCACGGATTTGGTACCCGCTTCCGCGATCGCACCGCGCGCAGGTAAATCAGACTGTGGGCGACGGCAACGATTTTACGGCGGATACAACCCCGCACTTGATTTCAATGGCGATCGGCGCATTCCCGAAAGTCAAGGGCGTGAAGACCGAGCAGAGCGGGGGCGGTATGGACTCTTACTCGCTGCAGCTCAACTCGAATTTCTTCGTTACTGCAGCGTGCGGGACGCTTCAGGACTGCGTCGGCTGGTCACAGTTCGTCTATGAGAATCCTTCGGGCTCAAGTCAAGGCACGCTGTTCATTCAGGACTGGCTGGTCGCCACGAACCCGTCTGGCTTTAAGAATTGCCCGCCGGGTAAAGGCTGGGAAAACCTCGGCATCGGCTGCGTGCAGAACAGCCCGTACGGCGTAAATCTTCCCAACGTCAATGTCACGGAATTAGGCAAGGTAATCGAGACTGGGAATGCGGACTCGAGCGGTGACAGTATCTATATGTCGGTCGGCACGACGGAATACGGCATGAAGAACGTGCAAGGCGACGGCATCACGGATCTGTCGCAGCACTGGGAAGGCGCCGAGTTCAACATCCTCGGCGACGGCGGCGGAGATCAAGCGAACTTTAATTCAGGATCGAAGATTACTGTGAGTATTCAGGCGGACGACGGCGTCAAGAAAAAACCCACCTGCCCTCCGAATAGCGGAACGACCGCTGAAACGAACAACCTGTTCTTCGTGAAAGCGCCTGCCAAGGCGCCGAAGTTGCAGTATCCCTCGATCGAGTTCACGATGAGCTCCCAACAGGGCGGCACTGCAACCTGCGACACCGAGAAAGGCACGTCCTAGACAGCCGTGAGAAGGCCCCGAGCCGCAAAGCTCGGGGCCTTCTTAGTTTCGGAGCCTAAGCCGGCGGCGTAAATCAGCATGTGCGATGGGGTCGTCGTGCCTTTCTTATACACCGCTACCGTTCGGCAAAGCGATGAGATTTGCATGCGCAATACCGCTAGCGTAACCTCAGGCCGGCTTAGGGATCCTTAGTCAATGACCAACCTTTCAGCTTCTTTGCCGCCACACCATAGTTCCCGAGCTGGTAGATCGAAACACCCGCCGGCGAGAACGTAAAATCGGTGAACGGCGCCGCGAGCATGGCCTTGAGGTAGTCCTCGGTGGCGAGGCCAATCGTCACGTGCGGGCTGAAGCTCTTACCAGTCTGATTCGGCACAAAGCTGGCCACGTACTCGAACTCCGGCTGGACGATGTCGGGGTCTTCAGGCGTTGTAAAGTAGGCGGCGGCCGTTCCCGCCGGCACGGTGAACGGCGCGACAGCGTCGATCAACTCTTGCTGATACTGGAGAAGCGCATCAGTCGGATGGATCACTATTCCGGCAAGGCCCAAACCCTTCCACGGCATGTAATAGTATTTAAACGCTGTCAACGTCCACGTCGCAGGATGCTCGGTAACCAGGACGTCGCTTACGGCAGCAAAGACGTTTTCGAGAGCATCGGTTCTTACGTACCGTTGCAAGCAGGAAATGTGAGGCTGATGCGCCGCATCCAGCGCGTATCCCTTTGGGAATTCCTTAAGCAGGCGCGCATTAGCGGCCTGCGCGTGCGCTAACATTGAAGCATCGGGCTCAAGTAAAATATCGATCGCTGTTATGTCGCTCAAGGGTCGTCCTCCGATCCCCTTTTATTTTAGAAGGGGTCAACCTAATTTCGCTGGAAGGCCTCGGTTCCTTTGACGATGGAGGGCCGCCATAAGATGTCGGATGGAAAGCACGGCAAAATCACGCGGCGCAGGTTTACGGAAAGTGTCGGAATCGCTTCTGTTGCCGCCGCATTGCCGCGGCTCGCGGTAGCCCAGAGCACTAGCTCCATAGCCGATCGCAAGAACGCGCTCGATCACATCGTCGTGATCATGTTTGAAAACCGTTCGTTCGACAACGTGATCGGCAGGCTCTATGGCCCGGGGGAAGTCGAGTCGTTCGAGGGCGTGATCGGCAAGAACCTTACAAATCCCATCCCCGAGTGGGCGGAAAACGGTGCGAGTCGCAAGTCAGTAGAGTATAGCGTCGCAACAAACATGAACACGCCGAAGCCGGATCCGGGCGAAGAGTATCCGCACATCAACACCGATCTGTTTGGCGTCATGGATCCAAAGAACCGATTCATGCCCTTGTCGAAGATGGTGGCGCCCTACAACGCTCCGAGTCCGGGGCAGCAACCAACGATGGACGGATTCGTCAGCGACTACATCAGCGCGTTTACCGCCGAGATAGGGCGCCAACCGACCTACGAAGAGTACGCCCAGATTATGACGGGCTACACTCCGACGCAACTGCCGGTGACGTCATCGCTCGCGCGCGGATTCGCCACCTTCGACCATTGGTTTTGCGAAGTACCCTCTCAGACGTTCACCAACCGCTCGTTCTTCCACGCAGCCAGCGCGTCCGGTTTCGTGATAAACTTTCCACCCGCCGATGCCTTTCCAGTTCACAACACGGCAGAGACGATCTTTGAGCGGCTTGAAGCGAAAGGTCTCAGCTGGCGCGTCTACTGCGACGCGCCAAGCCCCGCGTCAATGACCGGCATCATTCACGCTTCTCGGCTGCACGGCCGTTTTGCTACGAACTTTCTTACGGTCGCAGACTTCCTGGAGGATGCGAAGAACGGTCGCCTCCCCAACTATGCGTTCATTGAGCCGAACATGTGGCATGGCCACAATGATATGCACCCTCCAATCTCGGCGTTGTTACACGGCTTACCGTGGGATCCGCCGTCATCGCTCCTCGGCGGTGAAGCATTGCTTGCAAAAGTTTACGACGCCGTCAGAACATCATCGACGTCGAGCGGATCGAACTACCTCAACACCTTGCTGCTGGTTGCCTTCGACGAAGCGGGCGGTACCTACGATCACGTCGCGCCGCCCGCGGCTCCTCCGCCCGACGATGCAGCCCCACCGGGACAGATGGGATTCACCTTCGACCGCTCGGGTCAGCGCGTGCCGGCGATCGCGATTTCGGCGTGGATTCCGCAGCGCCGCGTGGTTACCGAAGAGTATCGGCATACATCGCTGATACGAACGTTGCGCGAGCGATGGTCGCTCGGACCGCCGCTGACGGCGCGCGACGCGGTTGCCGCCGACATCGCACCCATTCTTTCGCTCGATACGCCGAGGCCGCCCGAGCAATGGCCGGACGTCACACCGCAGCCGGTACCACCGTTCAACACCGCGCTGCTCCCACCAAACTTGCCGCTGTCGGTTCTTGGTAAGGGGATCTTCTTTGGCATCCTCGCCTTTGAGAAAAGCCTCGGCGCGAAGGTACCCGAGATCTCGCGAGATACGGACATGACGGGCGCCCAAGCGCAGGAGATCATTCGCAATATGTCGCTCGAGATATTTCCAGGATTGAGGTATAGCGGATGACTGATCCTCTTCCCTCGTGGAATGATGGTGCCACAAAGCGCGCGATTACCGATTTCGTCAAGAACACCACAACCGAAAGCAGCCCGGACTATGTGCGCGTGCCGGATCGCATCGCGCTGTTCGATAATGACGGGACGCTGTGGGTCGAGCAGCCGATGTATACGCAGCTTGCCTTCGTACTCAACGACGTTCGAAAGCTTGCTCCACAGCATCCCGAGTGGAGGACGACGGAGCCCTTCAAGTTCGTTTTAGAAAACGATCTGGCGGGGCTCGCGGCGGCTGGAGTGCCAGGCCTTATGCAGCTCTTAGCCGCGACTCAATGCGGAATGACGACCGAAGCATTTGCCAAAACGGCGAAGGACTGGATTGAAACGGCTCGCCACCCTAAATTCGATCGCCTCTACACGCAGTGCGTCTATCAACCGATGCTGGAGCTGCTCGAGTATCTACGGGCAAACGATTTCGAAGTCTATATCGTTACGGGCGGCGGCATGGAATTCGTACGCCCGTGGGCGGGACGGGTATACGGCGTACCGCCGCGACGAGTCGTTGGCAGTTCACTAAAAACGAAGTTTGAGATGCAAGACAACCAGCCGGTTCTCATCCGCACGGCCGAGATCAACCTCGTCGACGACGGGAATGGTAAGCCGGTCGGCATCCACGAGTTCATCGGGCAGCAGCCGATCGCGGCCTGCGGAAACTCCGATGGCGACCTGGAGATGCTGCAATGGACGGCGTCCGGCAGCGGTGCTCGGCTGATTCTTCTCGTGCACCACACCGATGCAGATCGCGAGTACGCGTACGACGCTCATTCCGCTTTCGGCAAACTCAGCACGGCACTCGACGAAGCGAAGGCCAGAGGTTGGCTCGTTGTGGACATGAAACGCGACTGGAACGCGATCTTTCCGCCCGTTTCACACTAGCCGATTCCACCTTGCACCTCTTAACGAAAGGCCATGCAGCTATGGGCGGATATCTCAGCAGCGTATTGCGCTACAGCACCGGAACGTTCGTATTGCTATTGGCACTGAGTTCACCGGCGCACGCCGATGAGGGGTTTTGGACGTTCGATAACGTTCCCGCCTCGAAGGTCGCGGCAAAGTATGGCTTTGCGCCTTCCCAGGCGTGGCTGCAGCACGTACGAAGTGCTTCGCTCAGATTGACGGGATCAACCGGCTGTTCGGCTTCGTTTATCTCACCGAATGGCTTGATCATGACCAATCACCATTGCGCGGTAAGCTGCGTAGCATCGCTCTCAACCTCTGCCGTTGACTACGTCAATAGCGGATTTTATGCCAAATCGCAAGCTGACGAAGTGAAATGCCCGGGCTTGGAGGCCGACCAACTCCTCACGATCGCCGACGTTACACGTGAGCATCTCGCGGCGACGAAGGGCAAGACCGGCAAAGCCTATACCGACGCGACACGCGCCGAAAACGCGAAGCTGCAGAAGGCGTGCGTCGGAAATCCGGCGATGCGGTGCGACGTCGTTGCGCTCTATCATGGGGGCGTTTACGATCTTTACACGTACCACCGCTATCGGGACGTGCGGTTAGCATTTGCGCCCGAATATGCCGTAGCGCAGTTTGGTGGTGACCCCGACAACTTCAACTTCCCCCGATTCGATTTCGACGTTGCGCTCCTGCGCGCGTATGACAAAGACCTGGCGGCCTCAACGCCGGAATACCTCCGCTGGAGCCCCAACGGCTCGAGCGCCGGCCAACTGGTTTTCGTCGCCGGGAACCCCGGCGGCACAAGTCGCGAAAACACCATAGCGCAGCTCGAATACCTGCGCGACATCGCGTTGCCGTGGTATTTTGGCAATCTCGCCGAGTTGCGCGGACGACTCGCGGAATACGCGGCACAGAGCCCCGAGGCGGCGCGCCGCAGCAAAGATCTGCGGTTTGGAATCGAAAATGAGTATAAACGCCAGTTCGGCGGTCTCGAGGCGCTGCTTGATCCTACATTTTTCGGATCGCTGCGAGAAAAGGAGCGAATTTTGCAAGCCGCCGTCGCGGCGAGACCGGCTCTTCAATCCGAGTATGGGAATGCCTGGGCCAAACTTGCAGCCGTGCAAAAAGAGCGAGCGCGGCTCTTCCTGTCTCGGAGCTACAAATATCCGAGCGGCACGTACTGGAATTTCGCGCAGACGTTGGTGCGCCTGCCAGTGGAAAAGGCTAAACCCGATGCGCAGCGTCTGCCCGAATTCAGCGATGCAGCCCTCGTGACGTTGCCCGACGAACTTTTCGATCCCTCACCGATCTATTCGGATCTCGAAGAAGTACAACTCGCATTCTTTCTCGACGACCTGCGGCGACAATTTGGTCCGGACGATGCGTACGTAAAGCTTGCGCTTCAAGGACGTTCCCCCAGTGAGCAAGCTCATTACCTCATCAGCAACACGAGACTTGCCGACGTCGCTTACCGCAAGGTGCTCTATGAGGGCGGCGAAGCAGCGATAGACTCTTCGACCGACTCGTTCATCGTGCTCGCACGCTCGCTCGACGCGCAAATGCGTGCAGCCCAATCCGAATATGAAAATAAAGTCATGAACCCAACCGATCAGCTTTCAGGCCAGATCGCCAAGGCTCGATTCGCGATTACGGGCACGAGCGTGTACCCAGATGGCACGTTTTCGTTACGCTTGAGCTACGGCGCGGTCGAAGGATTCTCGGACGATCGTGGAACGTTCGCCCCATTTACAACCATCGGCGGACTATTCGCGCGAGCAAGCGGCGCCGATCCGTACGTTCTTCCATCGAGCTGGTTGAACGCGCGTGCGTCGCTCGATATGGAAACGCCGATGAATCTAAGTACGACGAACGACGTCATCGGAGGTAACTCTGGGAGCCCGCTCATCAACAAGGAGGCGCAGGTCGTGGGCCTCGTGTTCGACGGAAACATTCATTCGCTCGGAGGATACTACGGCTACGATCCGCGGCTCAATCGTACGATTTCCGTAGATAGTCGGGCTTTGATCGAAGGGCTGTCAAAAGTCTATCATGCCGATAGACTGGTTACCGAAATTTTGGGAAATAATTCCTGACTCGACTGCAGCGCACCGAGCTATGAGCCTCCAAGAATGGCGGTCAGCGTTTGGCTCTTCGCGAAGTTGTTCTCGCGCATCCAAGCATCGTTGAAGATGCGTGAGAGATAGCGCCCACCGCCGTCGCAGAGGATCGTAACCACCGTCGAACCGGCGGGAATCTCTCGTGCAATCATCGCCGCACCGACGACGTTGAGCCCGCTGGAGCCGCCCACAAAAATGCCGTCGTGTTCGAGCAGCCAGTGCGCCATCGCGACCGCCTGGGCATCGGTTACGCGAATCGCGCGATCGACCGGTGCGCCTTCGAAATTCGCAGTTAAGCGCTTGATACCGATGCCTTCGAGATCGGAGTCGCCCTCCGGCTTTAGTTCGCCGTTATTCACATAGTTGTAAAGGGCAGAACCCATCGGATCGCAGAGGACGGTGAGAATTGCTTCCCTTCGCGTCTTGAGCGCGCTCGCGACACCGGCGATCGTTCCACCGGTACCTGCCGCTGCGACGAATGCGTCGATCCGGCCGCCACCCTGCTCCCAAATCTCTGGGCCCGTCGTCGCCTCGTGGGCACGGCGATTCGCAAGGTTCTCGAATTGGTTGGCCCAAAACGCGCCGGGCGTCTTCTGCGCGATCAGGGACGCGACGTGGTAGTAGTTCTGCGGATTTGTAAACGCAACCGCAGGAACGACACGCACGTCCGATCCGTAGGCACGTAAAAGCTCGATCTTCTCACGTGACTGATCGTCGGGCACGACGATTACGCTCTTGTATCCGCGCTCGTTTGCGACGAGCGCAAGCGCGATGCCGGTATTGCCGGCCGTTCCCTCGACAATCGTGCCGCCGGGCTGCAACGCACCCCTCGCTTCGGCGTCGTCGACGATGCCGCGCGCGGCGCGATCTTTCACCGATCCGCCGGGATTAAGGAACTCCGCCTTCCCTAACACGCGCCGGCCGAGTTCGCGTGAGAGTTCGCGCAACTCGATAAGGGGCGTGTTGCCGACTGCGCCGGAGAAACCGCTGACGACCATGGCCGCGGTTACTCGCCGGAATGCCCGATTTCCCCTTCCGCGCTTGAATGTCCGGCCGCCGGCATCGTCGTAAGCTTGAAAATCATCGGTAAACATACGTGAGCGATCGACTCGTTTGGCTGACGCTTTTCCTACTGGGTTGTTATCACGGCCTCAATCCCGGCATGGGCTGGCTCTTCGCCGCCGGACTAGGCTTCCAAGATCGCAGCGCTGCGGCGGTGCTGCGGGCGATCGTGCC
>Ga0209169_10002082_pt1 | contig 12156 bp, 12 predicted proteins | sample HubBroMetageWRM4_FD_188346 | JGI IMG/M metagenome (GOLD analysis project Ga0209169, IMG submission 188346) | Warmed soil microbial communities from the Hubbard Brook experimental Forest, New Hampshire - Hubbard Brook CCASE Soil Metagenome WRM 4... | ecosystem: Environmental > Terrestrial > Soil...
ACGTACTCGTCGAACCACGAGTCGTTCATCGTGTAGAAGCCGTCCTTGCCCTTGTCCGAGCCCCAGCTGTTCTCGACGCGCCACTTGCGGGTCGCGCCGTCGAGGACGTCGACGCCGGTGAACAGCATCGCGTGGGTCATCAGCGTCTCGTGATAAATGAGACGGTCGGCCTTGTCGAGGGTGAAGGCCGTGTCGTACACCGAGGGCAGGTCGTAGAGGTTGGCGTCCCACACGCCGTACTCGTTGCTCATCATCTTGCCGACGTCACAGCCGAACCAGACGGGCTCGCCCTGCTGCAGCGTCCGCGCCGCGATGTCCTTTATCACCTGCATGTCGACGTTGAGGTAGGTGACCGGCGGCGCCCCGAGCACGTTGCCGAGGTACTCGACCGTGAAGGTCCGGCCCGTCGGGCTCGTCGGCCGCGGGTCGTGGACCAGGCACACGTAGTCGTTGATGGGCAGGGTGACGTATTTGCCCGCGAATTCCTGGGGCGTGAGCACGCCGTCGCGGTGGAACTCCTTGTCCTTGTCGGTCCACTGCCAGTCGATCTGCTCGGGCGGCGTGCCGAGGTGGATGCACAGCACCCGGTAGACGACATCCAGGATGTCGGACTTCACGGCCCGGGCCGCGTCAGGGCCCTGCGCGGTCGCCTCGCGCAGCGACTTGGCTCCCTGATGCAGCAGGTTGCGCAGCACCGAGTTCATCCGGCCGGTCGACGACGAGCTCTGCGTCTCCGGCATGAAGGCCTTGGGCACCAGGCCGTGCTTGTTTACCAGGGCCACGAACATGTTCCACTGACCGCCGTCGCTGGCCACCTCGCTCAGCAGGAACGCGACGGTGCGGTCGTCGATGTCGCGGTCGGCGGTCTCGATGATGGCTTCGAGGAAGTAGTTGGCCCGCTCGATCTTGTCCCAGAACATGGCGTAGTTCTGCGAGAACTCGAAGTCCTTGAGGCCCATCTTCTTCATGGCGCCGACGCGTAGCAGGTTGAGCCCGGCGAAGAGCCAGCACCGCCCGCTGCGCTCCTGGTTGGTGACCTTCCAGTCGTCCAGCAGCGTCGACAGCGAGTGGTCCGTGCTGTTGAGGATCTCGCGGTTGATCGCTACGTCGTCGACGGAGACTCTGGTAACCGCGTTCTGCGCCAGCCGGTACGCCGGGTTGGCGGCGAAGTCTTTGCGGAGCAGCTCCAGGTCCTGTGTGGTCAATGTCCCGTCATTGCTCCGCATGGTCCCTCCTAAGCATCGTTGCTTCCCCTTTCAAGTTATCAGCGCACCCAGGCCGCACCATATGGGCGCACTCCAGGAAAAATCGGCTGGAGGGGGTGCGGTCGCCCGGTTCGCCGCTGCGCTTCTGCGCAGTTCGGAGGGGCGGGCCGCTGCCCGGTTCTGCCGCGTTGCCGAGTTATGCCGCAAAAACCGGCGCAGCCTGGTGAGATGTGTCTATCCGAAACCGCCGATTGCCTGATGGTGCGCTTGTGAGCCGAGACACTCAACCGGCCTTGCCCTACTCGGGTATGTCGGGCCAGATCGCCCATTACCGGCTGAGCGGCTACATCGGCCGGGGCGCCATGGCCGTCGTTTACCTTGCCCAGGACCAGCGGACGGGCGGCAACGTGGCGCTCAAGGTCGTCGCGCCAGAGGTGGCCGGCGACGCCGCGTTCCGTTCCCGGTTCCTGCACGAATCGCGCGTGGCCGCCTCGATCGGCCACCCGCACATCATCCCGATCTACGATGCCGACGAGGCCGCCGGGAATTTGTACGTCGCGATGGGCTACGTACAGGGCGGCGACGCCAGGTCGCTGCTCAACCGGCACGGCCCGCTTCCCGTCGACTGGGCGTGGTCGGTCATCGCCGGCGTCGCGTCGGCGCTGGACGCCGCGCACGCGCACGGCCTGATCCATGGCGACGTCAGGCCCGCCAACATGCTCCTCGACACCAGCGACCAGGCCAACGGAGCCACGCAGCCGCCCGGCGGCCCCGGGCACGTGTACCTGTCCGATTTCGGGATGAGCCGGAGCTCGCCGTCCAGCGAGATCATCGCGGCAGGCCAGGTCGAGCCGCTGGACTACGCGGCACCGGAGCAGATAGAGAGGCATGACCTCGACGGCCGCGCGGACCTGTACTCGCTGGCCTGCGCCGGCTTCGAGCTGCTGTGCGGCACGCCGCCGTTCGGGCAGGACCAGGGCCTGACCCTGATGTACGCGCAGCTCTACGCGCCGGCGCCCTCGGCGGCCGACCGGCGCCCCGACCTGCCCTCCGCGGTCGACGCCGTGCTGGCCACCGCGCTGGCGAAGAACCCGGCGGACCGCTTCCCGACCTGCAGCCAGTTCGCCGAGGCGCTCCGCGCCGCGCTCGGGAGCAGCGACTACGCCAGTCCTGGCTCGCCGGCCGTGGCGGCCGGCCCTCCCCTGGCTGGCCCTGCCCCAATCGCCACCGCCCCAGATGGCACCGCCCCAGATGGCAGCGCCCCAGATGGCCCGCCGCTAGCTGACACCGCCGTGCCGGCATCGGTCGGCTGGTTTGGACCGGTCCAGGACGCGCTGGCTGGTTACGGCCAGCAAGGACCCGCCGCCCCGGACGCCGGGCAGGCCCCCCTTCCGCCCGGCGACACGCTGGCCGGCGCACCCACGATGGCGGGACCACCGACGATGCCCGGGCCACCCACGATGGCTGAGGACCTCCCGCAGTACGGACCGCCCGCCACGGCGGAAGGAGCCCAGTCCTACGGGCCACCCACGATGGCCGAGGACCTCCCGCAGTACGGACCGCCCGCCACGGCGCAAGGAGCCCAGTCCTACGGGCCACCCACGATGGCCGAGGGCCCCCAGTCCTACGGGCCGCCCACGATGGCCGAGGGCCCCCAGTCTTACGGGCCACCCACGATGGCGGAGGGCTCCCCGCAGTACGGACCGCCTGTTACGGCGCAAGGACCCCAGTCCTACGGGCCACCTACAACCGCCGGGCAGCCCACGATGGCGGGGGAACCCCCGCTGTACGGACCCGGCTGGCAGCATCCCCTGGGACCGCCTCCGGGCGCACCGCCACGGCAGGGCTCCGGCTTCATCAGCAGGCTGCGCGGCGCCTATCCGCAGCAGGGGCGACTGCCCACCGGCAAGAAGCTGATGTTCGTCGTGGCCGCGGTGGCCGTTGTCATCGTGGGGATCATCGCCGGCATCTCTCTTTCCGGCGGATCGTCGCCGAGCACGCCGACGGCTTCGTCGTCACAGGCCGCCTCCCCGAACCCCTCGGCGTCGACGGGCACTCTGGCGTCCCGGCAGGCGCGCGCCGTGGCCAGCCTGCTGACTTCGAGCGCGGCAACGCGGCGGTCGCTGGAAGGCGCGGTCGCCGACGTCCGTAACTGCTCGAGCCTGGCCAGCGCGACCAGCCAGATCCAGGCCGTTGCGAGCCAGCGCAACGCCGAGTACCGCCGCGCGAAGGCGCTGGCCATGGGCGGGCTGGCCAACGGCGCCGTGGTGAAGTCGGACCTGCTCGCGGCGCTGCGCGCATCGCTCGACGCCGACCGCGACTACCTCACCTGGGCCCGCCGGCAGCTGCATTCGGGATGCAGGCCGGCCAGCCGGTCGCCCGCCTACAACAACGCGGTCAGCGCGGACGGGCAGGCGGGCTCGGCCAAGGCGACGTTCGTCCAGGCGTGGAACCCGGTTGCGGCCAAGTACGGCGACCCGCAGGAATCCCCCGGCGACATCTAGCAGCCGGCCTCACCGGGCGAACTCCGGTCAGGGCAGGATGCCCATCGAGTCCAGCACCCGCTGGCCGAGCCCGCGGTCACCGGCGATGCGTGCATCACCGGGCGCGTCGCTGCGGCCTGCTATCAGCGCCGCGAAGGTCGCCACGGGCATCGCCAGGGTCGCGGTCGCGTTGCCGGAATCCGCGGCGATCCTGCCCCGCCCGGCCGTGACCTCGACGGCCAACGGAGCCAGGTCGCCAACACGGAAAACGACCTTGGAGCCTTCCGGCGCGGCGGCGCGCTTGCCGACGACGTAGGGCAGGAACTGCGTGAAGTAGCCCACGACTTCGGCGACGACCGGGCCGTCGCAGTGGCCGGGGACTCCGACGGCGCGGCGGATGTCCTGCTCGTGGCTCCAGCTGTCCATCACCCGGAGGGTCAGCAGCTCCGCCACGGTGCCCGGGCCCACCGGCGTCATCGCGGGCCCGCCGGCATCCTGCTCGGCGAGCTGCCCCAGCTGGGCCAGCCGCTCCGCGGTCACCTCGCGGAACTCGCCGAGCACCGCCACGCCCGGCCTGTCGCGGCGCGCGGCCACGCCGACCTCGTTGAGCCGGCCCATGTCGTTGCGCAGGTACGGGAGCTCGCCGGGATCGTGGTCCGGGGCGGGCCGGCCGAGCGCCCGCGACTCGTAGTCGACCAGGTGCGACAGATGATCCTTGACCGTCCACCCCGGGCAGCCGGTTGGCAGGTCCCAGCCGCTGTCCGGCAGCGCCGCGCACAGCTCGGCCACGGACGCCCAGGTGGCCGCCAGGTTCTCGACCGAGCCGTACACCGCCGCCTCCTACGCGGGAGCCAGGAACGCGCGCAGGGCCGCGATCATCATCGCCGGGTCTTCGGCGCCGCCCAGCTCGCGCGCGGAGTGCATGGCGAGCGCCGGGTTGCCCACGTCGACGGTGGGCATCGCCAGGCCGGCGGCCACATAGGGCCCGATTGTCGAGCCGGTGCGCACGCCGCTGCGCATGACGAAGTACTGCACCGGCACCCCGGCCTGCTCCGCGGCGAGCAGGAACGCGGCGTGCGTCTTCGCGTCGGTTGCGTACAGCACGTTCGCGTTCATCTTCAGGATCGGGCCGCCGTTGAGCGCGACCTGGTGCTGCGGCTCGTGCTTGTCCGGGTAGTTCGGGTGAGTGGCGTGCCCCATGTCAGCGGATACGTGCACCGATCCCGCGACCGCGCGCAGGAACTCATCACGCGTTCCGCCCCTGGCGAGCACCGAGCGCTCCAGCTGCCTGCCCAGCCAGGCGCCGCGCGCGCCCGTCGCCGACACGCTGCCGATCTCCTCGTTGTCGAACAGGACCAGCGCGCTGACGTGCTCGCTGGCCGGCTCGCCGGCGACCGCGGCCAGCGCCGAAACGCAGGCATGCGAGCACTCCAGGTCGTCCAGCCGCGCCGAGCTCACGAACTCCTCGTCCGCCCCGGCCAGCCTGCCCCCGGTCAGGTCGTACGTCATCAGGTCATGGCTCAGCACGTCCCCAGCCGGGACGCCGAGCTCGGCCCCGATGAGTGCCTTGAACGCTCCGCCTTCCGCCGGGCCCAGCGACCAGATGGGCACCATGTGCCGCTGCGGATCCAGCTTCAGGCCCGACCCGGCCTTCAGGTCATCGTCCATGTGGATGGCCAGCTGCGGCACCCGGAGCAGCGGCCGGTCGATGCGCAGCAGCCGGGTCTGCGGGCCGTCGGGGGCGCGCACGACCACCCGGCCGGCCAGCCCGAGGTCGCGGTCGAGCCAGGAATTGAGCAGCGGGCCGCCGTAGATCTCGACGCCGATCTGGCGGATGCCGGCCGCGCCCGTGTCCGGGCGCGGCTTCACCCGCAGCGTCGGGCTGTCGGTGTGCGCGCCGAGCAGCCGGAACGGCGTGTGCGGCGCCGCCCCCTCGGGGACCACCCAGGCGAACAGCGACCCGCCATCGAGCGTCGCGTAACGGCCCGATTCCGACGGCCACTCCTGGTCCAGTCCCACTTCGGTGAAGCCGGCCGCGGTCAGCCGCGACAGTGCCTCAGCGGCGGCGTGGTACGGCGACGGCGAGGCGTCGATGAAGGCGATCAGATCCAGGGCGGTGTCGCGGGCGCTGCTCACCGGTACATCATGTCGCACGGGCTCAGAACCACACCGCCTGCGGGTATACCGCGCCCCGCCGGGTTAGCTGGCCGAGAGGATCCGCGGCAGCCCGGTCACGTCGCCGCGCCGCGGGCGGATCGCGGCGGCGGGCAGCTCGCGGACGGCCTGGTCCAGGGTTGTGAAGTTCGCAATCACGTGATCCACACCGGTGAGGCTGAACAGCCGCAGCAACGTCGCCGTCCGGACGACCAGCCGGAGCTCACCGCCCTCGGCTACGGCCCGCCGGTGCGCGAGCACGAGAACCTGGAGGCCCGCGGTGTCACAGAACACCGTCTCGCTCAGGTCGACCACGATCGTGACGTGGCCCTGCCCCGCGGCTGCCAGCAGCGCTGCGCGCAGCTGGCCAGCGTTGGTGATGTCGATTTCGGCGGGTCCCCTGACCACCGGCAGACCCGAAATCGTCGCTACCGGGAATCCTGTGGGCGCTGACATCTTTGGCACCTCCCAGCCGACGCTGTTACCCGCCCAGGAAGCGACTAAACGGCGGGCTCGAGGACGAACACCGGGATCTGGCGGGTGGTCCGCTGCTGGTACTCCGCATACGGCGGGTAGGCCGCGACAGCCCGCTCCCACCACTTTGCGCGCTCGTCGCCGGTGACTTCTCTCGCGGTCATGTCCTGCCTGCTCGTGCCGTCCTGGAGCTCGACCCGCGGGTTCTCCCTGAGGTTGTAGTACCACTGCGGATGCGTCGGGGCGCCCCCACGCGACGCCACGGCCGCGTAGCTGCCGTCGTGCTCCACCCGCATCACCGGCGTCTTGCGCACCTTGCCGCTGCTCGCGCCGCGGTTGGTGATGATCACGACGGGAAGGCCGGTGTCGCGCAGCGTCGTCCCCTGCGTGCCACCGGAACCCTCATAGGCGTCGACCTGGTCGCGCACCCAGGCCTGCGTGCTCGGCTCGTAGTCACCATCAACAGGCATGGGCCTAAGTCAAGCATCCCGAAGGGTGGCTCCGCTCCCGCACACCCCCGAAACCCCACCCCAGCAAGGCCCGCATCGAGCCGGCATCCCACCGAGTCGGGCGTGAATGTACCAAACGACGGGCTCTGGGCCGTCGAACGGTACATTCACACCGCGGTGGGGCCGCCGGATGAGCACATTCAGCCGGGGCCCGAGTGCACGGTGCCGCTAGGCTCGGGCCGTGCCCTCGGTCGAGATCGGCGTTGACGACCCGAACGCCGAAGACGTCCGCGAGCTGCTGCGACGGCATATGGAGTTTGCCAAGGCGAACACACCGCCGGAGGACGTCCACGCGCTCGAGGTAAGCCAGCTCGTCGACCCCGGTCTCACGTTCTACAGCTACCGGCGCGACGGCGAGCTGCTCGCCGTCGGGGCGCTGAAGCAACTCGACGGGCGGCACGCAGAGCTGAAGTCCATGCACACCGCCGCGGAGGCGCGCCGCAGCGGCGTCGGCCGGGCGATGGTGGAGCACCTCATCGGCGTCGCCCGCGATCACGGCTTCCGACGGGTGAGCCTCGAGACCGGATCCACGCAGGCGTTCGCGGCGGCGCGCTCGCTGTACGCGCAGGCCGGGTTCACCCCGTGCGGCCCGTTCGGGGACTATCCACCGGGTCGCGGCAACACGTTTATGACCCGGGCGCTCTGAGCCTCCGGGCCGGCTTTCCGGGGCTCAGTGCCTCGATCACCGCGGCCACCTGAGCTTCGGGGGTTGTGCCGGCGGTGAGGCGGTTGTCGATGGCTACGTGCGGGGCGGCCGGCTCGGCGCCGAGCCGCATGCTGGCCGTGAACGCGGCGAAGTCCGCGAGCTTTTCCGTGTCCCGGCCGGATCCCCGGGCCTCCAGGCGGTGGCGGAGGGTTGCCGCGTCCGAGCGGACCCAGACCAGCCGCACGACCCCGCCGCCGAGGTCGGCGACCCAGGACCGCCACCGGCCGGCGTCGTGGATCTGCTGAGTGAACGGGGCGGACATCAGCACCGGGCAGCCGTACCCGCGGACCTCGCGTGCGGTCGCGGTCATCCCGCCGTACTCGTGCGCCTTGATGTGCTCGTCGTACCACGGGCCTTCGCGCTCCCCGGCCGGGCGCCCGGCGGCGCGCAGGGTCGCGGCCACGAACGAGCCGTACATCGTGTCCTTGTCGAGCAGCGCGGGTGTCGGGTCGAGCGCGGCCAGCAGCAGGCCGGCCACCGTGCTCTTGCCCGATCCCGGCGGGCCCGCCACCACCCAGGCGGGTGCGGGCTGCCGCCCGGTCACGCGTTCGCTGCCATCGCGGTGCGCAGCAGCGGGGCGAGGCGGTCGAGGTCTTCGAGCGAGCTCAGGTGCAGCTCGATCCAGTCGCGGCGACCGGGGTCACGGCGGACCGCGGGATCGTCACCGAAGTCCGCGCTCACCCGCGACCATCCGTCCCGCGTGATCCGCAGGTCGATCACCCCGGGCGCCTCCAGGTGAGCGATCTCGCGGTTCCCGGCGACCAGCGCTGGCTTGTCGCCGTACCGGGAATCCCGCTCCTGCACTGCTCCGGCCGTGAGCATCAGCGCGGCGATCGCGTCCCATAGCAAATCACCCTGGCCTTCATGCATGCTCGCGATGCTAGTGCCGTAGCAGGTCACGTTCGCCCTGCGAGCAACCACGGGACGCTGTCGGGACGGGCGCGGGGAGGGCTCCCCAAGCCACATGAGCGGGCTGCGCAGTCGTAACAGGTGCATTGGTCTTACATCTCGAACAAGGGGGACGCCATGCACCTGCCCACTCACTTACCAGCCCGGCTGACCGGCGCGGCTGTCATAGCCTGCGCGGCTGCGCTGATCCCGGTGGCCGCGCTCGCCGCCACCGGCTCGGCGGCGGCACCTGCCCCCGCAGCAAGCACGCCGCGTTGCGCCACAGCCGGCCTGGTCGTCTGGCTGGACGTGCCGCCGGGCCACGACTTCGCCGGGGGCGCCGCCTACTACCTGGAGTTCACGAACCTGTCCGGGCATGCCTGCACGCTCCGCGGCTATCCCGGGGTCTCCGCAGTCAGCCTCAGCGGCCGCCAGTTCGGCAGCCCGGCAGGCTGGGGCACCTCCGCGGCAACCACGGTCATGCTCGCCAGCGGCGCAACCGCAACCGCGCATCTGCAGATCAACGATCCAGCGGCATACAACAACCGGTGCCTATTGGCCCCGCCATGGCAGCAGCCATGGCGGGGCCGGACGGCGCCCACCGCGGCCGGGCTGCGCGTATACCCGCCAAACCAGTTGGCGTCGAAAGTGATCCCGTATCCATTCAGCGCATGCGCGCACGCCGGCCCGGTCTATATCCACGCCGGGCCGGTAACGCCCGGAGGGCCTCCCGGCTAATCCCGCGCGGCGCGGCTCCCTGGCCTGCCTCCCCGGCCGGGGAGCCCGCCGCCGTCCGGGCCGCTGGCAAACGTGATCTGCTGCGGCACTAGCCAGCGCGGCCGACAGGCCGGGGTCCACCTCGCCTGCGGCCCCGTAACAGCCGGCGGATCGTGGCCAGCCAGGCCTCCACGGCCGCGGTGCCGAACCCGGATTCGGGGTTGACCTCGAACTTTTCCGGGACGATCTCGGTGACATTCCAGCCGTCGCTGAACGCGGCGCGCAGCTCGTCCTGGCGGACCCGCCGCGGGCCGCAGGTGCCGGGCTGGTGCTCGCTGAAGCAGATCAGGTAGAGGCTTCCGCCGGGCTCGAGCACCGAGGCCAGGCTGGCCACGTACCTGGCGCGGTCCTCGTCATCGAAGACGTGGAAGACCCCGCTGTCGATGACCGTGTCGAAGGTCAGGCCGAACTGCCAGAGGTTCAGCGCGTCGGCGACCTCGAAGTGCGCAGCGATGCCGCGCTCGGCTGCCTTATCCCGGGCGTGCTGGATCGCGCGCGGTGAGATGTCGATGCCCAGCGCGTTCGCGCCCTTGGACGCCGCCAGCAGGGTTTGCTCCCCCGTTCCGCAGCCCGCGTCGAGCAGCCGCCCGCTCAGCAGGCCCGCGTCGGCCAGACGGACGAACACCGGCTGCGGCCGGCCGATGTCCCACGGCGGGGACGTGCTCGTCGCGTACGAGCTGTCCCAGGTCTCCGGCGGCGTGGTCATGGCATCTCCTTGCAGGGACCGGACTACGATCGCTGCCTGTTGCGTTGCGGTCCATGGTGCCAGTGCCGCCGCCGCGGGGAGGGAGCAGGGCCGATGAAGCCGATGCCAGAGGACTGGACCAAGGCGGTGGCCGTGGTCGCCCACCCGGACGATCTCGAGTACGGGGTGGCGGCGGCCGTTGCCCGCTGGACCGGGCAGGGCAAGGAGGTCGCCTACCTGCTCGCCACCAGGGGCGAGGCAGGGATCGCAGGCCAGCGGCCGGAACGGGTCGGGCCGTTGCGGGTCGAGGAAGAGAAGCGCAGCGCCGCCGTGGTGGGCGTGACCGAGGTCGTGTTCCTCGACCATCCCGACGGGCTGGTCGAGTACGGGGTGCCGCTGCGGCGCGATCTCGCCGCCGCGTTCCGCGAGCTGCAGCCCGAGGTGGTCATCACCACGAGCTTCGACCTCACCTGGGGCGAGGACGGCCCGGTCAACCACGCCGACCATCGCGCGGTCGGGCTCGCCGTGCTCGACGCCTGCCGGGACGCGGCCAACGAGTGGGTGTTCCCGGACGCCGGGCCGAGGTGGGGCGGCATCCGGGACGCGTACGTGGCTTCCACCGGCAACCCGACCCACTTCGCGGACGTCACTGGCACGATCGAGGCGGGCGTGGCCTCGCTGCGCGAGCACCAGGCTTACCTGGACGGCCTCGGTGGCGACTTCGACCCCGACGAGTTCCTGCGGAACATGGCCGGATACATCGGCCTGGGCGCTGGCTGCGAGTACGCGGTCGGCTTCCGCCGCTACCCAATGTGACCGTGCGGCTCGCCTAGCCTGGCGATGGCCTGACGGACGGCGTCGCGCTGGCCCGCAAGTGCAGCGAGGCCGATCTCGGCTGCGTGCGGGAGGCATCCGAGTGGTCGCCGGGCCTATCGCGCGTGTGCGTGCTGGCGCCGGTGCGCATCGACCGCGTGCCGCGCGTCCTCGGCGGCGAGGTCGGCGTTGATCACCGCCCCTGCGGTCAGGCCAGCCGCCGCAGACGAGATGACTTGCGCATTGATGGCAGCCAGGTTGCCGGCCACCCACACCCCGGGCACGCTGGTCGCGCCGGACGGGTCCGCCTCGATCTGGGTTCCGATCACCTGCCCGCCCATGGTCACCTCGGACGGCGCCAGGCCAAGCGGGGCGAGCAGTTCGGCCCGGGCGGTCATCCGCGGCGCGACGACGAGCGCGTCCAGGCACACGCGGGTGCCGTCGGCGAGCCGGACCCCGGTCAGGCCGCCGTCGCCGGCCTCGACTTGCGTGACCGTGCCCCCGATCACGGGGATACCGAGCGCACTGAGCTGTTCGCGCTGCTCGCCGGATAGCTCGGGTCCGGTGTGGGCCAGCACGGTCACGTGCGCGCTGAGCTGGCGGAACAGCAGCGCCTGGTGCATCACGCTCGGGCCGGTGGCCACGATGCCGATCCGCTGGCCGCGCACTTCCCACCCGTGGCAGTACGGGCAGTGCAGCACATCGACGCCCCACCTCTCGGCCAGGCCAGGCACCTGCGGAAGCTCGTCACGCACGCCGGTCGCTACCAGCAGCCGCCGTGCGGTCACTATCCGGCCGCCGATCTGGACCCCGAAGCGCTCGCCGGACCGGCTCAGCGCGGTGACTCTGCCGGCCTCCACGCGGCCGCCGTACCTCGCGACCTCCTGGCGACCGGCGGCGTAGATCCCGGCCGGCGGCGTGCCGTCGCGGCTGAGGAAGTTGTGCACATGCGAAGCCATTGCGTTGCGCGGGTCGCCCGCATCGACCACCAGCACCGACCGGAGGGACCGGGCCAGCGCAACCGCGCCGGCCAGCCCGGCGGCGCCCCCGCCGACCACCACCACGTCATAGCTCTCGTCCATGCGCCTACAATCGGCCGCAGGGCGACGATCTGGCAAATCTATTTGCTGAAACCGCAATAAGAGTATTGGCGATGGCGGAGCCCGGCGCGGCTGTCCGCGCCTGTGGGCGCCGGGATGGGCGGACCGTTCAGTCAGCCTTCTGGCCGCGGTAGATGCCGTCGAGCAACTCGCGTGCGTAGGCATCGGCGTCGGGCATGCCGAGCTCGCGGGCGACGGAGATCTCGGCCTGGATGTCGTACGTAACCCGCGCGAAGCTCACCGAGAACGGTGCTGGGCGGGGACTGTTGGCGACGCCTTCGATGATCACGTAAGGGGCGGAGGGCGCGTCGAGGTGATTGCCGGTGCTGCCGACGTTGAACAGCGTCAGCCCGCGGCTGGCC
>Ga0209169_10002083_pt1 | contig 12150 bp, 8 predicted proteins | sample HubBroMetageWRM4_FD_188346 | JGI IMG/M metagenome (GOLD analysis project Ga0209169, IMG submission 188346) | Warmed soil microbial communities from the Hubbard Brook experimental Forest, New Hampshire - Hubbard Brook CCASE Soil Metagenome WRM 4... | ecosystem: Environmental > Terrestrial > Soil...
GATCGGACTCGATGAACTCCGAAAGGCTGGTGATATTTTTCTCGACCTCACACGTGAGAGTCGCCTCAGCAGTCCCGATTTTGAATCACGCAATGCCACAGTTCTTTCCGGCTTCCCTTCGTCCAAATCAGCCACTCCAATCCGGATCGCCGGGCAACTTTACAACCTCGGCTATCCATTGAAATGGCAGAAAATCTATCCCGGCCCAGTACAGCAGATAGCTCTGCCGCGCTATCCATGGCAACACGAAGAAGAACACTGGCTCGACTTTCTCAGCTCCAAGCCTGCCTCGGCGACCGCATCATCAGCGATCTCTCGTTCATCCCAGCCCGCAGGCAGCAATATTCGCGCTCTGCTGGCGCAAATCACCCGCATTGCTCAATCCAAGATTCATGCTGACACCGCGCTCCGCGAACTTGGAATCGACTCTCTCATCACCCTCGAGTTGCAGACACAACTCAAGCGTATGACCGGAACTCTGCTTCCGGTGGAAACGCTGGTCCAAGCCAAGACTGTCGGAGAACTGGAACAGATGTTTGACAACAGCGTGGCGGACCCGGCTCCGCAATTGCAGACGCAATCTACTACGCCGAACGCCGACCTGCAGCGTTCTCCAGAAATTCGCGAAGCTTCGTTCGATGACTACGAGCAAATCACGAGTCTGATCTCGCGCAATGGCCTGGGTACAAGAACACGCGATCGATGGGAGCATCTCTGGAGCAACAATCCTGTCTATCAGAAACTGACAAACTGGCCCATCGGATGGGTCGTCGAACAGAACTCGGAAATCGTCGGCTATCTCGGAAACATTCCGCTGACCTATCACTTGAATGGATGCGAAATTCTCGCCTCGGGCCTGCACGCTTTCTCTCTCGATGAATCTCATCGCGGCCACGGGCTTGTTTTATTGAACCGCTTGTTACAATCCGCTCCGCAGGTTGAACATTTCGTCGGCAGCACCGCCAATGCCAATTCTGCGAAGGTGCTCGACCGGCTAGGAATCTCTCGCGTGCCCGTTGGCAACTGGGATAATTGCGCGTTCTGGATTACCAACTATGACGGTTTCGTGAGTAGCGCGATCTCAAGAAAACAATGGCCCGGCGCTCTAGCCGGATTCGCCTCTCCAGCGCTGAATATCTACGATAAGGTTTCGAAATCTTCCCTGCCTCGCCAGAATCATCCTCTTCATCGGCAAAATGCTTTCGACGATCGCTTCAATGTGTTCTGGCAGGAGCTACAGCAGTCTTATCCAAGGCGTTTTCTGGCCACAAGGTCGCGCGATGTTCTCGACTGGCATTTCAAATTTTCACTGGCGGAAAATCGCGCGTGGGTAGTGACCTATGAAGTTGATTCGCGCGTGAGCGCGTACGCCATCTTCCAGCGTCAGGATCATCATGACATCAATTTAAAGAGAGTCCGCCTCATCGATTATCAGACTCTTCCAGGAAGTCGCGATCGCTCCAGCTCGGAAGATGCAATCCTCGAATCAATACTTGCGTGGGGGCTGAACGAGTGCGCCGCACAGGGCATTCACATGCTGGAAGCGATTGGTTTCCGCCCCGACAAACAGCGGGTGATTGATCGCTTCGCCCATCGCCGGCGTCAACTTGCTGCCTGGAGATATTTTCATAAGACACCCTGCGAAGCGCTGCAACAAAAATTGCATGATCAGGATGCCTGGGATCCTTCTTTGTTCGATGGTGACGCAAGCTTGTAGCGCTGCCACGGCGATCTACGGTGTGATGGCAATCACACGCAAGGGACTTCCCGACCCTCCGACAATTTTCAACGGCGCGGCAATGACGATCGCGCCGGTCGGCGGGAGTTGATCGAGATTCGACAAGCTTGCCAAGCCGAACTTGCCGCTGCCATGCATCAGATAGTGATTCGGAAACGGCGGATCGAACGTGGCCGCTTGTCCCGCATCCGTGCCGACCGTTTCAACCCCGAGCCCTAACACATCGCGCTGTTGCGCGAGCAACGCTGAAGTCTCTTTCGCCAGACCCGGCGTGTGTGGGCCATTTTCCTTTGCGTTAATGTAGTCCTTGGCATCGCTCCGCTTCGACCAATCCGTGCGCAGCAATACCCACGCTCCCGCAGGTATGCGGCCATGCTTCTCTTCCCACAGCCGTATATGATCCGGAGTCAGCAGAAAATCTGAATTCTCGGCAACTTCCCTGCTGACATCGATCACACACGCAGGGCCGACGAACTTCTTCGGGGGAATTCGATCAACACTGCTCTCTGGCAAATCTTTGCCGGATACCCAATGCACCGGCGCATCAAAGTGCGTGCCCGTATGCTCGCCCGTTTCGAATCCATTCCAATACCAGGCGGGACCGCGCTCGTCATAGCGCGACAACTCCCAAATCTTGAACGCCGGCGTGTTGTTCCACTGCGAAGGCAGCGGTAATAGCGGCGTTTGCGGACTCAACGGCTGGGTGAGATCGACAATCCGCAATCGACCGGAGCTTAGCTCCTGTAGCAGTGTCGCCAATGTATTCGACATGTGTTCCTCAAATGGGCCTCAGTGCTTTAACTTCAGCGACTGAATATGCCTGCGAAACTGAAAACGATTCTCCAGCAATGCCAAATCGGTGACGTAGACTGCGGGCCCTTTGGCCTCGACCTTCGCGATAATTGTCGTCAGATCGCTGCCGCGCAGTGCCTCACTCATCGCATTCTTGAAAGTCTCCACAGTGCGAACGGTAGTCACCACCGGAATTCCAGATGCCTTGGCAATCCCTTCGAGGTCGGTGCCCGTGCCGGTTGCAGTGGGAAACCCTCCGACGGAAAGCAGACTCTCATTATCGAAAACTACATGGATCAGGTTTTTCGGGCGATAGCGAGCCAGCGTGCTCAAGCTGCCGAGATTCATTAAAAGCGAACCGTCGCCATCGAAGATGACCACGCGTTGCTCCGGCAAACTCAGCGCCAGCCCTAAGCCAGTCGAAGACGCCAATCCCATGGCGTGCTGCAGATAAAAGAAATTCTGCCGATGTCCGAGCGACTGCAACTCAGCCGCGGTTGCGCCCATGATGCTAACCACCAAACAGTTTTCCAACTCCGCATATATTGAGCGGAGGCAATCAATACGGAGCATCACTCCTCCCACATCAGATCGCGCATTAACAACAGAGCGACCGGTTGCAAGCTGCTTTCAGCAAGCATCTGCGCCTGCCTCATTCGTTTCTTGACGTCCTCAGCTGCAGCGAGAAAGAAATAAGGAATGCCCAGCGCCCGCAACAATGGCTCGGTTACATTGCCGCCCTGAGTCTGCCACGGATCACGTTCTCCCATGGACCCGCGGTAACTGATCAACATCAGGAGAGGAATCTTGTACAGATGCGCGAATGAAACGATGCCATTGATCGCTGCCAGAAATCCGTGATTCTGCATCAGCATGGCCGATTTCACTCCGGCAAAATGCGCTCCCGCGGAGATGCCAACACCTTCCTCTTCTTTCGCAAGGCGCACGAGAGTCATTTCCGGATCTTCATCGCTCATCCGAATCAAGTGGACAAGCCAGGTTTCGGGTAGCGCCGAGACCAGGCGCACGTCGCACTCCTTAAGGCCTTCGTAGATCAATCGCGAATTGGCTACTGATACGGGCATAGCTGCTTTCCGCTCTTGACGCGGTGTGCAGCGCAGTATAGGTTGGGCGCAGCTTGTATCGCAACATTGCGGGTATTCTTTTTACATTTAATTTTCGCACCAGGAGCAATCGCTTTGCCGGCCAACTCTCAAGGTGTTTTAAATCCCGAGGTTTCGCGCGTGGCCAGTCAGGCTTTCCCGGTTGACGAGCTGCGCGCGCTTTTTCCCGCACTTCAACATGATCCGGAATTCGTTTTCTTCGACAATGCAGCCGGAGCCCAGGTACCGCAAATCGTGCTCGATGCCGTGAACCATCACTTGATCGAGTGCAATGTACAGCGTGGCGGCCGCTATGCGAAAAGCCGCGCAGTCGACGAGACGATTGCCCGCGCTCGTGAGAGCGTCGCCACTCTGGTAAACGCGCGTCATCCCAGCGAAATTGCCTTCGGCATGAACGCGACTTCATTTGTTCGGCTCATCAGTCTTGCCATTGGCCAATCCCTCGGAAAGCGAAATGAGATCGTTGTCACTGATCTCGATCACGAAGCGAACGTCGCGACCTGGCTGGCGTTGGAGCGACTGGGCGCGAAGTTCCGTTGGTGGAAGATGCGCGACGACGGGAACCTGCATGCTGACGACCTCGTTCCGCTGGTCTCTGATACGACCCGCGTCGTCGCCTGCACACTCACCTCGAATGCGCTCGGCTCGATCGTCGACGTCGCTGCGGCGGCGAAAATAGCTCACGCGTCCGGTGCCGAAATCTTTCTCGATGCCGTTCACTTTGGCCCGCACGGCTTAATCGACGTGCAGACTTTCGATTGCGATTACCTCGTCTGCTCTGGATACAAGATTTTTTCGCCCCACATGGGATTTCTCTGGGGACGCCTTGAGCTGTTGCAGGCGTTGCCAACTTTTCGTGAAGACTTCATCCCCGACGAACCGCCCGGCAAAATTGAGGCCGGCACTTTTATTTATGAAAATGTCGCAGGAATGGATGCGGCAGTTCGATATCTCGAAAACCTTGGCAAGCGCTTGTTCGGCGGAGAAAAAGAATCGAGGCGCGCAGCGTTATCCCGTGCACTCAATACCATCCGCTCTTACGAAGAGACGCTCTCGCTTCAAATGATTCGAGCACTCAACGACTGCGGCGCGACGATCTACGGCATTTCGGACCCAAATCGTCTTCACGAACGAGTGCCGACGTTGTGCTTCAATCTTCCGAACGTCGCTCCGGCTCGCGTGACAGAGGAACTTTCCCAGCGAAATATTGGCATCCGCGACGGCCATATGTACACGCCGCGCTTGATGAAGCGGCTGGGTCTCGCCCAGGAGAGGGGCGCAGTTCGCGCCTCGCTGGTCCATTACAACACGCACGAAGAAGTTCAAAGATTCGCGAGCGCGCTGGCAGAGCTCCGCTAAATGCCGAGCGATCAGGCGCCGACAGCTGAGGGCTTGCAGCGCCGCCTTGGCCAACGTCAACTTACGATGATGGCGATTGGCGGCGCCATCGGCGTCGGGCTATTCCTCGGCAGCAGTGTCACCATTCGCCTCGCCGGGCCCGCCGTCATTCTTTCCTACCTGTTCGGCGCAGGCATTGCGCTCATCATTTCTTATGCGCTCGCGGAGATGGCGGTTGTCCATCCGCAGGCTGGGGCATTTGGAGTCTACGCAGAGAAATATCTCAGCCCTTGGGCAGGCTTCTCGGTTCGCGCGACGTACGGGGCGGCAGAAATCATTGCCATCGGCGCCGAAGTTACCGCGGCTGCCATCTATCTTTCATTCTGGTTCCCAAATGTCCCGCCGTGGATTTGGGTGGTCCTCGTTTCAACTGCTCTAATTGCACTCAATTCCATGCAGGTGAATCGGCTGGGTGAGTTCGAATATTGGTTCGCGATGATCAAAGTCGCAGCCATTGTAGTGTTCATCGTTGTGGGGTTGGCGTTGATCTTCGGCGATGGCTCACGCGGCGCAACCGGCTGGGGCAACCTGACGCAACATGGTGGCTTTCTGCCCGCCGGATGGAAAGGCGTCTGGCTCTCGCTGACCATCACCATCACCAGCTACATGGGCATCGAAGTAATCGCAGTCACCGCCGGAGAGGCCGAACGCCCGGAAGTCACGATTCCGCGCGCCATGCGGAGCATTGTTTGGCGCCTCATTCTCTTCTATGTGCTGGCAATCGCGATTACGGTCACGATGGTTCCGTGGAACCAGACCAGCGGATCGTCGACTCTTTCCGGCAGTCCGTTTGTGATTGCGTTTGCAGGAGCTCATATACCGTTCGCCGCTGGAATCATGAATTTTGTAGTGCTCACAGCGGCGCTTTCGAGCGTAAATACGAATCTGTATCTTTCCACGCGGATGCTGTTCTCGCTTGGCGAGGGAGGCTATGCTCCCGCCTGGATGGGCAAAGTGAGCCGCAACGGCGTACCCCACCGCGCACTGCTGGCTTCCACCGCAGGGATTGTTGTGGCGATCCTGCTCGCTGTTTTTGCCCCAAAGAATGCTTTCCTGATGCTCTACGGGTGCGCCGTCGCGGGCATGTTTTTCGTCTGGCTGGTAATTCTGTTCACGCACCTACGTTTTCGTAAGGCAATCACGCCGCAGCGGTTGGAAAGCCTGCCCATGCGGCTTCCCGCGCATCCATTTTTTAGCGTCATCGGGATTTTGTTTTTTATTGCCATCTCCATCACGACATTTTTCGTCGACGGATTACAGTGGTCGGTGCCGGCATTCGTTATTTTTCTGGCGCTGGTCTCGATCATCTACTGGCGGCGCCGACCGGCTAAAGGTCCCGGGCAAGAGTTGATAAAAGAGAGTTGAAAATGATCGACGTCTCCGAGGAAGTTTACTCTTCGCTCCGGCAAACTTTTAAGGGTGATCTGCTGTGTCCGCGTGATGACGGCTACGAAGAGGCGCGGCTGGTTTGGAACGGCATGGTCGCTCGCAAGCCAGGCTTGGTCGCTCGCTGCGCCGATGTGAGCGATATACAGAGCGCGATCCGAATCGCATCTGCGCTGGGCATCGTCACGGCCGTTCGTTGCGGAGGGCACAGCCTTGCCGGTTTCAGCACCTGCGAAGGCGGCTTGGTCATCGACCTTTCCAGAATGCGACAGGTCACCGTCGATCCCGCGGCCCGCCGCGCGCGTTTTGCTGGCGGCTGTTTGCTGGGCTCGATCGATAATGCGACACAAAAAGAAGGCCTCGTCTTCCCTTCCGGCGTGGTCTCTCACACGGGAGCGTCAGGGCTGGTTCTCGGCGGAGGTACCGGATGGTTGACTCGCCGCTTCGGATTGTCCTGCGACAACGTTGAGGGGTTCACCATGGTCGCAGCCGATAGCTCGATCGTGCGAGCCAATGCAAAAGAAAATGCAGATTTGTTCTGGGCTCTGCGCGGAGGCGGCGGGAACTTCGGCGTGGTAACCGAATTCGAAGTAAAGCTGCATCCTCTCAAATCGGTTGTATTGGCGGAAGGCCTTACCGCCGAAAGCGACATTCGCCGTTTGCTCGAACATTGGCGCGACTTCATGGCTGGCGCGCCGATTGACTTGAAATGGAATATCGATCTGCGGATTGCACCAACTACAAATAGCATTCCGCCGTCATTGCGCGGGCGGTCTGTAGCCGGAAGTTCGATCATCTGGACCGGCGATCCCGATGCCGGACACACGACCATGCAAACCGCGCTCGCCCTCTGCCATCCAGATTCGGTGAGCAGCAAGATTATTTCGTTTCTCGATCTGCAGACGATGGCCGATTCCGCGTTTCCGCACGGCCGCCGCTACTACACAAAGTCGGGCTACTTCAACTATCTCGACGATGGCACAATCGATCGCTGCCTGGACGCGCTCGTGACCATTCCTTCCCCCGAAACGCAGATTGAACTTGCTTATCTCGGCGGTGCCGCTGGAAAAGTCAGCGCCGATGCAACCGCATTCGGTGACCGCAGCGCGCCGTTCATCATGAACCTGTTAGCGAACTGGTCCGATCCAGCCGACGACGAGAACCATATCTCCTGGATTCGCAGCGCCTTCAACCAGCTCCGGCCCGCCATGAAACCGGGTGTCTACGTGAACTTCATGAGCGGCGATGAGCAGGATCGTGTTCCCGAGGCCTACCATCAACGCTGGGATCGCATGGTTGCGGTCAAGACGCACTATGATCCAAAGAATTTCTTCCGCCTTAACCAGAATGTTCTCCCTCGCGCCTCCGCCCAACGATCTGAGTAGAACGATCCGCTGCGTTTCCCGATAGTTACGTCTTTATAAACTCCTCCCAAATTCTTTATGCCCTCTTTATGACTTTGCTGCTGGAATTGTAAGAGTCGTGACTCGGGGAGCCTGGTATGGAACTGGGACCGCACGATTTTGTTCGCTCGGGAAATGAAATTCATTTTTATAGCTGTTGGAGAAAAGTCCATGACGACTTTGAATCGCCAGGCGCGGAAGTGCGCCGGTTTGTTGATCGCTATCATCCTGATTTTTACCTTCGCATTGGCCGGTGCAAACTGCATCGCGCAAACGGCGGATCTACGAGCTTCTGCTTCCGGAGATTCCAGTTCGAGAGATACTTCCAGCAAGAGCGCCGACGCCAACGATTCGACGTCGAAGAAGGCGTCAACGCCACCCGCGTCGGATCCTGATATATCTCCTGCCGTAGCGAAGCAACTCGCCGCCCTGCAGGCGGAAATCGAGGAATTGAAAGCGTTACTAAAGAGTCGCATAGCAGGTGAAACTGCATCGACTTCGCCCGCAACGCCAACCCCTGCTGTGGCGCCAAATTCGATCATAGCTCCCACCGCGACCACAGCCGCGACGCCAAATGCAAAACCGGCGGAAGCCTCTGCCGACTCCACAAGCGCGCCGGCTCGCGCAGCCGTTGAAACGGCGCAGACAACTCAAGCGAGCGCGACCGAACAGCCGGCAGCATCCACACCGTCGGCGCCCTTTGCCTATGCTGACTGGACCTGGCTCAATGGCAATGCACGCAACAAGGATGCGGTTTGGGATTCGAAATTCTTCACGCCAGAAGTGCGTGTGGACACCCACTACATCATGGATCTCAACCATCCCCGCGATGACACTATGGGAGGCTCGACCGAAATTTTCCGCTCCGACGAATTTCAGGTGGAGCAGATCAGCTTCGGCGGCAACCTCCACTGGGAGAACGTGAATGCCCGCATCCTGACCATGTTTGGCATGTTCGGCGTCACTACGCCACGCAACGATGCCAGCGCAGGCCGCGGGCAATGGGACCTGCGCGGAGCATATAAATATGTCTCCGAGGCCAACGCCGGCTACCACTTCAACGTCAACCACGGCATCAACGTCGACGCTGGAATTTTTGTTTCCTATATCGGATTATTCAGCTACTACAACTTCGACAACTGGGCTTATCAACCGTCGTATGTTTCTTCGAATACGCCGTGGTTCTTCAACGGTCTTCGCATTCAGTGGTTCCCGACCGAGAAATTGAAAATCGAACCCTGGATCATCAACGGATGGCAGTCTTACGGTCGCCTGGGCAGCAAGCCGGGTCTCGGTGGACAAATTCTATATCGCCCGAAATCGTGGCTCTCGCTCGTCTTCAATAACTACGGCATGGGAGAAGACACGCTCGGCAACGGCAACGGCCAGTTTGGACGCTCGCGCATTCACACCGACGACAGCGCCGAGGTCAAGTATTACGACCGGCCCCAACAGTTCCTCGATAAGATGGCGTTTTCAGTCACCGGCGATCTGGGATGCGAATACGGCGGCAACGGATCGTTCACGACCGCTCAAGGAACGACAAACTACAACAACGTGAACTGCCATCACAACACCGCCATCAGCCACAAGCAGACCTTCGCCGGATGGATGCTTTACAACCGCTGGTGGTTCAAGAAGGACACGTACGGCCTCACTCTCGGCGGCGGAGCCATGGACAACCCCGGCCGCTACCTGACCTTGCTTCCGCCGATCAACGGTGCCGATGCGATCACCGGCTCACCCTATTTCACACAGAATCCGGGAGATCCCTACAAGGCATGGGATGGTTCACTCACGTTTGATTGGATGCCGAAGCAGTACATCACTTTCCGTACAGAATATGGATACCGCCACGCCAACGTCCCATACTGGACGGGCCGCGGCGGAATCACACCGGGTATTAATGGCTCTCCGAGTACAATCCCCAATCCCTCGGCTGGATCGGTCATACCGGGCACGACGTTCGCGCCTGGCCCGTTCTTGTCGGCGACACCGGGCTTTACCTGCGTGGCGGGAGCTGGGTGGTGTCCCGATCTGCGGAGAGACGAACCGAGCATCCGCTACGCGATCATGGTGAAGTTTTGATCATGCGGTGAGCACTTGATCGAACAATTGCCCCACGGCGCGCTGGGCCTCGAGGATGGAATATCGATGGTCCATAGCGCCGGCCAGATCGGTGTTGGCAAAAGCAATCCGGCCAAAGGGCGCGCGGCGCAGGATTTCGCGCGGCGCAGGCTGGCCTTCGCGGCCAAAGAAAAACCCCGGTTGCGGACTCAAGTACGCGTGCCCCCAACGGTTCAAAATGATTCCGGCGATGTTGCGAGCGGAGTCGAAACCCGTGCTCGCAAACATCGCATCAAACTGTTGGCGAATTTGCCCCTCGTAGTCTTTGAAGGATGTGCCGATCATTTCGGCGCGTCCTCGATGCCCCTGATTCTCCGTTGAATCTCCCGGATACGAATAGAGCACCTTCAAGCTCAGCACAATCGGCGAGTCCGGTCCGATCGTAGAATTCTCGACACCGGTCAAGGCCAGCTTGCGGACCTCCATGTAATTCCCAATCCCTTCAAACCAGCGGCAGCCGGTCATTCCCATGTTGTAGAGAAACCGCCAATTCCTGACTGCAACATTGGCCATCATGCATGGCGAGCGGTAGAACTGCGCGTAAGCAGTGCGATGCGTTTCCGGAAGATCTTTGACGATGTGCCTGGTGGTCCAACATCCGCCCGCCATGACTACGGAGCGGGCCTTCACTTTATGCAGCTGCCCTGCCTGCGCGTAAATAACCGTTACCGAATTCGCTGTGTTCGGTTCTCCCTCATGCTGCACATGGATTACGGTCGAAGACAGCCGAACTCTGGCCGCCGCGCCGGGTACATCCAGCGCGGAAAAATTCACCGTATTCTTGCTGACGCCTTCCACGTTAGCCGGGCCAACGATCGAATTCGGAATCAGGCTTTTCACCAGCAATCGCGCAATCGTTGTATTGCCGCCGGGAAACATTTCATCCGAGCCGCCTTCTTCTTCCGGTAGCGGATGCAACATCTCAAACGCATAGTCGGAGTACGCCGACAAAGCATCCGGACCGAGTCCCGATCCGCCGCCTTCCACAGGCGAAAGAAATCTCCGCACAGTCTCTCGGCTCAAGCCGAAGCGCTCGATATAGTGCTGTTCGAGCGTAATCGAATCGAGATAGCGCGAAATCGCGTCGCCCTCAACCTTGGGGCGTTCAAATTTCGCTTTCTCGATCGCCTCGCCTTTCAGCCAACGCAGCCATTCCATCCGAGCCGCGTCCGCGACCGGAGCGCCTTTCAGATCTTTGCCTACAGGATCGATCAACCACATTCCTGACTTGCCTTCGGACTTACTGCCGGGAGTACTTCCGAACTTTGCACCGAACCAGAAACCATATTGGCCGTGCTGCAATCCAACCGCTTCATATGGAGTCTTGGAGAGCGGAAATTCTTTTCCCGGTCCAGCCCAACTCTGATACTTGAGATCGGGAGTTCGCAAACCAATCGATTCGTAAAAGCGCGCCAGAAAACTATGCGGATACTGAATCTGATAAATCGCCGAGCCCTGATGCGCGATCAGCCGCTTTCCGTCGACTAAGAATTCATTCTGTTTTGCTTCCCCGCCGAAGAGGGGATGATTCTCAAGAATCAGGCACTTCATGCCCGGCCCAGCGCTACGCTTGAAAAACAAACCCGCCGCCAGTCCGCTGATCCCGCCGCCCACGACCACGCAGTCATAAGTTTCCTTGGTATCGACAATGTCATGGGGCAGCGGATCGTATTGGCCATCCCGAATAGCGTGACCAGCCTGCAAGACTTTCCAGGTATTGCCGTTCGAACTGGCGTATTCTCCAACGCCGCCGTAGCCGGTGAAGTCGTCAGGGGCATCGTCCCTTGTGGCGCGAGCCGCGAGAAGTTCCGCCGGCGTCACGCCAGCAAGCAATGCCGAACCGGAGGCTAACAACGTGGTGCCAAGAAAATCCCGTCGCGTAATTTGCGTTTCCCTGCCACGGGAGCTATCGACTGTAGGCACGCATTTCTTGGAAGTTCGTGGACTGCTCGCCGGCTCAAGTCGAGATCTCAAATCAGTTCCTCACAAGGGGAAAGCAGTCATTGTAATCGCATCTTTTAAGCCGCATGAATTACGAGAAGAATTTTGCCAAACCACAAAAGATTTCTTGCCCGAATTCGGAGAAAGGTGTAAAGTCTCGTCAATTGGGCGTGTGTTTCCTTGTTTTTTAAGGCGAACAAAACAGTTTCAGGAAGTACGCGCAAGCTAACAAGTTTGCGCG
>Ga0209169_10002085_pt1 | contig 12145 bp, 8 predicted proteins | sample HubBroMetageWRM4_FD_188346 | JGI IMG/M metagenome (GOLD analysis project Ga0209169, IMG submission 188346) | Warmed soil microbial communities from the Hubbard Brook experimental Forest, New Hampshire - Hubbard Brook CCASE Soil Metagenome WRM 4... | ecosystem: Environmental > Terrestrial > Soil...
GGGACGCTTGCCCTTCATCGGAGGCTCGAGATTCGGTACATTGAGGGGGACGGGAGTTCCTACAAACAACGGCGGCGGCAGTTGGGTCTTCAGAACCACTTCGTTCTGCGCAAGAGCAGCGGTTGCGGCAAGAGTCAAGGCAAGAACGGAAAGGCTGGTAGAAAAATTTCTCATGATGGTCTCATGCTCTCACTTCTTCGGGAGTGATGGCAATTCTGGTCTGCGCGGCGATGGCGTCGTTCGCTTTGTGAATCGGGTACTCGCTGCTGAAGGCCTCATCGCCGGGACAGTTGAGCTTTGCCGTACCGCGAATGGTGTTGAAGAAATTCTCCAGGTGCGGCTGGTGCGGGGGCTTATTGAAGAAGACAGGAATTTCATACTCCGCCAATTGGGCGGTTTCGCGCACGTCCACTTTCGTCGCGTCTTCGGCAGGAGCGGCCTTGGCGCGGACATAGCCTTTCTGAACCAGATCGTCCCATGAAACCTGGGTGGCGCGCGCCTCGCGATAGATCGCGCAGATCGACGGGTCTTCCGACATCTTGATTGTGCCGTCGTCGCCCATGAACATTTCATAGTAGCCGCCGCCGGCGCTGGTGGTCGTCTGCACCTGGTAAGACGCGCGCGCCACACCCTCGGCCATCGGGTACTCGTAAATGACGATGGCGTTGTCATACCAGTCGTGATTCTTGTAGTAATCGAGACCGCCGCTGCCGATCACCGATTTCGGCGTCCCCATCCACCAGTTGAAAATGTCGATCTGATGCGCGCCCAGGTCGGACAACGGTCCGCCGCCGAGTCCCTTGTACCAGCGCCAGTTTCGGAACTGGTGCATGTCTTTGTATCCGTACTTAGCCAGTGTGCCGGCAGGCAACTCATATTTCTTGGGCCAGCCAAAGTCTTCCTTGACGGCGCGGTTCCATTGTCCTTGGGCGGCTGTCAAACGCCCGCAGAATTGCGCTTCTTCGAGCAGGCGCTTTTTGGTGAAGAGATAGCGCGGATTGCTGCGCCGCTGATGGCCGACCTGCAACAGCTTTCCGGTTTCGCGCATGGTTTGCACCATGGAGCGCGCTCCGTCAATGGTGTTGCTCATCATCTTTTCGCAATACACATCCAGCCCGGCTTTCAGGCAAGCGTTGGTCATGGGCGCGTGCCAGAAGTCGGGCGTGGCGATCACCACTGCCTGCAGGTCCTTTTCCTTGGCGAGCAGGTCTTCATAATTCTCGTAAGCGCGGACCTCGTTGCCGACCTTGCCCAGGTAGCGTGCGCCTTCTTGCAGGTGGTAATCCCAGATATCGCACAGGGCAACAAGCCGGACGCCCTCGATGTTCAGAATGGATTCGAGCAACACTTTGCCTTCTTCGCCATAACCGATGAGGGCAATGTTGATGGTGTTGAGCGACGACTTGCCGGCAACCGCAGTCTTCTCCGCGGAATCGGATTTGCACCCGTTCAATAACAGGCCGGCGCTTGCGACCGTAGTTGCGCTGATAAATTCACGACGATTGAGGAGCGGGTTTACCATTTTTTGAGAACCGCAAATCTGTTGTGTCCGGCAAGCAGCAAAGCTCCGGCGACCAGGCCGATATGGATACCCAGCCAGGCCACGCCATCGTTTTGGTCGATAAGAACCAGGCCGACGGTCAGTGCAATAAAAAGCAGAGCCTGGACGATCAGAGACAGGCGAGTTCCCAGGCCGATGAGCAGCATGATTCCAGTGAGAATAAATGCCGGGCCAAGCATGCGGTCGAATGCAACCAATGCGAACTTCGGCAAGAGCGGATCGTGGGCGAACTTATCTTTGAGCGCGGCGGGAATGCCTGCGTAGTTCGCCAGGGCATAAGACTTGACGTTGATGTTGACCATCACGCCGCTCGCGTCCGGCTGGCCGGTTGACGGATCGATGAGCGGCACCGCAACGGATTTGTAGGCGGCAAATTTCTGAATGCCGACAAAGAGTGCGCGTACGCCTAGCCACAGGCGCAATGCAAGAAAGGCGAAGGTGAAATCCCAATTAACTTTGTGTCCGGAAACCGGCACTTGATTCGTTGAATCCGTCATGTTTCCCCGGTCGATGCCAAGGTTGCACTGCAAAAGTCTTCAAACAAGCTTGCATTTCATGCCGATTGCGACAACGGGCGCCACGAGCGGCATATAGCGTTTAGCTCATCTTCCATGGTCCGCGATATTCGCGGGTCATCAGCTTGCTGGCTTCACGATCGCCGATGATCTTTTCTTCCGCGACATCCCAGTGGATTTTTCTGCCGGTATGCATGGAGATCAGGCAAAGGTGCCCTGGAATCGCCGAGTGATGGCCGACTTCCACCGGCGTTATGGTCTGCTCGCGGGTTCGTACGCAGTCGAGAAAATTCTGCTGGTGATTGTTAGAAGTGTAGAGCTTGACCTTGCGCAGCTCTCTGGGCAGGTATTTGCCTTCTTTCCAGGCGGGATTCGATGCGTCAAATCCGCCGCGATCCACCCACACCCAGCCTTCGGTTCCAATCCATTTCACGCCCATCTTGATTTCGGGATAGCCGCCGGCAATCGTCATGGTGATGTCTCGCGGGTACTTCAATTCAAACCGATACTTGGGCGCGGTATTCCAAGCCGCATTGGCGGGCGGCAAGTCGCCGCTGCCTTCAACCAGCGAGGGACCGGAATTGTCGAAGTCCAGACCCCAGTGCGCAATGTCGCAATGATGGCCGATCCAGTCCAGCAGTTGTCCGCCGCCGGTGTTGTAATTCCAGCGCCAGGATTTGTGGGAGCGCACCCTCATGTAAGGCTCCATTTTGGATGGACCCACCCAGGTGTTGTAGTCCAATTCCGCGGGAGGATCGGTGACCAGCAGGTCCCAGGCCTTGGTGCCGGGTACAATCTGCTCCAGGCTTGTGGCGGTTTCGCCTGCCGCCGAAAGCTTGGCCAGGGCATCTTTTCCTACGCCGTCGAAATCCGAGTTGCCGCCGGGCAGGCCCACTTCCACACTCGTGACGTTGCCAATCAGCCCATTGCGAACGATTTCAGCGGCCTTATGGAAGGTGGGAACCGAACGCTGCCACGAACCCATCTGCCAGATGATGCCGTTCTGCTGGACTGCACGCACAATGGATTGCTGTTCGGCGATGGTATGCGCAAGCGGCTTTTCGGCGTAGATGTCTTTCTTGCGGCGGGCGGCTTCAGTGGCAACAATCTCGTGCCAATGATCGGGCACGGCAATCATCACGGCATCGATGTCGTCGCGGGCAAGCAGCTCCTTGTAATCGTGATAGCCTTTGCAATCCTGGGTCCCGTAGGCGTCGTTCACCATCTTCAGCGCGGCCTGCAGATGATTTGCATCGATGTCGCATGCCGCGACGACTTGGCAATCCTCAGACGCCAGAAAGGACTGCGTATTGCCCGGCCCCTGCCAACCCATGCCGATCACGCCAAGATTGATCCGGTTGTTGGCGGAGGCTCCGGAGCTTTGCCTGGCGAAGGCGGGAAGCACGGCGGGAAGGATTGCAGCCGATCCGGCGGCTTTCAGAAAATTGCGCCGATTGAGTGTGCGGGATCGCAGAGCGTCTTGGGAACGCGATTGTTCAGACATGTTCCATTTGAATATCACCTTCCACCACGGGGCTGCAACCGCTCACCGATCCGTTCGAGAAAAATCGGGCCAAAGTCGTTGTGGCGGGCGCATGGCGAACCTGCAGGCAAGAGCCTACGCAGGGCGCATCCTGCGTGAATCACGGGGGATGGGTCCAGGATTCGGCAGCCGCCGTTGTTCTAATTCATTTCAAGCAGCGCGGCCATCGTTTCCACACCGTCCCACAGATTCTGGAGGCGCAGGTTCTCGTTCGCGGCATGCTGATTGTCGTCGTAATTGGCGATGGGCACGGTAATGGTGCGCGTATCGGCGGCGCGCTCCATGGCGCCGAGCGGCACGCTTCCTCCCATGGTGGGTAGCAGGACAACGTTGCCGCGCGCGCTCTTCACCGCGGCGATCACTTCTTGCGCGATGGGCAGATCCATGGGCGTGCGTACAGCGTTGTAGCTGGCCTCGTCGCGGACAACCATTGCCACGCGCGGATGATCGAGAAGGATCTGCTGAGTGGGCTCGTGGTCCACGATGAAGTAGCCGCGCGAGCCAATGTAGTCGACGACGCGCTGCTGCTGCTTTCGCCAGTCGACGCCGACCACCAGGCGCAGATCGATGTCCGCAGTCGCCGTGGATGGAATGACATTCGTGGCCCGTGCACCGGTCTGGCCCGACGAAATCCCGTTGACGTTGAGCGAGGGCTGGTTGATCAGTTCCAGAAGGCGTGCGCCTCCGCCATCGACGCGGCCCAGCCAGAAGGCCTTCATCAGCATGGCGTCGTTCACGGGTGCGTCAGCCAGCGCGTCCTTCTCCATTGCCGAGAGCGGCTCAATGCCGTCGTAGAAATGCGGAATCAAAACATGGCCGTCGTCGTCTTTCATTCCGGCCAGCAGTTGCGCCAGCATCATTGCCGGATTCGGCGCCCAGTTGCCGTAGTGCCCGCTGTGCAAGCCGCGATGCGGGCCGTAAACCGTGACCTCAAGATGCGCGTCACCACGCGCGCCGAAGACCACCGTCTGCCGCCCGCTCTGGTCCACCGGCCCGTCGCACACCAGGAATACATCGCCGTGCACCAGGTCGCGGTTCGCAGTAAGAATCTGCTCCAGGTGCGGCGAACCGGCTTCCTCCTCGCCCTCCCAGACAAAACGAATGTTGGCCCGCAGTGAAATGCCCGCTGCCTTCAAAGCGTCGAATGCGGTGAGCTGTGCGAAGATGGCTGCTTTGTCGTCGCCGGCCGACCGGGCGTAGACGCGCTGCTCGCCGTTCACTTCGCGCACTACAGGCGAGAAGGGCGGACTATCCCACTCCGAGGGCGTTACCGGCTGCCCGTCGTAGTGCGCATAGAAAACGATCGTGTGCTGCGCTCCCGGTGTGTCGATCCTTCCGAGAACGACCGAGGGTGCACCAGGTATTGAGAGCAGCTGAGCATAGATTCCACGCTTTTTCAGGGCAGCAACGAGCAGGTCGGCGTTGCGCTTCAAGCCGGATGGATCGGCGGCGACATTGGGGATCGACAGGAATTCACCGAACTGCTGCACGAGCATCGGCCGATGCGCAGCGGTGTAGGCGCGCGCGGCTCCCGCCGGTGTTTGCGCCGCGATTGCGGGTGCGGCAATAAGTAGAAGCATGGCCAGGCAGGCAAGCTTTGTCTGGGAATTCATAGGATCACTATACAAGCCGTCTGAGGCGAATCTCATTTTCACTGCGCCAGAGGATTGTTTCGCTGCAGCCGCTGCGCGGCAAATTGCGAAAAACTGGATCGTCGAACTTTCGCCTTCCAGTCTGGTAGGTACGACTCTTGATAAACAGGCAGGAGGTGCATGCCCGTGAGCTCGATTTCAAGCACGCCCAATTTTGCAGCAATGGCGCCGGCAGAAACGCGAGCGGCTCAGAACGAGCAAGAGCGGCTGGCAGGCACTGCTGGCCGCAGCGCGAACTGCACACGTCGGACCGCGAGCGCCCGGCGCGCCTTGAGCGTCAAGCAATTAGGCGCTTCGCTTTGCGCAGTGTGGGCCGGGGTCCTATGATTTCCTGATGGAAGAACGTGAGAGCGAGCTTTCGCGGCTTGTCGACCAACTCAACCGCTCGGCGACCGTTGCGAAGTCGGGTGAGAAGCGGTCGATCGACCAGCTGCTGGCAGCCGCAGTCAACCACAGCGCTTCCGATATTATTCTCGTGGCCGGCTCGCCAGCTACGCTGCGCGTGAATGGAGCACTCACGACGGACTCAGGACCGGTGCTTTCCGCGGAGGCCATTCGCGGATTGCTGCTCCCGTTGCTCACGCCCACGCAACTGGAGGAACTGCAGGAGCGCAAGTGCGTCGACTTCTGTTTTGTGCGCGGCGCGACAGGTCGATTTCGCGCCAACTTCCACTTTCAGCGTGGTACGCTCGCCGCGTCAATTCGGCTGTTGCCTGCGCAGGTTCCAACGCTTGAGACGCTGCACCTGCCCGCATCGCTGGCCATGCTGGCTGACCGGCGGCAGGGTTTGGTTCTCCTGACCGGAGCCACAGGCTGCGGCAAAACCTCGACAATGGCTGCATTGATCGACCGCATCAATGGAAACCGGCGCGACCACATCATCACCATCGAAGATCCGGTCGAATATCAGCACGCGAATCGCAAATCGCTTGTCGAGCAGATTGAGTTGGGCAGCGATACGCTCAGCTTTGCCCAGGCGGTGCGCGCCGTCCTGCGCCAGGACCCGGACGTCATTCTTGTTGGCGAGATGCGCGATAGCGACACGATGGCCGCGGCGCTGACTGCAGCGGAGACCGGCCACCTGGTGCTCACATCACTGCATACCAACGACGCCGCGCAAACTGTCTCGCGTATCCTCGACACATTTCCTTCCGGATACCAATCGCAGATCCGTCAGCAGCTTTCGCTTGCGCTGCTGGCCGTGATTTCACAGCAACTGCTTCCCGCGGCGAATGGAATAGGCCGCTATCCGGCGGTGGAGATTCTGGTGGCGACCAGTGCCATGCGCAACTTGATTCGCCGCGGCGACGATCATCAACTGCGCGCCAACATCGAGACAGGCCGTGCCGAGGGCATGCTGACAATGGAGCAGTCGCTGGCCGAGCTGGTTCGCGCTGGACGCGTGTCCCGCGAGACCGCCTACGCCCACTGCAATCATCCGGAGGATTTGCGCAGGCACCTGGGCGCTTAGTAAGGGCTGGCAGCTACGCAGTGCGGCATCCTCGCGGCGCTTGCCCACAGGCCGTAGAATGGGCTTGCACAGCGGCCCGGACCGGCGCTTCCCGGAAAAAGCAGGGCGCCAGTGCACTTCGGATTCAATCTCATCCGGGCAAAACACAATCAGGTGAAATGAGGCACATGGTGGGAATTGCAATCGTTGCGGGAGCCAGGAAGTCGCGCACAATTCATGGGGCGCTCATGACCCTATCCGCCGTGCTCCTCTTCGCGGGGCAAGCTCGGTCACAGGTCGAGGATGTGGACCCTACTATTGGCAATGTGGGCATCCTGCTTGTGCCTACGCGCCCTGCGGTGTTCTTGCCCAATAGCATGGTGCGCGTCTATCCGATGCGCGCGGATGCGCTGGACGACCAGATTGATTCCTTTCCGTTGACCATCAGTTCGCATCGAATGGACGAGTTATTCAGCATCATGCCGGGCGACGGCAAGGCTGCTGCTTACGATCTGGAGAAAACGACGCCGTACTACTATTCGACGCGATTCGACGAATCGCTGATTCAGACCGAATTCACGCCCACCGCGCGCTGCGGCTATTTTCGGTTTACGTTCCCGAACGGCAAGGCTTCTGTCGTCATGGCCAATCGCATGGCGGGCGTGCTTGAGACCGATGGACACACCGTGGTCAGCGGGGAAGAGCGATTCAGCAATATGAAGGCCTTTGTCTACGGCGAATTTAGCGCGCCGGTCACGTTCAAGGTTGAGGCTCTTGGCGACAGAAGTCGCTTGTCCGTCACCGCCGCCGATGCGAGGACGCTTGAATTTCGCTATGGCATTTCGTTCATCAGCGTGGAGCAGGCGAAGAGAAACTTGCGTGAGGAAATCCCGGCGTGGGGATTTGAGACGATCGAGGCTGCTGCAAAAGCCCGATGGAATCAGGAACTCGGACGCATCGTTGTCGAGGGCGGAACAGACGCGCAGCGCAGAGTTTTCTATACGGCTCTTTATCGCTGTTACGAACGCATGATCAACATAACGGAGGACGGCCGCTATTACAGCGGTTTCGACCACCAGGTCCACGAGGACGCGCGTCCTTTCTATGTAGACAACTGGCTTTGGGACACCTATCGGGCGCTGGAGCCCTTGCAGACGCTGCTCAACCCAGACATGGAAGCGGACAAAATCCAGTCGTATGTGAGGATGTATCAGCAGTCGGGCATTATGCCCACCTTCGCGGAGCTCACCGGGCCGTACGCATGCATGAATGGCAATCATGCTGCGCCTTGGTTTGCGGACGCATGGTTCAAGGGCGTGCGCAATTTCGATCTCGAGACCGCATTCGAAGGCGTGCGTAGGCGCTCGCTTGAAAGGACGCACATTCCTTGGAGCCTGGGGCCGAAGGGGCCGCTCGATGAGTTCTACAATGCGCACGGCTATATGCCTGCTTTGCGGCCTGGAGAAAAAGAATCCGACCCGCAGGTGACCCCATTCGAAAAGAGACAGCCCGTGCCGGTGACTCTCGAGAACAGCTTTGACGACTGGTCGATCGCGCAGCTTGCGCGCGTCCTCAACAAGCCTCAGGACGAGAAGCTCTTTCTTGGACGCGCGGAAGACTACAAGAATCTCTTTCGCGCCGACAAGGCTTTGATGTGGCCCAAGGACGCGGACGGCCAGTGGATTGAGCCCCTTGATCCAAAATTTGGCGGCGGGATGGGCGGGCGCGATTACTACGACGAGAACAACGGCTACACCTACACCTGGGACGTGGCGCAGGACTTCGACGGACTGATCGGGATGATGGGCGGAACAGCAAAGGCTGAGGCCAACCTGGACCAGTTGTATCGCGAAGCGCTAGGTCGATCGAAGTACGAGTTTCAGGCGAAATTTCCCGACTCCACGTCGATGGTGGGGCAGTTTTCGATGGGCAATGAGCCCAGCCTTGCAATTCCGTATATTTACGACCGACTTGGCGCGCCCTGGAAGACGCAGAAGCGCGTGCGCATGCTGCTCGATAGCTTTTTCCCCGATACTTTACAAGGCATGCCCGGAGATGAAGACGGAGGGGGCATGAGCGCGTTCGTTGTGTTCTCGATGATGGGCTTCTACCCGGTGACACCGGGAATTCCAACCTACGATATCGGTAGTCCGGTTTTTGAAAGGACGACGATTCATCTGAAAAACGGAAGAGACTTCGTGATTCTTGCGCAGCACGCATCGCGGGATAATAAGTATGTGGAAAGCATCCGGTTGAATGGGAAGCCGCTGAACCAGGTCTGGTTTCGCCATGCAGACATCGCCCAGGGAGGCATGCTCGAGTTGACGATGGGTGATACGCCGAACACTGCGCTCGGCGCCGCGCCGGAAACGTTTCCTCCCGCGTCCATCGGAGTACACCCGGAAGACTTCACCAGGCCGTAGCAAGGGAAGCGGGGGCCTGGTTGTAGTTTCACGCGGTGAGTGAATCGTTGTTCCGGGGCTCTTCAGCAATCACAGAACCGGGATTTTCGGCGGGCGCAAGGCAAACGAGGGCGGTTGTTGCGATCATCCGCATATCTGTCCAGAATGTCGCGTGGCTCATGTAGTGCAAATCCATGTGAACCTTCAGCGGTTTGATCTGCTGATCGTAAAATCGATCGAGCTGATTGGCGTGAACGCCGCTCAAAATATGCTCCTCATGGCGAAAGGCCAGCGTGGCGGCGCCTGTAATCCCAGGACGATACGGCATATCCGGGACAGGCTCGTGATGCGGCAGCTTTGGCCGAGGACCGACGAGGCTCATTTCTCCACGCAGGACGTTGATGAACTGCGGCAGCTCGTCGAGCTTGAATTTGCGCAGCAGACGGCCGAATGCGGTAATGCGCAAATCGTCGCGTTTGGTGTGGCAGGGGCCGGAACTCGACCCAACGGTCATGCTGCGGAATTTGTAGATGCCAAAGAGGCGGCCGCCGCGGCCCACGCGCTTTTGAACAAAGAGAGCCGGACCTCTTGAAGTGAGACGTACGCAAAGTCCGATGGCAAGCATGGGAAGCGCCGCAAGAGCAAGCGTCGCAAGTGCGATCAAGACGTCGGTAACGCGCTTGGAGCGGGAAAGGCTCCACGGGCTGGCGGATGGAAGTTCATCTGCAATGGTGTCGAGCGGCACGAATTGGCCCGAATTCGGAAACGGGGGGATGGACCAGTGGATGGAGATGCTGCTCATTTCAAAGTCGCGCGCGGGAGGTTCCACTGGCAATGATCTCTCCTGACCGTTTTCAGCTGGTTCAGTGAAGTTGGACGGCAAATTTGCGGAAGCAGTTAGGGCCGATTTCTGCAGGGGACCCCGGCCACACACGAACAGCTGCGGCAAAGGCCATATATAACTATTGAACGCCGGCGGAGGGGAAAGGTTGCGCAGAGAAGAGAAACGAATCGAGGTAGGTGCAGAACGGGAACGATTCCTGAAAGAGACCTTGGAGAAGCAACGCCTGGCCATACTCTCACTCGATCGTGGTCAGTCCGTTGGGATTGGCCACGATCGAGTGGGTGTCCGTTCAGGGCTTGCGCGGACGGATTTGCGCTTACAGAGAGGCTAAGCGCGCGAGGGCATGGCGCCGGCGTGAAGTGCGCCGGAGGTGGCGGCTCCCTCCGCGGACAAGTACTTGTCGATGGCTGCTGCTGCTTTGCGGCCTTCGGAGATGGCCCAGACGACGAGGGATTGGCCGCGGCGCATATCGCCGGCGGCGAAGATGCCGTCAACGGAAGTCATGTAATCCGCGTTGGCAGCTACGTTGCCGCGATTGTCGACAGCCAGGCCGAGCTTCTCAATCATCCCGGAGCGAACCGGGCCAAGGAAGCCCATGGCCAGCAGGACCAGATCGACTTCGAGAATGTGCTCGGAGCCGGCGATGGCCTCGAACTTGGGCGGTGGACCAACGCGGACCAGGTGAAGCTGGCTGACATTGCCCTGTTCGTCGCCGGTGAACTTCATGCTGTTGATGCTCCAATCGCGAATGCCGCCCTCTTCGTGGGCGCCTTCGGTGCGAAGCTGCAGGGGCCAGAGCGGCCAGGGCGTGGATGCGGCGCGTGTCTCCGGCGGCTTGGGCATGATTTCGAACTGATGGACGCTCTTCGCGCCCTGTCGATGAACGGTGCCCAGGCAGTCGGCGCCCGTATCGCCGCCGCCGATAATTACCACGCGCTTGCCCTTGGCATCGATTGCATGGGACGGACCAGGAAGAAACCGCTCTTCGCGATCGCCTTCGCAGCGACGGTTCTGCTGCGGGAGAAAATCCATCGCGAAGTGAATACCCTTCAGCTCGCGGCCGGGAATGCTGAGATTGCGCGGCAGTTCCGCACCGCCGGCCAGCAGGATGGCGTCATAGTGCTCGGTGAGCGCTTCGACGGGAACATTAACCCCCACATGCGCATTGGTGATGAACGTAACGCCCTCGGCGCGCATCTGCTCAACGCGGCGATCGACGACCCACTTCTCCAGCTTGAAGTTGGGAATGCCGTAGCGCAGAAGGCCGCCGATGCGGTCGTTCTTCTCATAGACGGTAACGGAGTGACCGGCGCGGCGCAACTGTTGCGCGGCGGCCAGCCCCGCGGGCCCGCTGCCAACCACGGCGACGCGCTTGCCTGTGTTGTGTTCCGGCGGTTCAGGATGAATCCATCCCTCTTCCCAGGCACGCTCGACAATGGAGCGCTCGATGAGTTTGATGGAGACCGGCGGCTGATCGATGCCCAGTACGCACGAAGCCTCGCAGGGCGCGGGACAGATGCGGCCGGTGAACTCAGGGAAGTTGTTGGTCGCGTGCAGGCGGCGAATCGCGGCCTCCCAGCGGCCGTTATAGACAAGGTCGTTCCAGTCAGGGATGAGATTGTTGACCGGGCAACCGGTGTGACAGAAGGGAACGCCGCAATCCATGCAGCGGGCGCCCTGGTCGCGCTGTTTCTCCTCGGAGAACGGCTGATAAATCTCAAACCAGTCGTGGACGCGTTCCTCAACCTTGCGCCGCGTGGGCTGTTCGCGCTGAATCTCAAGAAAGCCGGTATCCTTACCCATGCTGCACCTCTGCGGCCGCCACCCGGGGCGACGAAATGACAGGAGATTTATGCGCCGCGTCCGGTGCCGCTTCGGCGCGTGCGAATCCAAGCACGCGCTTGTACTCGTGCGGGAAGATCTTGATGAAACGCGGCTGCGCGTCGGACCAGTGCTCAATGATCCAGGCGGCACGCGGGCTCGAGGCGGCGCACGCCGGAAGCGACACCGGCATCGCTCAGCACCGTGATCAGGCCGATGTCGCCGGTGCGCCGAACATGGGTGCCGCCGCATAATTCGACCGACCAGCCCATCGTGTTGCCGCTGCCATCTCCCATGGCAACAACGCGGACTTCGTCGCCGTATTTCTCGCCGAACAGCGCGCGGGCGCCCGAGGCG
>Ga0209169_10002086_pt1 | contig 12144 bp, 10 predicted proteins | sample HubBroMetageWRM4_FD_188346 | JGI IMG/M metagenome (GOLD analysis project Ga0209169, IMG submission 188346) | Warmed soil microbial communities from the Hubbard Brook experimental Forest, New Hampshire - Hubbard Brook CCASE Soil Metagenome WRM 4... | ecosystem: Environmental > Terrestrial > Soil...
GCGGATGCCCTCAACTTCGGGCTGGAACATTTGCGCGACGAAGAATTTTTTGTTGGCATCGACGCCGACACCGTAATTGCGCGGAACGCGATTTCGCGGATGATCCCACATTTCTTAAATCCCAAAGTGGCGGCCGTCGCGGGAAACGCCAAAGTTGGAAATCGCGTAAATTTGTGGACGCGCTGGCAGGCGCTGGAATACATCACCAGCCAGAACTTCGAGCGCAGAGCATTGAACGTACTTGGAGCCGTGAGCGTGGTGCCGGGCGCCATTGGGGCGTGGAGGGTTGCCGCGGTCCGCGAAGCCGGCGGATATCACACTGACACGGTGGCCGAGGATGCCGACCTGACGATGGCGCTGCTGCGAAACGGCTACCGGGTGGAATATGAAGATTTGGCGCTCGCCTATACTGAGGCGCCGATTAATGCCAATGGTCTGATGCGGCAACGCTTCCGCTGGTCTTTCGGAATTCTGCAATCAGTGTGGAAACATCGTGGCGTGTTCGCACGTAAGGGAACACTAGGTTGGGTGGCTCTGCCCAATATCGTGATCTTCCAGATATTGCTGCCGCTGGTCTCGCCCTTCATCGATCTGATGTTCGGCGTAGGCACAATGTGGTATTTCATTCAAAAACATTTTCATCCGGACTCTACCGACCCCGCCAGCTTCCAACGGCTTCTGCTTTTCTTCGTTGCGTTTCTCGTGATTGATTTCATTACCTCCGCCATTGCCTTTGCTCTGGAACGCCGCCAGCCCGAGGCCCGCGAAGACGGCTGGCTGCTCAGCCAAGTGTGGCTGCAACGCTTCGCTTATCGTCAATTGTTCTCGGTCGTGTTGCTTAAGACGCTGAAGCGAGCTATCGAAGGCCAGCGTTTCGCCTGGGATAAACTCGAGCGCACGGCAAAAATGAGTTTTCGGACGGCCGAGAGTCACGACTCAGTGAAGGTGCCGTAGTTTTCGATTCAGGATCTCGCCAGGTGGACACTCCTCGCTTCGCTCAGAATGACAGCTCTGGTAGTTATGAGGGACTGGGTTCCTTAAGCAGTCATTACGCGGGCCATTCTGGTGCATATATCCAAAGTCATCAGCTCGAGCTGAGCGAAGTGCGCGAAACTAGGATATGCTGTAGAGATGCTGCTAAATGGAAGAGAAGCGATTCTTAGCCGGGTCCACGTGCTGAAGGCAGAGATCAGCGACATTCAACGACTCAACGAGCAGTACGCCCAGCAGAGACGCACCCTGCCAGCGCAGCAAAATCATGCCCAGCGCCGCGGTCGGTTGGAACAGATTGTCGAAGAGCTGAAGGCCCTCACCAACCGAAAGATTCAGTAACTGCCGGCAACATGCTATAGCTTGTTCAGCCCATCCAGTGCGGCGACCTTGTAAGCCTCTGCTAACGTGGGATAGTTGAATACGGCGTCGCGAAAATATTCGATGCTCGCGCCTAGAGTCAGCACGACTTGGCCAATGTGAACTATTTCCGCGGCCCGGTCGCCAATCACGTGTACGCCCAGCAACTTTAGCGAGTCGGGATCGAAGATGAGTTTCAGCAGACCCTGTTCGTCTCCCAGCATTTGTCCCTTGGCTAATTCGGCATAGCGAGCCAAGCCGACTTCATAGGGGATTTTCTGCTGCGTTAACTGTTCTTCTGTAAAGCCAACCATGGAGATTTCGGGAATCGTGTAGATGCCATACGGAATGAGATTTGCGGGCATGGTGCCAGGCGTTCCGAACATGTGACAACTGGCGAGACGCCCCTGCTCCATGGAAGTGCTGGCCAGTGCGGGGAATCCGATAACGTCTCCGGCGGCATAAATGTGAGGGACGGCAGTTTGAAAATGGTCGTCGACGCGAAGTTTGCCCCGGCCGTCAGATGTCAATCCCGCCGAGTCGAGATTCAGCAGATCGCTGTTGGCCTGCCGTCCGATGGTGTAGAGCAGGCCTTGGCCGTGAACACTTTTTCCGCTTTCGAGTTTGGCAAACACGCGATCGCGGACGTCGTCCAAACCGAGGGAAACGACTTTTTCTCCCAGCCGTAAAACTGTACCCAGTTGCCGCAACTGAAAGCAGAGGCTCTCGACAAGTTCACGGTCAACGAAGTCGAGCAAAATTGGCCGCTGATCCAGTAAAGTTACTTTCACTCCCAGAGCGGCAAACATCGACGCGTATTCCAGGCCAATGATTCCAGCGCCCACGATGACCAGGTCGCGCGGCACTTCTTCCAGGCAGTGAACCTGATCGGAATCAAAGATTCGCTTACCGTCGATGGGGATATCCGCGTCGTGCGCCGGGCGTGTGCCGCACGCAATCAAGATGTGATGGCCGCGAACTAATTGGGAACCGTCGTCGCTTTTTACTTCGATGGTATGGGGATCGATGAATTGCGCGTCTCCTTCAAGAGTCGTAACGTAATTGCGGCGCAATTGGGCCTTGATCACTTCGACCTCGCGCATCATGACGGATTGCGCCCGAAAGGTTAGGTCCGACATTGCGATGCGATCTTTGAGCACGTACCCGCGGCCGTAGAAGGTGCGCTGGCGAAAGCCGCTCAAGTACAAGACGGCTTCCCGCAGAGTCTTGCTGGGAATTGTTCCGGTATGAACGCAGACGCCGCCAATAGTTCGTTTCCTGTCGATAATCGCGACCTTCTTGCGCATTTTGGCTGCGCAGATCGCTCCTTTTTGGCCCGCCGGACCGCTGCCGATCACGACCAGGTCATATTCGTTAGCTTCCATAATTTGTAGGTTCGCGGATCTTCCGAGTAGAATTTGTTGGGAAGAAACTATCACCACTTCCCCGGCAATAGAAGCGGATTACGAGTGTTTAACAGCTTATTAATATTTAGTAGTTCCGATTCAGACCGCGCAGCATCGATATAACTTTCGAGGTGCACTTATGGCAACTGTTGAAACTCCCGCGCAACCGCAGATTCGACTTCACGAAGGCCGATTCGTCAACGAACCGCTGACCGACTTCAGCAAAGAAGAGAATGCGCGCAAGATGCGCGCCGCCATCGAGAAAGTTCGCGGACAACTGGGCCGCGAGTACGATCTCATCATCGGCGGCAAGCGCGTCAAGACGACGGACAAGATCAAATCGTTGAATCCGGCCAAGCCGTCGCAAGTTGTCGGCGTTCATCAAAAGGCGGGCAAAGAACATGTCGAGCCGGCGATGCAAGCTGCTCTAACCGCTTTTGAAAACTGGAGCCGCACCTCGGTCGAGGAGCGCGCCAGCTTGCTATTCCACGTTGCCGATCTGCTGCGCGAGCGCAAATTCGAATTCTGCGCATGGCTGGTTTTTGAAGTGAGTAAGAACTGGGCGGAAGCCGATGCCGATATCGCCGAGACGATCGACTTTTGCGAATACTACGCGCGCGAAGCGCTGCGGCTGGCGAAGGTCAAACCTGACGTGCAAATGCCCGGCGAGCACGATTCTCTCCGCTATATCCCGCTCGGCGTGGGCGCCGTGATTCCTCCGTGGAACTTTCCCTGCGCAATTATGGCGGGCATGACGATGGCCTCGGTTGTCGCGGGAAATGCGGTCGTTTTGAAGCCGTCGAGCGATTCGCCCACAATCGCGGCGAGATTCGTCGAACTGGTCGAAGAGGCTGGCATTCCAGATGGCGTAATCAATTTCTGCCCCGGCGCCGGTGCGACTTTTGGCAATGCCGTAGTGGCGCATCCGAAAACGCGGTATATCGCTTTTACGGGTTCTCGCGAAGTTGGTCTGGACATTCACAAGCGTGCCGCCGAAACCGTTCCCGGCCAACTCTGGATCAAGCGCACCGTCCTTGAGATGGGCGGCAAAGACGCGATTATCGTCGATGCCGACGGTGATTTCGATGCGGCAGTCGAGGGCGTGGCCCAGGCAGCATTCGGTTTCCAGGGGCAGAAGTGTTCGGCATGCTCACGCGCCATTGTTGACGAGCGGATCTACGACAAATTTCTCGACCAGCTCAAAGCTCGTGTAGAGAAGATCACGGTCGGCGATCCCGCCGAGAATCCGAACATGGGCGCGGTAATCAACGAAGGATCCATGAAGTCGATCCTCGAATACATCGAGTACGGGAAGAAAGATGGACGCCTGATTACGGGCGGAAATCAAGTGACGAGCGCGGGCGAAGGCTATTTCGTTCAGCCTACCGTGATCGCCGACATCAAGCCTAAATCGAAACTCGAGCAGGAAGAAATCTTTGGTCCGGTGCTGGCGGTGATCAAATCGAAGAATTTCGAACACGCTCTTGAGATAGCGAACGATACCGAGTTTGGGCTGACCGGCGCGGTGTACACAAGTTCGCAAGACAAGATCAATCGTGCCGTTCAGGAATTTCACGTCGGCAATTTGTATATCAATCGCAAATGCACGGGCGCGATGGTCGGCGCCCATCCCTTCGGCGGGTTTAACATGTCGGGCACGGACTCAAAGGCCGGCGGGCCGGATTATCTTTATCTGTTCACGCAGGCCAAGTCGGTAGCGGAGAAGATCAAATAGTGTGGGGCGGACACTCTTGTCCGCCGTTTTTGATTTTATGATTTTGACGTCCGAGTAAAAAGAGCGGACAAGAGTGCCCGCTCTCCGAAGTTTCTCGCAAGGTGCTACGACGGCACGGCCTGTCCCTGCTGCGGAGGAGCGGCAGCCGCGGTTGCAGCGGCGGCTTCGTTCAGAATCCGGTGGTGAATCGTGAACAGCGCCAACTCCAGCCGGTCGGAGACGCCGATTTTGTCATACACGTTTCGTAGATAGTTCTTGATCACCTGCTCGGTAGTTCCAAGCTGGGTGGCAATTTCTTTGTTCTTGTAGCCCTGCACAATCAGCGCGACGATGCGTAACTCTTTCGCGGTTAAGCGATCGCGCACGCGCAAACCGACCATATCGTTTTCCGTAAGCTCGCTGGGAACGGCAATGTCCTGCACCCAGGTTTCGCCGCGGGCCACTTTGCGAACACAGTCGACGAGGGCTGCACTGGTGACGTTGCGGTAGACCACGCCATGCGCGCCTGCGGCCATGTAGCGTTGCGTGCTCTCGCCAGTGTCGGCCAGCACGACGACACGTGTTTTGGCTTTGTTCGCGGCTTGGAGAACGGCAAGGAAATCGCCATGGAAGCCGCCGGCGATGACCAGGACGGCCGCCCGGAACTTGTCCAGGGCCATGAACATTTGTTCTTGAGTTTGCGCCTGCGCTACGATGCGCATCTCGTCTTCAACCGCCAGGACTTTGGCGATTCCCGCGCGAAAGATTGCCTGATTGTCGGCCAGAATCAATTTAAGCATCGCTTCAGCACCTCTTCACGAGTTACGACAACGAGCGACAATTCTAGGTGTGACGAACAAAATCGTACGAATCAATCACGCAGGCCACACCTCGGGCCTCCGCCGGAGAAGTGCTGCCGCCAGTGGCAGGTTCGTCGGTGCGTACGACGCGTCCCTTGCATTGCACCGTCACGTTTTCCTTCGCCCCGGTGACTTCGGGCGGCAGAACGATCTCGAACTCAACGTTGGAGCCCACTTCCAGTGCTGCGTCCGCCCGGATGTAAACTCCGGCGGCGCTCAAATTTCCAGTTACTCCGCTTGCTTGTCCCGCCTCGTCTGCCTTGTGAATCTTGATAGGCAGTTCCAAGGGGAACCGTTTTCCCGTCCGCGCTTCGGACACAAGTCCTCCTAGCTCCTGGCCTTCCCGGCGTGCAAAAGCCAAACCCACTGTGGCGTCTCCTGACAAATTTCAGCGCTCTACTGATTTCTACTTATTCGCCCTTATATCACGGAAGGCACTTCAGTCAAAGGCCAGAGTGACTATCGTAACATGGTAGAAACTAGGTTCCCCCCTAGAGACTGCCCGCGATACTCGGGGTGGCCCACGCAAGTTTAACCGAGGGGCGGAGGCCTTTCGCCTACGGAAAGTATTCTTCGTAACTCAGGTAAAACACGATTCTGAGCAATAAATATAAGCGCTCAACTGTGATATAAGCTTGGCCGAGGAAGGTGCAAAAATGCCCCTAACATTAACTTGGCATGAGATCGCACTAAGGTTAGCTCTCTCGCTTCTCGCCGGGGGACTGATTGGCCTGGATCGCGGCGAGCATGGCCGTCCTGCGGGCCTCCGAACTACTTTATTGGTTTGTCTGGCGGCGGCCGTCGCGATGATTCAAACCAACCTGTTGCTGGCGACAAAAGGAAGAGCTTCAGATTCCTTCATCATGATGGACTTGATGCGTTTGCCGCTCGGCATCTTGACGGGCATGGGGTTCATAGGCGGAGGTGCCATCCTCAGGCGCGATGGTTTCGTTGTCGGAGTGACCACGGCCGCGACCTTGTGGTTTGTGACCGTGGTGGGCCTTTGCTTCGGCGGTGGACAGATTGGGCTCGGAATCGCATCGTTTGTTGTGGGCATACTCGTACTTTCCGGCCTGCGCTGGTTCGATACCCACATGAAACAGGAGCACTATGGCATGCTGTATTTAACGACGGAACACGACGCGCCTCGGCAGGAGGAAATCCGAGCCGCTGTCGAAAAATCCGGATACAAGATCAGCGTGAGCTCGGTGGCTTATGTTAACCAAACACAAGAGCGTCAGTTCGAGTTCAAGCTGCAGTGGCGAGCGGAGCCTCGCGACCCCGAGGCCCCGCAATTTTTGCGAGAACTATCGAGTGATCCGCACGTCTTGACTGCTCGCTGGAAGGCCTCCTAACCTTGGGAATGCGGTTTATGGAGCTTCCTGCAGAGAACCAAAGACAGTAAAATCGAGCCCACTTAATCGGATTCCACCTCTCCGAGATTATGTTCTATGAGATCGCTCTCGTTTTTTCTTCATTCGTGTTGCTGGATTGTTTCAATGCTCGGAATCATGTCTATGGCACGACAAGGGAAACCGGCACAGCCTTTATCTTCGACACAGCCGGCGCCGTTGGTCTCGCCTGAAGTAAACGCAGACGGGAGCGTTACGTTCCGCTTTCGCGCGCCAAACGCACTAGATGTAAAGCTTGTGCTTGAGGGAGCACAACCCGCCGCGATGCAGAAAGATGATCGCGGGGTCTGGACCGTGACGGCGGCTCCGCTGCCTCCGGACTACTACGGGTATGTTTTCGTCGCCGATGGCGTGCCCCTGATCGATCCGCAGAACCCGTTGCTGAAGCCGAATCTGCTGGACACAGAAAATGCGGTGCATGTTCCCGGGTCTTCGTCTTTGCCTTGGGAGGTGAACGACGTGCCTCATGGGGTGATCCATCATCATTTTTTCGGGTCTACGGTCGGAGGCGATGACCGCGATTATTACGTGTACACCCCGCCGGGTTACGATCCGGCGGAGAGGAAGACTTATCCCGTGCTCTATTTGCTGCACGGCTTCAGCGACGACGCCAGCGGATGGACAGCAGTCGGACGCGCGAACGTGATCCTTGACAACCTGATTGCACAGGGCAAAGCGAAGCCCATGATCGTGGTGATGCCGCTGGGTTACGGGACGATGAATTTCGCGCGCCAAGGTTGGAATGCGTGGAACCAAGACGAATTGCGGGAGCTCAATTTCGAAAACTTTCGCAAGATGTTGCTGACCGAGGTCATGCCGCGCGTCGAAGACGAATACCGCATCAAGAAAGAGCGCGATGCGCGCGCCATTGCCGGATTGTCCATGGGAGGCTCGGAATCTCTGCTTACCGGTTTAAATAACCTCGACAAGTTTTCCTGGATCGGCGCTTTTAGCCCGGGCGGACTTCCCGAAAACTTTCAAAAAGATTTTCCCCATCTCGACTCGAAGATGAATGGTCAACTGCAGCTGCTGTGGATCGCGTGCGGTCGCGAAGACCCATTGATCACGGCCAAGCGCAGTCTGGACCAATGGCTCAAGATCAAGGGAGTTAAGGCGACTGAGATAGAAACTCCAGGAACGCATACCTGGATGGTATGGCGGCGCAATCTGGCGGAGTTTGCGCCGCTATTGTTCCGATAAACTAGTCACTGTTCCAAGGAGCCGATTTCATGTTCGTTCCAGCCGATGCCTTCAGATCTTCCGGCCGCGTTTTCTTTCTGATTTTTCTAGCGATGGTCCTCCTATTCTCGCCATTCAGTCGTGGTCAACAAGCTGCTCCGAAGTCTCAGCCGGCTGCACCTTCGCAAGCAACTGTCCCCCCGAAAGCGAATCCGGAAACCGAAATCGGAAAAGCGGTTGGCCCGCGCCCCGAAGATGCTCCGCAGGTCCTGCGAGATTTGAACTCCGCTCTGGAGGGTCTGGTGGCGAAAGTCTCACCGGCCGTGGTTCAAGTGCTGGTCACGGGCTATGGGGCGATCGAGGAAAGTAGTCGTAGTGAGACTGCGCTCATTGCGCGGCAGCATGCCGTAGGCTCAGGGGTTATCGTCGATTCGGACGGCTACATCATGACCAACGCGCACGTGGTCGAGGGAGCGCAGCGCATTCGCGTGGTGTTGCCCATGCCTTCGCTGGATTTCCCGCAGGTCGAGCCAGTCGGGAAGGAACACGTGCTGGATGCGAAGCTGATTGGCATTCATAAAGAGACGGATCTGGCGCTGCTCAAAGTCGACCAGAAGAATCTGCCCACGCTGGAGCTGGGCAGCGCTCGCCGCGTGCATCAGGGACAGTTGGTGTTCGCTATCGGCAGTCCGGAGGGATTGCAAAACTCAGTCACGATGGGCGTGGTGAGCTCGGTAGGCCGCCAGCCCGATCCTGATCGCCCCATGGTTTATATCCAGACAGATGCTCCCATCAACCCGGGAAATAGCGGAGGCCCGTTGATTGACATGGATGGCTATGTGTTGGGCATCAACACTCTGATTCTTTCTGAGGGTGGAGGCAGCGAAGGGCTGGGCTTCGCGATCCCCGCGCGAATTGTGCGTTTTGTCTATCAAAGCCTGCGCAAGTATGGGCATGTGCATCGGGTCGAGATCGGAGCGATCGCGCAGAACATTACGCCAAGCCTAGCCGAAGGGCTTGGCCTTACCCGTAGCTGGGGGGTCATCGTGTCGGATGTGAATCCGGGCGGAGCCGCAGGAAAAGCTGGGATGAAGATCGGAGACATTGTGGTGAGCGCCGACGATCGGCCTGTCGACACGCTGCCCGCACTCTTGGCCGCGCTTTATTTGCATCCGCTTGACGAGGTGATGAAAGTGGTTGTGCTGAGCGGCGGCGAAACGAAAACGCTGTACGTGGAGGCAACCGAGCAACGCGATCAAATGGACAAACTGATGGACGCGGTCGATCCTCAGCAAAGCCTGGTGCCGCGTTTGGGAATCCTGGCGGTCGATCTGAACGATCAGCTGCGCTCGATGGTTGGCAATTTGCGGATCTCCACTGGAGTCGTGGTGATTGCCCGAGCCGCAAACCTTATCGGTCCCGAAACCGGGCTGAAAACCGGCGATGTCATCCATGCCGTGAATAAAACTTCGGTCGATTCGGTGGACTCCCTTCGCACCACTCTGCACGGACTCAAAACCAATGCTTCGGTCGTGCTCCAAGTGGAGCGCGAGGGCCAACTGCAATGGCTCGCGTTTGAAATGGAATAAGAGAAAACCTTTCTCTGTGTATCCCGGCGTGTTTGTGCTCGAGAAAGTTCAAACGCTTTTACCACAGAGGACACGGAGGTACACAAAGGAAGCAAGCTCGAAGGCTGGTTAAAATGCGCTGCCTCCGCCACCACCGAAGCCGCCGCCGGAGAATCCTCCGCCACCACCGCCGCCACTCCAGCCTGATCCCGTCGAACTGGCGCGCGGGGCTGAGACAAAAACCTGATGCATATCCGTCGCCATGCTGTGCATCGAGCTGGAAAAAAATATTGGATTGAACGCGGTAGTTCCGTATGGCGAGACATACCAGTTGGGCGCCGTTTGCACGATCCCGGCGAATGCTTGTGCCCAATGATGCTCGACGCCGAGCGCCATCGCGTAGGGCAGGTATTTCTCAAACGTGTCCGGAGGCATGCGCTTGAGCCGGTCGGCATCCACACGGTTCATAAACTCCTGAAAACCGAGGATCGCGACGCAGGTGCGTCCGCCTTGGACTGTCTTGGCCGTCATCTGCCGCGCAAACAGCCACCAAGTGAGCGCGGAAATAAGTCCGCAGCCAATCAGCAGACCGATTGAGCTGAAAACATTCTTGTTCCAAAGAAACTGCAGCATGAGGAATGGGGCGGCGATAATCAAGAGACCCGCGATGCTGTAGCCGTTGGCGGAATCCGGATCGAGCAGGTACATACCCTTTGTCTTTAGCGCCGCCTTGATATCTTGCTGGATCACGGGAACGGCTGTGTAGAATCGATTTTTGAGGCTGGACAATCGCGTATCATCTCCGCTCGCGAAAACATTTTCCAGCATCACACGCTCGTGAGGAACCAACGTGCTCCACTGATCACGCTGCTTCAGCAGATGAAAGACGTAGTCCTTGTGATGAAACACCAGGCCCCTGTCGTCGACTTCTTCAATTTTCACAAATCCCCGCACCGCTAAATCCACCAGCGTCGATGTGATGTCGCGCGGATGAACCTGATCTTCGAGCAGCGCCCCGGCCTCGGCAGGTGTCATGCCCGGCGGAGGCTCATACATCGGCGCAACCGAAAGCCCCGGATCGGGGTCGCGTCCCTTGTACCACCAGAGCGTCAACATTCCTGCGAACATGACCAACGGCAGAAAGAGCACAGGATTGCCGCCAAGGAACCAGAAAAACTTGGTCAGCGCACTCGGCTCTTTGAGAATGTCCTTGGGAATATAAACGTCGACGGTCAACCCGCCCCGCATGGGCAGCGGACTCGCGGTCTCGAACTGGGCCTCGGCGCCCGCGATCTTCGCGCTGGCGTCACGCTGCTTCGATCCGTAGACCCCGGTGAATGCCTGTGCGCTCAGCGAACCCGCCGCCGAGCCGGGGAACATTACAGTCGCGGACGCATGGTCAATCGGCACCGGCCAATCGTTGCCCGTAACGTTCCAGTAAAACTCGTCGTGGCTGTCGAAGAAGCGCGTACCGTTGCGAACCCGGTAAGTGATCTCGACCGTTCGCGTCGCATCGACGGCATCCGGAATATAAATCTTCAGATCGCGGAAGCCGTTCGAGGTCGAAGAGTCGTACTTGAGCTTGCCGCCGCTGCCATCGGTGATGCTGGTGACCTGAAGAAAAAGTTCATAGTTCGTCCCGTTCGGCCCGGGATATTCGACCGGAATCGTACGATGAATTCCATGCCATTCACCCACGAAGACCAGCGTGATGCGCTCGGTGACGACGGCGCTGCCATCCTCGCCGACAATGATGTTGTCCTGAAAGTCGCCCACCCGCCAGGACTTCGCGAAAAGAGGAGAAGCAAAGAGGAGAACACAGACAATCACTTCGTAGAGACGTAGCTTGCTACGTCTCTGCCGGTAGCTTTGATGCTGCCGGCGAGACGTTGCAGGCAACGTCTCTATGAAAGAGGCTTCCATCGAACTAGAACTTCACCTGCACCGGCTCACGATCGGTGTCAGTCGTCTCAAAGAATTGCCGCGGCGTGAAGTTGAACATCCCCGCCAGAATGTTCGTGGGGAACGATTGAATCTTCGTGTTCAGGTCGCGCACCACGGCGTTGTAATAGCGCCGCGCATTCTGAATCGAGTCTTCTGTCTCGCTGAGCGATCCCTGCAGTTGGGTGAACTGCTCGGACGCCTTGAGTTCAGGATAGTTTTCCGCCACCGCGAACAGGCTCTTCAGTGCGCCCGTCAGTTGGTTTTCTGCAACTGCCTTGCCCTCCGGCGTGGTCGCCTGCATGGCCTGCGAGCGGAACTTGGCGATGTTCTCGAACGTCCCTTTTTCGTGCGAGGCGTATCCTTTCACCGTTTCGACCAGGTTCGGAATCAGGTCGTGCCGCCGTTTGAGCTGCACATCAATGTCGGACCACGCCGAATCGCAGCGCACCCGCAGCTGCACCAGGCTGTTGTACATGCCGATCAGCACCACGGCGATGACCACCAGAATGACCAGAAATGCGATGCCAATCATGAGCGCTCCTCAGTGGATCAGAAAGTTCTGCAGCGTGAACGGAAATCGAGAAACGGGAAATCAATGGGACGTTAACACAGTCAGACCGAGCGGGCAAACGGGAACGCGCGCGAGCTTTTGCATTCTGCGATAACAACTTCACAAGGATGGAAGAACGGTGGGGAGTGAGGGCGGAAGCC
>Ga0209169_10002088_pt1 | contig 12137 bp, 12 predicted proteins | sample HubBroMetageWRM4_FD_188346 | JGI IMG/M metagenome (GOLD analysis project Ga0209169, IMG submission 188346) | Warmed soil microbial communities from the Hubbard Brook experimental Forest, New Hampshire - Hubbard Brook CCASE Soil Metagenome WRM 4... | ecosystem: Environmental > Terrestrial > Soil...
TGAAGGTCTCCTGCGTACAGTCCTCCGCGATGGCCGGATCCCGGGTCATCCGCAGGCACAGGCCATAGACCCGCCCTACGTGCTCCCGGTAGAGCCTTTCGAACGCCCGCGTGTCACCAGCTCGGGCGCGCTCGACAAGCGCTCCCTCCCATTCGACCCGGGTGTCTTCAGGCTCAATTTGCGTCATCTATGGCTTAGAGACCGGAACTGCCCCGGACGTTTAAGACGCAAGGTACCTTTCAGGAGGCCGCGGCAGGCGGGGTGCTCCGGTTCCCATACCAGTTGATAGCGTACTGGAGCAGTTGCGCGTTGGTGGCCAGATTCAGCTTACGCTTCAGGCTCTGGCGGTGGGTCTCGACCGTCTTGACCGACAAGCCCAGACCCTCGGCGGCCTCCCGGGAGGACTGGCCCCGGCCAATAAGGCTCAAGACCTGGAGCTCCCGGTTGCTGAGCCGGTCGATCGGGTCACCCCCGATGCCATTCGTGCCGTCGACCCGCGGGTTGCCGAGGCTCTCGGCCAAGGAGTCCGAGAGGTAGACCACCCCGCTCAGAACGCGGCGCAGGGCGATCAGAAGCTGGTCTGAGGCCGCCTGCTTCATGATGTAGCCGCTCGCGCCCGCCGCCAGCAATCGCTCGCCATAAATGAGCTCATCGTGCATCGACAGGACCAGCATCGGCAGCTCCGGCTGCTGCGCGTGGACATCCCGCACGAGCTCTAGACCATCCCCCTGTGCGAGAGAGATATCCACAATGACCACGTCAGGGACCATGGCCCGAATGGCGGCACGCGCCTCGCGCTCGGTCTGCACCTCGCCGCAAACGACGAGGTCGGATTCCGACTCGATCATGCGGCGTAACCCCTGCCGCACTATCGGGTGATCATCGACGATCAATACGCGTCGCTGCCCTCGAGAGGCCTTCAAGCGAAATCCCCCCGCTCAACCTCCACCGTGAAATCGAGCGGACACGAGCAGCGCACCGACGTACCACCGTCCCCGGTCGACTCGATAACGAGGTCGCCGCCTAACATCTGCGCGCGATACCGCATGATCTTCAGTCCAAGGCCGCCGGGTCGATCCAGTGGCAACTGCGCGAACCCGCTGCCGTTGTCATCGATCTGGAAACGCAATTCGCTGTCCGAAGTTTCGAGTCTGATGAGGATCTCTTGGGCGCCGCTGTGGCGGACCACGTTAGTTAGTGCTTCCTGCACGATTCTATACACGTGCGCGGCCGCGGATTCACTCAAACGCAACGGTTCGTCGAAATCCAGCCGGGTGGTAACGTGTACTCCGAAACGTTCACCAACACGCGCGCCCAACGTTTGGAGCGCCGCTCCCAGGTTGCCACGTCCGCTGCCCACGGGTGACAAGCCTCGCGCCAGCGTCCGTGTGCTTTCGATCGCATTGTTGACAAGTCCAATGACTTCCTCGACGTCGTGGTGCGCGGCCGAGCCTTCCTTACGCAGTTGTGCCACGACGCCTTTCAACATCAACGCAATGCCCGTGAGCTCCTGCCCGAGACCATCGTGGAGATCGCTGCCGATGCGCTGCTGCTCCCGGTTCGCGATCTCGATGATCTCGCGCTCCATTTGCTTGCGCTCGGTCACGTCGTTCACGACCGCGAGCCAGTGCTCCGATCCATTCATGCTCAGAGGAGTTACAACGCAGGCCGCCACGAAACGTGTACCGTCCTTGCGCGCACATTCAAACTCGACGGGAACGATCTCGCCCGTCTTCGAGCCCTCCAATGCGCGTGCGAGCCGGCGGCGCTGCACGGTGAGCATGCTGAAAAGCGGCTCGATAGAGCGCCCCAGCAACTCTGTGGTGGCGTAACCGAACATCCGGTCGAACGTGGGATTCGTGAGACGAATGGCGTGGTTCGCGGGGTCGACCAGGACGACCCCCTCCTGCATCGTCTCGAGGATACGAACCTGGGTCCGAAGCTCGTTCTCGACACGCTTACGCTCGGTCACGTCGGTAACCGCCACGGTTAGCGAGCGGACGACTCCGCCTTCGACGACCGGCATGATGCGGTGCTCGAAGTTGCCCAGTGAGCCGTCAGGCCCTGGCTTGCGCAGTTCGAGCCGGGTGGGAACGCCCGTCGCCAACGCCCTTCCATAGATCTCCTCCATGCCTGCGCGCAGGTCCTGCGGGATGAAGTCGAGGAAGGCGCGACCCAGGACGAGCTCGGGTCGATTCGGTCCGAACGGACGGTTCATGAACCGGACGTGGAGGGTCTCGTCGAGCAGAAAAAGCCAGTCAGGCGTGTTCTCCGTGACCGCGCGCAGTACCGCTTCGGATTTCCGCAATGCCCCTTCGGCGACCTTACGAAACTCACTCCAGTCGGCGTCGCCCGGCGCAGAGGCGGGGCCACTCGCATACGGAATCGCACTATCCAGGTTGCTGTGCTCGAGGGCCATTAGGCTTTTTCTTTGCGCTGACAGCGGCGAATCTGCGCCGATCGCGCGCAGACCTCAATAGATCCAGACCTCGAAATCGCCCGTGCGGGCGACCTCAACCCGACGCGTTGCTCCAAAGTCACAACGCCTGCAACCGACATTCCCGCGTAAGTTGGCGATGCTCGTCGCTGCAGAGCGACAGTTTTTTCCGGAACTCGGGAGCGTCTCGAACGCTCATGTAAAGGAGACTGGTGAAGCAGACAGGATGGATAACTCATTATGACAACGAGAACGACCTGGCCGCTGTGGCAGCCGCCCGGGGAGACCGTCGAGACCATCGCCGAAGTCGTCGCCGAACACTGGAACGCCGCCAAAGCGTCCTATCGGGAGCGGTTGTTCTGGCCCACCGCCACGAGTTGGCTACGAGATCAGGCTGGCGCTTACCACTTCGCCAAAGGCGGCAAGCTCATCAAGTAGGCCTCCGGATCGGCGTCCGTGCTGAAACCAAACTTGGTGCCACGGTCGTAGACGAGGTTGAATTCCACGTAGCGGCCCCGCTTGATCAACAGTCGGTCGCGCGCCGCGTCATCGTAGGGTAGGTCCTTTCGTCGCGCGACGATCGGCGGATAGACCCTTAGAAAAGCCTCTCCCACCGCCCGGATGAACGCAAAATCCGCGCTGGCGTCGCCGCTGGCGAGATCGTCGAAGAAGATCCCACCGACACCCCGCGGCTCCTGCCGGTGTGGCAGATAGAAATACCGGTCGCACCAGGCCTTGAACTCCGCGTAAGCGTCGGGCCGGTAAGTGTCACAGGCGCCCCTGAGCGCCGCATGAAACTCGGCCGTATCCTCCTCGAACGGGAATGTTGGGGTCAGATCGGAACCTCCGCCGAACCAGGCGCGGCTGGTGCGCAGATACCGCAGATTCATGTGCACGATCGGCACATACGGGTTACGCATGTGGGCGACGAGAGAAATTCCACACGCGACGAATTTCCCACCCGACTCGTGGGCGCCTGCGACCTGGCTACGCGCCTGGGGCGAAAACTCACCCCAGACGTGGCTCACGTTCACGCCGACCTTTTCGAACACGTCGCCCCGCATGAGACGCGACTCACCGCCGCCTTGCAGCCGGTGGCCCTCGGGCTTGCTCCAGCGGCGCGCCTCGAAGCGGGTCGTGGGCTCGAAGGCCTCGAATGCCGCGCAGATGCGCGACTGCAGATCGCGGAAGTAGTTGGCGGCCGTTGCCGTGAAATCACCGCTGTCAGTCGGCGCGGCGCCCTCAGAGGGAGTAGTCATGTTAGAGGGCGGTGCGCTCGTGCACGTAATCGACCATGCGGGCCACGGCGTCCGGATTGGTTTCCGGCCAGATACCGTGTCCAAGATTGAAGATGTGCCCCGGTGTGGGGCCTGCTGCGTCCAACACAGCGTCAACATGACGCTTCAGATCTTCCGGCTCGGCGAAGAGCGCGGCGGGGTCGAGATTGCCCTGCACGGCTTTCCCGGTTCCCAGCTCGCGCCGGACGGTTTTGAGTGACGAGCGCCAGTCGACACCGATGACATCCACATCGAGGTCGGCGACCGACTCCATGAGCGCCGACCCCTGGTTGACATAATAAATCAGGGGGACGTCGGTTTTTGCGCGCAACGCCGCCATCGTACGTCGGACCGCTCGTAGCGCGAAGCGGTTGAACTCCGGCGCGGCCAGCAGTCCCGCCCAGGATTCGAACATCATCAGGGCTTGCGCACCTGCCGCGGCCTGCGCACCCAGGTAGGTGGCCATGGCGTCGGCGAGTTTGTCGAGCAAGCGTTCGGCCGACCCGGGCTGTGCGTACAGGAACGAGCGCGCCACGCCGAACTCCTTCGACGGGCGTCCACAGACTAGATAACACAACAGGGTAAAGGGACCGCCTGCGAAACCGATCAGCGGCGCGCCGCGCGGCAAGTTCGGGCGGATGAGCTTGATGGACTCGAGGACGAACGGTACGTCGCGCTCCGGTATGAGCTCCGCCAAGGCATCGATCTGCGCGTCGGTGCGGATCGGCTCACGCACCACCGGGCCCGGCTCGAAGGTCAGATCAACGCCCATCCCCTGCAGCGGCGTCATGATGTCGCTGAACAGGATGGCCGCATCAAGCTCGAAACGCCGCAGCGGCTGTAGAGTGACCTCGGCGGCGAGTTCGGGTGTCCGCGTCAACGTCACGAAATCGCCTTTCGCCCGCAGCGCGCGATACTCGGGGAGATAGCGGCCAGCCTGACGCATGACCCAGATGGGGGTGTGCGGCACCGGCTGACGGCGGCAGGCCGCCAGGAACGCCGGTGTCTTTCCGACCTGTTGGACGCTCATTCGCTCAGCCATCGGGCCATCGCGGGCGCCCAGTAAGTAATGATCAGATCCGCCCCGGCGCGGTGGATGCCGGTGAGGGTTTCGAAGACGGCGGCTTTCTCGTCGATCCAACCGCGCTCCGCGGCTGCCTTGATGATGCTGAACTCCCCAGACACCTGGTAAGCGACCACGGGCACGCTAACGGCGTCGCGGACCTGGCGGATGATGTCCAGGTAAGGTCCGGCGGGCTTCACCATCACGAGGTCCGCGCCCTCCTCCACATCCAGGAGCACCTCGCGAAGGGCCTCACGAGAGTTTGCCGGGTCCATTTGGTACGAGCGGCGATCCCCGAACGCAGGAGCCGATTCGGCTGCCTCGCGAAACGGTCCGTAGAATGAAGACGCGTATTTCGCCGCATACGAAACAATCGGCGTCGTAGCCTGACCTTCGCGATCCAACAAGTGGCGCATCGCCGCGATGCGCCCATCCATCATGTCGCTGGGAGCAACGGCATCGGCGCCGGCGCGGGCGTAGTTCAAGGCAACCTGCGCGAGAGTCTCTATGGAGGAGTCGTTCTCGATCGCGCCCTTCGCGGTGATGTGACCGCAGTGGCCGTGGTCAGTTGCGCCACACAGGCAGACGTCCGCCCAGACGAGCAACTGGGGACACGCGTCCTTGATGGCCGAGATGGCTTGGGCGGCCAGCCCTTTCGGGTCGAGCGCGGTGCTGGCCTTGGCATCCTTGTCAGAGTCAGCGGGGGCCGCAAACAGCAGAACCGCCGGCACGCCCAAAGCCGCCGCGGCCTTCGCTTCCTTCACGATCTCGTCGACCGACAGCTGGGAAATCCCCGGCATGCTCTGGACGGGATTGCGGACACCGCGGCCCGGGACGGCAAAAAGAGGATAGATCAACGCGTCGAGTGACAGCCGCGTCTCGCGCACCATGCGGCGCCAGGCGTCCGACTGCCTCGTCCTACGCGGTCGATGCGAGGGGAATCCCATCAATGTTCTCCGTGGGCGAGGGCTTCCCTCGCTCTCAATAAGCGATGTGTGGCGTGCGCGAGCCCTTGCAAGGTTGCGGACTCAGCCAATGCCGGCGTGTGGCCGCGCTCAGTGAGCGCTTTCGCGGTCGTCGGGCCTATCGCGACGGCAGGCGCGGCGGACAGCAGGCGATCGAAGTCATCTTTGCCGAGCGCGTGCTCCAACTCGTCCACTGCAGAGGGGCTCGCAAATGTCACCGCGCCGATGCTTCCCCGCGCGATCCAGGAACGGCAATCCTCAACATCCAGTACGTTGGAGGATTCGGTGCGGTAGGCCTCTACCTGGATGACCTCGGCGCCGAGTTGTGTCAGGCCGGCCGCGATTGTTGGCAGTGCGCGGGAGCTCGCGGGGAAAAGTATGCGAGGGCGGGCGCCCAGGCCGCCCTCGGCGGCAAACGCGTCTACCAACGCGGCGGCGTTGGATTCGCTCGGTAGCAAGTCGACGGGCCAGCCGCGTTGTCGCAGGACTTGGGCTGTCGCCTGACCTACTGCAGCGATTTTGACACCTTTTGGCGGCGGCGCCATCAGGGCGGTGACAGCCGCGACCGCGTGACGGCTGGCAAACACAATCCACTGGAAAGAATCGACGTGCGCCAGTGCCTCTTCGAGGGGGCCGGGCTCGGCTAACTCAACCGCCACCGCGGGCCACAACAACACGGGCAGGCCGAGATTTCGCAGCTCTGAGCTCAAGGGGCCATCATTCGCCTCGGAGCGCGTCACGACCACTCGCTTAGGCTCGCGATCGGCGCTGGAGCCGATCGAGCTCACGGCTCCTCCGCTTGCAGATGGGAAGCACGCTCGTGCGCGATGAGTCGCGCGGCGCCCTTCGCCAGGAGGTCATCAGCGAGTCGTTGGCCTAGAGTCACGGCGTGCTCAAGACTCGAAACGATTTCGCCGCGGGCTGTCAGCCACTCGGAGCCGTCGAGCGAGCAAACTGCCGCATACAGGTGCAAGGTGCCGCCGATCGCAGTCCCCAGGGCGCCCAGTGGCACCTGGCAACCGCCCTCCAACCGCCGCAGGAGTGCCCGTTCGGCCGTCGCCGCAAGTCGCGCCGCCTGATCATCCAACGGGCGCAACCATCTCAACGTCTCGGCGTCGTCCGCGCGACAGGCAACACCAATCACACCCTGCGAAACAGCCGGCGGGAAATCATCCGGCAGCAGCAGCTCTGAAATCTGGTCCTGCAAGCCGAGCCGTCGCAAACCGGCCGCGGCCAGGACGATGGCGTCGTAATCACCCTTCTTCAGGCGCTCAACGCGCGTCGGAACGTTGCCGCGCAATTCCAGCAGCTGCAGGTCCGGCCTGGTTCGGCTCAAAAACGCCCGTCGCCGTAAACTGCTGGTGCCCACGCGCGCACCCTTCGGGAGATTCTTGAGACCAACACCGTCGCGACTCAACAGTGCATCCCGAGGGTCCTCCCTCGTCAGCGTTGCCGCGAGCTCGAGACCGGGATCGAGTTGCGTCGCTAAATCCTTCAGGCTGTGTACGGCGAGATCGACTTCACCGGCGAGCAACGCCCGATCTATTTCCTTCGTGAAGAAGGCGCGCCCTTTCAAGGCCCACAGCGGAACGTCCGTCCTGAGGTCGCCTTCTGTCTTGATGTGAACGATTTCGACGCTCGGGGCGCCCGTGAGTCCCTTGATGAGCGCTTCAACATGATGCGCCTGCCACAACGCGAGCGCCGACGCACGAGTCCCTATCCTGAGTGTGCCGCGCGCGCTCATGTCGCATCCTCCGTCATGAATCGGTACCCGACACCCCAGACCGTCAGGAAATGACGGGGATTGGCCGGATCGCGCTCGAAGCGCTTGCGCAGCCGAAGAATGAAGTTATCCACCGTGCGCGTGGAGGGAAACACGTCGTAGCCCCAGACGCGCTCGAGCAGGTCCTCACGCGAGACGATCTCGCCAGGACGCTCGGCCAACACTTTCAGAATCATCGCTTCCTTTTCAGTGAGTTCCTGCGCGATGCCGTTCCAGGAACGGGCACGGAACGCGCGGAAATCCACCTCGTTACCCCCGAAATGCAACACCGCCGTCGCTGCAGTCGAGGAGGCACTCCGGTACCAATCCCAACGCCGCAGTATCGCGCGGACGCGCAGCAGGAATTCCTGCAGGTGGAAGGGCTTCGCAAGGTAGTCGTCGCCGCCCGCTTCCAGTCCGCGCACCCGGTCCGCCGGGTCGCCGCGCGCGGTCAGGAACAGCACGGGAGTGTTGTTTCCCTGTGCCCTCAAAGTGCGGCAGACGGTGAAACCGTCCACCTCAGGCAACATGACATCCAGCACGATCAATCCAACGTGCTCTGCGCCGAGCCAATCGAGCGCCTGTCGGCCGTCGGTCACCGAATGCGTCTCATAGCCTTCGGCGCGTAGGTTTTCGACTACGCCTGCCGCGAGATGCGGGTCGTCCTCGACTACCAGTACGCGGTTAGCCTGTGGAGGCAGATCGGTCACGTCGGCTCCGCGGGCGCCACCGGCCACGTGAGCACGAACTTAGCCCCCTGCCCCACGCCTTCACTGTGCGCGACAACACGACCGCCGGCGAGCTGCATCAGACGCCGTACGATGAAGAGGCCGAGGCCGGTACCGTAGTAGCTGCTGCCACCGCCGGGGTGCAGGCGTGTGAATTTCTCGAACAATCGAACTACGTCCGCGGGCCTGAAGCCGACGCCGCTATCCCGTATCGATAGTTCGATCTCGCTCGGCGTACGTCGTGCGACGAACGCGATGGTACCCCCGCCGACTGGAGTGATCGCGGCGATGGCGTTCTCGAGCAGGTTCCGTACAACGACATCCAAGGCCAGGGGATCCGTGAGCACGTATAACCCGCGTGCGATATCGGCGGTGATAGTGATGTTGTCCTTGTGAGCCCGCTCTTCGAACTGCGCGACGACCCGGGTTACCGCTCCTGACAGATCGAGCGGCTCGCGTCGCAGGTCGACTCGACCGCGCTCCAGCCGCACGCTCTCCAGGATCTGCGTCACCATGGCTTCCATACGCCCGAGGTCGGACAGCATCCGATCGATGAGTGTGCGTCCCTGGTCGGGTGACAATGTGCGCATCGCCATCGTTTCCAGCGAGAGTTGCAAGCTCGCGAGCGGGGTCTTGAACTGGTGCGAGACGAGCGCCAGGAAGTTGTCCTGCTCTTGGATCACCTTGGCTTCGGCACGCAAGGCGTACGCGATGACACCGATGCAGAGCCCGAGGGCGAGAAGGAAGAAGCCTCCTTCCCAGGCGTATTGATTGATGCGCCGGTGCGCTTCGCTCAAGAGCATCTCGTCGACGGTCGGCGACAGCGTCGCCCGCGAGCCTGCGACGGCCACTCCCGGTAGTAACCGGGTAACGCGCTCCGCACGGATACCCGATTCCAACATCGCCTGCGCGGCATCCACCTGCCGTGAATAGAGGGCGCGCTCGTCGCGCACTTTCTCCATCGCCCGCGTCTGTTGGTCGAACAACCAGTAGCCGACCTGCACGGCGGCGACGACCACCAGTGCGAGAGCTGTTAGTTGAAAGACGCGGGTTGCCTTCATGATGGGCGACTGGGCGTTAGCGGATGGCGGCGAGCGAGTCGCGCAGCGCCTCTGCAAACCGGTGCAGGTCTGCACTCGTGTGGGCGAGCGACAGGAACAAGGCCTCGTACGCCGAAGGCGGCAGATAGATGCCACGATCCAACATGGCGTGGAACAGGGCACTGAAGCGCTTCGACGCCGCTTCGCTCAAGGGCGCTGCCGTACGAGGCGCACCGCCTTCGTGAAATGACATCCACAGGAGTGAGCCCTCCCGTGTCACGTGTATGGGAAACCCGGCCTGCGCTACCACGGGCGCGAGCAGCTTTTCCAACTCGGCGCCCAGGGCTTCGAGCTTCTGCCAGCCATTCTGCTTGATCAGCAGGTCCAGCGTGGCGATGCCTGAAGCCATGGCAACCGGATTCCCCGATAGCGTTCCGGCCTGGTACGTGTCGCCATCGGGCGCGAGGCGCGCCATGATCTTGCGCGGACCGCCGAAGGCACCCACGGGCATGCCGCCACCGATGACCTTACCGAACGTCGCGAGATCGGGAACGATGTCGGTGAGCTCGGAGACGCCGCCCCGCGCCAGGCGGAACCCGGAAATGACTTCGTCGAAAATCAACAGGGTGCCGTGTTGGTGGGTGACCTTGCGCAGGGTCTGCAGGAATTCCTTTCGCTGCAGCAATAGGCCGTGATTCGCGGGCACCGGCTCGATGATGATGGCGGCGATGCGCGCGCCTTCCTTCGCGAATAGCGCTTCCACGGCCGACTCATCATCCAGAGGCAGCACGCGCGTGCACGCGGTGAACGCTTCGGGGACGCCAGCGGAAGAAGGGCGGCCGAACGTTGCCAGACCAGAGCCCGCGGCGACGAGGAGGTGGTCTGCATGACCGTGATAGCAACCCGAGAACTTCACGATCAGATCGCGGCCGGTGAACGCACGCGCGAGACGAATCGCGCTCATGACGGCTTCGGTGCCCGAAGAAACGAACCGAACCTGCTCGAGTGCAGAGTAAGAAGCCACGATCCGCTCCGCCAACTCCACTTCGCCCGCGCAAGGCGCACCGAAGGTGGTGCCGTTAGCGGCAGCCTCAGTGATCGCCGCGACGACAGCCGGGTGGGCATGACCCAGAATCAGCGCGCCCCAGGAGTTTACAAAGTCGAGGTAGGTGTTGCCGTCGGCATCGGTCACATGTTGGCCGGCACCGCGAGCTATGAAGCGCGGCGTACCGCCAACAGCGCGGTAAGCCCGCACTGGAGAGCTGACGCCACCGGGGATGACGCTTAGGGCGCGCTTATAGAGGGCTTCGGAGCGCGCGACGGTTTGCGGCGCTGAGGCCTTGGGTGCGGGGGTGTTCATCTAGTGTCTCTGGCGTTGTCGTTGTTGGAGTCAGGTGACGTCGTTCGTGTCGGCGTCCGCGGCCACCTCACCGTCGGCGCTGACGAGGATACCGGTCGCGCTCGCGGATGCAGAACGCGTCAGCTTCGCCTCCCGAAAGAAAGCATCCACTGCATCGGTACTCGCGTGCGCCGCCGCTGCGCGCAACCCGGCAAGCGGAAGGTGTGCGAGACGGCGCGCTACGGTCGAACCCAGCCGCTGCAGAAGCTGCCGCTGGCTGTCGTCCAGACCGCGCAACTCCGCAGCGAGAGCGCGATCCACTTCCTCGGCGGCAATCTGCTCAAACGTGCCGCGAAGGTCCGCGAGCTTACGCCCAATCGCGCGGGTCGCGAGGTCACCACGCAGGCGGGTGAGGCGCTCGTCGATCGCAGCGCGCACGGGGGCCATCCGCATGAGCTGCGTGAGGCGGCGCTCCTGCGCGGCCTGGATGAGATCGTTCATACCGATGCGGGGAAGACCGGCGAGCCGGGCAGCCTCGGGCTCTACGTTCGGCGGCACGCCGAAGTCGATGATCAGCGGTGCGCAGGTCGTCACGCGCGCCAGTTTCGAGAGTACATCCGCGTCGAGTACGGGCTCACCACCGCCCGCGGCCAGCACGAGGGTGGCCACGTCACGAGGGTGCGCACGGAACTCGTCTAGCGACAACGCCTGGCCGCCGACTGTTTGTGCGTATTCTTCCGCCGCCTCCAGCGTACGGTTCACGACAAGGAGTGGCACTCCGGCCTTGTGGAGTGCGCGACCACAGCGCTTCGTCATCGGTGAAACACCGACGAGTGCGACAGTGCCGGGTTTGCCGGCGAGGTGGAGTACCGCGCGGTCCGCGGCAAGGTCGGCTAGCGAGGGAGCTCGAACGCCCGCCTCGAGGCGATGCACGCGATTCGCCATACCCAACGCCTCACCGAGAAGGCGGTCGAGGATGGGGCCCGAGGCATGGGCTTCGCGCGCGGCTTCCCAAGCGCCGCGCAATTGAATAGCGATCTCGTGCTCCCCGGTTTGCGCGGAGTCCAAACCGCAGGCAACCAGGAAGAGGTGCTCTACCGCCGCCTCGCCAGTCCAAGCGCGCAGGATGCGGGTCGCTTCACCGGGCTGGGGGTCGTGGCCGGTCAGCGCCCGGAAGACGTCTCGGCGGGAGTCGCCTGCGGGACTCCCGTCGTTCGTCGCGAAAAGGACCTCGACGCGGTTACAGGTGCCCACGTATAGGATTTCCGACGCGCGCAGGAGATCACGCAGCGCTGGGAGGCGCGCCGCGACATCTGCCTTGGGGAGGGCGAAACGAGCGACCTCGTCGACACCCACATGGCGATAGGAAAGGCCCACGACACCGATTTGGTGCATGGGGGGAGGAGAACACGGGGGTGAGGGGCTTTTGTCACTGAACGGTCACGGCATCGGTATGGCCGTGCGGTCATTTGTGCAAAACCGCTATGGGAGACCTGCCCGCAGGGTGTGTGCCCCGGGGATTCACC
>Ga0209169_10002090_pt1 | contig 12132 bp, 10 predicted proteins | sample HubBroMetageWRM4_FD_188346 | JGI IMG/M metagenome (GOLD analysis project Ga0209169, IMG submission 188346) | Warmed soil microbial communities from the Hubbard Brook experimental Forest, New Hampshire - Hubbard Brook CCASE Soil Metagenome WRM 4... | ecosystem: Environmental > Terrestrial > Soil...
ACGAGGAATTTGAGTGCGATGAGATGCAAGACATGCTCGAGCGGACCAAGGCCAACCTCAACGCCATCATGCTTGGCACGTTTCACTCTTACAAGCCGAACTAGTCCGAAGTCTCTCTTCTAGACAAACAATTCCAAAATTTCCTCGTAGCGTTTGAATGGAGCGATCAGGTACGCGCCGGCGATGCTTTCGCTGCGCGCAGTCTTCGCCCACTCGAGCATCCGCCGCGCGAGCACGAAGCCGCGGGCGCGTGCGGCATCTCCGGCCTTTTCCATTTCCCGCAAAGTCGCTTCCGGAATCACGATGCCGGGGACTTCGTTATTCAGGCGCTGCGCCTGCTTGTAGCTGGTGAGCGGCCAGAGTCCCACGATCACGGGAATGGGCGATTTTCCGCCGAGTTTTTTCAGGAACAACGCCCAGTGTTCCGGGTCGAAAATCGGTTGCGTCATCGCGAAGTGCGCGCCGGCGGCGACTTTGGCTTCGAAGCGGCGGAGTTCTTCGTCGATATCTTCAGCCACGGGATTCACAGCGACTCCGATCGTAAAGTTCGTCGCGCCGCCGAGGCTTTTGCCCGCCCAGTCCGTGCCCTGATTCAAGCGCGAGAGAACTTTCACCAGGCCGATCGAATCGACTTCATACACGCCGCTGGTTTCCGGGTGATCGCCGAGCGACGGAGGATCGCCGGTGATAGCGAGAATATTTCGAACGCCGCCGACGGCCCACGCACCGAGCAGCATGGCCTGCAGGCCGATGATGTTGGCATCGCGCGTGGTGACGTGCGGCACGGTCTCAATGCCGTGCGCTTCGAGCGCGCCTGCGAGAACGAGCGCATCCATGCCGACGCGGGCGAGCGTGCCGCTATTAATGTCGATGTCGCTGACGTGGCCGCTGGCAATTACTTTGCTGCACTGCTCGACGATGCGATCGATCGAGACGCCCTTCGGCGGATCGACTTCCACGGACGTGACGAACTCACCCGCCTGAATATGCTTCCACAGCTTGCTTTCCGGAGCGCGCGCGGCGATGCGGCGAAAACGTTCGGCCGGTTCCGCGACTTCGACCGACGCATGCGACGAGGCCTTTGCGCCCGTCGCACGGAATTTTCTTACGGCTTCGGAAATGGCGTGGATGTGTTCGGGCGTGGTGCCGCAGCAGCCGCCGATGATGCGCGTGCCGAGTTCGGCGGCTTCCTGCGCGAACTGCGCGAAATATTCGGGCGACGACTTCGGATACACGGTGCGGTCGCCAATGCGCTTCGGGAACCCTGCGTTGGGCATCGCGGAAAGCGGAATCGACGCGTGCGTTCCAAGCTCGCGGATGATTGGTAGCAGTGATTGGGGGCCGATGGTGCAGTTCGCACCGACCACCTGAATATTTTTGGATTTGAGGCGCTCCCACGCGTCTTGCGGGTGCGTGCCGCCGAAGGTGCTGCCTTCGTCGGAGTAGGTGAGCTGCGCGACGATCGGCAAAAGCGAGAACGAGCGGATCGCGTCGATGGCTGCGTCGAGTTCGTCGATGTTGCTGAAAGTTTCGAGGATGAAAAAATCGACGCCGCGCTCTTCGAGGGCGCCGGCTTGTTCCTTGAAGTGAGCTTTGATCTGGTCGGGCGGAAGCTCGCGAACGTGCTGGACGACGCCAAGCGGGCCGATCGAGCCGGCGATAAGGACTTCATGCTTAGCGGCTTCGCGAGCTTCGCGCGCCACTTTCACGCCGCGGTGATTGAGTTCCGCGACGCGATCGCCCATTCCGAGCGCGGCGAGTTTGTGGCGATTGGCGCCAAACGTGTTGGTCTCGATGATCTGCGCGCCCGCTTCGATATAAAGCTGGTGCGAGCGGAAGACGGCTTCGGCGTGCGAGGCGTTCAGCTCATCGACGCAGCGCTGCGGGCCGACGGATTCGTACAGTAGCGAGCCCATGGCGCCGTCGCCCACGAGGATTGTGTTGGCCAGCCGGTCTTTCAGGTCGTCGATCCGCATTCAGGTCCTTTTCGCCGGCGAACTGCACGGCGTTGATCACGGGTGCTTCCACAACGGGCAAAAAAGCAGGGGTAAAAGACCTCCAGTATAGCATCAGCCGCGGCCGGCCAATCGAGGCTGAGCCACGCGAAAACGGCCGTTCGGATTTCGCGGACGCGACGGAACCGTGATATACGATTTTCACCGCGCGAGTGAGTTCACGTGCGACGAGGTGAGTGTGTCCAGCCAGAAGCCCAGCCCAAATCAGCCGCTCGTTCAAATTACCAGTGAGCCGGATCGCAACGACGAGTACCGTTCGCCGTTGTACGAGCTGCGGAACCGCAAAGTGTGGTTTTCGAAGGAAGCGCTTGAGGAACAGAATCGAAACCAGTCGCCGCTGTGGAATTACGTGCGCAACTCGCGATTTTTTGTGGGGCTCACGGCGCCGTTCATCTACGGCTGCATCATTCCCTTTGTGCTGATCGACCTGTTCATCACGGTGTATCAGTGGGTGGCGTTTCCGATTTACGGAATTCCGAAAGCGCGGCGCGGGGATTACATCGTGTTTGACCGCGGAAAGCTGTGCTACCTGAACCTGCTCGAGCGCATCAATTGCGCGTACTGTTCGTATGGAAATGGAGTGATCGCGTTTGTAACGGAAGTGGCGGCGCGTACCGAACAGCACTGGTGCCCGATTCGCCACGCGCACCGGATCTATCATCCACACGATCGCTACTCGCATTTCCTGCCTTACGGTGATGCGAAGGCGTACCGACAAAAGGTCGAGGAAGTTCGCAGCGACTTTAAGGACATCGACGCGGCTGAAGAGGCTGCGGCGGATTAGAGACGCCGGCTTCACGTTCGATCAAATCGTCGCCAATGGGAATCGCGAGCAAAGCTACCAACTGGGCTTATCTTCCTGCGCTGCTGTTGGCAGCACCGGCGCTGCTCACGATTGTTGTTTTCGTTACGACGATCGCGCCACGCAGTGGCGAAGATCGACGGGATCGGTGGGTTGCCTACCGCGACTGGGATCTAGTGATTCAGCTCACCGTGCTGATTGCGTGGTGGCTGCTGTGGGATAGGCAAGGCCCCCTCGCCGTCCTACCTTCCGGAGGGGGCGGAATTCGGCCGAGCCCGCAAGGATTTTGGTATCTGCCGCTCGGCAGCCTCTTTTTTTATTTATTCGTTTCGTCCTATTTCAATTCAATCGCGTATCGAAGCCGGCGCGGCATCCTGTCGCGGGTCGCTACGGTCCTTGGACGGCTTGCAACGTTTTCATTGCCAGTGTTGCTCCTGCAAACGGGAATCGACCAGCTTCTAAACCGAAACGCTTTGGGTTTTTTCTATTTCGGAGCAGCGGGGGTGGCATGGAGGTTAGGCGTCATCGTGATCCTGTTCGCGAGCGGCATGAGATTCAATGCACTCAAGTCTGGTGAGACGCTCGGTCGCGTGCGCCGCATCTCGCATCAAATGGGCGTGCAGTTGAAATATGTTTTTATGGTTCCGGCTGGACGCGGACGGCTGATCAACGCGTATAGCTTGGGCGATTCTATCGCGTTGACAGACAGCCTCGGGCAGCACCTGACACGCGACCAGCTGGAATATACAATTGCTCACGAAGTGGCGCACTGTAAATGCAAACACAGCAGAAACCTCGTGCGCGGCGGCGTCGTTGCATTTGGCGCGACTGCGGCGGTTCTTTTTGCCATGGGAAGCCACACTGGGCCGCTGCACCTGCCCATCCAGATCGTAGCACTGGTCGCACCGATCCTTGCCGCTGAGTGGAACGCGAAGCGGAATGAATACGAAGCCGACGCCAGGGCTGTCGAGTTCACGAACGATCCGGAAGCGGCCATTCGCGCGCTTGGGAATCTCGCGAAGGCGGCTGGAATTCCGAAAGGTCCGAATTGGATCGCAGACTTGTTCGATGCGCATCCCTGCCCGCTCTACCGGGCTCGAGAAATCGCGCGCGTCGGTCATTTGCCGGAAGAGCGCCTGGCGGATATTCTTCGAGAAGCAGATATGGTGAAAGGGACGAAATGAGGCGACGAACTCCATGAAAGTGAAAATCGAGCATCACCGGAAGAAGAAGGACGTGGTGGATGCGGTGGACAAGGGATTTGATAAGGCGTTCAAGGAAGCGGAAGGGCTGCCGGTGAAGGTGGAGTTGAAGCATAAATCGTGGAAGGCCTCCACGATGCTCTTTGAGCTGAAGGCGAAGATGGGCCTGCTGAGCACGCCGATCAAGGGCACGGTCGAGGTGACCGACGACGAACTGATCATCGATGCCGATCTCGGAATGCTCACGAAATTTATCCCCGAAGATAAGGCCAAGCAGATGCTGGGCGGACGCGTGCGAGCGCTGCTGAAGAGCTGACGTTTTTTTGTTGGCGCGCTTTGCGCCCGTTAGCCGTGCATGCGCGTGGTGCCTCTACTGGAACGCGCTGGACTGGCCGTGCGGCTGGTACAACTCCTCCAGCTTCGTAATTTCTTCCGGTGACAATTTGACGGACAGCGCCGCGATGGCGTCGTCGAGATGGTGTGGCTTGGTGGCGCCGATGATCGGCGAGGCGACGGCGGGCTTCGAGAGTTCCCAGGCGAGAGCGATTTGCGAAGGCGGCACTTTGCGCTCGACGGCTATTTCGTTCACACGATCGACGATGGGCTTGTCGATGGCGGCAGTTTTTTCGTAAAGCCCTTTCGCGAATTGGTCGGTCTTGGCGCGATCGGTTTGCGGCTCATCGTTCCACGGGCGCGCAAGGCGGCCGCGCGCGAGCGGCGACCAGGGAATCGAGCCGACGCCTTCCGCGACGCAGAGCGGCATCATTTCGCGCTCTTCTTCGCGGTAGAGCAGATTGTAATAATTCTGCATCGAGATGAATTGCGCCCAGCCGTTGGCGCGCTGCAGGCCGAGGGCTTTCATGAATTGCCAAGCGTGCATCGAGGATGCGCCGATGTAGCGGACCTTTCCCGCGCGGACGACTTCATCAAGAGCCTGGAGCGTTTCTTCGAGCGGCGTGTCGTAATCGAAGCGGTGGATCTGATAGAGATCGACGTAATCCATGTTGAGGCGCTTTAGGCTTTTGTCGATTTCAGAAAGGATCGCTTTGCGCGAAAGGCCTTTGCCGTTGGGTCCGTCCCACACCGGACCCCAAACTTTCGTGGCGATCACAACCTCATCGCGCTTGGCGAAATCACGGATGGCGCGACCGAGCACGAGTTCGCTTTCGCCGGCGGAGTACACGTTGGCGGTGTCGTAGAAATTAATTCCAGCTTCGAGCGCGCGCTGAATGAAGGGGCGACTTTCTTCCTCGCTGAGCGTCCACGCCCAGCGGAGAATGCCGGTGGTGGATTTTCCGTAGCTCATGCAGCCGAGACAGATTCGGGAAACTTGAAGGCCGGTGCGGCCGAGTCGGATGTAGTCCATGTTGCGTCTCCTTGGTACTCGCCGGTCGAAAAGGAAACCGATATTGGATTGTCCGCTATAAAGATGTCCGGGACACGGCGCAGGTTTCGCCCGCCGGGGAGAATGGCGGGATTTGCGGGTGGTGCGGATTGACATACAAGTGAGGCGAGTTCACCCTCTCGTGGGAGAAACGTAAAGATGCGCTCTCACTCAGTTCATCTGCTTTTGATCACGGCGATTTCACTTGGCGCGATTCTGTGTGCTGGCGGCGCGCACGCTCAGTCAAGCGCCGCTCCGGCTCCGACCCCAGCGCCAGCGCGTACTGCGGACGATCATCAGGACGCATCGGCGACGCCGATCACAATTCCGCTGTGGAACGGTAAGGCGCCGGGAACGTTAGGCGATGCAGATGAAGATAAGCCGACGCTCACTGTGTACCAACCTTCCGGCGAACACGACCCTGTGCCGGCGGTGATCGTGATTCCGGGCGGAAGTTACGGCTACCTCGCGACGAATCACGAAGGCCGGCAGATGGCGAATTGGTTCAACGGCGCGGGTATCGTGGCGTTTGTGTTGAAGTATCGCGTTGGGCCGAAGTATCACAATCCGATCGAGCTGGGCGACGCACAACGGGCGATTCGCATGGTGCGCTCGAGAGCGAAAGAATTTGGCGTGATCCCAAACAAAATCGGCGTGCTCGGATTTTCAGCGGGCGGGCATCTGGCTTCGACGGCGGAGACGCATTTCGATGGCGGCGATCCGCAGGCGGCGGACGCGATCGATCGTGTGAGTTCGCGGCCGGATTTTGCCGTGCTGGCGTATCCGGTGATTTCGATGATCGCGGACTACGCGAACAAACCTTCGTGGCAAAATCTCCTCGGGCGTGACGCGACGCCGGAAATGCGCCGCGCGCTCTCGAACGAGTTCAACGTGACGCCGGCTACGCCGCCGACTTTTCTTTTCGCCACAAGCACGGACGACACGGTGCGGGTCGAGAATTCGGTGGTGTTCTACTCGGCGCTGCTGCAGGCGGGCGTGCCGGCGGAGCTGCACATTTTTCAGAAAGGGCCGCACGGTGTGGGGCTCGATTTGGACGAGCCGTCGGAAGGCGAGTGGACCACGCTGCTGATGCACTGGCTCCGCGCCAACAAATTTATTCCTAATCCTAATTGAACGTTCCGAGCGTCTAAATTGCGAAGCTCACCGGAGGTGTGTGCGATGAAAGCAGCAGTGATCCGGCGTTTCGGCGGAATCGATGCGATCGAGATTGAAGATCTGCCTGTCCCGCAGCCTAACGCGGGCGAAGTGCTGGTGCGCGTGGCCGCCGCGGGCGTGGGGCCGTGGGACGCGTTAATCCGCGAAGACCAGAGTGTGACCAACTCGCCGTTTCCGATCACTCTAGGCTCGGATATTTCCGGGACGGTCGAGTCGGTAGGCGACGGCGCGACGCAATTTAAAAAGGGCGACTCGGTGTACGGCTGCACGAATATGGATTTCATCGGCGGTTACGCGGAATTTGCGGTGGCGAAGGCGGGAATGATTGCCGCGAAGCCGCACTCGCTCGATTTTGTGGAAGCGGCGTCGGCGCCGGTGGTGGCTGTAACGCCGCTGCAGGGGCTTTTCGAGTATGGGCACTTGAAGGCGGGGCAGACGGTATTGATTCACGGCGCGGCGGGTAGTGTCGGCGCGTTTGCGGTGCAGCTGGCGAAGGGCGCGGGCGTGAAAGTGATCGCGACGGCGTCGGCGAAGGATGCGGATTTTGTGCGCGGGCTCGGCGCGGACGTGGTGGTCGATTTCCGCAAAGAGAAATTCGAGGATGTGGCGCACAACGTCGATGCGGTGCTCGATATGGTTGGCGGCGACACGCTTGCGCGATCGATGAATGTGCTGAAGCCGGACGGGATCGCGGTGACCGTGGTGGGGCCGCCGCCGAAAGCTCTCGAGGAAAAGTTCGGCGCGCGCGTGGTCTTCTTTCTGGTGGAAGTCACGACGGAGCGGCTGAACCGGATTACCGCGATGTGTGACGCGGGGAAGCTGAAGACCGACGTTGGCACCGAGCTGCCGCTCAGCGAAGCGCGGAAGGCGCATGAGATGCTCGCGGGCGCGCCGCACTCGCGCGGGAAGATCGTGCTGAAGCCGGGCGCATAGGCCGCGGCACGCGACGGAGGCGAACATCAAAGTTCAGGTCATACCAGTTGTCGAGGGGATTTGGTGCTTTCGGCGGCCCTCCTATTTCGCGTGCTCGTACGTCTTGACGGAAAACGGGAACGCGTACGCAATCGACGTTGGTATGGACTCAGCGGCGGTCGATTTCCTCGAAGGGCTCGCTGCGATTCGGATCGAACCTTCGGCGTTGAAGTGCGTATTCCTCACGCATTGGCACAACGACCATTCAGCCGGCGCGGCATATCTCAAGAAGAATTTCGGCACGCCTGTGTATTACTCGCCCGCCGAGAAGCCATATTTGACGCGAGAGACGGCAAAGCACGGATTACGAACGTGGCTCGGGTCCCGTGTGCCGGAAGAAGGGCCTCTGGTGCTGATTCGCGGCTTGCTGGAAGAGGCAGCACCAGCCGCGGTGATCGCCGATTACCTAGTACGCGACGGTGAAGATTTACCGGGAGGTTTTCGTGTGCTCGCGACGGACGGACACACACCCGGGCACGTCGCTTACTTTCACCAGCCGACGCGTGCACTCTTTTGCGGAGACGCGCTCGCGGTAGTGGGCGACAGGTTACGCCTGATGGCGCGACCCGTGACCCCAGATTTGCACGCGGCGCGCATTGCGGCTATGCGATGCGTTGAAGAGGACGCGCGGGTGATGTGTCCGGGACATCGCGGACCCCTCACAAAAAATGTCACGGAAGAAAGAGCCCGCATGAGAGCGCAATTGGAATCGGGCGCGGCATGGCCGCTGCTTGGATGACACGCCGTTTCTAAGTGCAGCCATTTTGGGCACGCGTCCGCTTACGCTTGGAACGTGCCCCCTAGACAGATATTCCTGAACTCCTTACTCTGTTTATTCGAACGCAAAGGAGCGACCTCGCCGTGAAGTGCAACAACATCCTTGAAGCCATGGGCAATACGCCGCTCATCCGGCTCAATAAGCTGGCCAAAGATTCCGCCGCAACGGTGTGGGTGAAGGCCGATTACATGAATCCCGGCGGCTCGGTTAAAGACCGCATCGGAATCTCGATGATCGATGAAGCGGAGCGCACCGGAAAATTGAAGCCGGGCGGGACGATCATTGAGGGAACGTCCGGCAACACGGGAATGGGTCTCGCGTTGGTCGCGTGCGTTCGCGGATATAAAGTGGTTTTCACCATCAACGACAAGCAGTCGCGCGAGAAAATCGACCTGCTGAAGGCGTTTGGCGCGGAAGTGATCGTGTGCCCCACGGCCGTGGAGCCGGAAGATCCGCGCAGCTATTATTCGGTGGCGACGAAGCTCGCGAAGGAAATTCCCAATTCGTTTTACCCCAACCAGTATCAAAACCCGGCGAATCCCGAAGCTCACTACAAATCGACCGGCCCGGAAATTTGGAACGACACGGAAGGTAAGATTACGCACTTTGTGTGCGGCATGGGAACGGGCGGAACGATCAGCGGCGTCGGCAAATATCTAAAAGAAAAAAATCCCAACGTGAAAATTATCGGCGTCGATCCGATCGGCTCGCTCTACTACGACTTCGTAAAGACGGGAAAAACCGGCACGGCGACGACGTACGTGGTGGAAGGCATCGGTGAAGATTTCTTCCCCGGCACGATGAACCTGAAAATTCTGGACGATGTCGAGCAGGTGAACGACGAAGAGTGCTTTGTGTGGGCGCGGCGGCTCGCGAAGCAGGAAGGAATCTTCACCGGCGGATCGGGCGGCGGCGCCCTGTCAGCAGGGCTGAAAGTCGCAAAGAACGCGAAGGCCGGCGATATGGTGGTGGTGTTCCTGCCGGATTCGGGCTCGCGCTACATGAGCAAGGTTTACAACGACGGCTGGATGCGCGAGCACGGCTACACGGACGCGGAAGTGGCGCTCACGGCGGCGGATGTGATTCGCGTGAAGCAGCAGAACGGCAAATCGCGCGAGATGATTGTGGCGGGGCCGTACCAGACTGTGTTCCACGCGCTGCAAACGATGCAGCAGCAGGATATTTCGCAGCTGCCGGTATTTGAAGAAGGTGCGTCGATCGGAACGGTGTTTGAGGATCAGATTCTGAATCTCGCACTACAGGGAAAGGATCTGCGCAAGCTGGTGATCCGCGAAGTGATGGGCAATCCGTTGCCGCAGGTGCCGTCGAACGCGCCCGTCGAACGCGTGACGCAGATTCTGAGCCGCGAAAGTCCGGCCGTTTTCGTCGAGATGCCGAACAAGAAACTCGAAGTGCTGACCAAGTTCGACCTGATGGATACGGTCGCAGGCTTGGTCGCGCAGAAACGTTAATCCAACGCTGAAAATTTAATTTGCGCTGAGGTATCGCCGGAAGAAGGCGATGGTGCGCGACTCGTATTCCTGCGGCGAGTGGCCGAGAGCGGCCGCGTGCCCTGCGCCGTCAACCTCCCACAACTCTTTCGGGCCGATTGCGGCGTTGTAAACGCGCTCAGCGTGACGGCACGGTATGCGATGGTCGCGCGTGCCGCAGATGATGAGCACCGCGAACGGGCGAGATGCCACCGCTTTTTCGGGCGAAACGTCGTCGGGCGAGAAACCGCCGGCGCGCTCCATTTCTCGCAACGCGACGATGCTGGCGGGGCGGAAGAGCGTCTTGCCCAGAAGTGGCGTGATGTCGAGGCCGCCGTAGTCGTAAGTAACTTCCCGCAGATTCGCGAAGGGATCCTCGGCGACGACGGCAACGATGCGCGGATCGATTCCCGCCGATTGCAATGCGATCGCCGCTCCCAATGAAACGCCGAGCGCGCCGACGTGGCTGATGTGCTCCGTCGCGGTGAGCGCGTCCACGATCGCGGCAGTGTCATGTCGTTCGAGCCAGCCGTACGTAGCCATCGCGCCGCCACTTTTGCCTTGGGCGCGCGAGTCCATCATCACCACGCTGTAACCGTTACGCAGCAGAAATTCTGCGTGCCCGACGTTCCCGGTGCGATTGTCCGATACGCCGTGAAGCACGATGATCCACTCGCCATTCGGCTGGCGCGCGCGAACTTTCCAGCCTTTCAGCGCGACACCGTCGGGTGCGCGGACTTCGAAGTCTTCCTTTGTGGCGCCGGTACGCGCGAGCATCGCGGCCATGTCCGCGTCGCGCTCAGGGTTGAAATTACCGGGGTGCAAGATGCCTGGCCCGATCAAGTACCCGACGGCGCCGGACAGCGCGGACAGCAGCACGAGGCCAATGATCGGGCCGGCCACTAGGCGAACCTTCGCTTTTCGCGTCATCGTAAATGCAATCCGTCGAGCGCCGTTGAGTCGTTCTACAAGAGTGATACGCGAGCCGGACAGGCGAAGTTCGAGCGGCATCGCCGCCCTTGCTTCGCGTTGTAGCAAAACGGGTTAGCGTATCGTTCGCGATAAGTGAAGCAGATAACGGATTGCCTGAGAAGGGGTGATGTCGTAGGCTTGAGCCGATTTTAAACGTGGCCGGACGCCGCGTGGGCGGGCGTTCGAGCGGCGAGTTGGTCTTCAGGCGTTGTTGCGCGCGAATCACCGGAGACGTCCGGCAGGTCGCGCGTGAATCTTCCAAGCGAAGGGCACCGGCGGCGGTGACATCCTGTTGAACGGCAACACCGACATCGTAACGAGCAAGCGGACGAGGATTTTACTCATCGTCGGTTACGGGCTCGCGATTGTGTGCCTGGTTTGGGTGCTGCACGATTTTCATCTGGTGCAGGCCATGAGGCAGATCGCCAATGTGGATTGGCGATGGGTGCTGGTCGGCATCACGTTTGACATTCTGAGCTATGTGATCCAGGGCATCCGGTGGAGATGGCTTCTGACGCCGTTTGGCCACGTGAAGCTATCGCATTCCATTCGCGCGGTGTACGCGGGGCTGTTTGCGAATCTGGTTTTTCCGTTGCGTCCCGGCGAAGTGCTCCGCTGCTATCTCGTCTCGGACTCTGAAGACATCGGCATGGGCAAAGTGCTCGGGTCGATGGGCGTCGAGCGGCTGGTCGATCTGGTAATCGCGACGGCGGCACTGGCCATTGTTTCGCTGATGGTCGATCTGCCGCGGAAATTTGAGAAGACGGCTTACATTCTGGCGATCGTTGCGCTGGTACTGCTCAGCGTGGTGGTCGCGGCGATCTACTACCTCGAAATTAAACTCTCGAAGCTACCTGAAGGCGCAAAACAACCGCGCATTCCAGGGCGATTGATGGGTGCGCTGATGGGGTTGCACGCGATGGGCACTGCGCCGAGTTTTTATGGCGCGGTGCTGGCGTCGATTTTCATGCCGCTTTCGCAGGTGATGGGCCTGTGGGCGATGATGCGCGCTTACGGACTGCATCTGCCGTTTATGGCCGCCGTAGTGGTGCTGCTGATCATTAATCTGGGCGTGTCGCTGCCAAATGCGCCAGCCAACGTGGGCTCGTACCAATTCTTTTGCGTGCTGGGTTGCGGCGTGTTCTGGTGGTACTTCGGAACCGACGACACGTGGAAGACGACGGCCACGGGCTTTTCGTTTTTCGCTTTCCTCGCGCTCACGGTGCCGTTCGCGATTCTGGGATTCATGGCCCTGGTCCGCAGCGGACTTTCGCTCAAGAGCCTCCGCGCCACGGTGAAACACCTGCCTACCGAGACCAAGAACGCGCGGACCCTCGCCAA
>Ga0209169_10002091_pt1 | contig 12129 bp, 10 predicted proteins | sample HubBroMetageWRM4_FD_188346 | JGI IMG/M metagenome (GOLD analysis project Ga0209169, IMG submission 188346) | Warmed soil microbial communities from the Hubbard Brook experimental Forest, New Hampshire - Hubbard Brook CCASE Soil Metagenome WRM 4... | ecosystem: Environmental > Terrestrial > Soil...
GTGAAGTTATAAGGAAGGCCAGACGCCAGAGTGGCCACCCCGCCGACCCTGATTTTCCAAAGCGCGGTATAGAAGCCGCTGAGCACCAAGCGATTGCGCTGGTCGTAGATCGCATTCGCTTTCTCTTGCGCGCCCGGGAAATTGGGATCGTTGGGGTTTTGGCTGGGAATGTCCGGATCCACGTTATCAATTGCGTGCGACCAGGTGTAGCTCGCCAGCATCGAGAATCCGTTGCTGAAACGATGACTGAGGTTCAAGTCCAGCGCATGATAAAAAGCGAATCCGTCGTTCACATCGCTTTGAATCGTGCTGTAGGCGGGAGCGATGCCGTTCGCGGCATCAAAGATCCACAGGGGTCGCGTCGCGTTGGCGGCATTGGCGGCGCATGCGGCAAGCGGTGTGTTCGTGGTGTTGCCGATTGCCGGATTGGGGATGCATTGCTCGACGCCGGAGCTGTTGGGCGCGGCGCCGCGAAACTGGTTCGGCGCGGTTCGCGCGAAGGGTGCTGGTGGATCGACATCCAAGGGACGATTGATTTTCAGGGTGTGCGCCCCCACGTAATCCGCGCTCAACACCCAGCCTTGCCAGAGCTCACGCTGCACACCGACCGTCCACTGCTCCGTGTAGGGGTTCAGCAATTTCCCGGGATAACCAACCAATACGGAAGTGGGGAAAAACGCGTTGAGAGAGGCGCTTTGGCCCGGGCGGATGTAAAGACTGCGAAGCGGCACTACAGCCCCGGGCGGGAAGGCGGACAACGGCGCGTCCGCTACGCTCGCGGGGAAACCGACTTGGCCGGGCGTTGCGGTGTAATTGAAAACTCCGCTTGGTCCTGTCAGCGCGTAGTTAGCCTCGGAGTTATCCACGATCTGGGAATAGTAGATACCGAAACCTCCGCGCATCACGGTTCGCCCGTCCCCGTGCAGGTTGTATGCAAAACCCGCGCGCGGCGCGAGGTCTTTATTCGAGTCGGCAAAAGTCTGCCGCTCGTAGCGCAACCCCAGATTGAGCGTCAGGTTGGGTCGCGGGTGGTAATCGTCCTGCACGAAGAGGGACCACAGCGTGTCATCCACCGTATAGTTTGCATTGCCGAAGCTCTGCGTATATTTCTGCACATTGCTGATGTCGTCCAGGAAGGCCGGACTTTCGCACACGGCAGCCGGGTCGCTGCATGGGTTGTAGACGAACTGCCCCCGATCGATCGGACCACCAAACTCTTTGCTGTTGCCGCCGTTGTGCGCGTGAATCACGTCTGCGCCAAACGTCAAGCTGTGGCGTCCGTGTACCGAGGAAACCGTATCGTTTACTTCATATTGCCGGTTCAGCAGCAAAGCCGATTGCGAAGTGCCGGAGGTGAAGGTTCCGCAAGCGACTCCTGCTGCGCAGGCGGATGTGATCGGCACAGAAAACTGCGTGCCGTTAACAACCGGGATAAATTGCGTGATGGGCGAAGCCAATTGGAACTGGAAGCGAATTTCATTCAGCCAGGATCGGCTCAACTGCGCCGTCTCGCCCAGTTCTTCGGAATACGTGCGCCGCTTGAAGACCCGGTCCACACTTGGAAGACTGTTGCCCCCGACGATTCCGTTGGGATTGGTATCGTAGAAGCTGTCCAGATCGCTTCGAAAGAAGAGGTTGTTGTTGCTGTTGATCTGATGGTCAATCCGCAATAGCGCCAGCCAGCCGCGGTAGTGCCCCACGAAGATTCCCGGCTCCAGCGGAGAGGTAATCGGAGAACCGCGGTTTTCCGAGCTGTATTCGCCGCTGGCGAAGAATTGCGTGCGGCCATTGCTTGCGATTGGCCCAGACAGCGAGGCCGCGGTCTGCCATAGCGAATCGCTGGCGACATCGTTGCCGCTGCTAGCCGTCCCTGGCGTGAACCCCGAAAGCGATGCGGACGTATCCGCCGGCCGCGACAATCCCAGCACATCGCCGTGAAAATTCTGGCCGCCGCTTTTCGTGACAATGTTGACGACGCTTCCGGCCGTGAATCCGTATTCAGCCGAGAATGCATTGGTCAAGATTGTCATTTCCTCGACAGCATCGAGCGGCACGTTTGTGAAAATCGTCTGGCGCCCCCAGGCATCGACGGCGTTGTTTCCGTCCACCTCGAACCAGGTCTGCCGGCGTCCGGTCCCGTTGGTGGTGAACAGGTCTTCGTTCATGAAGACGTCGCCTTGATTGATCGCAGGACGATTGGCGGCATCCAGCAGGGGCAAATAGGTGATGCGTCGGTTGAGCAGCGGCGTTTCTTCCGCTTGCGTCGCGCTCAGGTGATCGCCCAGTTGCGGTTCGTCCGTGCGCACACCGCCCGCGGTGCCGGTCACCACGATCTGTTCCCTGCCCGCCGCGACGTTGAGTTGCAGGTGCAGGCTCGCCGTCGTACCGCCCGCCAGGATCACGGCGCCAAGTTTTGCTTCCGCGAAGCCCTGCTTGTGCACCGTAATATCGTACTGTCCGGCAACTGGCAATCCGGCCACCGAGAAGCTTCCGGAATCGTCCGTGTGGACCTCGCGTTTCAGTCCGCTGCGCGTATTCGTCAGCGTCACTTCCGCGTCCCCAACCGGGGCCTGGCTTTGATCCGCAACGTCGCCGCGCAACGTTGCCGTGTCGGGCGTTTGGGCCCAGGCGCCGACGGTACAAAAGACACTCACGGCGAGAAACGCTGAACAGATGCCGATCCCTCTTCGCAATGCGATCATAAGGGTTAGAAAGCTAGCGTAGGCTGCAAACTACTACCATTGATAGTAGAGCGTCGCCAGCCCAAAAAGCCGTGCAACGCTTGCCACTTTCGCATATCATCGCCTGCCATGAGGAGATGGATTATCGCGACGCTGCTTATTGCCAGTGCGGCGGTCGCAGCGCCGCAACAAACCCACAACCAATATGAGCCCCCGAATGCGCCGGGCGCTGGACAGAAACTGCTCGCGCAATTCGCGGGCGATTGGGACGTCGTCAAGTCCTTCTTCCCGCAGAATGGCGCCGCGAAAGTGACGAAAGGCAGCTGTAAGCAGTATATGATTCAGGACGGCAAGTTTCTGCAGTCGGATTTTATTTTCTTCGATTCAGATGGAACAAAGAGCACCGGCACAGGGATCTCCGGCTTTGACTCCAAAACGAATCGCTTCACCACCGTGTGGTACGACTCGCGGCAGACGACGATGTCGATTCGCCAAAGCGACGGCACCTTCGACGGCCAGAACATCGTCCTGTGGGCAACGCCTCTCGATCCCGATCGTCCTGGGCGCAAGACCGTGGCGCGCGCACACCTTGAGGAAGACGGCCACGTTCTGCTCCATCGCCATTTCGCGATCGATGACAAAGGGGACGAGCGGATGATTATCGAGTTGCGGATGACGCGCAAGTAGCTCGCTGGCGTGACGACTTTTTTGTTAGGCAGGTAAAGATTTCAAGCTTCCGATTAGCGAATGGTATCGTCTAGCCGAAGACGGTAATGATAAGAGTCGTGAACAAGTTCGCACACAAGCGTGTCGTTCCCACCATGGCGAAGGATCGGCTTGCAAACAGACGCAACTTGTTGCTGCGGTTTGTAATTTCATCTCTGTTGTTTGGCCTTGTGTTTGGCGCGGCGCCGGCGCGGGCAGGTGCTGAAAATTCACCTGCTGCCTCGCTAGGACCCGGCTTAACCTTTGCGATCGCTGATTTCGACGGCGACCGTCATCCAGATTTCGCCCGCATTGAAGCTGCACAAAACAGGCCGGGCAGTTCCGACTACTCGATTCAAATAGACCTTTCCGAGCTCGGACGACAATCGATTCACCTGGTTGGCCCGGTAGGCGGCCTGTGGATCGAGGCGCGGGACGTCGATGGGGATCGCACGATCGATCTGGTCGTCTCCACGGCATGGCGCAAGCAGCCGGTGGCGATATTTCTTAACGACGGCCACGGAGGTTTTTCACGAGCGGAAGTCGCTGCATTTCCTCTGGCCTTCGGCGAATGCAAGACAAAGTTTGTCTCCGCTTCGAATCCGGCGGCCGATGCTCTTGGCGTATCGCGACAAGCGGGCGCTGGCAATTGCCCGGAAGAAAATGATTCAGTATTGGACCGTTCGCCGGCGTGTTTAATTCTGTTTTTGAGTGCAGGATTTCCTTCTGATTCCTTCCTAACGTCGCATTCCGGACGTGCTCCTCCTTGCGCAGTTCGCCACTCCTAGTTACTTCCGCTTTCCAGTAAATCTTTCGCCTGTGCCGGGGAGAGCTAGGGAAGCGTCCCTAACGGTGAGACGGCGACTGTTTGTGTGCCGCCGCGCGGTGACTCATTTCAGATCTCACTTCCCACTTCTGCGCGATGCCGGTGAGAAACAACTGGAGGAATAGGATGCCCTTAGATGACCTCTCCGAGACGCTGAAAGACTTGGCGATTAAGGTCCACCTCGTGCAAATCCCTCCGAGTCAGGAACAGAGAGTCCGGGAGTTGGTGAAAGAGCTCAAAGCAATTCTGGACGTGGCAAGGCCGACCGACCGAAAGCCGATTCTATGAGATTGCGGCCGCAGACCGGTCCGGCAAGAGGAGCCAGAGGGGAGTTTCATGCGAGCAACTGGGTTAACAGGCCGGAGTCTGTCCGCGTGAACATGCATGCACAAGCTGAGCGTGATGCGGATACGAGCGTGTGCCGGGGGGTAGACCATTGAAGGAACTACTAGAGGCGATTGCAATGGGGCTGGTGGACAACTCGAACGATGTTCAGGTCCGTGTGGTCGAAGGCAAACAAGTGACCGTGTTCGAATTGCGGGTCCATCCCGACGATGTCGGGAAAGTGATTGGGCGAAAGGGACGCACCGCTCAATCGATCCGAACGCTACTGGGCGCGATGGGGATGAAAGAGCGGAAACGATTTGTGCTGGAAATTCTTGAATAGTGTTCAGGTGCAAACCAATTCGCCGCAACCAAGGTGATGTCATGAGAAAAGCCGCAGCTATCTTCGCACTTGTTGCTTCGCTCGCCATCGCGGCCCTCGGGAAGAAGCACGATTCAGCAGCGAAAACGTACGACAAACAAGGCATCGCGCTTGCCGTGCCAACTCATTACGTGTACACGCGGCGCGTGGATTCCATAGGCAGGCACTACGACTGGGCTTGCGACGCCGATGCGGGAAGCCTGAGCTGCACTGACAACCCCGTTACTTACCTGACCTATGTGAGGCTAGCGCCGGACGGCCCAATGTATTTCGCTTTGCGGTTTATTGACAAGCAGCACGACGCGTTTGCGCCCGCGGTGCTTGACGGGATCGTTCAAGAAAAGGATACCCATTTCAATTATCGGGATTACAGCACCACGGCAGAGGGCTTGCGCGTCATTTGTATTCCCTACACGACCGCCGACAAGAAGGGAAAAGCGAAAACCGGAGAAACCTGCTACACCGTAGACACAAAAAACCCGCGGCCCGTGCGGCCGTAAGCAGAAAGAAAATCCGGGCTCGGTGCAACGCTGGTCCTGGCGGTGCGCCGGGTCGTCGGCAACATCTTAGCAGTGCATATCCCCAAGCGAAGCCGGCGCAACGGGCGAAGCTGGGGATTTTCTTCGTGAATAACTCCGAGCTTTTTTCCTGCTTTGTGGGGATGGCCCAACTCCATCGCTTTAACTGAATTGTGAACCATTTGGGGAAGCTGGCAAGCGCGGATAAATTATTTCAAATTAGGCGAGTCGTATTCATTCGGGAAGGGCAGGATCGATTCTAGTTTTATTGTCTGCGTCGACTTGGACACAGAAAGGGGTCAGTAATCGGCGTTTCCGATATCTATGTAGCAGCTGGTACCCATTTTTCAAGCGCTTGATTCCTCTTCGCGTTCTGTGCGTGATTACCGACGTCGAGCTTTGCTCGGTTTACACAGTTGCTGCTCCCGGAATACTCGATGAAATTGGAACTGTGGACAGCCGCGAACGTTGAACATGAGAGCCGAGAATAGCTCTGCCGCAGCGGCCGTAGGATGACCGGCCGCTGCGGCAGAGTTGTTATGCCTTCGCCGCCCTGCCCTTCGACGACCGCGTCTTCGGGATTTCTGCCGCTTTGTCATCGCCATCTTCTTCAATCGTCATCTTGTCCGCTAGATCGGACAGCTTTACGTCTGTGTCTTTCTCTTCCTGCAGAGTCTGGCTGAGAAGCCTGACGGCCGAGTCTTCGCCGAGTTTCTCGGCCATTGCCCGGACGGTTCCATACGCTGCGATCTCATAGTGCTCCACTCGCTGCGCTGCGCCGATCAAAGCCGCATCCTTTGCGTCCCCTTCGTAGTCTTCCTCCGCTGCTTCCCCGCCTTCCTTGATCAGGCCTTCCATGCCATTGCAATGCTTTCCAGTCGGTTTTTCCTCCAATGCCTGGAAAATCTGTTCTAGACGCGCTGCATGTCCTCTGGTTTGTTCCAAATGGCGTTCAAATCCATTGCGTAATTCAGCGGATACGGCGGCTTTAGCCATTTTCGGCAGGGCCTTCACCAACTGCGTTTCCGCGCTGTAGATATCCTTCAATTCGTCAACGTAAAGCTCCATCAATTCTGATTGCTGCACGGTGCACCTCCGGAGAGTTTTTGCATCGTCTGATGATGGCGACGCGCGACCAGCTTATCTATCGGGCTCAAGCTGTATACATGCATCACGAACGGTGTAGGGCCGGACGGCCAGCTCGGTGCGCCGACGCAAGTCGTGGGTGCTGGTCTTTTGCAGTATCTAATTCCGCCGCAGAGGATTACAGTCGGGAGTGCCCACCATCGTCAGATTTCAGTGACATTTGACGTGATTGATCTGCCCGATTCGTTTGGATGTTATTCAGGTTTGCCGACCACGCAAATCGCTGGTTGCGCGGACAAGGTGATTCTGATGTCCCTGGAACAGGAAGCTCTCTCAATGGGAACCGCACCAACGCTGACTGGCACCCCTGCGGAATCAACACCCCGCCTACCGATTCTAGCGGAATTAAAAGAAAAGACCGCCCCTCTGCACCGAGCTCTGGAGGAGAACGCTGGAATTTGGGATTGCCTATCCTCTCGAGCCTTATACGGCGATTTGCTGGTGCGCTTCTGGGGCATTTACTCCACCGCGGAAGCTCGGTTGGCCGCGCTTGAAGCGCTCCCACGATGGCTGCCGGACCTAGCCCGACGTTGGAAGCGATCTGCCTTGGAATCGGACCTGAACTATCTTGGCATCGCTCCGGAATCCTGGACGATTTACTCCGGCATGCCTGAAATACCAACGGTTGCCGCGGGATTTGGGTGGCTTTACGTTCTGGAAGGCAGCACCCTGGGCGGGCAACTAATTAAACGACAGGTTCAGGAGCGTCTGGGCCTCGGCGCACAGAACGGTTGCCAATTTTTTTCCAGTTACGGCGCAGAGGTGGGTCCGATGTGGAGATCCTTTGGTCAGAGTCTAGAGTCGTTCTGCCAAGCGAATCCAGACGGTCGAGCCGAAGTTACCGGGAATGCGGAGACGGCGTTTGGATGCTTCTCGAATTGGCTCCGGAGCAAGTAATTAATGGGCAGGCGATCAGCCGCGCTGCAATGAATCAAGACGAAATGAGTTTGCAACCCATAATCACCGCCAAAAATGTCGACCTGACCAATTGCGATCGTGAACAGATCCAGTTCGCAGGCGCCATCCTTCCCCACGGCGTTATGCTCATACTGCGAGAACCGGATTTCACGATCGTGCAGGCAAGCCAGAATACTGCCTCGGCTTTTGCTGTTGAGGCGAGCGCGTTATTGGGCGGCGATCTTTCCAAGTTGCTCGATTCCGATGTGCAGCACGGCGTGCTAGATAAATTGCGTTCTCAGTCCTTGCTGGGCGCACCCACGCGTATCGCAACCGCCCGAATACACGACAGTGAATGGAATATCCTGGCCCACCGCCACGATCAAGTGGTGTTCCTGGAATTCGAGCCTCGTTCCGCGTTGAATCAACTGCCGGTCTCGGATCTCTATTCAGAATTCCGTCCAGCGATCATGTCGCTGCAGAACGCGAAATCGGGTCAGGAATTTTTGGACTTAGCGGCGGAGCAGATCCGCGCATTTACCGGCTTCGACCGGGTAATGGTTTACAAATTTCTACAGGACGGGAGCGGGCGTGTGCAAGCTGAGTCGCTGGCAGCCGGCCACGCACCTTATCTCGGACAACATTTTCCGCCGTCCGATATTCCGGCTCCTGCCAGGCGGATTTTTTCGATGAACTGGGTCCGCCATCAGCCTGACATCGGCTACACACCAGTCCCTTTGGTCCCCGAACTCAATCCCGTCAGCGGCGGTCCGCTCGATATGAGCTACGCCATCCTGCGCAGTGTTTCGCCCATCTACACGAGCTATTTGAAGAACATGGGCACGCAATCCAGCATGGTCATGACCCTGCTCAAAGACGGGAAGCAATGGGGGCTGATCGCTTGCCACCATCATAGCGGACCGAAATATGTGCCGTACGAAGTGCGGACGGTGTGCGAATTCCTGGCCAACATGGCTTCGCTTCTCATCGCCGAGAAAGAGGATCTGGAGTTCTCTGATTACAAGTTAGCACTCAAGTCCACGCAATCGGCTTTGATCGAAGCCATGTCCAGACAGCGGCAGTTCGCCAAAGCGCTGCTAGGTGTGAACGTGAGCCTGCTCGACTTCGTGCGGGCAGGCGGAGCGGCGGTTGTGAGCGACGGCGAGATTTCTTGTATCGGGAAAACACCGACGGAACAACAGATCCAGGCGCTGGTGGAGTGGATTTCAGAAAGCGTTCACGACGATGTGTTCGCGACCAATGCTCTGGCTTCGTTATTTTCCGAGGCCCAGCAGTTTAGCGACGTTGCAAGCGGCGTGCTGGCGGTTCGCTTCGCCGCCACCAGAAAAGATTACCTTTTTTGGTTTCGCCCGGAAATCATACAGACGGTGAAATGGGCAGGCGACCCACGAAAGCCAGTCGATTACGCCAGCGACGGCCAGAAGCTTCTGCCACGCAATTCGTTTGCATTGTGGATTGAGACGGTCCATCTCAAGTCGGAGCCATGGCTAGACCTGGAAGTGCAGGCTGCACGTGAATTCCGTATCGCCATTTTGGAAATCATTATAAGAGATGCCGAGCGCCTGGATGATTTGTACGGAAGCTTGGAGCGAAGTCACGCCGAACTCGATGCTTTCGCAGTCGCCACGGCTGCGAAATTTGAGGCTCTGTTTGAGCAAACCCCCGTCTTTGCGGGGATTCTCTCGATTGACGGCCTGGTACTTAGAGCGAATAAAATGTGTTTGGAGATGTGTGGCTACACCGCGGACGAAGTTGTGGGGCGATCGTTTTGGGAGACTGGCTGGTGGCGAGGTTCTGAAAGTTCCAGGGCGACAATCCGCCGGGCCCTACAGCAGGCTGCGGCGGGCGTGCCGTATAGCGGAGTGCTTCCCTACCACTGGGCAGACGGTACGGAACATCTGGTCGATTTCGCGCTTCATCCCATTCGCGACGACGAAGGCAAGATCATCTTCCTGCACCCAACCGGGGTGGATATCACCGATTTGAAATTAGTCGAGGCGGAGTTGCGCCGGTCTCAAGAAGGACTGGAGCAGCAAGTATCGGACAGGACCCGGGAGCTGGCGCTGAGTTTGGCCAGTGTCGAATCAGAAATAACGATTCGCAAGCAGACCGAAGAACATCTGCGTGATCTTTCGGCCCAGGTGTTACGGCTGCAAGATGAAGAACGCCGGACCATCGCCCGCGACCTGCACGATAGCACCGGCCAAACTCTAGCCGCACTTCAGATGGTCGTGGCGCAGCTCGCAGCGCTCCTGTCCGATGTTCCGAAAGCTCCGAAGTTGTTCGACGAGTTGAATATTCTGGCGGAGCAGGCATCGAAAGAGATCCGCACCATTTCATATCTGTTGCACCCGCCGTTGCTCGACGATATTGGCTTCTCCTCCGCTGCGCAGTGGTACCTGGAAGGTTTCAGTGAACGGAGCGGAATTAAGGTCACGATCGATGTGGCCGAGGCCCCATTTTTGAGCAAGGCTGCGGAACTTGCGCTGTTCCGAGTTTTACAGGAGAGCCTGACGAACGTACTTCGGCACTCCGGCAGCTCTACTGCGGAAGTTCGCCTCTATTCCGAGGGCAAAACTGCGGTGCTTTCCATTAGAGACTGCGGTAAAGGCATCGCTCCGGAAAAACTGAACAGCTTTAACCAGACCGGGGCAGGTTCTGGGGTGGGCTTAGGGGGCATGAAACAACGAATTCGCAACTTCGGCGGTCAGCTGACGGTAAAAAGCGATCGTGGAGGCACAACCATCTTGGCGATGTTGCCGCTCGAGGAATCCCGGACATAACAACTGCTTATGAACCGCGAGCGCTCGAGCGAGCCAGCAAAGGCGGAGAAATCTCATAGATTTTGTCTAGCTCGTGATGACCAGCGTCAATCAGGACTTGTGCCATCACTTCGGGTTTGCCGACAATCCAGCCGTTCTTTCCCAGGTGGCCGCCCTCATCGCGAAGGATCCTTTCCGCGTCGCCGCTTGCTCTCCCTTATCATTTCGCTTATATCCGCCGCTGGACGAATCTCGATTGTTCCACACTGCAACTTCACTCCCGGAGATTGGGAGATGAGCTGAATGGCGTGATTCAGATCTCGCGCCTCAAGCACCTGAATTCCACCCAATTGCTCTTTGGTTTCCGCGTACGGACCGTCGGTCACTGCAACCTTTCCATCTTTCCAATACACAGTCACCGCCGTGCTGGCGGGCTGAAGCGGTTCCTCAGCGACCAAATGTCCGTTCTTCCGCAGTTCGTCGTTGTAGCTAAAGCACTGGTCCAGCACGCTGTCGCGCGCGCTCTCAGACATGTTTTCGAACTTGCCGGGCTCGAGATAGCCCAAACAGATGTATTTCATCCATTCCTCCTTGTTTCCTATGACTCAAGGAGCCGCAGCTCATCGTTCTGTTATCAGATCTTCGTTCGGGATTGCCGCCTTAGAGGAACGGGCGCACTTCGACGGGCGCCCGACAGGCGACGACGGCCTTGCGCCCCCACTCCAGAGCCTCGTGCAGGTTCGCGGCTTTTAGTATCCAAAAGCCGCCTACGTGCTCCTTGGTCTCCAGGTACGGCCCGTCGGTGATGAGCACCTTGCCATCGGGCTGCGCCCGCAGGGACCTGGCGCTGCTGTCCGCGGAAAGGCCACCAGCGAAAATCCTGACACCGGCGGCTTCCATCTCTTCGTTGAGCACGTCTATATCGCGTGCCATCGCTTCGCCTTCCCGGGACCCGTCGTAACCGTCCGGGTGGTGAATAGCAACCAAATACTGCGGCATGATTTCTCCTTTACCTGTAACGGTCTTCGGGCCCGCCATTTGCCCTGCCTTCAGCATATAGACGAACGGCCGAAGCGGAATTCGACACAAAGTCGAAGAAATCTTGCTTCTTTCGCGCTTCAGAACGATGTTTCAGTCATCTCAATATCCGCATCGACTTCTGAGGAGTTTCATTTCAACTGCCGAATCCGCTCTTGCAGGAATTGCCGCTCTGGTTCCTGTTGGGTCAGGGCCAGAGCTTTCTCATAACAGGACCGGGCCTCAGCTGTCCTGCCGAGCCTGCGGTACATATCGGCGCGGGCTGAATGCGCCAGATAATAGTTTGCCAGTTCGCCATTTTCCAACACCGCGTCGATATGCGTCAGACCGGCCTCGGGACCATCGCGCATTGCAATCGCCACGGCACGATTTAGCTGTACAACGGGCGAGGGTTGAATTCGCAGCAATCCGTCGTAAAGCACAACAATCTGCCCCCAGTCGGTCACAGCGATCGATTCCGCCTCCGCATGAACGGCCGCAATCGCAGCCTGCAGCGTGTACGGGCCGAAGCGGCCAGACTTCAGGGCTTTCTCCAGCAACAACGTTCCCTCCGCGATTTGCTCCCGGTTCCAGAGCGAACGATCCTGATTCTCGAGCAAAATCAGCTCTCCGTTCGGAGATGTTCTCGCGGCGTGACGGGATTCGTGTAGCAACATCAGGGCAAGCAGCCCAATGACTTCCGGCTCTGGCCGGAGTTCGGCCAGCAACCGGCCCAGTCGAATCGCCTCGCCGGTTAGCTCGGCCCGCGTTACTTCCGCTCCCGCCGCGGCAGAGTAGCCCTCATTAAAGACGAGATAGACGACCTGAAGCACCGCGCCCAGTCGCTCCG
>Ga0209169_10002093_pt1 | contig 12125 bp, 10 predicted proteins | sample HubBroMetageWRM4_FD_188346 | JGI IMG/M metagenome (GOLD analysis project Ga0209169, IMG submission 188346) | Warmed soil microbial communities from the Hubbard Brook experimental Forest, New Hampshire - Hubbard Brook CCASE Soil Metagenome WRM 4... | ecosystem: Environmental > Terrestrial > Soil...
GCCAATGCGCGGTGGACTTTATCCAGCCATTCCGCCAGCTTGTTGTGACGATCGATCGGACTCAGCGTGTTGTCATCGGCGATGTCATCGCACCGTCGCATGAAAGCGTAGACCGCGCTCAACGCATTGCGCTTGCGCCTTGGCAACACCACGAACGCATAATAAAAATTCTTGGCGGCCGAGCGTGCGATGCTCCGGCAGACGGAGTACGCCATATCGAGCTGTGAAGCGGTGGGCGAAAACTGCACGGGTGGACTTCCCGCAACCGTGCTCATCTTTGCCGTCCCTCTGGCTTTCCCGCCGGCTTCCACACCAGTTTGCCCATCGCGGCACGAGCGACCAAGGCTAGCTTCCGGCTTTTGGAAATTGCAGGGCGGTTGCCGAGCACAGCAAAATGTTGGCCCTCAATAGCGTTAAGAATTTCTTGCCCGCCACGGCTGAAGAGTTCGATATCGGTGGCCAATTTGCGATCCACGCTCGCAATCAGCGGCAGCCCCTGCGCGAACCATTCCCGCGCACGTTCGACTTCAAACTTCATCATCTCGCAGCATGCAGGGATGTTCTCGCCATCGCGGATCGCTTCTTCGCTCACACCGAAGCGGCGCAGGTCTTCAAGCGGAAGATAGATTCGCCCACGGGCAAAGTCCGCGCTCACGTCTTGCCAGAAGTTGGCAAGCTGCAACGCGGTGCAAGTGTAATCGGAAAGCAACTGGCGATCGGAGTCACGATATCCGCAAAGATACAGCACCAGGTGTCCCACGGGATTCGCCGAATTCCGGCAATAACCGAGTAAATCAGTGAAGGTCTCGTAGCGGCTGACCGTTTGGTCTTGTCGAAACGCGGTCAGCAAATCCGCGAACTCATGTTTCGGAATTTCGAACTTGTGTACAGTCTCAGCGAGCGCGACAAATACCGGATGCCGCGCATGACCGTCGTAGCACGCGTTTAGTTCCGTTTCCCACTGATCGAGTAATTGCAGCGACGCGACAGAGTTGCCGACCTCATCTGCCAGATCGTCCGAGATGCGGCAATACGCATAGACGTTGAAGAAGTGCTGGCGCAGCCGCTTCGGAAGAAACCAGGATGCGACCGAGAAATTTTCGTAATGCGAGCGCGCGAGGCGGCGGCAATATTCCCGCGCTTCAGCTTCGGAAGGCGCTTGATCGGGGATGGCATACTCCGGCGGCAGCGCGCTCCATGCAGAGGAGAGCGGCACAGTCGGATGATGGCTGGCAGCAGTTGTCATCAAGAATTCTTAAGTACGAAGCAGAAGCACTCATTGCTTATGGCTTATGCACACATTGCTTATAGAGAGCCGCCGTTTTCGCTCGGCAGGACGGGCGAGACGCCCCTCCCTCTACCGTATGAATCTTCGCGCGGTCACCGAACTAGTGGCCTGGAATAATCGCAGTCTTGATATCTCCGTTGCGGTTCAGCATGTGGCGCAGCACGTCCTGCAAGCGCGACAGCGGCGCTTCGCCGGTAATGTAATCGTTGCCGCAAACTTTCTTCTCGGCGATCAGACCGAAGGCCCGGCGCACTGTCTCCGGAGTGTGATGGAAAGTCGCCTTCAGCGTAATTTCCGAATAGTGCAGGCGGTTGGTGTCGAGCTGCACCTTGCTTCCCGCGGCGCAGCCACCAAAGAAATTCACCGTTCCGCCCTTGCGAACCATCTGTACGGCCTGCTCCCAAGCTTCGGGACGACCCACCGCTTCGATGGCCACATCGGCACCGCGCCGCTCCGGACTCAACTCGCGCACCGCTTCCACCGGATCAGTCACCTTTGTAATCTGCACCACCTCGTGCGCGCCCTTTTTTCGGGCCAACGAGACTTGCGAATCGCGCTTGACCACGGCAATTACATTGCAGCCGATAGCTTTCGCGACCTGCACAAACATCAGTCCGATCGGTCCGCCGCCAATGACGGCCACGGTGTCGCCGATTTCGACTCCCGTTTCATGCAGCCCGCGGAGCACGCAGGCCAACGGCTCGGTCATCGCGGCATCCTCAAAGCTCACATTCGAAGGCACGACGAGCATATTGCCTTCAACGATGCGCCGCGGAATCCGTATGTACTCGGCGTAAGCGCCGTTGTTGAACAGGAGATCTTCGCAGAGGTTCAGCTGGTGTTTGGAGCAATAGAAGCACATGCCGCAGGGGGCTGAATTGAGCGCGACCACGCGCATGCCCTTCCTGAAGCCGCGCACGCCCTCTCCGACTTCTTCGATCGTGCCCGCCAGTTCGTGACCGAACAACGCGGGCGGAACAATCATGCGGGCGTGGTAGCCGCGCTGGTAGACCTTCAAGTCCGTGCCGCAAGTGAGCGCGACGTGCACCTTGACCAGAACCTCGCCGGCGCCCACACGCGGAATCGGCACTTTTTCAATCTTGATGTCTTCTTTGCCGTATAGTACGGCTGCCGTCATCTTGCCATTCACAATTGGTATCCTTCCCACGCCCTCCACTCCATCACGTCAAACTCGGCGTGCTGGAGCCCCGACGCTGCCCGGCTGGATGACAATCTTCATCGAGTCCGGTTGAGGATGGGCAGCCAGTTTCAGCGCTTCCACACCGCTTTCCAGCGGGAAACGGTGGCTGATGAGCCGTTCCAGATCCATTTCACGGTTCATGACGAACCGCACTGACTCCTCCTGTAAATCAACCGATGCACTATAGGACCCAAGCAAAGTCTTTTCGTCCACACACACCGCTGCGGGATCAATTGCGACCTCTCCGCGAACCGTTTGCGCAAACAACAGCACACGGCCGCCGGGACGCGTTGCATCAATGGCCGGCCGAATCAGACTATTCCCGCCGACTGCCAAAATCACAGCATCAGCCCCGCGACCTTCCGTCATTTCGCGCACCGCTTGTCCGGCGTCAGCCTTGGAAGCGTCCACAGTAAGTTTTAGGCCGAAGCTATTAGCTATTGTAAGCCTCGCCGGATGCAAATCGGAAGTAATCACTCGAACCCCCGCCCGCTTCGCCAAAGTGGCCAGGATCAGGCCAATCGGGCCCTGTCCCATCACCAGCACCGTCTCTCCCGCCCGCAGACGGAGCGTCTCAATCCCTTTGATGCAGGTATTCACTGGTTCGACAAAGCATGCTTGCTCAAAACTGATGCCGTCGGGAATGCGCACGGTTCCCTTCTCGACAATCCAGTCCATCACCCGGACGTATTCCGCAAATCCGCCACCCGACGGCTCAAAGCCTGCCGTGCATCCGACTTTCTTGTAGGTGGCGCACTGGGCAAAGGTTTTCTGGCGGCAGTAATAGCATTCTCCACAGGGGATATGGTGAAACAGCACGACGCGCTCGCCGACGCTGAACTTGCGAACATCTTCACCTACCTTCACGATAACGCCCGAAGTTTCGTGTCCAAAAATGCGTGGCGCGGAGTGTGAGCCGGTCGAGATTTTCTTAAGATCAGTGCCGCAGATTCCGCAGGTGTGGACTCGAACCAGAATTTCCCCCGGCCCGATTTCAGGTACCGGCACCTCCTCCAGACGCACATCGTTCACGCCGCGATACACGGCGGCCGTCATGGTGGAAGGAATGTCGTGCTTATCGTTTTCAACGGCTAACGATGATGTTCGAGCAATCGTCATAGCAGACTTCGTCGTTTCCCTCAGTGCTTCCCGTCGGATTGAGTATGAGCCTCAGCAGTGGCAATAGTATGTGCGCTAGCGAACTCTTGGCCAACTTCAGTTTGGCCAACTTTAGTTTGATTCAACTCAGCGAGCAAAGACGCACTGGGCAAAGTCTGCACAGTCTCACGACCGAGGTAATCCGCGAGCGCGGCGCAAAGCGCGTGGCTCGCCTTGGAACTGTTTCGCGCCAAAGCGATCGTCCGCCGCCAAAACCACGGACGCACCGCAACGTGTAGCGCAAATCGCGCGTGGCGGAACCTCCCCTCGACGGAAACAAATTCATTAATCGGAGGCATCGCAAAGTCGAGTTCATCGGAAATCGACTTCAAGGCGGCGAACTTGATTCCATGCGCCTGCGCTCCCATGGCCACCGATGCCCCTTCCATATCCACAGCGATCGCTCCATAGGCGCTCGCCAGGCGCCGCTTTTGCTCCGGCCCGGCCACCGCGGTTGCGCTCACCACTACCCCATTGCCGCGGCCCGTATCGGTGCGCGAGCCGTCGCCACCGTTGACCACCACCCGCGGTTCCACAATGTCGGCCACTTTCAGCGACGAATCCAAGGCCCCGGCGAAACCAACCGAGATCAGCATCGCCGGCCGCGCTTCCTGTATCACGGCTTCGGTAGCCCGCCGTCCTTGCTCCGCGCCGATCCCGCTACAGACCGCCACTACCCGGTCCGCTTCGCCATCTTCCCGCTCAAAAAACGGGTAGCTGCGCCCATCGTGCCGGATCTCCCGAGCCTTCCACCCGCGCACCAGAGGAGCAATCTCTTCCCGTATCGCCGAAACCAGCGCGATCCGCGTTCGCCGCTTGGGCTCGGCTGGATTCATATCAGGCATAACCGTTCGCGCGGAACCACTCCACCGAGCGCCGCAGCGCTCCATCGACCGGGACCGTCCGCCAGCCCAGCTCCCGCTCCGCTTTCGCCGAACTCACAAACATCATCTTGCGCCCCATGCGCGCGGCGTCTATCGTAGCCCGCGGCTCGCGTCCCAGAAGGCGACCCGTTACCATTTCGTCGACGACTCCCGCGGCGAAGGCAAAAAAGTAAGGAAGCTTCACGGTGGGCGACGGTAAGCCTGTGATCGCGGCCAGCCGATCAAGAATCTGTTTCAGCGTAAGATTCTCTCCTCCCAAAATGTAACGCTCGCCGGTTCTTCCCTTCTCCAAAGCCTGGACGTGACCGCGGGCGCACTCCGTTGCATCCACCAGATTCAATCCCGTTTCTACATAGGCAGGGAATTTTCGCTTCAAGAAGTCCACAACAATTCGTCCCGTCGGAGTCGGCTTGATATCGCGCTCGCCAATCGGCGTTGTGGGATTCACGATCACCACATCGACTCCCGACCGCGCGGCGTCGACTGCCACTTGCTCGGCCATGAACTTCGAGCGTTTGTAGTGCCCGATCATGTCCGCCAGCGTCACGGGGCTTTCTTCGTCCGCCACCTTACCCTTGTTAGAACCCGACCCGAAGCCCATAGTTGCGACACTTGACGTGTACACAATACGTTTTACGTGTTGCTTGCGCGCACTTTCCAGCAAAGACCTCGTACCTTCGACATTCGAGCGATACATCGCGCCTGAATCGCGCACCCACAGCCGGTAATCGGCCGCAACATGAAATGCGACATCGCAGCCCGAAACAGCCTTCTCAATCGAGGCCGGGTCACGCAGATCGCCGACGACGCGATCAGCCCTCAGATCCGCGATGTTGCGCAGATCGCTCGTAGGCCGCACCAGCAGCCGTAACTCGGCTCCCTGTTCGACCAGAACGCGCGCAACATGACTGCCCAGAAATCCCGTGGCGCCGGAGACAAAGGCGAGCATTCAGCACTCAGCAGTCAGCATTCAGTTCTTGCTGACTGCTGACTGCTGAATGCTAACTGCTGCTTTTCTCCGCCATGACCTTCGAATAGGTGGTCAAGGCGATCAGCGGGAAATATTGGCGGTACAGGTGGTACATCAGATAGAACACGCGCGGGAAACCTGTTCCCGTAAAGAAAGCCTCGTCCCAGGACCCATCTTTCTTTTGCGTCCGCAGAAGGTAGGCCATGCCGCGGGCCACGCATTCGCTTCGCGTGTCGCCAACGGCCAGCAGTCCCATGATTGCCCACGCCGTCTGCGAAGCTGTGCTCTCGCCCTGCCCGCGAAGGTTAGGATCGTCATAGGATCCGACAGTCTCGCCCCAGCCGCCGTCCGCATTCTGCACCGAGCGCATCCACTCCGCCGCCTGCTGAATCATAGGATCGTTACGATCCACAGCCATCGCTTCCAGGCCGCGCAACACCTGCATGGTGCCGTAGATGTAGTTCACACCCCAGCGTCCGAACCAACTGCCGTCGGGCTCCTGCTCTTTGCGAATAAACTTGATCGCCCGCTTCACCGCCGGATGGTTCTGGTCGTATCCATAAGTCGCCAGACACTCGAGAATGCGACCCGTAATGTCGACGGTTGCCGGATCAAGCATGGCGTTGTGATCGGCAAAGGGCACATGCTGGAAGACCATGCGGTCGTTATCTTTGTCGAACGAAGCCCAGCCGCCATCTTTGCACTGCATCGAGAGCATCCAGTCGATCGCGCGCTGCACCGACTCGGCCTGATAGCGTCCGTTCGGGTGCTCGACCCGGCTCAGCGCCAGGCAGACCATCGCGGTGTCGTCCACGTCGGGATAGAACTCGTTATTAAACTCGAAGTACCAGCCGCCCGGCTCGCCTTTCGGATTCTTGATCTTCCAATCTCCGGGCTTGCGCACTTGCTTTTGCAGGATCCAATCGGCGCACTTCACCAGGCGCGGATCGCTCGCCGGAACGCCTGCCTCGCCTAGAGCAAACAGCGCATACGCCGTGTCCCACACCGGAGACATACAGGGCTGCATGCGGAAAGTGTCGCCCTCTTCGATGCCCAGTTTTTCGAACTCGTCCATGGCGCGGATAAATTGTGGATCGTCCACTGAATACCCAAGGCAGCGCAGCGCGATGATGGCATTCATCATCGAGGGATAAATCGCTCCCAGGCCGTCGCTCATCTCGAAGCGCTCCAGCATCCACTTTTCCGCCTGCCGCAGAGCGAGCGAGCGCAATGGACGGATGTGCACGCGCTCGAACCAGTGCGTCATGCGATCCAGACACAAAAAGAAATTCCGCCACGAAACCAATTTCTTCGACCAATGCAGATGCATGCGCGATTTATCGCGCCCGCCGACAAAAAGTTCTTCGACCCCCATCTCGTCGGGAATCTTCTTGAACGGCTTCTTGGCATAGCAGATCGAAAGCGGCACCAGGATGGCGCGCGACCACGAAGAAATTTCGTAGATATTGAACCAGAACCAGTTCGGAAAGAGCACGATCTCCGGCGGAATCGCGGGCACCGCGTCGTAATCGTATTGCCCAAAGAAGCAGAGGTAGATCTTGGTAAACGTATTGACTTCGGTGACGCCGCCCATCTCGAGGATCTTTTTGCGGGCACGCGCCAGCGCGGGATGATTAGCCGTGAATCCAGCCAGTTTCAATCCGAAGTAGGCTTTGACAGAACAACTGAGGTTGGACGGGCCGGCGGCGTAGTTACTCCACCCTCCGTCCTCATTCTGGTGGTTGATGATGTGGCGAGCGGCCTTTTCAAAGCGTTCCTGATTGCCGGTTCCGAGCAGCGTGTGGAGCAGGATGTAATCCGATTCCAGGCTGGTGTCGGCTTCCAGTTCTCCGCACCAGTAGCCCGCTTCGTCCTGCTGTGAGAAAAGATAGTTGCGCGCCGCATCGACGGCGACCGCGACCCGGCTTCCAAGGTCATCAATCTTTCCAAATCGCATCTGCGGGGCGGCCGAATTATGTCCCGCGCTACGCCCCGCACCATATTCCGAACTATGTTCCGAACTATATCCCGCACTCTGGGGAGAGGATTCGTCCATCAAAGGCTCCAAAACTCTGCTCCAAAACTACTATGACTCCATGGCTATGGCGGGAGCCGCGGCGATCGTCTCGACGATCTCCGGCGGCAATCCAAAGCGCACATTTTCCGGCATGATTTCTAATTCCTGCACATTGCCAAAGCCCTGCCCCGCCAAATATTCCACCACTTCCTGCACCAAATGTTCAGGAGCTGATGCTCCGGCGGTCAGGGCCACCGTCTTAACGCCATTCAACCACTGCGGCTGAATGTCACGACAGTCATCAATTAGATGCGCCTCGGTGCCCAAACTTCGCGCAACTTCCACGAGTCGCTTCGAATTTGAGCTGTTGTCGGAGCCAACCACCAGCAGCAGATCTGCATCGGAAGCCACGTGCTTCACGGCAACCTGCCTATTTTCCGTGGCGTAGCAGATGTCTTGCGCGGCGGGCCCTTTAATGTTCGGAAACCGCTTGCGCAGCGCCGCGATAATGTCGCGAGTCTCGTCCAGGCTGAGCGTAGTCTGCGTCAGGTAGGCAACGCGATTGGGATCGGGCAACGTGACCGACGCTACTTCCTCAGGCGATCCGACCACTTGAGTCACCGCGGGCGCTTCGCCGAGCGTGCCAATCACTTCGTCGTGATCGCGGTGGCCGATCAGAATCAGCGAATAGCCCTCCTTGGCGAACTTGACCGCCTCCACGTGCACCTTGGTGACCAGCGGACAGGTAGCATCAATCACTCGTAGCTTCCGCAACTTGCTGGCGTCGCGCACTTCCGGAGAAACCCCATGGGCGCTATAAATGACGCGTTCGCCCTCGGGTACTTCGTCCACGCTATCGACAAAAATTGCGCCCTTCTGTTGTAGCTCTTCGACGACGAAGCGGTTGTGGACAATTTCCTTGCGCACATAAATCGGCCGCCCAAACGCCTCCAGCGCAATCCGGACAATATCAATCGCCCGCACCACGCCGGCGCAGAATCCCCGCGGCTTCAACAGCAGTAAAGTCTTGGTGTGTGATTTCCCGTTCTCGGACAAGTTCTATCCCCCACCCACTTAGGGTACACTTTCTCATTTTCTCAATAGGAAAAGATGCTTTAAGGGTATCGAAAGATGCACCCTCAGTCAATGTAAGCCTTTGAGGATGTGAGGATTAGCAGCGGGTGGGGAAAAAGGGTGGGTGAACGGCACAGCGCCCAGCGTGGGGCGTCACCACACCCGACGTACACCATATTGATCGAAGATTTTCTCGTTGCTTACAATGAGCAGCTCTTCAATCTCAGCCTGCGCAATCAGCATACGGTCAAATGGATCCTGATGAGGCCCTGGCAGCATCCCGGCGCGGATTCCGTGGCCGTAGGACATAGGCAGGCTCAGAAAGTTTTCCCGATCCAGATACCCACCGAAGTCTTGCACGAGTTCAGAGGCGCTCGATAGCCTGCCCCGTCGAAACTTAGTAGCAATCTCCCAGGCGGAAGCTGCGCTAACAAAGATGCTGCTGTCCGGGTGGGTAATCAGTTTTCTGCAGGACTTGGGCAGCGAGGGATCGTCGCTAAACCACCAGAGCAACGCATGAGTGTCCAGCAGGAGACGCACGCTATTGTCCCCATGCGTCGAGCTCTTCCGGAGGCAACGGTTCGAAGAACTCGGGTCCGACCTTCAGCTTCCCGCGCAGGGCGCCAGGCTTCCGCTGGCTGGTTTTGTCACCGATCGCAACAAGCCGCACCACCGGCTTCTTCCCCCGAGCGATGACAATCTCTTCGCCCCGGCAAGCCCTCTCAATCAGCCGCGAAAGCTCGGTTTTGGCCTTGTGGATGGTGATAGTTTCCATGACCATATGTTAGCTAACTTTACTTAGCTAAGTCAAGGTCGGTGTTACCCGTTCGCCCGAATCATCTGCTCCGCATGCTTCCGCGAAGTTTCCGTCAGCTTGGCGCCCGATAGCATGCGAGCCACTTCCTCGGTCCGCTCTTCGCCGGTAATTTGCCGGACGGTCGTCTTGGCCCGCCCCCCAGTTTCACGCTTCTCGATCAGATAGTGGTGATCGGCAAAAGTAGCAATTTGCGGAAGGTGGGTAACGCAGAGCACCTGATTGCCCTTGGAGAGGGCCTTCAGTTTCTTTCCCACGGCTTCGGCGGCGCTGCCTCCAATACCGGTATCGATTTCGTCAAAGACCAACGTGCGTTGGGCGACTGCCAACTTCTTCTTCGAAGTGGCCGCCGGATTCATCCCTGCTTCAACGCTGGCCTTCAGCGCCAGCATGACGCGCGAAAGTTCGCCGCCCGACGCAATCTGCTCCAGCGGCCGCAGCGTCTCGCCAGCGTTGGTCGAAATTCGATAGACGACCTGGTTGATGCCGGAAGAAGTCCAATGCGCTTCATCTTCGCTTTCCTCAACCGCAATGCGAAAACTGGCGCGCATCGCGAGATCGTTAATCTCCGCCTCGACCATCTTTTCTAATTTCTTCCCTGCCTCCGAGCGTTTGCGCGAGACGTTGCGAGCGGCTTTGCGATAATCATCGCCGGCCACAGCCAGTTCTCCTCGTAGCTCAAGCAATACTTGATCTTTATTCTCCATCTCTGAGAGTTTTCGCCGCGTGTCTTCTCCGAAAACGATTACCTGATCGAGCGTAGGCCCGTACTTACGCTTCAGCCGGTCGAGCAACGCCAGCCGCTCTTCGATCTCGGCCAGTCGCTCCGGAGAGGCCTGGATTCCTCCAGCATAATCGCGCAGCGTCGCACCCACATCCTCAACGCTGATGCGGGCCGATTCCAGCGCCGCGAGCGCCTCCTGAAATTTCGGCTCGTAACGAGACAGTTCTTCGATGTGTTTCTGCGCTGCCCGCAGGCTTGACGAAGTCGATCCGTTGCCCTCATACAGCAGATCGAAAGCGCTAATCGCCGCCGCGTAAATCTTCTCGGCATTGGCCAGGACGCGCTTTTCGGCCTCCAGTTGCTCATCTTCTTGTGGACCGTCGCCAGCCCGCAGCCGCGCTTCTTCGATCTCGCGGCACTGGAAGTTCCACAGATCCAGCAGCCGCACCCGATCCTGCTCGTCCTGTTCGAGTTCAGCGATGTGTCCGCGAAGCTTCCTCCAATGTCCGAACGCGGCGACCACGTCCTTCAACTCGACTCCAGCATAGGCATCGAGCAGGTCCAGTCGCGCCGCGGCATCGAAGTTTACGATGGATTCATTCTGCGCGTGGATGACCGCCAGGTGTGGTGCAATCTGCTTCAGCACCGCTACAGTCGCGGGCTGATTATTGACGAAGACGCGCCCCTTGCCGCCCGGAGCAATCTCGCGCCGCAGGATCAGCGAGCTATTCTCCGCGTCCAGACCATTCGTCTCGAGGATCGCTTCGATGGCACGCGCCGCCGTTCCCTCGCTCTCAAACACGGCGGCAACCACCGCCCGCTCCGCACCCGTGCGGATAACATCGGACGACGCTTTGTCTCCCAGCAGCAAGCCCAGCGCGTCAATCAGAATCGACTTCCCCGCCCCGGTCTCGCCGGTCAGAAGGTTTAACCCCGCAGCGAATTCGATCACGACGTTGTCGATCACCGCGTAATTTTCAAGTCGAAGTTCGGCCAGCACAATAGTCCTCTTCGTGTGGCGCGGTCGCCCTCGTCCGCGGCCCTTTGGTCTTAGTCGGTGATGCTCTGTAATTTACGCGCAAATTGAAGCGCAGCAAAGTGTGAATAAATCGGGCGATCGGGTCATCTGATCATCGGGTGATCTGAAACAAAGACTCTTGACCCTCGATCGCCGGGTGACCCGATGGTCAGATCGCCCGATCACTTTCCGCATTGACCGATGCGGTACCCACGCCAAGCGTGCCGTCTCGCAGGTCTATAATCTTAATCAGGGGTTTTCCCTAAACCGATGCACTTTTCTTCCCTCCTCCTGTTCTTCGTCGGCGGCGAAATCGTTGATCTCGTCCTTCAGACTGGTCCGGTCGCCAAAACCGTGTTGCTTCTGCTCGTCGCCTTCAGCGTGCTTTCCTGGGCCGTGATTCTTTCCAAGTGGAGATTGATCCAGCGCGCGCGCCTTCAGAGTGGACGCTTCGTCCGCGCCTTCCGCAAAGCGCAACGCATGCAGGATGTCGCCTCGGTTGCCGAACAATTTCGTCCCAGCCCGTTGGTGGGAGTGTTTGAAGGCGCAGTTGTGGAGTTCAAACGCCAGATGGGCACGACCGGCGGCATCCACAATCCCATGGCCATTCAGCGTGCCATGCAGATCGCATCGTCGGAAGAGATCACACGCCTCGAACGCAACATTCCATGGCTGGCGATTACGGGAACCGTTACGCCGTTTATTGGACTGTTCGGAACAGTGTGGGGAATAATCGACGCTTTCCACGGGCTGGGTACTGCGGGCGCAGCCACTTTGCGCGCGGTCGCTCCCGGAGTCTCTGAAGCGTTGGTGACCACCGCGGCCGGCCTGGCAGCAGCCATTCCAGCGGTGATCGCCTACAACCTGATCATTGGCTCCATTCGCGAACTGGCATCGCGCAACGACGACTTCGCTCTTGAGATGCTCAACCTGGTCGAGCGCCAACAGACGTTGCAGGTCACCGAGGTACGTCGCTG
>Ga0209169_10002094_pt1 | contig 12120 bp, 11 predicted proteins | sample HubBroMetageWRM4_FD_188346 | JGI IMG/M metagenome (GOLD analysis project Ga0209169, IMG submission 188346) | Warmed soil microbial communities from the Hubbard Brook experimental Forest, New Hampshire - Hubbard Brook CCASE Soil Metagenome WRM 4... | ecosystem: Environmental > Terrestrial > Soil...
ATACGGAAGTGTTGGTGCATGGTTGGGAGCAGTGGGGCGAAGCGTTGCTGCCGCGGCTCAACGGAATGTTCGCGTTCGCTATCTGGGATCGCCAAACCAGGGTTACGTACGCGGCGCGAGATCGGATGGGGGTCAAGCCATTCTATTATCATTTTTCCTCCGATTGCTTTGCGTTCGCGTCTCGGCCGCGGGCGCTACTGGCTTTGCATCCCGAGTGGTCAAATCCGCTCGACGAACAAGCGATTCGTTTCTATTTCGAGAGCGGCTACGTTCCTGCGCCGCATTCGGTATTTCGTGCGATTCGCAAGCTGCCGCCGGCTCACTGGCTTTTGCTGAACGAGTCGGGATTGCAGGTGAATCGTTACTGGGATTTTCGCCCAATTGAGACGGAACATGCCTGGAATCGTCGGCGCGAAGACGATCTGCTCGATGAGCTCGACCAGATCCTGTCGCGCAGCGTGCGCTCGCGCATGATCAGTGACGTTCCGTTGGGGGCGTTCCTTTCGGGTGGGATTGACAGTTCGATTGTGGTCGCGATGATGGCGAAATATTCGGCGGATCCCATTAAGACATTCACGATTGGATTCGAAAAGCAGAACTACGATGAGAGTCATCACGCACGAGCCGTGGCGCAACACCTTGGGACCGAGCATTTTTGCGAGGACCTGAAGATCGACGATTTGCTCGCGCTCAAACCGGCATTCTCGCGCGAGTTCGATGAGCCATTTTTCGACAGCTCGGCGTTTCCGACCATGGCTGTTTCGCGCTTGGCTCGCAGGCATGTAACTGTTTCGTTGAGCGGCGACGGCGGAGACGAGCTTTTTGGAGGATACCCGTATTACCGGCTAACTCAACGCCTCGGTCATTTCTACAGACTGCCTTCGAGCGCTCGCGCGATTCTGGCGTCAGCCACGGGAATGGCGCCAGACCACCGGATGAAACTGTTGTCCGCCGCAATGCGCCAACGGAATGTAACGGAGGCGTTCTGTTTTGCCCGAGGCATCGCCAAGGATTTCGATACCGTCCTCCTGCCTGAAATCCTGCGGAGAACTGTTAGCCTGAAGGAACTTTTTGCGGAAGCTGCCACAGCGTTTCCAGCCGATCTGAGCGCCCCTGAGATCGCCATGCGACTCGACGCGTATTACACGCTTCCCGATGATTATCTGCAGAAGGTGGATGTCGCCAGCATGGCTTTTTCGCTCGAGTCGCGCGAACCGCTGCTAGACCAAGACCTGGTTGAATGGGCCATGAAGCTTCCTTTGAAATGGAAATTGCGCCGCGGACAAAACAAGTATTTGCTGCGCAAACTTGCCTACCGTTATATTCCTCGGAAAATCGCGAACCGACCCAAACAAGGCTTCGAAGTGCCCATCGCCGACTGGCTTAAGGGTCCGCTGCTGCAATGGGCAACTACCGAGGTGAATGATCCGGAAAAGTTTGAAAACGTTCCGCTCGTCCAGGATTCTCTTCGCGAGCTGCTCAAAATTCACGGTTCGGGGAAACGGCGCGCGCATCCGCTGTTGTGGGCGGGGCTCATCTTCTTGGATTTCGCGGGCAGATTGCCGACCGCGCGCGAAGAATTCGTTCCCGGCCGGCTACAACGTGGTGCCTGACACGAAAGGCGTTATGCGCATTGTTATGAATGCTCTATCTGCTCGCCAGGGCGGTGGACAAACCTACGTTAGCAATTTGCTCGAGTCGCTTCCCGAGCAACTCGACACGGAAGTCTTTGTCTTGGCGCCCGATTCGTTGCCGCTGCCGCGCGGCAAGAGCAATCTCCAGAGAATTCCTGTGACTTGGCTGGTGGAGAATCCCTACGTGCGCGCAGTGTGGGAAAAGTTGTGCTTGGCGCCGCTGTTAAAACGCCTCGGCGCGGACGTCCTTTTTTGCCCCGGTGGAATTGTCGGTACCCGCGTCCCGGCAGGGTGCAAGACCGTGACCATGTTTCGTAACATGATTCCGTTCAGCCCGCAGCAAAGGCGCAGGTATGGGGCCAGCACCATGCGCATTCGTAATTGGCTGCTGGAGCGCGCCATGACGCGCAGCATGGCTGAGGCGGATTGCGTGATTTTCATATCCGAATTCGCGCGCCGCGTCGTCGAGAATCGAGTGCCGCGCCTGCCGGGGAAGACTGTCGTTATCCCGCACGGAGTCAATCCCGTCTTTCGCAACAATCAGGAGCCAAGGCCGCAGTGGGCGCCCGCGGAAAACTACATCTTGTACGTATCCATTCTCGATGTCTACAAGGCGCAACTGGAGGTCGTGCGCGCTTTTGCGCTGTTGAAAGCTCGGCGTCCCACAACCGAAAAACTGATTCTGGCGGGACCAGACCGTTCGCCCTACGGGCGTGCGGTGCAAGACGAAATCAACCGCTTGGGGCTGCGCAACGATGTTCTGCTGACCGGGCCAGTCGCTCACGATGCATTGCCGTCGCTCTACCGCAACGCCTTAATTAATATTTTTGCGTCCGAATGCGAAAATTGTCCCAACATAATGCTCGAAGCGTTGGCGTCGGGCCGACCTCTTATGGCATCCAGCCGCGAGCCCATGCCGGAATTCGGCGGCGATGCGGCGGTTTACTTCGATCCGTGCTCGCCCCAGGAACTGGCCGAAAAACTCGCAACGATCATTGACGATCCCGTTCGCCTGACGGAACTATCGCGCAAAGCATTGCAACGCTCACTGCTCTACGACGGTTCCAAAGCCGCGCAACGCACATGGGAATTGATTCAAGAGCGCGTGTAGAAACATCCAACCGGAATTTTCCAAAAACAGCAGCAGCGCAGTGGAGCGGCCAGCATCCCGAGAACGCACGCAAGCGGGCATGGGCCGATCCTGTGCAATTTGAAGTTACGCATTCTCCGGAGGAACCTCGTGGCAAAAGTGATGGTGGTGGGTGGGGCGGGTTATATCGGTGGGGCGGTTACTGAGTTGCTGCTCGCGGAGAAAATTCCTTTTTCCGTGTACGACAGCCTGGTGTACGAGCCGCATTACCTGAAGAAAGTGGATTTTGTGTGCGGCGACGTGCGCGATACGGCAAGACTGAAGCCGCTACTTGCGAACTATACACATGTGATCTGGCTGGCCGCCATCGTGGGTGACGGCGCCTGCGAGGTGAGTCCGGAACTGACGGTGGGGGTTAATCAAAGCGCCGTCGGGTGGCTAGCGGAGAACTATCGCGGAAGAATCGTATTCACCTCGACATGTTCGGTATACGGACAATATGACAGCGAGGTTGACGAAGATGCTCCGGTCCAACCGCTCTCGCTGTATGCCAAGACGAAATTGGCTGCAGAAGGCCTGCTGCCGGCCGAAAACAGCCTGATCTTCCGATTGGGAACGGCATTCGGCGTCTCCGACACGTATTCGCGTCCGCGCATGGATCTGGTAGTGAACTATATGACCACGAACGCCTTGACGAAAGGCGAACTGACCGTTTTCGGCGGCACACAGTGGCGGCCGTTGGTGCACGTGAAAGACATTGCGCAGGCAATCGTGGCCAATCTGGAGCGGCCGGTTCGCGGAATCTACAATCTGGCCGCGGAAAATTTGCAGATCAAGGATCTGGCCGCCATTGTCGGTACGATGACCGGTTGCAGGGTAAAGTATACGGATCAGCGATTTCAGGACCATCGCAATTATCACGTGGACACCAAAAAAGCGCTGCGCGACGGAGTCTATAACCCAAACACAATGCGCACGGTGCAGGATGGCGTACGGGAAATCGCTGAGTTGGTAGGGCTGGGGCGCATCAAGCAGACCGAAAACGAAGTCTATTTCAATGTGCGGCACGCAGAAAGGCTCAAGGCTAATGGCCAGTTCGCCTAAGGAACCCACGCTGATCCCCGGCGGATTCGCGGTGGACGACCGCGGGCGTGTTACGTTCGTGAATGGCTTTGCGTTCGAAGCGGTCCGCCGATTTTACATGGTGGAGAACTTCACAACCGAAGTCGTACGGGCGTTCCACGGGCACGTGAAGGAAGAAAAGTGCGTGTTGGTGGTGCAAGGCGCAATCATCGTAGCCGCGGTGCAGTTCGGCGACCCTGTGGATCCGAATCGAAACGCGAAGCCACATCGATTTGTGCTCTCCGACCAGCAACCGCAAATTCTGTACGTGCCAGCCGGATACGCAAACGGTTTCCGCGCGCTCGAACCTGGAACAAGGGTCATGTTTTTCTCCAGCGCGACTCTGGCGGAATCCGGCAAAGACGATTTCCGATTCCCTTATGACCTCTGGGGAAAGGGCATATGGGAAGTAGAGCACCGCTGAGCGAAGCCTATGCAGAAGTCATTTGACCGTTCCCCGGCTGCGGCGTCGATCTTTGCGCGTAGTGCCGGCAGCCGACGCCCGCTGCCCAAGAGGTTCTAGAATGCGATTCCTAATGAAGATGCATGCGATTGCGGTGGCTCCCATCAGCATCTTTTTCATTCTTAGCTCGACGAAGATGCATCCCGCCTACCGTATGACGCTCCTGAGAAGGCTGAAACTAGGGTTAAAGATGCTATTGAACAATCGACGCATTCCGACCGGTACGACATTCAAGGCCCATCTGGCGATGGCGCTAAAGATCCTAGAAACGCCTCCGGAAACAGAAGGGGATGTCGTCGAGTGCGGCACTTGGAAAGGTGGATCTGCCGCGAATCTGTCGTTAGTTTGCAAGCTGGTGGGAAGAAAGCTTGTGATCTGCGATTCGTTTGAAGGGCTTCCCGAAGGGGACCCCCGCGACAACGAAGCCAAGTACTATAAAAAGGGCGACTACAACGGCAGTCTGGAAGAAGTTAAGGCGAATCTCACGCGCTATGGCGCCATTGAGTGCTGTGAGTTCAATCGCGGGTGGTTCTCTGACACTCTTGCCAAGCTGAATCGCCCAATCCTTCTCGCCTTCCTGGATGTGGATCTGGAAGCGAGCCTGGAAACATGTGTACGGAATATCTGGCCGCTGCTGGTGCCCCATGGGTATATCTTCACCGACGAGTGCGTGGGTCTGAACTACTGCGCGCTGTTCTTCTCCGAGAAATGGTGGCAGCAAACCTTTGACCAAAAGCCGCCTGGATTGATCGGAGCGGGAACCGGGCTACCCCTGGGCGGATACTACATCGGGCCGTATTCGGAGTGGCAAGATCATCCTCTGCAACATGCCAGCACCGGTGCATACACTAGGCGGGGCTTTTCCGGCTACTGGAGTTACTACCCCTGAAGAAAGCGAGATCGCTTCTGGATTTCCTCCGGCGGGGAGCGCGTTGCTCATGTTCCGTCGCGCCGTCCGTCGGCTCGGAAGAACGCTCTACTTCAACTAAGGAATGGACAAACCGGTGAGAAAAGTCCTACTGCTGGGTGCTACGGGTATGCTCGGGAGTGCCGTCTATGCCGTACTCAATAAGAAGTACGATCTGGTTCTCGGAATCCGGAAGGTCGAGAAAGCGGATTTGCTCAAGAAGCGCTTCGGCGAGGCAGAACGGGCGAAGATTGTTCCATTTGACGCAGCGCAGATCTATCGAGAGTATGCTGCCAAAAAAGGGTTCCCGAGCGAATACCTGGCCCAGTTCTTGGGGCAGGTCGGTGAGGTGGATCGCGTGATCAACGCCGTCGGTGTCACCATTCCATTCGCGCTGCGTGATCCGGCGATGACATTCTTCGTGAATGGCGCGCTGCCTCATATTTTGGCCGAGCGTTTCGGAGAACGGCTGATCCATATCACGACCGACTGCGTTTACAACGGCAAGGACAGTTTCCCGTATGACGAAAATTCCCCCAAGACTCCGACGGATCTTTATGGCCTTTCGAAAAGCATGGGCGAGCCCGCCAGCTGCCTGACGATTCGCACTTCGATTATCGGGCTTGAATTGGATGGTTATACTGGATTGCTGGAATGGTTTTTGCAACAACGAGGAAAAACGATTACGGGCTTCGCGCAGCACTACTGGAATGGCATCACCACCCAACAGTTTGGAAAGCTCTGCGATCAAATCATGGAGTCGCCCGAGGCATATCCGCGACGCGGTGTTTACCACGTTTATTCGACCGTCGTGTCGAAATACGAGATGCTGCTGGCCTTTCAACGCAAATTCAACGTTCCCTGCACGATCCAGGCGGACACCGAGAACAAGCTTAACCGCACAATGACGACGGTGAAAGAACTAAACCTAAAGTTACACGTACCCTCGTTTGACGAGATGCTGGACGCGATCGCGCGCTGAAAAGATGAAGAAGCCGTTCAAGCTCGTCACCTTTCTGGGCATTCGGCCCGACATCATTCGTATGCACAAGCTTTTGGCTCTTTTGGACCAAGGCCAGACGCGGCATGGCTATCGCCACGCCTACGTGCACTCCGGGCAGCACTTCGATTACGAACTGGATGGAGTCTTTCACCGGCAACTGAACGTCAAGCTTCCGAAGGTGAATCTACGCACGGGGCGAACCTTAAAGAAGGCCGGCAAGACAAGCCACGTGCATCAAACCGCTTTGCTGTTTCAAAGGACAGCAGAATTGCTCGACCGGCTGCAGCCCGACGCCGTGCTGTACCTGGGTGACACGAACACCGTTCTCTCCGCTCTCATCGTCGCCAAGCGTAATATACCCGTGGTCCACATCGAAGGCGGCGGCCGCAGCTTCGACTGGCGCATGCCCGAAGAGAAAAATCGCATCATTGTCGATCACATGTCCGACCTGATCTACTGCTACCTTGACCGCTATAAGCAGTTGCTGGTGAACGAAGGGATTCCCGAATTTCGTATCGTTACCGTGGGCAACATCATCGTCGATGCTTTGGCGAAGTTTCTTCCTGTCGCGGACAACAGTCCCATCTTGAATCGCCTGGGACTCAGCGTCAGGGGATACGCGCTTTGCACCTTGCATCGCGAGGAAAACATCGATAACCAAGACGTGTTACTTGAGAAATTGGTGGGTCTGCGAGAACTCTCCCAAATACTTCCGATCGTTCTTCCCGTGATGCCGCGCCTGAAGGCGCGCATCCGGAAATTCAAATTTGGCAAAATCCTGAACAGTCCGAGAATTGCACTGACGGAACCACTGGGATTTCTGGAGTTTCTCAAGCTCGAGAACGACGCGCGCGTGATTGTTACGGACAGCGGCACGGTGCAGGAAGAAGCTTTGATTCTTGGCGTGCCGTGCGTAGTGACGCGGCGTTCGACGGAACGCCCGGAAACAATCGCTGCGGGCGCCAGCATTCTTGCCGAGGGCTCTCTGTGCGCGAATGCGAGTCGCGCTATGCAAATGGCGCCCGATTGGGACCGCAATACCTTGAACCCTGAGGGCGGAAGTCCCAGCCAGCGAATTTACGAAGATCTGCTGAGCCGGATTCAATCCGGCTACTTTACAGAGTCACGAGGCTTGGCTGCGCTCCATGAAAACCGGTTCGTGCGCGAAGCGTACGGCCGCGAAACCTGCACGCTGGCTCGGGCCGCGGCAGGGTACTAAGCCGGTCATTGCGGTTAGCTGAGGCTGCGGAATGCGAATCCTCCTTCTGGTCGATTGTTATTCGCCACAAACGAAATCGAGCGCAACGCAAATGCATGACCTGGCGTTGGAGTTCCGCCGGCGAAATCATGAGGTCACGGTTCTCACCCCCAGCGACCGGATATCGACGAATCTGGAAATCGCAAACGAGGAAGGACTGCAGGTCGTCCGCGTAAGAAGCAGGAAAATCAAAGGTGCACCGAACATACTCCGCGCCGCCGAAGAGATCAGGCTTTCCAGCCTGACTTGGCGACGCGCCCGGCGTTTCTTGCTGGCGCATCCCGCGGATTTGATCGTGTTCTACTCTCCGACAATCTTTTGGGGCGCGTTAGTTAAACGCCTCAAATCGCTCTGGGGCTGTCGAGCCTACCTGATTCTGAGGGATATTTTCCCGGCCTGGGCTGTCGATGCCGGGGTGCTGCGAAAAGGGCTCATCTATCGTTTCTTTCGGCGAAGAGAGATTCAGCAGTATGACGTCGCTGATTGCATCGCGGTGCAGTCGCCTGCGAATCTCACCTACTTCTGCAGGGAGTTCGCAGCGCGACGGTACCCGGTCGAGGTCCTCTACAATTGGGCCAGTTCGCACGAGGAGGATTTGCCAGCCACCCATTACCGAAAGCAGCTCGGGTTGGAAGGCAAAGTGATCTTTCTCTACGGCGGTAACTTGGGTGTGGCAAACGACGTCGACAACATCGTCCGCTTGGCGGCGCGTCTTTCCCGGGAAGAGCACATTCATTTTCTGCTTGTTGGCGACGGCAGCGAGGCAGCTCGACTCAAGAGGTCGGTCGCGGAAAATGGCCTTCACAATCTGCAGATCCTGCCGCCGGTCAACCATCGGGAATATCTCGCGATGCTTTCTGAGTGTGACGTCGGTTTGCTCTCTCTGGATCGGCGTTTGAAAACGCATAACGTCCCGGGAAAATTACTCGGGTACATGTACTGGAGCAAGCCCACGCTGGCGAGCATCAATCCTGGAAATGATCTCTTCGAAATACTAGAAAAGAACAACGCGGGGTTGTGTGTATTGAATGGAGACGATGAAAGTCTCGCCCTGGCTGTGTTGCGACTCGCAAATGATGCCAATCTCAGAGCTTCCATCGGAAAGAACGCGCGCCGACTTCTAGTGCAGGATTTCTCGGTCGAGCACGCCGTTAGTCAAATCTTCAGCCATCTCGGCGCGGCAGATCCGATCGCTTCGTCGAGCAGATCCGACTCGAAAATCGAAACCGATTTTCAAGTTCACGCACGAGAGCTCGCAGAAAAACTCTAAATCGTAAATCGGGCGCCGGCGGCACGCGGCGCGACTGCACCGGTTGCTCCTCGCCATCGCGCAGGCAGCCGGGCGGGAGGGAATTGTGATCGTCAGCTGCTACCTGCTGGTTTTTGTATGCGGCATCGTACTGTCTTGGGTCTTTACGCGCTGGCTGCGAAACTACGCCAACACGCACGGATGGGTGGCCGCGCCGGAACTGGACCGGCACGTGCACACCACTTCGGTGCCCCGGATCGGAGGCATTGCCATTTTTGTTTCGTTTACATTGGTGGCGGGCCTCGCGATGCTACTGCCGCGATGGACGGGCATCACGCTGGTGGTGCCGGTGCGCACCCTGTTCAGCATAATGGGAGCTGCGTTCATCGTTTTTCTACTTGGGCTTTATGATGATTTTCGCTTCGTAGGCCCTTACTGGAAATTTGGAATCCAGGCCGTCGCCGCGGTGCTGCTTTACGCCGGCGGCGTGGGTATTCATCGCCTGGACCTGCTTTCCGCTGGGCAGGCGCTGCGAACCGTCGTTGGCCTGCCGTTAACGGTGCTCTGGGTGCTGCTGATCACCAACGCCTTCAACTTGATTGATGGGCTGGATGGATTGGCGGCGGGGTCCGCATTATTCTCAACGTTCGTAGTGTTCGTCACATCGCTTGTGGCGCCGAACGCCATGACGACAGTGCTGGCGATTGCATTGGCCGGCGCCATTCTGGGTTTCTTGCGTTTCAATTTTCACCCCGCGTCCATTTTCCTAGGCGATTCCGGAAGCATGTTCATCGGATTTATGCTGGCGGCGCTGGCTTTGGCTGGTTCGGAAAAGGCGCCGACCATGATCGCGGTGGCGATCCCGGTGGTTTCCTTTGGTCTGCCGATATTAGACGTGGCGCTGGCGGTCTCGCGCCGCTTTCTCAGCGGCAAACCATTGTTCCGCGGTGATCGTGATCACATTCACCACAAGCTTCTGAATCGCGGCCTATCGCAACGCGATGCCGTGCTGGTGCTTTACGGAGTCACGGCATGCTTCGCGCTTTTGAGCCTGGTACTGCTGCATGACGCAGCGATGATCGCGCTGGTTCTCGCGATGATAGGAATCGGCATCGCGCTCGGCGTGCAATATCTTGGATATGTTGAGCTTTCAGAGTTGCACGACGTTTGGCGCAGAACCGCGGAGCGCAAGCGGGTGATTGCGAACAATGTGGAAGTACGGCGTGCAGTTGACGCTCTGAATTCTTGCACGGACTTCTTAAGAATGTGTGCGATTCTTCAGAACACCCTGCGTTCGATCGGATTCGATGGATTCCGTCTGGGTGGCAGCCTGAGTGAAACGTTTTCAGGAACTCGGTTCTCTCCGATGCAAAGGACGACAGAGGGCGAATTGCAGCTGTTCTGGGACGCTGCTGAAAACAGCGAGTCCGTCTGGGAATTGAAATTGGAATTGAACATCGTCCCGAATCATCGCTTGGGGCGCTTGTCTTTGCTGCGCAGAGCAGTTGAAAGCCCGCTGTTGGTGGATCTTAACCTGCTGAGTTGCGAGTTTCGGAGCGCGCTTTCTGAGGCGGTGCTGCGAGCGATGAATGGCCACCGATCTTCTGTTCGACGGGCGGCGCCAGGCAATGGCGCAGCTGCCGTCGCAAAAGTGGCATCCGCAGGTTCATCGGACTGAAAGCTGACAAGCTACCCTTCGCCGTTCCCACGACTTGACGGCAAGCGTTGACGTCGCCCACTGCCCAACGCGCTGATTCGGATATTCCCGTAGCGATTTACCCGCCTGCTTCACCAGCCTCTTCCCGCTGAAATCCTGTCGTAACCGCTCCCGTCAGCCTTGGTCTGGATAATCGAGTCTGCGACTCCGTGCGCTGTCTTGGGTTATGCGGAATGGCCGACGTGCGCAGGAACGAAGGCGCCACCTTCGTTCTGAAGAACCGCGGAAATGCTGAGCCGATCCTCCACACCTACTTTTCGCAGGATCCGGTGAATGTGGTTTTTCACAGTCTGCTCGGAAATACTGAAGTGGTTTGCGATTTCCTTATTGCTAAGCCCGCGGCCAATCAAGGGGACCAGCTGTTGTTCGCGCCGCGTCAGTCCCCATTCGGCCCGCTTCTGGCTATTTGGCAGCTCAGTGGTCTGCGTCGCCACATAGTCAAAGAGAAATTCCGTGTAATGAGGCGGGCATACGGCATGTCCCTCCGCCACCGACCGGACCGCCGCTACCACGTCTGCGGCTGAGGCGTTTTGCAGCACGTAACCCCGCGCGCCACGTCGTATCGCCGTCAGAAAGCAGCTCCGATCATCAGCCATGGCGATGAGCACGCTCTTGACAGCGCGGTCGCGTTTGCCAGCTGCGGAAGACGAGGCGAAACTATCGAGCAGAAAGTCCAGTGAATCAAGGACAAGAACGTCCGCTCCGGAATCGCGGATATGTTCGAACGATGAGCACGGCTCGGCTTGCGCCGCAATCTCAAAATCCGTTCGCTTGGTTAAAATCCTCGCAATTGACTCGCGCAACAACCGGTTAACGCACAAAATCAAGACTTTGGCGCCACTTCCCATTCTGTTGCCCCCGGCTAACCTGCTGGGCTGTGGTATGTGAGTGCTAAGAGTTACAGCACTGGATTGAAACATCTGTATGGATACTTATGCAAGTAGTAATTTGACGTTAACATGTCTGGTTAGGAGTCGGGCGAACCTGCGTGCCATGGCAATGGCGCGAAAAACTCCTAAATACAAGTTCCGACCTTACCTCCCTGTCGGCCATCGAGCGAACTGCGAAAGGCAGTTGACCCTTGGTCTCGATGGGCCCGGGTCCGCCTAGGCAGATCGCCTCACTATTCTCGAAGCTTTCCTCTTCATGTGGCATACCGGAAATCGTGTATTTGGCATGTAGGAAGTGCTTCCAAGTCATAAGCCAACCCTTTCTAAATGTGGGACCTACGGCCTTAGATGCGAACGGAGGCACATTCGTCGCCTCACTCGTGCCGCACGAACGCGCTGCCAAGGCGTCGGCGTGTTCCAGGTGGGCGCGCTATCAGTTCGGTTCTTTGCGTCGAAGACCTCGCAAGAGTATGCAAAAACATTTCGGGATGTCACGGTGCGACCCTGCAGGATGCAGAAGCCTGATAGAGTTGCAAATGTTCGCTTCTCTGAGTAAACGTTTTCACAGAGTGGCGTGGAGCTCTGTAAGCATTTATTTGCGCCGCAGACGCTGACAATGAATCACGCCACCGGTGGTAGGAACTAGGCGGGAAGCGTGCTGCCGCGTGTCTCCGCAGCGAAGGGAATTAGCAGCAGGCCGAGCGCGAAGGCAATCGAGGTGAGCGCGACCGGAATCCCGAGCGAGCCAAAATGCCGCACGCCCGCGCCGACCAGAAACGTGATTCCC
>Ga0209169_10002096_pt1 | contig 12112 bp, 8 predicted proteins | sample HubBroMetageWRM4_FD_188346 | JGI IMG/M metagenome (GOLD analysis project Ga0209169, IMG submission 188346) | Warmed soil microbial communities from the Hubbard Brook experimental Forest, New Hampshire - Hubbard Brook CCASE Soil Metagenome WRM 4... | ecosystem: Environmental > Terrestrial > Soil...
TCTACGCAGCCGGGAATAAAAACATTACACTAAGTTGGTAGCGCCGAACATTCATTTAACGTGCCGCTCTCTTCCGCCAAACGCGCCTGGATTGTAATCGCCGTCGTGCTGTTGTGCCTGATCGGCGCAGCCCTGGTTTATTATTTCCGGCAATCTCGTCCGCTCCCGCCGATCGTTTCCACGGTTCCAGGTGTGCCGACGGCAGGCCCGCCGCCGGACATTCTCAGCCAGCTTCCCCCCGACGCGCCGGTCGTAGCGTATATAGACGCGGCCAATTTGCGCGCGTTACAGAATTCCCCGCTCGCCGCCGCGCTCGGCCTCGCATCCCCCGGCCCGCAAGCCGATCGCGACTACGCCGACTTCGTGCGCAACACGGGCTTTGACTACACCCGCGACCTCGATCACGCCGCCATCGCTTTCTGGCCCTCGAACTTTGGGACCTCGCCCAAAGAAATAAACGCGAACCGCGCCCTGGTCATCGCTGACGGTCGCTTCGACCAGCAAAAGATCTCGAGCGTTTCTGCAAGCAATGGGACCGTGACGACCGCGCCGGACTTGTCCTCTGCGATAAGGGTGATACCCGGCAATCCGACAATCTCGTACGAGTTTCTGGCGCCAACGCGGATGGCCCTTGGCAGTGGCGACAGCGGCATTTTGGCTCGAAAGCTCGCTGACATATATCTCAAACGCTACGGCACTCGCGACCCCGCCATGCAATCCCGCATTCAGCGCGTAGCTGGCGCGCCCCTGTTTGCCGTCGCGCGCACCGACCGGCTGCCGCAAAACATCTACGCGCCTCTCCACAACTCGCCGCAGCTCGAACAGATCGCACGCAGCGTTCAGGCCATCACGCTGGCCGGCCAGCCCGACCGCAACAACCTGAAAATCACAATTGACGCCGAATGCGACGCCCTGAAGAACGCCGTGCAACTGGCCTTCCTGCTCGAAACCGGAAAAATGGCCGGCTCCATGGCGCTCTCCGACCCCGGCACCCGCCGCCAAATGACCAAAGAACAATTCACGTTCGTCGAAGCGCTGCTCAACCGCGCCACAATTAATCACCAGAACAAAGTAGTACGCATCACCCTGGAAATTACACCCGACATGCTCGCCGCCGCTCCCGTCCCGCCCAAGCCTGCCGCAAGCCATGTTCCAACGACGCCGCACGCCACCGCGCCGGCCAAGCCCGCCGCAGATTATCCGCACACTTCTCAGTAACGCAGGATCAAAACTCAAAAAGGAAGTACCGCGATGCCTGAAGAGAAGAACTAATCCGCTGCGGCAGCCGCCGTTGCAGCTGTACTGAGGTAACGCCAGGGATTCACAGGGGTATTATAAATTCTCACTTCGTAATGCAGGTGCGGCCCGGTGGAACGTCCACTGGCGCCTTCCAATCCAATAATGTCGCCGCGCTTCACGTGCGTGCCGACATGCGTACTGAACGCCGACAGATGCCCGTACCAGGTGCTAACCCCAAATCCGTGGTCAATCACCACCAATTTGCCATACCCAGCGCGCTGCTCGACGACTGCGACGATCCCGTCCGCCGTCGCGTGCACCGAGTCGCCGTAGTGCGATGCAATATCCATCCCCGCATGGAACGCGCCCTCACCGCTGAACGGGTCCAGCCGCTCGCCAAAGTGCCCGGTGATTTCGCCCACCACCGGCCACAAGGTTGGAACAATCCCCAAGCTGCTCAACTGCGACGCAGGCAGCAGACGCAGCCCGCCATCGGACATCGTCACCGCCGACGCGTTCCGCTGCAGGTAGCTGAATTCGTCCAACGATTCCTGGTATTCCACATCCTGCCCGCCCGCATCGTCGCCGAACGCAAAAGGCGTCTGCCGGAAGCGCGTAATCCCGTAAGCGATGGCCACTTCGCTCGCCAGCGATTGCAGCGAATCCAGGCGCTGGTTGGTATCCTTCACTTCGGTCTGCAGCACCTTATATTGTTGCTTCAGGGTGTCTTGCTCGCGGCGCAACGAATTGTAATTGGTGGCCTTCCACAACATGCGCGAGTAGGACCCCATTCCGGCCAACACCGTAACGCCGCCCACAGCCGCTAGAATGGCCAGGGCGTGCAACACATAAAAGGGCACACGGACGCGCCGCATCCCACCGGAAGCGCTTGAAGCAATAAAGAACGTGTAATACTTGCCCTTCATCGTGTTAATTTTTCTCGCTGTAAGTTTGAATCGGTTGATCGAAATCCGCGATTCCCCAATCGCGGTATTGCGGTGCGCTACTAAGTCCAATTGCAGAAACCGGATACAAAACCCGGTGAATTGTAGTCACCGCACCCATCGTGGTCAACCTCAAACTTAAGTTTTCCACAGCTTCCCCATCCATGCAAAGGACTTATCGACGTGCCCCTAATTTTGACTAGGGATTCCCGACAAGAAACCTTACCTTATTCTCGAATCGGGATACAACTGTACAGAAGTTCAGGATGATACAAGAACGCCAACTTGTAAGAAAAATCGCCCACGCGCTGGCGCCAGCTCGGGCCGCGTCGTCGCGTCTCAAGATGGGAATCGGCGACGATGCCGCTGTCCTCTCGCCCGCCGGCCGCACCGAATGGGTCCTCAGCTGCGACACATTTCTAGAAGATGTGCACTTCCGCGCAAAGACTCACCCCCCAGACTCGGTCGGCTACAAGGCTCTCAGCCGCGCTTCGAGTGACCTGGCCGCCATGGGCGCCACGCCGCGCTACTACCTGCTGACTTTGGCGCTTCCGGCCACCCGCACCGGCGCCTGGCTGGAAGCATTCCTAAAAGGGATGGCCCGCGCCGGCCGCGAACTGGGCATCACGATCATCGGCGGAGATACCACCAAGAGTCGCACCGTGTTCACGAGCGTCACCGTCCTGGGCGAAATCTCCCCCGGCCGCGCTCTCACTCGTTCCGGCGCCCGCCCGGGCGACATCATCTATGTCAGCGGCAAACTAGGGCGCGCGCAACTCGGTCTCGAGCTAGTCCTGCGCGGCCGGGCTCAAGACCGCCATCTGCGCGCGCTCGTGCAACCACACTTGTATCCTAAGATCCGCCTCGAGCTAGGCTCCTGGCTGGCCGGCCAACGCATCGCCACTTCCGCAATGGATCTCTCGGACGGCCTTTCGACCGACCTAGCCCGCCTCTGCACCGCGAGCAAAGTCGGTGCGAAAATCTACGCCCGCAAAGTTCCTGCCGTCGTAATTCCCGCCGCCATCGCGGGCCAACTGGGCAAGAGCAAGCTCGACCCGCTGCAGCTAGCCCTGCACGCCGGGGAGGATTACGAACTCCTGTTCACCGTCTCGCCACGCAAAGCAGAAAAACTCCACCACGCCCCGGGCGCCGCAACCCTAACCCCCATAGGCGAAATCACGCGCAACCGCCAACTCATCCTCGTCGCGCCCAACGCTCGCAACAAGCCTCTGAAATCGCAAGGCTGGGAGCCATTCAGGTAACCAGCGAATGTTAATGGAATGTGCGCGACTCGGTTTCGCGGGTGTGCTCTCGGCGGCTTTTGGCGGCCGTAATCGGAAGCTACTTCTGACTGAGAAGATATATATCGGCATGCCCGCCCGCGCGGGCATAAATAACCGTGGAAAGGTCACTCGAAAAATCATACGCATTGCCACCGCTAACCAACGGAAACGCAAACGGAAGCTTCAGCGCCACCTGCGGCTTGCCAATCGATTTGCCATCCTGCCAGCCCTGACGGTAGATCGTGACGTCCTGCTGCGACGGGATCGCATACAGAAACGACTTGCCATCCTTGCCGTTAACGACGCCGAACGTCACGACACCTTGTAGCAGGGGTGTACACGCCCCGTCGGCAAGCGAGATCTGGTAGATACCCACTTTGCCCGCGCCGCCCAGCAGAGTGAACAGGTACTTCCCGCCCGGCGCAACGCTAAAAGCAAAACCACAAGTGTCGCTGACTTTCTGCGGAGTCGAACCCTCCGCGCTTTCGCGCGAGATGGTGGCCGCGTTGACGGTCTTTTCGAAGCTATTCAGATAGACGGTCTTCTGGTCGGGGCTCAGCAAAATGTTCTGCACGGTCCCGCCGGTCCAGCTGAGCGCTTGCATGCCACTGCCGTTGCTCTGCACGAAGTACGGCTTGTCCGGCGCGCCAGCTTTTTCGGAGATGAAACCAATGCGGGCGCTGTCTGCCGACCACATGCCTGTGGCAAGCGATTCTCCCGCGGCGAGTTTCGTTTTGTTGCTGCCGTCAATGTCCGCCACCCACACCTCGTTGCGGTCTCGCGCCGGAATCGTGATGTAAGCCACCCGTTTGCCGTCGGGTGAAATCGCAGGCTGCGTGGCGTTTTCCGAAGCAATGTCGGTGATTTGCTTCGTACGGGGGTTGTAAGCCGTCAAAAACCCGGAAGATTTCCCATTCGCGAAGTACAGACCTTTTCCTGCCGGATCGGGCATCGGCCAGGTGTCCGGCCCGGTTCCCAAAGTAACCTGTTCCAGTTTCTTGTCCGCCAGTTCGTACTTCCAGATGTTGGTTAGGCCGTTTAAGGTACGGCTGAACAGAATCGAGTTCCCCGGATCGGCCCACACCACGCTGGCCGCGATGCCCGGGATCTCGTCCAGATCGGTTGCCGTCTTTTTGGCGACGTCAATTTCGTGCGCGCGGAAACCCTCGCGCGAAGAAACCGGATCTGCCGTGATCACCAGCAAATGGTTGCCATCGGCGTACGGCAAAATGCGATTGGCGGGAAGCGTGGCTGCGCCAAAACTATATATTTTTTCCTCATCCAGCCCGGATTTTCCCGCGCGCGAAATTACTCGTGCATCCTCGTCGGTATAAAAAAGATAAGCGCCATCGGGCGAAGGAGCCAAATTCGCGCCCGACACCACTCGGCTCGGCTTTCCCCCGAGCGTCGCCACCGCCCACTCTTCGGCACGCTCCTCGGATTTGCCGTAGTAAATCTCGGATCCATCCGGCGAGAAACTATCAACAATCTTCGCGCCGTTGTCGCTGGTCAGCTGCAAGGGCTGGCCGCCGGATGCCAGCATCACGAAAACCTGGTTAACACCGTTTACGGGCGAACTGAACGCTACCGTGTGTCCGTCCGGAGATAATCTGGCAAAATCGATCGGCTTATCCCACTGGCTGATTTGCGCGATTTTCGCGGGCCCGCTCGGCGCGTGCGCACCGCCCCAGAAGTGATACGCCCCAAACGCCGAGGCGAGCAACACGACAGCGCACGCGGCTACCAGCAGATACGTGTTCCGCGCCCGCGGCATCGCAGGTTGAGCCGCGATTGCCACACTCGAGCTGCTTGCAGCTGCCGGCGTCGACGCAACATCCTGAATCGCGCGACCGCCGGTGGAGGAAATCCGGCCGGAGTCGGTGTCTCGCCGCAGCCGTTTCAAATCCGTGCGAATATCCGAAGCGGCCTGATAGCGCAGGTCGCGATCCTTTTCCAGCGCCTTGTTAATGATGTCTTCCAGCTTCGCGGGCAGTTCCGGATTCAAACGCACCGGAGCCACCGGCGCGCGATTCAAAATCGCTTCAGTAATCACTCCCGACGTCTCGCCGCGAAACGGAACCGCGCCGGTCGCCATTTCGTAAAGCACGACGCCAAACGAAAACAGATCCGTCCGCGCGTCGAGCTCCTTGCCGCGCACTTGCTCGGGCGACATGTATGCCACCGTCCCTACCGCTACGCCCGGACTCGTGAGATCTTCCGGGCGCACGCCGGCAGCCATCCGCGCCGGTTGCGTCGCGTCCTGCGTCATCATGTGCACGGCGGCGTGCCGAAGCTGCTTGGCCAACCCGAAGTCCAAAATCTTGGCGTGACCGCGCGCGGTGACAAATATGTTCGCAGGCTTGATGTCGCGGTGCACGATGCCCTTGCTGTGCGCGGCGTCTAGCGCATCCGCAATCTCGATGCTCAAGTCCAGGAGCAATTCCAAATCCAAGGGACGCCCCGCAATCGAATGCTTCAGCGTTTCCCCGTCCAGGCATTCCATCGCCAGAAACGTATGCCCGTTCTCTTCGCCAATCTCGTGAATCGTGCAGATGTTCGGATGATTCAAGGCCGAAGCCGCACGCGCCTCCCGCCGAAATCGTTCCAGCGCCTGCGGGTCAGCCGCAAACTCCTCCGGCAAAAACTTCAAAGCCACAAACCGCCCTAGGTTCGTATCTTCCGCCTTATAGACGACACCCATCCCGCCGCCGCCCAGTCGTTCCAGGACGTGGTAATGCGAAAATGTTTTCCCTATGAGTGAATCGGTAGGCTGCATCTGCCGCACATATTAGGTTGCGCCGCGAGCCAAGTCAACGAACGCGGCTGCATTTCTTACGGACGGGAGGGACCGGCGGGGGGCTTCAATTGTGTTGATGTCGGCGCGGCTGGCGTCGCCGCGGGCGCATTCGATTTCGGCGCAGGCTTCGGCAAAACTGGCGCGGCCTTCGGCGCGGCCGTCTCCGTCAACCCCTGCTCGGCGGCGTCCGCTGGCGGCGCAGTATCGGGCACATCCACCTGCACCTGCCTGGTGGGAGCAAGCTTCTCCAGCGGCACCACGTTCGGGAAATTTTCAACCGGCTCGCCCTGCATACCTTGCTGCATAAACTCCAGCCAGATCGGCAAAGCCGCCCGCGCTCCGGTTTCTTTTTTCCCCAGCGAGATCCGCTTGTCGTCGTTCCCCACCCAGACTCCCGCCGTGATCTGCGGCGTAAATCCGATATACCACGCATCCGTAAAATCGTTGGTCGTGCCCGTTTTCCCCGCCGACGGCCGCGCCAATTCTTTCGCGCGCACGCCGGTGCCGAACTGCACCACTTCCTCGAGCATCGCCACCATCGTCCTCGCCACGTCCGGTGGAATCACGTCGTTCACTTTGGGACGACCCTCTTCCAGCACCGCTCCATCATAGGAAGTCACGCGGCGAATGTAGTGCGGCTCGATGTGAATGCCGTCGTCCGGAAACACGGTAAACGCGGAAGTGTGCTCCATCAGCGTCAAATCCGCCGCGCCGAGCGCCAGCGGCAGATAAGGCGGCAGCGGGCTGGTAATCCCGAATTTGCGCGCCAGCTCGATCACATTCTGTACGCCCACATGATCCAGCAAACGCACCGCCGGAACGTTGCGCGAATCCGCCAGAGCGCGCCGCAGCGTAATGCGCCCTTCGAATTTCTCGTCGTAATTCTTCGGCGAATAATTTTGCCCGCCGCTACGGAACGTCACCGGCTCGTCCACCACGGTATCGAACGGGTTCATGCCCATTTGCAGCGCGTCGGCGTAAACGTACACTTTGAATGAGCTGCCAGTCTGTCGCACGGCTTGCGTCGCGCGATTGAATTTCGATTCCTCGAAATTGTAACCGCCCACCATCGCTTTGATTTCGCCCGTGGCGTTATCAATCGCCAGCAGAGCCGCCTGCGCCGCGGGCACTTGCTCCAGCTGCGCGCGCACCGTAAGTCCCGAGACGTCTTTCACCGATACGCACACCAGATCGCCCACCTTCATCAGTTGTTTTGGCGACTTGCTTCCCGTCCACGCAAAATCCGCGGGCGTCAGCATCGCGTGATACGTTCCGATCTTCAGCGTTGCAAACGTGGGCTCGACGGCTGTCACCAGACCGTTGACGTAATCGCCCTTGCGCGGCGTATTTCGCCAATCCTCGTCCTGATACTTCTCCAGCGGCCCCAGATTCTGCTCCAGTATGTTCGGCAGTTTACCGCGCCAACCGTGCCGCCGGTCATACGCATGCAATCCATCGCGCACCGCCTGGTCCGCGGCTTTCTGCATCGCCACGTTCAACGACGTGTACACGCGTAATCCCTGCTCGTGCACCGCGGCGGTGCCGTAGGTGTGCTCCAGATATTGGCGCACCTCCTCGACGAAATACGGCGCCAAATCATTGCGCAACGATTCCAGGTGCAGGCCCAGCGGCCCCTTGATCGCGGCGTCGGCTTGCGCCTGAGTGATTTTGCGGTCGTGCGCCATCAACTCCAGCACCAGATTGCGCCGCGCCAGCGCGCGGTCCGGATGATTGATCGGCGCGTAGATCGGTCCACGAATAATCGCCGCGAGCGTGGCGGCTTCCGGCAGCGTCAATTGCCCCACCGGCTTGCTGAAATAATATTCCGACGCCGCTTCGAATCCGTAATTCCCCGACCCCAGATAAATCTGATTGCAGTACATCGTGAAAATTTGTTCTTTCGTGTAGTGCCGCTCGATCTGGATCGCCAAAATCGTTTCTTCGATCTTGCGCCGCGCGCTGCGATCCGAACGATTCAGGAACAATCCGCCGGCCAGCTGCATCGTCAGCGTGCTTGCGCCCTCCGCCAAACGGTGCCTCGCGATGTCGTGCCAGGCCGCCTGCAACACGCGTGGAATGTCCACGCCCCAGTGCTCTTCGAAGTGCTGGTCTTCGGTTGTGAGGATCGCGTCCTTCAAAACTTTCGGGATCTGTCCGTAGGCAAGCAAAATCCGCCGCTGCAGCGCAAAGGTGCCGACCGACTGCCCGTCATCGGCGTACAGCTCGGTCACTACGTTCGGCCGGTAATCCTGCAGCGCGTGGATTTCCGGCAAGTCGCTCGAGTACACGAACAGCAGCCCCACCGCGGCGCCCAACCCAATCGCGCACACCACCAGAAATGTAAACGCCAGCCGGCCGAAAACCGTGTCGCCGGTAATTTTCATCGTAGCGCGGTAAAATCGTTCCATCGCCCTGCCATTCTATCGCATAGTCAGCGGCCTCGCCGGAACCTACCTCGCGCCATGTTCCCAATTTGCCGTTGCCAGCTACATTGCCGCAAAGTAAATTGGTGCCGCCACCATCAGCGACGAGGCCCCATGGAAGCCAGTCCAGTCCTGTTTCGCGATCTAACCTACATCTTCCTAGCTGCGGTCCTCGGCGGCCTAGTCGCCTGGCGCCTGAAACTTCCACTCATCCTCGGCTTCGTCCTGGGCGGCATCGTAATCAGCCCCTTCACTCCCGGAATCCAAATCTCTGACCTGCACGCCTTCGAAGTTTTCGCGGAAGTCGGCGTGGTCCTGCTGATGTTCTCCATCGGCGTGGAATTTTCCATCCCCGACCTGATGCGCGTGAAATGGATCGCCCTGGGCGGGGGCACGCTCGGCATTCTGCTTTCGATGGCCTTCGCGCTCGGCGCCGCCTGGCTGGTCGGCTGGTCCCTGATCCAAGGCTTCGTCGTCGGCGCCACCATCTCGGTCGCCAGCACCATGGTCCTGGCGCGCCTGCTCGCCGACCGCCAAGCCATGGGCACGACCTACGGCCGCGTCATGATCGGCATTACCCTGGTCGAAGACGTCGCCGTCGTCTTCATGACCATCATCATCCCCATCTTCAGCGGCCCCGCCGAAGGCCGCTTCGTCAAAGCCGCATGGACGCTTGGCAAAGCCACTCTCCTGCTTATCCCGCTCGCAATTCTCGCGATGACATTGGTACCGCGCCTCTTTCGCCTGGTAGCGCGCACCAAAGATCCCGAGCTTTTTCTGCTCGTCGCCATCGCCATCTGCCTGGTTTCCGCAGCTACCGCGCAAGCCGCCGGCTTCTCAGTTGCCCTCGGCGCGTTTCTCGCAGGCCTCTCCATCAGCGGCGCCGACGATTTGCATCACGCTCACAATTCGCTCATCCCGTTGCGCGACGCATTTGTCGCGCTATTCTTCGTCTCGCTTGGCACACTGGTAGTGCCCGCGGTCGTTCTGCACAATCTTGCGCTGCTAGGTGTGATGCTGCTGCTGATCGTTTTCGGAAAATTCCTCGTGTGGCTCGCGGTGATGCAGTTGTTCCGCTACTCGATTTGGACGTCGGTCGCTGTAGCCGCCGGGCTGACGCAGATCGGCGAACTCTCCTTCATTCTGGTGGAAGTAGCGAGAAAGTCCGGCCTGGTAGGCGAGGAAATATTCTCAGCCACCCTCGCCGCGTCCCTAATCTCAATTTTTCTGAATGTCCTGATCGTCCGCGCCGTCTTCCGCTGGATCCAACCAAAACTCGACGCCGAACAAGCCGTAGCAGCAGCGAAGGCATAGCCGGAATTATGTCAGCGGATTTTCATGTAACGGCCTTTTCGAGAAGAAAGAAAAATCCACGCTCAAATATTCGATGCGATAGCGTGAGGCGGATCCTGCGACGGCGCTCCAGCCTGCTTGCAGCGAGTATCAAGGATTTCCAGCAAACGCCGGTCCTGCGTGTACACCCAGGCGATGCGCCCGAGATACCGGCTTAGCTATTTTCACTTTTTCCAATCTCTATTTTCTACCACTACTCCAGCGCTTCTTCCGCTTCCCGCACAGTAGCGTAAGACTTGATCAGCGTCCCGACATGCGTCATGTCAATCAACGCCCGCACCTGCGTATTCGTCCCCGCCACCGCCAATTTCCGCTGCGTCCGCTGCGCCGCCACGTAAGCCCCCACCAGCGCGCCCAGCCCCGCTGAATCCACATACGGCACGCCGCTGAAATCCAGGATCAGTTTCGGCGCGCCTTCCTCGCGCGTCGCCTTCTGAAAATCGAAAATCGTCTGAATGTTCAACGAGCCTTTCAGAGTCAAAATCGTCTGCCCCGCCTTGCTCCCCGGCGATGCCACAATCTGCAAAGTGTCTCTGGCCATGGCCAGCGATTCTAACGAATCACCACCCCGCCCATTGTGAATATTGTGTTACAACCGCCGCGCCAAAACTTGCGGCGCCATCCCTGCAGCGGGCGCGGCGGATCAAAAGCTACGCCTTTTCCACAAACGCCTCGGCCTCAATTTCCACCAGCATTTCCGGCGAAATAAACCCGCTTACCTGAATCATCGCAGTAGCCGGCAAAATCTTCCCGAACAATTCACCGTGCGCCCGCCCGACCTGCTCCGCGTCAGCCGCGCGCGTGATGTACATGCGCGTCCGCACCACGTCCGTCAGTGCCACACCAGCCTGCTGTAGCGCCCGCTCGATATTCTTCAGCGTCTGCACCGCCTGCGCGTACGCATCCCCCGCTCCCACAATTTTTCCCTGTGCGTCCGTCGCCGTCGTCCCGGACACCCAGACGTTCGCCCCCACACGAACCGCGCGCGAATAACCAATCACCGGCTCCCAAGGCGTTCCGCTCGAAATGTTCGTTCTAGTCATCGCTTCTCTCCCAGTCGAATTTCGCCCCAATCAATTTCAACCTTCGCACCGTGCACCCGCCGCAGCACAGCGCAACGTCGCGCAATACCGCATCGAAAAGCGCCGCGCGCATGGCAGCGGTCAGCGCCGCGCGAAGCAACCCAGCCTAGCGCCGCCGCGCACCACGTTACGGATCAAACCGCGCCCGCAATTCCGCCGGCACCAGCGGACACAAATCCTCAGGCCTCCCAAACACGCGATAACGAATGCGCGCCACACCGTCGTACACAAAATCGCGCAATCCGCGCGGCGCCACGCTCAGCACCGTCGCCAACACCCGCCACCTGCCGCCCAATCGCTGAAAAATATGCAAAAACGCCGCTGACCGCACCAACAACTCCCCTTCGCGCGTCAAAACCACCCAGCTATCCGGCAATCCCTTGCGCCGCTCCTTCGCCACCCGAGCCAGAAACGTCTCACCCTGCAGCGGCGCAAAACGAAACGCCGTCCCGCGGCGGTCATGCCGCAAAACAAACTTCACCGCACGATGACAAAGCCCACAATGTCCATCGTAAAAAAGATATTCTGAAGCAGGCGCGTCTGACTCCACCCGAAAAGCATAGCACGAGCACCGAGCGCGCTTCGCCCAGCCAACCGCCTCGCGCGCCACGTCATTCGTAATTGCGGAAACGCGCCGTCTATCCCTCTTGCCACAATTTCCGAAAATCTCTAAGCTGGTTCAGTCCGCTAATCGCAGCAGGAGCCGACCCGCGCACATGAAGTGCCAAAACATTTTGGAAGCCATCGGCAACACGCCGATCATCCGCCTGAATCGCCTCGCGAAAGATTCGGCCGCCGAAGTCTGGGTCAAGGCCGATTACATGAATCCGGGCGGTTCGGTGAAGGACCGCATCGGCATCTCCATGATCGACGAAGCCGAGCGCACGGGCAAGCTGAAGCCCGGCGGCACCATCATCGAAGGCACTTCCGGCAATACTGGCATGGGCCTCGCGCTCGTCGCCTGCGTGCGCGGCTACAAAGTCGTCTTCAC
>Ga0209169_10002097_pt1 | contig 12112 bp, 16 predicted proteins | sample HubBroMetageWRM4_FD_188346 | JGI IMG/M metagenome (GOLD analysis project Ga0209169, IMG submission 188346) | Warmed soil microbial communities from the Hubbard Brook experimental Forest, New Hampshire - Hubbard Brook CCASE Soil Metagenome WRM 4... | ecosystem: Environmental > Terrestrial > Soil...
GTTTCACTGCCCTTGGACGCAATATCGTGATTCCGTGACGGCATACTGGGCCTCCTGCTCTGCATCTATCTATAAATGCACCCATCAAAGGGCCACATAGCATTGGACGATAAATGCGCGCGGCCGGTTGCACTGCTTTGGCGACAAACAAGGTAGAACGTGCCTTAATTGGAAAAAGCAACCGGACGGTTTCGTTTTCGCGAATCCATCAGGAGTCATTCGGGCGTGTTCTGAGCGCGCGGGAGAATTGATGTAGAATCCCGGCGTGCGTCCCGAATCACATACCGGGCCCGACGATCAGGTGCTGGATCACATTGTTCTCCGGCTCAATGAGCTGAACAACACCGCCTCTCAGATTCTGATCTTCTTGAGTTTTGCGATTGTCGCCGCGGTGACGTTTCTGACCCCGGCCCTGGACTTTTCGCGCCGCACCGCGGTGCACCGGGCGCTGCAGTGGTGGATCGGAGCGATTTTTCCCACGGTGATTGGGATTCTACCGATGAAGGAAATCAAGGAACGAAACCTGCGCTGGTATCGAGCGCTGCTGTGGGCCAGATTCGTATTGATGTGGGCGGCGATTGGTTGCATTTTCCTGGGCGCCATTCAGTTCTTCAGGGCGGTCTAGGGTCCAGAATTCGTCGCGATTTTCCAAGGAACGTTCGCTTCTCCGGCGAGCGCAGCCCGAAGCCGCCGTAGGCGTAAGGACCCGCCCCGCCCAAATTCCCCCGGAGACAACGCAACCGCGCCAACCGCGCGGCCGCCGAAATTTCTTTGGGTCATCATTCCTTCACGCGAGTGTGATTTAATTACCCACACATTTAGGTTAATCCACTTCGAAGGAGCAGCCATGCCCACCATCAAAACAAAAGACGGCGTTGAGATCTTCTACAAGGACTGGGGTTCAGGCCAGCCCATCGTCTTCAGCCACGGATGGCCGCTGTCCGCCGATGATTGGGACAATCAGATGCTGTTTTTTCTGAAGCACGGCTATCGCGTGATCGCCCACGATCGGCGAGGCCATGGCCGCTCCACCCAGGTTTCCGATGGCCACGATATGGATCATTACGCCGATGACCTCGCCGCGGTTACCACTCATCTGAACTTGAAGGATGCGATCCACGTCGGGCATTCGACTGGCGGCGGCGAAGTCACGCGTTACCTCGCGCGTCATGGCGATGGCGGCGTGAGCAAGGCCGCAATCATCAGCGCCGTCCCGCCGCTCATGCTGAAGACCGCGGCCAACCCGCTCGGCCTGCCCAAGTCCGTGTTTGATGATCTGCAGGCGCAACTCGCCGCCAATCGTTCGCAATTTTATCGCGACCTGCCGACCGGCCCGTTCTATGGCTTCAACCGGCCCGGCGCGAAATCGTCCGAGGCCATCATCGAAAACTGGTGGCGCCAAGGCATGATGGGCGGCGCCAAGGCGCACTACGACGGTATCGTCGCGTTCTCCCAGACCGACTTCACCGAAGACCTGAAAAAAATTAACGTTCCGGTGTTGGTCATGCACAGCGAAGACGACCAGATCGTCCCCTACGTCGCGGCCGGGCCGCTCTCCGCAAAATTATTGAAAAAGGGAACGATGAAAACCTACAAAAACTTCCCGCACGGGATGCCCACCACCCAAGCGGAAACGATCAATGCGGATTTGCTGGCGTTCCTGAAGCAAAGCTAAGCGGCGGACAGTGCGATCAATACTTCGGCGGACGCGGATTTAATTTTTTGTTTTCTGAGTTTCACGTCGCGACTGGTCCAGTGCACTGGCCGCGCTGCCGGAAACCATCCGTACCGTGCGGATTTGAAAAACGTGCGAGCCTTGTTAGTCTAATGCGGTAATGCCGTTCACTTTCGCCCACCCAGCAGCGATTATTCCCATTCATTCCCGATTTAAGAAATGGATTCCGCTGCCCGCGCTGGTGATTGGCAGCCTGGTTCCCGACGCGGCCTATTATTTGCCGGTGCCGGGCGATTTTAAGGACCACGCCCACACCCTGCAGGGCACGATCTCCTTCTCGCTTCCGCTCGGAATTATTCTTCTGCTGATTTTCTATTGGCTCGCGCCGGAAATCGTTTTTTTGCTGCCCAGCCCGCACCGCGAAGCCCTCCAGCCCCTAACTAAGCCTCCGGCCTTCTCCATCAGCGAAGCGGGGCTGGCAGTTTGCGGCATCGTGCTCGGCGCGGCGACCCACGTCCTGTGGGATTCGTTCACCCACTCCCGCGGATGGATCGTGGAGCGAGTTCCATTGCTTCAGCAGATCATTCCGGGGAGCCGGATGCCCGTACATTTGGCTCTTCAGTTTCTCTCGACGCTGCTGGGCTTGTGCCTGCTGCTCTACTTCTACGATCGATGGTTGCATGCCGCGGGATTTGCGCCGTGGGTCTGGCAGAAACCGTCGTGGAGATTCTACTTATGGACGGCGGTGCTGGGTGGCTGCTTCGTCGCGTCAGTAATCGAGAGTCACGCGATTCACGCCATTGCCAATTACTACTGGCAGCACAGCCGGCATTTTGGATTGATCCTCATCACCAGTTTCGTCCGGAATCTGCTGATTGCCCTATGTGTCGTCTCCGTCGCCACCAAGCTGGTCATTCTTTATCGATCCAAGGATCCAGCAGGCAAGGGAAGCTCCCGATAGGCGGCGCGCTCACCTCAAATGATCGCCTCAACTTTCCGGGTAGCCGACTGATCAGGAGTTAGCTTCAGTCGTGGTATCTGATCCCACGCATGCAACGTTTCTTCCAACAGGAAGGCGAGTGGAACGACAAGAACCATTTTGCGCACATGTACAAGGCTGCTTTTAAGGTTTTTGACACGTAATTGAGCGGTTCCTGATTCGAATTCATACCCCAAAGTAGAAGCCGACTCAAGTCCTGATAAGTCGCGTTAGCGGACACTGAGAATTCGCAGAATCGGCACATGCCCGGTTTCGGCGTTTATCAGGGCTTACTCAGGCATTTTTGTCTTTGATTCCGCGTCGATGTTATTGTTCCGTCTTATGCTGCTCCCGCTTATCGGCTTCGTGCTGGGCTGTGTGATTTTTTCTGTTTTAGGATGGGCGGTCCTAGCGCTGGTTCCTAGCTTTCGTTTTAGTATCGCAAACCTGATGCTTTTTGTGGTGGGTGCTTTTTTGGGTTCGATGACCTTCATGATCGCGTATGGCCGATTTTTTGCTAATTCAAACCATGAATTCACTAGCGGCTGGACCTTCGTAGGTATGTTTGCCGTAATGTTCATTGGAGCCGTGCTCGGAGGTTCAGTCCTGGCTTGGCTAAAGGTTCATTTCCGCAAGCAACCGCGAACAACCTCGACCTATTGATTGCGTGCGCAATACTTTTGTAACTCCTGATTAGTCGCGTTACCGGACAAGTCCCGCACAGAACTCCAGATGTCCGGTAAGGGCCTTACTCAGGATTTGCGGTCGCAATTTGTATCGGCCTTTCCTTGTAGAACTTCGTGAAGCGAACTCGGACGAGCCAGTAGACCAGCAAAACCAGCGGAAGAAGCGTGAGGATCAAGTACACGGTCGTGCTGAACAACGCTGGGGATAGATGTTGTCCGAGGCCTGCCGCCGACAGCAATCGGAGTGGGCGGTTTGAAGGTCCCAGAAAAAAAGAGCCGGCCGCAATGAATAGGCCAAAGCACATGCGCCAAAGATGCCGGGCGATGCGCTTCGCTCCAGCAACACCGCCGCCGACCAGCATGCGAACGTCGCCCGCGGCTGCCAGCAGCATCACCGAACCCATAAAGAAAGTCATGCCAACGGGTACTCCGTCTGGTGAATCCACCCCACTGCGCACGATTGAAATACCATTCATCCAGGTAAGGGTACCGAGCGTCAGTGGCATCAGCAGCAGAAGCCAATCAAAACGGGCCGTTTGTCCGTCTTGTCGCCTGGCAGTGAGCCAGGCGGTGAGGATCAGGTAAAAGGTAAAAACTCCGCCACCGAAGTTACCGGGTTGATGTCTGACGATCGCAAGGTAGGCCGCAAGGCTCCCCATGGTGAGCATGGCTACCACGAAGATTCTTCCCGCTAGTGCGTGGCGGCGGGAACCTTTGCGGAAGATTATTGCAGCGGTGCCGGAGAGCAAGCCCACGGTCCCACCGGCAATATGCACGAGCAGAGCGGGTGAATAGGGCATCTACGCCTCTTGGAGAAGTATACGGCGATGATAGCCGGAAGGTTTCACCCGATTTGGGCCGTAACCCAGTTCCTGATAAGTCGAGTTACCGGAAACTAGAACTTCACTTCTCGGGTAACTGCGTTAATCCGGACTTAGCCATTTGTTTAGATCGTTGGCCCAGTAAGCGATCAGGCCCAAAACTCCTAGCCCAACCACGCCAGCGGAAACAGACATCCAAGCGATGTTGTTGGCCTCTCCGACGTCTAGAAGTCCCATTCCAATTTGAGCGATTATGCAGATGAACGTTACTTGGGTTAAGACGCGCCATTTGTATGTAGCAGCGTGAACCGCCAAGAACATCGCGAACAACGGCGACAACAGTAGAAATCGTCCATTAGACAGGCCAAGGTTATGGACACTATGGGCAATGAGGAAAACGCCGACGAGAATGACAAAGAGCGTCGTCAGACCAACTGTGGTCGAAATCGTCCGAGCTCTTGGGTCTGATGCTACCAACCAGAAACTAATATTAAATCCAACAATCGCTAAGAAAAGGAAGGTGCCAAAATCTGCGAAGCCTATCGCTGTCGAGCGCAAGTAATAGAGGCACAGAAATGCATAAACTGCAAAAGACGTGCCGAAGCCTAGAACCTTCCAGCCGATTTTCTTGGATAAAATGAACCACGACAACGAATTCAAGAGCAATATTGCTGGAACAAAAAACCGGACGAAATCGTCACCGACCGGATTTCTGACAAGGTGAAACGCGATCGTAAGACACAAAAAGAACATGACCACGAGGGAATATGCTCGCTGGCTCATCAAGATTTGATCGAGCCTAGCACAGGAATTTGGCTAAGTCCTGATAAGTCGCGTGACCGGACAAGTGAACTCAATTCTTCCCTTGGACCTGCTAGGCTTACAGTCTCGTCAGCAACTCGCCGGGCAATCAAGCCGCTACCTATATCGTTGCCTTGGGGATTGCCTACGATGATTGCAATCGTCACGACACACCCGTAGTCGATCCTCCCGCTTTTCGAAATTTCCTCTCCATTGCGTTCTCCGAGGCTAGCGGCATCAGTCGCATCGGGCCGGCCGCAAAGCACCAGAAACATCTTCGTAACCTTTGATTGATGGCGGAATCACAGTGCTGGGGTTGAAATTGGTTCGCTCTCAACCTTGGTCCGGTCCTTTTTTGGGAGCGAACCAGTTTCGATCAACCAGCCGACTGGATCAAAAGATCAGCAGAAGAAACACGCACGCGACCAATTCAAGATTTCAAAATTCGAACAGGAGCTAATGATAATCAATGACCAAGAGCAGAAAAGTTCTTACTGTAGCCGCTGCGCTGGCGGGCTTGCTCGCCGGTGCGAATGCCACCATTCAAGCGTCCACCCTTCTTCCGGGAACGCATCCTTCTTTCCACGCGCAGGATCAATCCCAGGACCAAAAGTCCGACAAGCAGGCTGCGGAAAAGCATGCGTGCAAAGGGCAAAACTCCTGCAAGGGTAACGGCGGCTGCAAGGCCAGCGACAACGGCTGCAAAGGCAAAAACTCCTGCAAGGGCAAGGGTGGTTGCGCTACCGACGGTTCCAAGCCGCCGGCAAACCCTCAATCGTAAATCCTGCACAACAACGCGGCCTCGATCGGGCGGGGGTGACCAGGTTGCCGATCGAGGCCCAAGACGTGTGGCTCCCATGACGCCTCGGGATTGACTCCAATCAAAATTCTCGCGCAGGGGAGTAGTTTTCCGCACGACTGAAAACGCACCACAGCACGAAAGAGGGGAACAGTATGTCCGTGCCTTACCTGCGAGAAGCCGCGGCCAACGACGATCTCGATAAGCTGGTTCGGTTTGTCCGGCTCCATCTCGGCGATGGTAATGAGGCCGTCGGCCGAGACGAGATCGACCGGTCTTGGGCCCAAGCGACAAAAATCCTCCTGCGCTACGAGCCGGTGGATCGAGAATTCATCAGCAGCGTGCTCGAAAAAGAAGAATCGACTCTCGCCTTACTCTTCTACCATTTGCACTTTTACTTGATCCGCAAATCCGGGAGGTGGATTCATGACGGCAGCCGATAAAACTCCCGCCCCTGCAGCCGATCCGCGAGAGGCTGGAACTCAGCTGCGTCCAGGGCTTTGGCAGACGATCAACGAACGGTATCCCGGCTCGATGATTCGCAAGGAAAGTTTTGTTTCCCAAGCCAGCCTGTCGAAACCACTGGCCGAATCCCGGCTCACCTTGATCAGTTCCTGCGGCGTGCACTGCAAGACGGACCCGCCTCTTGATGTCTGCCATCCCTTCGGCGATTTCCGCTTCAAGCGTGTTCCGTCCTCCTCCAAACAACGCGAACTCATTATTCATCAGCTGAAGTACCCGCACGACGATGCGGACCTCGACCTCAACGTGATTTTCCCGATCGAACGCCTTCAGGAACTGCACATGGAGAGGCGAATCGGCTCGCTGACCCCGAATTTTTTCAGCTTCATCGGCTACAACATGGATCCCGAGAGGTTTGAGCGAACGGTCGCCGCGGATATTGCGGACGCCGTCGTTCAACAGGAACACGCCGATTGCGCTTTGTTGGCTCCGGCTTGACCGATTTGTCATCAGTCCGTCGGACTGATTCAACGAGCAATTGAACAACGCGGCGTTCCGACCGTGTCGGTCACCGTTGCCCGCGACGTGACCGAGGCGGTCAAGGTCCCCCGAGCATTGTTCTTGCCGTGGCCCATGGGGCATCATTTCGGTGTCCCGTTTCACCGCGATTTGCAGCGGCGCGTCATCTTAGCAGCGCTCAAGTTGCTCGAGGAATCGGCTGAGCCGGGTACGATCCGTACGATCCGCGATCTACCCATCAAGTGGGCGGACGTGCGCCGCGAGGCTAAATCGATGCTGACGATTCAGGGTCAAAGGCTCTGAACAGCTCGTGATCTCACGCACCGGTACCTAAGTCGCCTTTTTCGCTTTGGCCGCGGGCCTCGGCGCCGACTCCTTCAGGCGAATGTCTCGCGACGAAGCGCCCACATAAACCAAGCTGTCGGGAATCACGCGCCAATCGTTGGCCGACGTGTCCCAAATACTTTGGGCCTTGGGTGAAAGCGAGATGTTGACCTGCTTCACCTCACCCGGTTCTAAACGAATCTTGCTCCAACCGCCGAGTCGCAGCGGCGGTTCTCCATCTGCATCAATTCCTAGATAGACTTGCGCCACTTCCGCGCCGGCCCGGGCACCGTCGTTCTTGATCGAAAACGAAACCTGGATAATATGATCCGCGCCGCGTTTTACCAGGAGGTCCGAATACGTAAAGTGGGTATAGGACAACCCGTACCCGAATTCAAAAAGTGGTGCAATCTTCTTCGCGTCGTACCAGCGATACCCGATGTTCAGTTTTTCGGAATAGATCGGGTCCTTGGAGACAACACCTGAGTCGCCCCACGTCGGCGTATCTTCGTTTCGCGCCGGAAACGTAAACGGTAGCTTGCCGGAAGGATTCACTTTGCCAAACAGCACGCTCGCGAGCGCGCGGCCTCCCGCTTCGCCCGGATACCAGGCCTCGATAATCGCCGCGACCTTATCTTTCCAGGGCATCAGCACCGGGTTCCCACTTTCGATTATGACGATCGTATGCGGGTTCGCGGCCGCGACAGCATCGACCAGTTCGTCCTGATTCGAAGGGTTCTGCAAACGAAGTGTCTTCAAATCTCCAAAATCTTCTCCCGCAGGCTGGGCCACCACGACAATTGCCACATCCGACTTGCGCGCCAATGCGGCGGCATCGGCGATTTCGCCCGGACTATACGCGCGGAAGGGAACTTGCTCGTCTCGAACTCCCGAAAACTCAACTTCACTTGCCGGAGTTACTTCGCGAATTGCATTCATCAGCGGCACGGGAATCTTCAACCACGGATTTCGCCACCAGCCGCAGCCATTGTGGTCCACGAATTCCAGGCCTTCACACCCTGGAAAAGAACCGGTTACCGGATGCATGGTGTCCGCCGAACCACCGCCGGACATTACCGCTGCATCGGCGTGAGAACCGATGACGGCAATCCGTTTCAGTTTTGCGGTGGGCAAGGGAAGCTGTTGATTGTCGTTCTTGAGCAAGACGATGGATTGTTCTTCGGCCGACTGCGCAAAATTCCGCGCCGCATCGAAATCAATTTTGTCGCCGCCATGGGGCGGATCGTCCATCACCCCGGTGGAAATCATCGCGTAGAGTTTGCGGCGCACCATGTCGTCAATTCGAGCCATGGTGATGTCATGGTTGGCCAAGGCGTATAAAACCGGATTGCGCGCGAAGAAAGCCGGGCCCGCATCGCTTCCTTCTTCCTCATCCAGTCCGGCATTGATCGCCTTCGAGGTGCTGTGCGTCGCTCCCCAGTCCGACTGCACTTGTCCCGGATAGTGCCATTGGGTTTTCAAGATATTCGTCAGCAGCTCCGCGTTCTCGCAGGCATAATCGCCATTCAGCCGGTTATAACTGCACATGACGCTTGCGGGATGGCCCTGCTCCACCGCAATATCAAAAGGCAATAGATAAAGTTCACGCAGGGTGCGCTCGTCGACCTGGCTGTTGCCACCCATGCGGTTCGTCTCCTGTTCATTCCCCGCAAAATGTTTGATCGAAGCCATCACCTTCTGGCTCTGCGTTCCTTGCGTGCGTTGCGCCAGCAGTTCTCCCGCCAGTATTGGATCTTCGCCTAAATACTCGAATGATCGGCCGCCTCGGGGCTCTCGGGTGAGATTTGCGGCTCCGCCCAGGCCCATCGCGAATCCTTGGGCGCGCAGTTGGATCGCAACTTCTTTTCCGTAGTCGTACGACAACTTCCGGTCCCAACTGGCCGCCAAAGCAATTGTCGCGGGGAAGGTCGTACTGAGCTGCGTTGCGCTGCCCGAGCCGGTAGCCGAATCCGAAATATTGACGTCGGGAATATGCAGCCGCGTTACGCCCTCGATATATCCAACTCCACCACCTGGAGTCGCGTTGGAGGGATACTTGGAAAGAATGAATTGAAGTTTCTCGTCGAGAGTCAACTTCTTCAGCAGTTCCTCGGCGCGCTGTGAAGCGGGGTCTTCGGGGGCTTTGTTCTCTTGGGCTTTTACGGGATGGGAAAGAGAGAAAATCGCAAACATAAGCACGGCGATCCACACGCGATTTGATTGCATGTCGCCCCTTTGCATTCTCGGTAGCGCCGCTTTCTTCGTGACCACGCGGACTTTCTGCGTCGTGGCCGTTGATCACTCTACCTGCCAGTTTCTTTTCGGACAAGCACCATCGAGCTGAGGCCCCGATAAGCTCCTATCGTCCTGCCACTTACACCTTCACCTAAATTCCACCCAACCTTCACCGCACCTCCATTGACCCGCCCGCCTCCGCTCCGCTATAGCCTACGGGGGTAGAGGAGAAGTATGACGATTTCACGTCTCACGCGGTTAGCCTTACAGGTTTTTACGGTTGCGCATCTGTAACTGACCTGCTAACGTCGCGCCCAATATTTGCCGGGAGGCCTTGATGAGCAACTCAGCTCGATTGCGTTATCTTCGGATAGCCCTGATTTTGGTCGGCTTGATTTTCATCTTCGGCGTGTATCCGTTGATGATGGGCCTCTGGCCGTCCGGCTGGCGATGGAGTCCGAACCAACCGCAGTACGAGCAGATGATCGTGGGCGTCTACGCCACGCTGGGAGTTTTTCTGCTGCTTGCCGCCCGCAATCCGCTGCGCAATCTAAGCCTGATTTGGTTCACCGTGTTTTCGAGCGTGGTGCACGCCGCGATCATGACCGTGCAGGCGCTGCAGGCGCCCGCCGAGCATGGCCACATGCTCGGCGATATTCCGGCCCTATTTTTTGTGGCCATCTTGCTCGGCGTGCTGACGCCGCGCGGCGCGGAACCCGCCTTGGCTACCTAAAAAAAGTTCTCGCAACCTGGCCACCACGCTCGCGCCTCCCGCGAGACGCAGCAGCATTACTCACTTCATCGGTAAAAATAATCAAGTTGTCTCGCGTCGATGGGATTGATACGGTGCACTCATGACCGGCGCCGGCAGACCCAGTCCAGTTTCTCCTGATTCTGCGCCGCAAGCGTCTTCCGCATTTACGCTGCGCCTCGCCACTGCCGCAGACATTCCCGCGCTCCACGCGCTGATTGAAGCTTCCGTCCGTGGCCTGCAGGCCGGCGATTACACCCCCGCGCAAATCGAAGGCGCGCTCGGCACCGTCCTCGGCCTCGACACCCAACTCCTCGTCGACCAAACCTACTTCGTAGCCGAAGCTTTCGACTCCTATGCGAAAAACCATCAGCGCCTGGCCGGCTGCGGCGGATGGTCCAAACGCAAAACTCTCTTCGGCGCCGATCGCGCTACCGTCCGCGAACCCGAGCTGCTCGACCCCGCCGTCGACGCGGCCAAAGTCCGCGCCATCTTCGTGCACCCCGCATTCGCCCGGCGCGGCCTGGGCTCGCTGATTCTCGCCACCGTCGAAGCCGCCGCGCGCGCCGCAGGTTTCACCCGCTACGAAATGGGCTCCACCCTCACCGGCGTCCCACTCTACCGCCTCAAAGGCTACGTCGAAGTCGAGCGCATCGCCGTCCCACTCCCCAACGGCGAAGCCCTACCCGTCGTGAAAATGGTCAAGAACGCAAATGTACTCTGACGGATTTTCTCCTGATACGGGCCATCGCTTAAGCAAAAACGAGAAGGGAAGAAATCGTTCGCGGTGATCGCAATTCTATAAAAGACGCGAGTCGTAACCGCCTAGGCCCAGGTTATCGCGACTTCCGAATACGCCGCGTCATCGGACATGGGTACTTTGAAGTTTACCTGGACCTGCTTCGCTCCGGACAATTCCAGAGCTTTGCGGAAAAAACCGATGATCGTGTATTGCAGGATGGCGTGGCGCTTCTTGAATCCGACGTACTTGATGCTGGCCTGGCGGCTATCGTCGACCTCCGGAATGATTTGGATGCCGTCAAAGTAAGTCTCGTGCACCGCGGCGATTCGTTTGATCACGTATCCCGGCGAGCCGAGTTTGATGAAGATCCGGTAGACTCCGCGCAGCTGGGAGTCGACGACTTGCTCGGATCGCTCCGTCAAAATTTCGGGATTACCGTTGGCGGTTTCGCGCACCAGGGCTTCCAGCAATTCCGCAAAGACGTCGATCGAATACCAGTCCCACGATTTGACCGGTGCGTCAAAAATTTTCCTGGTCTCGGCCCCCATCTGGCCTACTACGCGCTCCAGTTCCGGCTGGCCTCCGCGCTTCTTGATCGCTTTCAGCGCTTTGATTGTGTCGACCAGCGCGGTTCCCTTGATTCTCGCCACCAGCGACCCTCCCAAGAAAATGGATCCGCCTGCAAGCTCGAAGCTATCAGGAAACGCCGCAGCCATCGCGATATCGTAGCCAAAAGGTGCCGTGACTACTATCGGCGATCTCCGCAATCATCCTGCCACCGGCGCATTTTAAATCTTGATAAATGCGCAATCGCCCAGGCGCGTTCTCTGCCGCGGCTGTTTCCGTTGACACACGCGATTACTGATGCTTAAACTCCGGCAGCGACTCGGGCCGAGCGTTTCAATCCCCATTGAGGTGCCATCATGGAACGAACCAGCTACGCGAAGGACATTCGCCCGCTTTTTACCCAGCGCGACATCGACGGGATGAAAAAAGGTTTCAACCTGGCGAGTTACGATGAAGTGAAAGCGCACGCCGCCGCCATCCACGACCGCATCCGCGGAATCGGCGGGGCCGTAATGCCGCCTCCACCACCTAGAGGCGAAGGCCCCTGGCCACAAGCTCGCATCGACCTATTTGCGAAATGGATCGCGGACGGCTGCCAGCCCTGAACCGCCGAGCCTGCTGCCAGCGGGAGTTAGCCTCTGCTCGCGGAACCAGAATTCTGATACTTCATATAATGGCGACTTGAGTACGGGATGTTAGCGTTACGCATTGGGTCGGTAAGAATTATGCCAAGATAACGTAAGTTCTTGGG
>Ga0209169_10002098_pt1 | contig 12108 bp, 9 predicted proteins | sample HubBroMetageWRM4_FD_188346 | JGI IMG/M metagenome (GOLD analysis project Ga0209169, IMG submission 188346) | Warmed soil microbial communities from the Hubbard Brook experimental Forest, New Hampshire - Hubbard Brook CCASE Soil Metagenome WRM 4... | ecosystem: Environmental > Terrestrial > Soil...
GGGCAACTCGATGCCGCGCTGGCGGGCGCGTTCGCCGCGGACATGTACGGCCTCGATGTCCTCGCCGCCGACGTGCACGACCGGACCAACGCGGTCACCCGGTTCGTCGTGGTGGCGCCGCCCGGCCCGCTGCCCGCTCGCACCGGGTCGGACCGGACATCGCTCGCGGCCTTCATCGCCGTGGATCATCCGGGCGCGCTGCTTGAGATCCTCACCGAGTTCGCGGTCCGCGGCATCAACCTGACCACGATCCAGTCCAGGCCCACCGGCAACCGGCTCGGCCAGTACTACTTCTTCATCGACTGCGAGGGGCACGTGGACGACGCCCGGGTGGGCGAGGCGCTGATGGGCCTGCGCCGGGTGTGCGCCGACGTGCGGTTCCTCGGCAGCTACGCCCGGTGCGACGGCGCGAGCACCCACGTCCGGCCCGGGACATCCGACGCCGAGTTCGCCGAGGCGGCCGCCTGGCTGGGACGGCTCCGCTTCGGCCGACCCTAGCGGTCGCCAGGTGGGTCTGCGGGCGGCGCACCACGTTTCGGCCTGCCTGAGCGTCGCGAGGTGCGGCTTTGCGGGCCGTGTACCCCGTTTCGGTCGGCCTCAGCGTCGCGAGGTGCGGCTTTGCGGTCGCGCACCACTGCTCGTTCGGTATAAATAAAAATCTTTTTTGCTTACAGGTAGGGACTCGAGCCGGGGCGGTGCTGGGGGCTTTCCTGCTCGGGCGGCATCATCCCGGGCGGGAGAGCCCGGCGCATCTGCTCGAGCTGTGCGCGGGCCGCCATCTGCTGGGCGAACAGCGTGGTCTGGATGCCGTGGAACAGGCCCTCGAGCCAGCCGACCAGCTGGGCCTGGGCAACCCGCAGCTCGGACTCGCTCGGCAGGTCCTCGTCGAACGGCAGCGACAGCCGCTCCAGCTCGCTGACCAGCTCGGGCGCGAGCCCGTCCTCGAGTTCCTTGATGGAGCTCTGGTGGATCTCCTTCAGCCTGGCCCTGCTCTTCTCGTCCAGCGGGGCCGCCCGGACCTCTTCAAGCAGCTGCCTGATCATGCTGCCGATCCGCATGACCTTGGCCGGCTGCTCGACCATCTCGGTGACCGGGCGCTCGTGCCCGCCCTCGCCGAACTGCTCTGCGGCCATGGCGATGCCGTCGGGACCCACCACGAGGACCTGCGGGTGCTCTTGTGATTCTGGGTTCATCCCGTTGCTCATCTCCTTAGTCTGGCCGATCCAGCCGGCTGCTAGCGCCCACGGGGTTCAGTCTGGCAGCAGCAGGATCTTGCCGACGTGCTCACTGCCAGCCATTACCCGGTGCGCCTGCGCCGCCTGCGTCATCGGCAGTTCCCGATCGATGACGGCGGCGACCCGCCCCGCGTCGATCAGCGGCCACACGTTGTCCCGCACCGCGGCCACGATCGCGGCCTTCTCGCTGGCCGGCCTCGCCCGCAGCGTCGTCGCGTGAATGCTGGCGCGCTTGGCGGTCAGGACACCCAGGTCGATCTGTGTCCGGGAGCCGCCCTGGTGGCCGATGATGACCAGGCGGCCGCCCGTGGCCAGCGTGGCCATGTTGCGTTCCAGGTAGCTCGCGCCCATGATGTCCAGGATCACGTCGGCACCGTGCCCGCCGGTGGCCTCCAGCGTTGCCGCCACGAAGTCCTCGCTGTTGTAGTCGATCGTCACGTCGGCGCCGAGCTCGCGGCAGCGGGCCAGCTTCGCCGGCGATCCCGCGGTGCAGGCGACCCTGGCGCCGAATGCCTTGCCCAGCTGGATCGCTATCGTGCCGATCCCGCTCGCGCCGCCGTGCACGAGCAGCACCTCGCCGTCCCGCAGCCTGGCCAGCTGGAACACGTTCGAGTACACGGTGCACACCGCCTCGGGGAGGGCGGCCGCGGCCGTCACGGCCACGTTGGCGGGAACGGGCAGCAACTGCCCCTCGGGCACCGCGACCTGCTCCGCGTAGCCGCCGCCGGATAGCAGCGCGCACACCTCGTCGCCGGGCCGCCAGCCGGTCACCTCGGCGCTTACCGTCCGGATCCAGCCCGAGCATTCAAGACCAAGATACGGCGGCGCGCCGTGCGGCGGCGGATAGAAGCCGCGCCGCTGCAGCAGGTCGGCGCGGTTGACACCGCAGGCGGCGACGTCGATGACCACTTCGCCGGGCGCGGCGACCGGGTCGGGAACTTCCAGCCAGCGCAGCACCTCGGGTTCGCCCGGCTCGGTAATGACGACGGCGTGCATGTGTACCTCCCTGTGTTCGGTGCCAGTCTGCCAGTTGTGGCGTCCGGGAGCCTGCAGGCTGCTGTGACAACAGAACGCAATCAAACCTGTGCATTGAGTATCGAAATCTGGGCAGATATGGCTTACGCTTCGTATAGGAGTGTTAGCACCCCGTATTCGCCCGCCCGTAAGGAGCCCAAGGGGGACGAACGTGACTACACGTCATGATGCACCGCAGATGTTCGGCGAGGACGCGTACGACGAGGGGCGCGTTGGCGGGGAGTGGCAGGGAGGTGCGTTCGGTGCCTCTTGGGAGGAGGAGGCTTACCAGGAGTATCCCGGCGCGGAATATGAGCCGGACGCGGGTTTCGAGTCGGAGGCGGATCGGGGTTACCAGGGTTACCCGGCGGGTGGGGGTTACGCGCGGGGCTCGGGTTACCCGCTGCAGCTGGGGTATGGGCCCGGGATAGGTTACGTGCCTTCGGCTGGGTATGGGTCTTCGGCTGGGTATGGGGCTTCGGCTGGTTACGGGCCTGAGGCTGGTTACGGGTCTTCGGCTGGGTATGGGCCTTCGGCTGGGTACGGGCCTGAGGCTGGTTATGGGCCTTCGGCTGGCTACGCGCCTGAAGTGGGGTGTGGGCCTGAGGTCGGCTACTCGCCTGGCATGGGCGGGGTGGCAGCGCTGGAACCGCTTCCCGAGCCGCCGGGGACGCTGGCGCCTGTCTCCGCGGGGCAGGACTGGGGAGATGAGGGCGCCGATCCCGAGTACGGGCCGCAGGTGGCCGACACGCTGACCACGCAGTCGCTGCTGCACGGGAAACGGCCGGTTCCGGTGGCGGGCTGGCGGCGAAACATCTACCGGGCCAGCGGCGGGCTTGTCCGGTTCGGCGAATCGGCGGCCGTCATGCGCCGCCGGGATCTCATCAACCGGATCAGGACGCCGGTGGCCGGCGGTCACCACCGGGTCGCGGTGCTGAGCCTCAAGGGCGGCGTGGGCAAGACCACCACCGCGGTCGGGCTGGGCGCCACGCTCGCGGCGTTCCGCGGCGACCGGGTGATAGCCGTCGACGCGAACCCGGACCGGGGCACGCTCTCGGACAAGGTTCGGCTGGAGACAGCAGCCACGATCAGGGACCTGCTGAACGAACTGGCCCAGGTCCGCCGCTACCCGGACATGCGGGCCTTCACCTCCCAGACGCCGAGCCGGCTCGAGGTGCTCGCCTCTGATCGCGACCCGGCCGTCTCGGTCGCGTTCGGCGCCGACGACTACTGCGACGCCGCGCGGGTGCTCGAGCAGTTCTATTCGATCTGCCTCACCGACTGCGGCACCGGCCTGCTGCATTCGGCCATGTCCGGGGTGCTCCGGCTGGCCGACCAGATCGTCCTGGTCAGCTCGCCGTCGGTGGACGGCGCGCGGAGCGCTAGCGCGACCCTCGACTGGCTGGAGGCCCACCGTTACGGTGGCCTGGTACGCAACGGCGTGGTCGTGCTCTCCGCGATCCGGCACAAGAGCAAGAGCACCGTCGACCTGGACCGGCTCGAGCATCACTTCGCCGCCAGGTGCCGGGCCGTCGTTCGGGTACCGCACGACCCGCACCTGGAAGAGGGCGCGGAGATCGAGCTCGAGTTGCTCAGCCAGGAAACCGCCGACGCCTACCTGGCCCTGGCCGCGATCGTGGGTGACGGGCTGGCCTGGCCACGGCGGCTGACGTACCGGTCGGCGTTACCGTAGGCTGATTCCGCAAGGAGGGCTCGCCTAGTGGCCGATGGCGATGGTCTTGAAAACCATTGTGGCGGCAACGTCACCGTGGGTTCGAATCCCACGCCCTCCGCTGACCTCGGGACCGGCCCTGGCCTGCGCCTCTACTCAGTCTTCATAGCGCAGTCGTCATCGTCCGCAGCTAGATACAGCGCGACGACCTAGCGGCTGGCCCAGGGAAGGACTGCAGATGACCGCCGGATACACACCACAGCAGGGCTATATCGCGAGCGAAAGCCGAAGGCTTGCCGATGTCGACCTCACCCAAGGCGACCAGCGCACAGGGGAAGATCACTTCGCTCACGCCACCGGAAAGACCTGCAAAAGCTGCGGGCACCCGATCGAGGCCGGGCAGGCTGCTCGGCGGCGCGGGGAAACGGAGTGGGCGCATGACGTTTGCCCGGTCGTTACGGACTGACGCCCTTGGCACCTCCCCTGCGGCGAATAGCTCGGCAGCAGTCAGTCCGATGGGAGGGCGCCGTAGCCAGCGTTATGGTGGACTTCATGGTCGAACCGAGGTACACCGTTAAGGCTCTCGATGAGTCGACGTGGGCCGCGTTCGCAGCGTTGGTGGAGCACAACAACGGCATTTTCGGCGGCTGCTGGTGTATGGGCTTCCACCCCGAACAGCCTTGGCCCGACGACGTGCAGGTCCGCGTGCCGCTTAAGCGTGCTGCGAAGGAACAGCGAGTCCGAGAGGGCAAAGCCCACGCCGCGCTGGTTTTCGAAGGGGAGGACTGCGTCGGCTGGTGCCAGTTCGGCGCACCGGACGAGGTGCCCCGGATCAAGAACCGGGCGGTGTACGAACAAGGCCTGACGACCCCGCCAGACTGGCGGATCGCGTGCTTCTTTGTCGGTAAGGGGCACCGGCGTCAAGGTGTGGCCACGGCGGCGCTTGCCGGTGCGGTCGATCTCATCGCGGGCCTGGGCGGGGGGACTGTCGAGGGATACCCGGAGCCGGCCGGCTCGGTGCCCGCCGGCTTCCTCTACCACGGTGCATTGTCGAGCTACGAGAAGCTCGGGTTCACCCGTGACCGCCAAATCGGCAAGCACCGCTGGGTCGTGACCAAGGTCGTCGAGCCGGGATCGTAGAAGACTCTGACCAGGTACTGCGCACGCGAGCCCTGCGGAGCGGCCCCGGCCTGACGTGTGGCGCACAACCGGGCAGATGCCGTCCGGGCAGCCCCATCCCGAAGATGGTCCTGGTCACCTTGCGAATGTGGACGTACACCCCCCGGGGGTGTTACCCGGGGCGGGCTGGGGGGCTGTGGCTGTGGAGTTCCTTGGTGCCGTCGGGGCTGCGGGCGGTGGTAGTGCCGTCCGGGTTCAAGATCAGTCTCCAGCCCCACCGGTGCACCGCGACCAGATGATGGAAAGAGCACAGAAGGGCGCAATTCTTGACGCTGGTGCGGCCGCCGTCGGCCTTGCGGATGATGTGGTGGATGTGGCAGGCCGGGGCGGGCTGCGAGCACCCGCCGGCCCATTCGCAGCGGCCGCCGGCCCGCAGCGTCACGGCCTGCCGGATGGCGGCCGGGACGGTGTCGGAGTATCCCACATCCAGCGGAAGGCTGGGGCCGGCGAGCCGGGCACCCAGCTGCCCAGTCCGCAGGGCGGAGGCCAGCCCGCCGGGCCCGGAGACGAGGTCGATGGCGGCGCCGATGATGGCGCGCTGCAGCATCGCCCGCGCGTGCTCGGTCAGCGGTCCGCCTGGCGTTCCGGGGTGCTGCCCGGCCGGTCCCGGTGCCCCCACCTGCATGGCGGCGGGTCCCGTCCGGCTGCCCCGCGTCTCCGGGCCTGCTGCTCCGGGCGCGGCGGCTGGTGCCGCGGTTCCCGGCGCGGCGGATCCGGGCGGCTGGCACTGGCACTGGCCGTGGCCGTGGCCGTGGCCGTGGCCGGCGAGTTCGACGCACAAGGCGACGAGGCGGTCCAGCACGGCCGGGTTGACCTGCCCGGTGACGACCGGGACGATGATCGCGTCGCAGCACGCCCCGCGGGCGGCGTCGCCGTTCAGCCAGGCCCCGCCGTCACCCCCGGCGACCGACGCGGCGGCGCGGTGCCCGGCCCAGTCCTGCTGCGCCCGGGCCACCCACTGGGCTTCCAGCCTCGAGCTGCCGCGCATGCTGCGCAGCTCGGCCAGCGCGACGTGCACCAGCGCCTTGGTCGGCGCCCCGGCCCGGTCGGGCAGCAGGCCCGCCGCGACGAGGCGGCGCAGCGCCTCGGCGAGCGCGTCATGCCAGCGCTGCGCCTTGCTGCGGGTGTCCTCGGCCCCGGCCCGGGCCGACAGCGCGTCCAGCACGGTGGAGACCAGGCCGGCGCAGTCCGGGGTGAGATCGCCGTACAGCACGCCGGCGCCGCCCAGCGTGGTATCCAGCCGCACCGACCGGTCATCAAACCCGTCATCAAGGTCGCCGCCTGGACCGTCGGGGTCGTCATCGGCGCCGTCAGGGTTGCCGTCACCGTTAGAGCCCTCGCGGTCGCCGTCGGGCGCGCCGGGGTCATCACCGGGCGCGCCGGGCCCGTCGCGGCCGTTATCGGGCGCGCTGGGGTCCTCTGGGCCGCCGGGATTGTCATCGGGGTCGCCGGGGTCCTGGTCTGGTGTGGCGGAGCGGGATTTCTCGTACATCTGGGCGGCGAGCCGGGCGATGTCGTGCTGGCGGGCGCCGGCCGCCGCGACGCCGAGGAGGATCGCGTCGGCCTTGTCGCGGTCGGCGGCGGGGAGCTTGCCGGTGTACTCGCAGATCACCTTGCCCATCGAGTCGGAGACCGGGCCGCCCCCGGCGAGCGCGGCGGCGACCAGGGGGTGGGCCTGGACGCGGCGGGACCACCCGACCCGCCCGGCCGCGGCGCCCTGGGTGACGCCGGTCTTGTGGATCAGCCAGGTCCGGGGGGACGCGTCGGCGTCCGCGGCGGGCCCCTGCCCGGCGGTGAACGCGGCCAGCAGCCACGCCTGCGCCGCTGTCGCGATCGCGGCGCACCGCTCCATCTCGATCAGCGCGGCGGCCTGCTCGGCGGCCGTCAGCCCGGTGTGGTCGGCGGCGGCCAGGTAGCTGTCCGCGGCCCGGCGCATCGCCAGCGCCTCGGCCAGGCTGGCCGGCGCTGGCGCGGCTGCCGGGAGGGGCGCGGGGCCGGGACCCGGCCCGGGATCGGGGTCGGGCGCGCGGGTGGCGGTGCTCACCTGTCTCACCTCCGTCCGGGTGCTTGGTGGGTGCGGGGAGCGGGGTCCTTCCTGCCAGCGGATGGGGGAACGTTCCGGGCGTGACACCACGGCCCGTTCTGGATAATGGGATCTTTTGATCTTTTATTCGAGTATACCGGCCGCCACCGACATTCTTCGGAAAGACATGCCGAAGAGCGCGGCCTCTCTGCACTATCAGATGACTTTGACCAGTCATATCTGACCACAGCTGGTCGGGTCCATTTGGGCGCGGCATAACGCCGGTGCTGGGCTCGGCAGCGACCGAGTTGTCCCGTCGCTGGTAAATCGGGCCTGTCTTACTGAATCCGGCCCGTTACTGCGCTGGTCTCAGTTAATCCGTCCCTTGATCGGGACGGCTGTGTCAGGATGGCCGGGCCGCGATGGTTAGCCGGCTTGCAGGACGAAGAACAGGAAGCACAGGAAGGCACCCGAGGGCGTGTCCGCGAGGCGGTCGGGGAACAGTTCGCGGGCGCCTGGCGCGGGGGGCGGCTCGCTGATGACGGCTATCCGGAAGCCGGCTGCGGTGAAGGCGTCGGTCATCGCGTGCAGCGGCCGCGTCCAGAAGCTCATCTGGGCGGTGCCGGCGCTGTGGGGCCACTGTTCGGTCCAGTTGTAGGTCGCGAAATAGTCGGGCTCGCGCCCGGCCTCGCGCTGTTGAAGGTCGACTGCGTAAGGATGGTCGACGGCCACGATCAGCCTGCCGCCGGGCCTCAGCACGCGCCGCAGCTCGGCCAGCGGTGCCGTCCAGTCCTGCAGGTAGTGCAGCACCAGGCATGCGATGACGTCGTCGAACGCGGCGTCAGGGAACGGCAGCGGGCTGCCCAGGTCGGCGAGGTGCAGGTCCGCGGCGGGGCCGAGCCGCCGCCGGGCGAGCTGCAGCATCTTGGCGCTGGAGTCGAAGCCGGTCATGGTGGCACCGCGGTCGCGCAGCGCGGCGGACAGGGGGCCGGAGCCGCAGCCGGCGTCGAGGATCCGCCGGCCGGCCACGTCCCCGGCCAGGTCCAGGACCGCGGGCCGCGTGTAATAGCCGTTGATGAGGCTGGCCTCGTTCCCGGCCGAGTACTCCTCGGCGAAGCTGTCATAGTCGTTGACCACAGCCCGTTCTGCAGGCCTGGCGGAACTGTCGGGAACGGGAGGCATGCGGCTCATCCTGGCATACCCTCCTGTCCGGCATCGGGGTTGGGCCGGAGCCGTGCTGCCGTGCTGGCGGTTTTTCTCACCGCAAGGCACCGGGCGCGATCAAGATGTCCTGTCCCCGGTAAATCAGCCCTGCCTCGATGTCCGCCCTGATGACCAGATCCCGCCGAGGGACGCCGGGGTGTTCCGCATGATGGCGATGGCCTGCGGGCAGGCCGGCTGGGAGTTCCGCCGGGCGGGGCGATTGACCCGGTGGTGCGGGCGGACATCAGGTGGCGTCACCAGTGGCCGTAGTGGATCACGTCCTGGGCCGGGCGGCGGCGGGCCCGCAGGTCGCGCGGCGCGGGCTCGGCGTTGTGGCCGATGGCGATCGCGCCGATCGGCTCGTGGTCGTCCGGCACGCCGAACGCCTCGCGAAACGGCTCGACCTGCTCGGGCACGATGCCGAAGTAAACCGCGCCCAGGCCCTCGTCCACCACGGTGAGCAGGATGAGCAGCGCCGCCATGCCGGTGTCGATATGCCAGAACGGCACCGGCCAGCGCTTCTCGTCCCTGTCGGTCCAGCCCTTGTCAGGCAGCGCGTAGCGGTCCAGGTAGACCCGTTTGGCCGACATCGGCACGATGATCAGCGGCGCGGTCATCGCAGACGGGCTGACCGCCGTTCCGGCGACGTCCCAGAAGCGCTTCAGGTCCTCACCGGTAAGCACGAGGAATGCCTGGCCCTGGGAGAACCCCGCGGACGGGCCACGGACGGCGTTGCGCAGGATCCGGTCCAGAGTCTCCGGCGCGACCGGCTGGTCGGTGAACTCCCGGACCATGTGCCGGAGCCGAACGACGTCGGCGAACTCCATCCCCGGTTACGCCCCCGCGCCCTTGTGCATGCGGCGCCAGAAGCGCCTGCTGAGCAGCGCGATCCCTGCGGCGACTGCGGCAACAGGGACGACGCGCTTGAGCAGGGCCGGGGCGACCAGCCTGATCATGTTGATGTGGTCCGCGGCCGGCGGTGCGGGCGCGGGCGCGCTGCTCGCGGTGGTGCCGCTGGCCTGGGCCGTGCCGGTGCCGTGCGCGCCGTTCCCCGTCGCGGTGCCCGAGCCGGCGGAGCCGGCCGAGCCGCCCGAGCCGGCGGAGTCGGCGGAGTCGGCGGAGTCGGTGGGGCTGCTGCCCGCCGCGCCGTTCCCGGTGTCGGCCTGTCCGCCGGACTGGCCGGCGCCGCCGGTGTCGGCCCCTGAATCCCTGCCGAGCTGCTGCGCGAGGTTCTGGGCGAACTGCTCCACGAGCTTGCCGCCGACCTCCACCATCACGCCCCGGCCGAACTGGGCAGGCCGACCGGTCACGTTCATCGTCGTGTGCATTGTGACCTTGGTCGCGTCATCCCCCGACGGCTCCAGTGACGCCTGAACGGTCGCGGAGGCGGTGCCCGCGCCGCGGGTTTCCTTCCCGGACGCCGTCACCACTATGGTGCGGGCGTCCGGGTCGCGCTCGCTGAAGTTCGCGGTGCCCCGGTAGGTCAGCGACACCGGGCCGACCTTGACCTTAATGTGCCCGGTGACCAGGTCGCCGTCGACCTCGTCGACGGTGGCGCCGGGCATGCACGGCGCGATCCGCTTGACGTCGAGCAGTACGTCCCAGGCTTGATCGGGCGGCACAGGCACGGTAAACGCGTGGTCCAGCTCCATGGCCATCGGTACGTCACTCTCCCAGTCTCGGTTCGACCAGTGAATTATGCCTGGTATTGGCCCCGGTCAGCAAAAGGGGAGAGCAACCGTGGCGTCACTAGACCCCGGCGGCCCTGGCGAGCGCCCGGCCGGTGAGCACCCGGGCCAGGTGCCGGCGGTAGTCGGCGGCCGCACGCAGGTCGGCCGGCGGGGACGAGCCCTCATCCGCTTGCCGCGCGGCGGCAGCCAGCGCCTCCCGTGACGCGGGCGCCCCGGCGGCCGCGGCCTCCGCGGCCCGCGCCCGGACCGGGACCGTGCCCATGTTGGTGAGCCCGATCCGTGCCTCCGCGACATGCCCGTTGTCCCTGCGGGCCAGCGCGGCCACGCCAACGATGGCCCAGGCCTGCGCGGTCGGCTGGAACTTCTCGTAGCGGAAGCCCCAGCCAGGGCCGAGCTTGGGCACCCGGACCGAGGTCAGGATCTCGCCAGGCGACAGGGATGTGGTGAGGTAGTCGACGAAGAAATCGGCCGCGCCGATCTCCCGCTCCCCGCCAGGCCCGGTCGCGACCAGCGTCGCGTCCAGCGCCAGGATCACGGCCGGCAGGTCGCCGGCCGGGTCGCCGTGCGCGAGCGAGCCGCCGATGGTGCCGCGGTGCCGGACGGCCGGATCGGCCACGGTCGCCGCCGTCGCGGCGATAAGCCCGCAGTGCTCGCGGATGAGCGGATCGCGGATCAGCGAGTAATGCGTGGTCCTGGCGCCGATCACCAGCGAGTCCCCGGCGTCCCTGACGCCGGCAAGCTCGCCGAGCCCGCCGATGTCGACCAGCAGCTCGGGATAGGCCAGCCGCAGCCGCAGCAACGGCAGCAGGCTCTGCCCGCCCGCGATCACCTTGGCGTCGTCACCCCCGCCTGCCAGCGCCTGGACCGCCTCGGGCAGTGACGAAGGCCGCACGTAGTCGAACTTCGCGGGGATCATCGCGCGCCTCCGGTTGCCTCGTTGATTGCCCGCCACACCCGCTCGGCGGTGCACGGCATCTGCACGTCGGTGACGCCTAGCGGGCGCAGGGCGTCGATCACCGCGTCGACCACGGCGGGCGTGGAGGCGATGGCGCCGGCCTCGCCGACGCCCTTGACCCCGAGCGGGTTGGTCGTCGACGGGGTCTGCGTCCGTTCGGTCACGAACGTCGGCAGGTCGGTGGCGGCCGGGATCAGGTAGTCCGCCATCGTGGTGGTCAGCAGGTTGCCTTCGACGTCGTAGGCGGCCTCCTCGTACAGCGCCTGGGCGATGCCCTGGGCGATGCCGCCGTGCACCTGGCCCTCCACGATGAGCGGGTTCACCACCACGCCTACGTCGTCCACCGCCACGTACGAGCGGATCTTCACCTGCCCGGTCTCGGTGTCCACCTCGACCGCGCACAGGTGCGTGCCGTGCGGGAAGGAGAAGTTGTTCGGGTCGTAGGTGGACTCGGAGTCCAGCGACGGCTCGACGCCTTCCGGCAGGTTGTGCGCCGCGAACGTGGCCAGCGAGATCTCGGCGATGCTGCGCCCCTGCTCCGGGTCGCCGCGCACCGACCACCGGCCCGGCGTCCACTCCAGGTCATCGGCGGAGACCTCGAGCAGGCCGGCCGCGATCACCTTGGCCTTGTCGATCACCTTGTCGCACGCGCCGACCACGGCGATGCCGCCGACCGTCAGCGAGCGCGACCCGTAGGTGTCCATGCCCTTCGGCGACACCTGCGTGTCGCCGTGCAGCACCCGGATGTCCTCGAACGGCACGCCAAGCCGGTCGGCCACGATCTGGCTCCAGGCCGTCTCGTGCCCCTGGCCGTGCGCGCTTGACCCGGTGACCACCTCCACCTTTCCGGTGGGCAGCATCCGGACCGCGGCGTGCTCCCAGCCGCCCGCGCCGTAAGCCAGCGACCCGAGGACCCGCGACGGCGCCAGCCCGCACATCTCGGTGAAGGTCGAGATGCCGATGCCGAGCTGGACCGTATCTCCGGACTCGCGCCGCGCGGCCTGCTCCTTGCGCAGGTCGTCGTAGCCGAACAGCTCGACCGCCTTGGCCGTGGCCGCCTCGTAGTTGCCGCTGTCGTAGGTGAGCCCGGCGATCGTGGTGAAGGGGAACTCCTCGTGCGTGATCCAGTTCCGCTT
>Ga0209169_10002099_pt1 | contig 12105 bp, 9 predicted proteins | sample HubBroMetageWRM4_FD_188346 | JGI IMG/M metagenome (GOLD analysis project Ga0209169, IMG submission 188346) | Warmed soil microbial communities from the Hubbard Brook experimental Forest, New Hampshire - Hubbard Brook CCASE Soil Metagenome WRM 4... | ecosystem: Environmental > Terrestrial > Soil...
AGAAGCCTTGGCCCGAAAGCTCGGAGCAACTCACTATGTGGATACCGCCACCGGCGATCCGGCTGCGGAGTTGCAGAAGTTCGGCGGCGCTCGCGTAATCCTCGCCACCGCGCCCGATTCCAAATCCATTTCCGCGTTGGCAAACGGACTCGCCCGCAACGGCAAGCTGCTCGTCGTGGGCGCCAGCGCCGAAGCGCTAGCGATCACGCCCATTCAAGTGATCGCAGGCCGCACGTCGATTCAGGGATGGGCCTCGGGAATCGCGACCGATTCTGAAGACACCATGCAGTTCAGCGCGCTGTCAGGGGTTCGTCCGATGATAGAGAAATACCCGTTGGAGAAAGCTGCCGAAGCCTACGAACAGATGATCAGCGGCCGCGTACGCTTCCGCGTGGTGCTCACCATGGGCTAGGACCCGAAGTTACTGTCGGACTTGAAGGGTCTGATCGCGCAACAGCCGGATTATCGAGCGTATCAGACCCTCCACTGCCACTCTGGGTCCGATCGGAGCTTAGCCACAAACCGGTCGCCGGGCAAAATAGTACCGAAATCGTTCTCTATGAGGAGATCGGGATCGTCGCCGACAAGCTCAATTATCTTTTTGACCAAGTCGACGGAGTGGTAGTCCAAGTAGATACGTCTAGCGTCCACCTGACCCTGCAGACGCGGATGGTAGATGTAAACACGACTCGTAGGTCCCTCAACGGCTAAACGCTCGTGTCTCGCCTTCGTCGGCCAATGGCGATCAATCAACGGCTTCATATCGTCCAACGATATGGCCCGTGTCGATGTGATTGTAACGGTCTCCATCAGAGTAGCCGCTGTTGACCGGGACACTATGCAAAACTTTACTGCAGCTCTTCCATGCACTGCGCCAGCACTTCCCGGCTCGGCCGCGTCAACGATTGTGGCAAAGTAGCCAGCGGCTGATCGGTGACATTGAGCATGTCAATAAACGTTGGCGCATTGGCATTGATGTAGAACACGCCAGTCAGCACATCACCCTGCGCATGCGATTGCATCAACCGGCTCACCGCCTGAATTTTGTCCGTCGGATCGTACTCTTGCTCCAGCTTCCGCAGCCGCAAGCTCGATCCATCGTGCATCGTGACTTCAAACGTCGTCCCCGGATCGTAGTCCACGTTGATTTCTTCAAACGACGGCACAAAGCTGACTTCGTGCAGCGGCTCTTCATGCTGCTGCATGTATTTGTAAGACTTCGTCGAGCCCTCGTGGTCGTTGAAAGTGACGCAGGGAGAAACCACGTCCAGCATGACTGTACCCTTGTGAGCGATGGCCGCCTTGAGCATGGTGTGCAGCTGCTTCTTGTCTCCAGAGAACGAACGCCCCACGAACGTGGCTCCCAACTGAATGGCCATAGCGCAGGTATCAACCGGAGGCAGGTCGTTGGCGATGCCGCTCTTCAGCGTTGATCCCAGATCGGCGGTCGCGGAGAACTGTCCCTTCGTCAGACCGTAGCAACCGTTGTCTTCAATGATGTAAATGATCGGCAAATTGCGCCGCATCAGGTGAACGAACTGCCCGGCGCCAATCGACACCGTGTCGCCGTCGCCCGTAACGCCGAGCGCGATCAGGTTCTTGTTGGCCAGCATTGCTCCCGTCGCCACCGAAGGCATGCGGCCATGCACGGAATTGAAGCTGTGCGAGCGGTTCATGAAATAAGCCGGGCTTTTCGACGAGCAGCCGATGCCACTGAACTTGGCCACGCGCTCGGGCGACACGCCCATTTCATACATCGCGTCGATGATGCGTTCAGAAATCGCGTTGTGCCCGCAACCGGCGCAGAGCGTGGTCTTCCCGCCTCGATAGTCAATTACCTGCAGTCCAATGCGATTAATCTTCGGATTTGGAGCCGGAGCCGCCGGCGGCGTGTTCGTAGTGGTCCCCATGTTACTTCCCCTCCATCATCATGAGTTCGTCGGTCACGGAGCGCGCATCGATCGGCAAGCCGTGAATATGGCAAATCGATCGCAAGCGCGGCGTCAACTCCGGCTTGATATCGAGCTTGAGCAAAGTGGCCATCTGCCCGTCGCGGTTCTGTTCCACGACATAGATGCGATCGTGCTGCGCAATAAAATCATGCACCTCGCGCGTAAACGGATACGACAGCACGCGCAGATAATCCGTCTCCACCTTATGCTCCGCGGATAGTTGATCGCGCGACTCGACAATCGCCCAGTGCGTCGTGCCATAAGCCAGAATGCCGATCTTCGACTTCCCGCTCCCGACCACTTCCGGCCGCGGCACAAACGACCGCGAGGTTTCGAACTTCTTGTTGATCCGCTCCATGTTGCGTTCGAAATCATCCGGACGCTCGCTGTACTGTCCCTTTTCGTTGTGGCCGCTGCCGCGCGCAAAGTAGGCCGCTGCGGGATGATCCGTCCCCGGCAGCGTGCGATAGCCAACGCCGTCGCCATCCACATCTTTGTAGCGGGCAAAACCACCCGCCTTCGCGATGTCTTCCTTAGTCAAAACTTTTCCGCGCTCAATCGGCTTTTCGGGATAAGGGAACGGATCCGACATCCAGTTATTCATCCCCAGATCGAGGTCTGACATGACGAATACCGGCGTCTGGAACCGCTCAGCCAGATCAAACGCGTCGCTCGCCATGGTGAAACACTCGCTGACCGAGTTCGGAAACAACATGATGTGTTTGGTATCACCGTGGCTGAGAAATGCCGTCGAAAGCACATCACCTTGCGAAGTGCGAGTGGGCAAGCCGGTCGATGGCCCGACGCGCTGAATGTCCCAGATCACTGCGGGAATTTCCACGTAATACGCAAGGCCGATGAACTCGGCCATCAGCGAAATGCCCGGACCAGCAGTGGCAGTCATTGACCGCGCGCCCGCCCAGGCCGCTCCGATTACCATGCCCACCGCCGCCAGTTCGTCCTCGGCCTGCACGACGGCGAACGTCGCCTTGCCGTCCGGCCCAATGCGGTGTTCCTTCATGTACTCAATCATGGTCTCGACCAGCGAAGACGAAGGCGTGATCGGATACCAGGTCACCACCGTACATCCGGCAAACATGCACCCCATGGCGGCGGCGGAATTGCCGTCAACAATAATCTTGCCTGCCGTCTTGTTCATGCGCTGGATGTAGAACGGATCGCGCTTCTTCAAATTCGCAACAGCATAATCATGGCCGGCCTTGGCAGCCGCCAGGTTCAAGGTCGCCGCCTTCGGCTTTTTCGAAAACTGCTTGCGGATCGCCTTCTCTACCTCGGTATAGTCAATCTCCAGCAACTGCGCCGCGACTCCGACGTAGATCATGTTCTTGATCAGCTTGCGGAGCTTGGCGTCCGCACCGACCGTCGCCGAGAGCTTGTCGTAAGGCACCGCATAAAAAGTCAGATCATTGCGCAGCTTGTCGAGCGCCAGCGGCTCGTCATAGAGCACGGCCGCGCCCGGCGCCAGCGTCTTCACATCGTCCTGCGCCGTCTCCGCATTCATCGCAATCAGCAGGTCGATTTCCTTTTTGCGCGCGATGTAGCCGTCTTTGTTGGCGCGGATCGTGAACCAAGTCGGCAATCCGGCGATATTCGAAGGAAATAGATTCTTCCCGGAAATCGGCACGCCCATCTGAAAAATGCTGCGCAGCAAAACCGTGTTGGAACTCTGCGACCCCGAACCATTCACGGTCGCAACCTGAATGCTCATATCATTAACGACACGTTGATGCCCCAGTTGGCCGGATGACTCCTGGGGCACGACATCAATAGTGGCCATTCCCTATACCTTTCTGGTCTAAACGTACTTGCCTAAATCGTACAAATTCAATCGCACAAAAGTGGCCGGGCAAACCTCACCACCCGGAGTTCTGCTGGGAGCCGAACTCTTTATTATACCCGTCAGAAGCCGCCAGGAGACCTGTCAAAACAGCGCGGAACCTCGGGCGGCACCCTCGCTCAGGGCAAAAGATCGTCGGCGCCAGGTCAAGGTACAATCGCTAACAATTGTGAGGAAAATTAGCGCCGTGACGGGGCTCTCGCTTTGATCATATCGAGACGAAACATCCGGTTTCTATGGGTCGTCCTGTTGTGGATCGCCCTGATATGCGTCACCCTGTTACGGATCGCCTGTGCAGCCGACGCACCTGCGCCGACCTTCAACAAGCAAGTCGCGCCGATCCTATTCAAGCACTGCGTGAATTGTCATCGCCCCGGTCAGATAGCGTCGGCCTCATCGCTGCTGAATTACGAGACTGCCCGGCCCTTCGCGCAAGCGATCAAAGAAAAAGTCGTGCAGCGCGAAATGCCGCCGTGGCCGGCAGATTCGAACGCGAGCGTGAAATTCCGCAACGATTCCCGCCTCAGCCAGCAGGAAATCGACACGCTGGTCGCCTGGGTCAACGCCGGCGCTCCCAAAGGAGAAGACGCCGACCTGCCGCCGACGCCAACTTTCACCGAAGGCTGGTTGCATCCAAAAGGGCTCCCGCCCGATCTAGTCATCACCTTGCCCGAATCGCAACTCCCGGCCCAGAGTGAAATCCCCTATCTTCGCTACCTCGTCAAGGTACCTCTGACCGAAGACAAATGGATCGCAGCCATGCAAGTGCTGCCCGGCAACAGCGCCGTCGTGCACCACATGGCGATCACCGAGTTGGTCCTGGCCGATGGTGTAACACCCGATAACATCGACAAACTCGACCAGGTCGCCAAGAAACTGGGTTTTGCCAACGGTCTGAATACTCACTTTGCCGTGACCGCTCCCGGGAATCCCGCCGTGTACGACATGCTCGGCGTGTATACGCCCGGCACGACTTTCGAGATGTATGAGGATGACAGCGCCAAGCTGCTGAAGGGCGGCAAGAATTCTTACCTCAACGTCAACATCCACTACCAGACGACCGGCAAGCCCGAAAAGGATCAGACAAAGATCGGCTTCTGGTTCCGCTCGGAGCCACCGAAGCATCAGTTGTTTCGAGTGCCCGCCTCAGGAGAAACCATCATCGCCGACGGCAAGCAGTTGCTCACCGATTCCCCCGGTCAGAAGGCTGAGGGCACCACGGTCGCGATTCCCCCGATTCCGCCGGGCGCCAAGAATTACGAAATCATTGGCATAACCGCCTACACCGAACCGGTGACGATCTACCAGTTTCAACCGCATGCCCACCTGCGGGGCAAGGACTTCAAGTATTCCGTCGTCTATCCCGACGGACGCGAGGAAACCTTGCTCAGCGTGCCGAAATACGATTTCCACTGGCAGCTGGCCTACGAACTCGAAACGCCGCTCAAGCTGCCCGCAGGCAGCAAATTGATCGTCACCGCCCACTACGACAACTCGCTGAAGAACGAGCATCTGCTGCATCACGGGCACGGCGGCGACCCCGAGCACAATCCGGGACCCGACAAAGAAGTGCACTTTCGCGAAATGAATCAGAGCTGGGATGAAATGTTCACTCCGTTTATCCAGTACACCATCGACGGCCAGAGCCTGACGAATCCGCAGAGCGCCCTCGGTATCGCCGAGGCTGTTGGATGTCTGGATCAAACTCCCTCCGGCACATGGGTGCTGACCAAAACCAGTGACCCTATCCCATCCAAAACGCAGACCGCGTCGTCAGCAACGGTGAAGACGGCGATCGACAAACCCCTCGGCAATCAGCAGGACCAACTGCTGGGCGTAAGTGTCTTCAACCCTTCGAACGTAAAGGGACAGAAAATCGTGGTGAAGGGCGTTCTGATCGAGGATGCCAAAGAGAACCGAATTAATGTGACATCTCTGCAAACCGTCGCTCCAACCTGCTTCTAGCAATTCAGGAAATGTAGATCTCCTTAGCTCTTTATCTGCACGCCCGCAAAATCCCACCGCCTGCAAACAAATTGACATAATCGTGACGGAAGCATGACACGAAGCAAGAGCGACCAGCCTATCTTCATCTTGCGGTGAATCCCTTTTCATCCGACCGGATCGCCGACAATCATTTCTGAAAAGACTGGAGTCAAGACATGACCAAAGAAAACCTCACCCCTGCTGCGTCGCCCGATACAACCGAGTCTTTATCTGGATCTCAATCTGAGTCTCAATCCGAATTTCGATCCGAGCCTCAATCGAACAGCGGCCTCCAGCGCCGTTCCTTCCTCAAAAGCGTAGGCATGGCTGGAGCAGCGCTATCCGCCGGTTCCTTGCTGGCAACGATGAGTGAATCCGAAGCCCAGGCGCAGTCGCCGAAGAGTTTAACGGCAGGCGATGCCGCGATTTTGAGATTCGTGGCCGCGGCCGAACTCCTCGAGACCGACTTGTGGCAGCAGTACGCCGAGCTCGGAGGAATCACGGCCGGCAAGCCCAATCCCTACCAAAAGGCCTTTTTGCGGCTGGATGGTGACGGCATGCAGTACATCACCAGCAACACCCTCGACGAACAAAGCCACGCGGAATTTCTGAATGCTTACTTGCAGTCGAAAGGCGCCGACCCCGTTAACCTGGATGCCTTCCGGACTCTGCCCAGCAGTCAGGCAACCGGCGCGCAGCAGATTGGCCGCCTCACCAACCTGATGAACCTCACCGTCGACACCAGCTGGTACACGCGTTATCGCAGCACCGACAATCCAGACTTGGGCGGCGTTTTTCCGCAAGCGATCGACTTGGTTAACCTGCCTGCAATTCCCCGGACCGATGCCGATTTCGGACCCAGCGACCACATCCAGGCGATCGCGAACACGGCGGCCTTCCACTTCGCCATGATTGAACAAGGCGGCAGCACCCTCTACTCGGCTATGGCGCAGAAGTGCAGCAACCTCGAAGTTCTGCGAATCATTGTCAGCATTGGCGGAGACGAAGTGGCTCACTTCCTGGAGTGGGTGGATTTCGCCGGCAACGGTGTGCAGACGCCGGTTGCTCCGTTCACCGATCCGACGAACGGGCTTACCTTCCCCGATTTCAACGCCACCGGAAACCCCGAGCTGCAAACCAACTTGATCTTCCCCATCCCCTGCGAATTCATCAGCGCGAGTCTGCCGCGGTGCGCCGTGATTCGCCCGACGAATCCAAAAGGAATCGCCATGGGAGTGGTGAACTTTCTGACTGGGACGGGGCTTTTTACCGGCCAGTCTCCAGCATTCTTTAAAGCGCTTACCGCTCTGGCGAAGCAGGCGGATGCGGCGCAACGCGGTTTCTAACATCGGAAGTTCGCGCTTTTCCTCCCCCAGGGGCGCTGTACTTGCAGTACTAAGTCCAGCGCCCATTCTTACGGCTACGCCAAGAGCGTCTTCATGACGATTTCTAAAGGAGCACTCATGTTTGAAGGATTGTTTCAACCCATGCATCTGCTGATAATTTTCGGAATCGCTCTGCTCGTTTTCGGACCGAAGAAGCTGCCAGAACTCGGCAAAGGAATCGGAGATGGAATTCGCGGCTTCAAGTCCGCAATGAAAGATCAACCGGACGCATCCGACAAGAGTTAGCTCACCCTCGCGGCTGCCTTTCACCGCGGCACGGTCTTCATGATCGCCCGCCAGGTGTAGAGCGGACACTCCTGTCCGCTGCCGTTGCTTTTGTTTTGGTTTTGTTCTTGGTTTCGGGACGAGCGTCTTACGCTTCCACCTGGAAGAACTGTGCCATGTTGCGGAATTTCTGGTAGCGGGTTTCCAGCAATTCGCCGACCGGTGTTTTCCTTACCGCGGCCAAATGCTGTTGCAGCGCGGTGTCCAGCAGTTCGGCGGCTTGGGCGTGGTCGGTGTGAGCGCCTCCGGCGGGTTCCGGAATGATGCCGTCAATGCAGCCGAGTTCGTTCAAATCTTTGGCCGTGATCTTCATGGCTTCCGCCGCCAGATCTTTTTTGCTGGCATCGCGCCACATGATCGAGGCGCAGCCCTCGGGAGAAATCACCGAGTACACCGCGTTTTCCATCATCAGCACGCGGTCGGCCACGGCAATTGCCAGCGCGCCACCGCTGCCGCCAACCCCAATCACGGTTGCGATGATTGGAACCTCAAGCCGCGCCATCTCCAGCAGGTTGCGGGCAATAGCTTCTCCCTGGCCACGCTCTTCGGCGTGCAGCCCTGGATAAGCCCCGTCAGTATCTACAAACGTTAGAATCGGCCGCTTGAATTTCTCCGCAATCTTCATCACGCGCAGCGCCTTGCGATAGCCTTCCGGATGCGGCATGCCAAAATTTCGATACACCCGCTGCTTCGCGTCGCGCGCCTTCTGCTGACCCACAATGACAACTTCCTCGCCGTGAAAGCGAGCCATCCCGCAAACAATCGCCGGATCGTCGCGAAAGCCGCGGTCCCCGTGAATTTCGCTCCAATCGGTAAAGATGCGCTCGACGTAATCCAGCGTATATGGACGCTGCGGATGCCGCGCCAGTTCCGTGCGCTCCCATGCGTTCAGGTGCGACGAAATCTCGCGGCGAAGGTCGCTCACACGCTCATGCAATTGCGCGATCTGGCGGAGCGTTTCCGAGCTCTGCCCTTCCAGCCCCTGCAACCGGGTGATCTGCTCTTCGATTTTTTCCAGTTCCTGCTGCGCTTTCAATCCAGAATCCATCTTGACGACATTTCCATTCTTTCGAGTATGATGCGCTTCCACAATCGAAAGCATAAAGTCGGTGCCGGCAACGGCGCCGCTATCCGATGAGCCGATGTGCGAGCCAATGTTCGCGCCGTTGTGTGCGATGGCATCCGGCTTCTCTGCCCGTTTTATCTTCGCTCGTCTCATCGGCCGAACCCGTATCTGCCACCGATCAAGTAATGATGCGCACGCTGCCGCGTCCGCACAGCTCTTCCACGCGGCCCAGGAAACTGCGGTCCGGCATCACATTATAGCCTTCGGCTTCCATCACTACCATGAAATTGGCGTTCGGCGTTCCACAAACCGGGCTGCCAGAAATCGCACCTGCCCTTTCTGATTTACTCCGGAGGAATGCAAGGCATCGCTAGTGGAACGCGCATTTTAGCTAATCAGCGCGCCGGGCCACCTGCAGCAAGCCGGGTTCCGACCCTTCCAAACAAACGAAGGGACGGAACCCGCCTGCTTCTTATTCAACATCGCTCAACGGCAGACCGATCATCCAATCTAAGGATGCGAAGTACTGTGTAACGATGCCTCCGCGTCACTCACCTTCACGTCCAGACCGGTCGGAAGGCCGAGTGTATTGTTCGGTGCCAGCTTGACTTCAATCATCCGGACTTCGATCTTATTCGCCGCCGGCAAAACACGGTAGAGATAAAGCGTTCCAATACCAGCAAGCTCTACTTCCGTATTTTGCGCGACGTTGTCGGTAATTTCAGGATGCCCGCTAACGGAGATGTTCACGAACGAGCCTGTACCGTTGAAAGTGAACGTTTTGCCATCGGTGGTCGAGCCGGTCGCCTGACCCTGGATCGTGTCGGCCGTAATGAGACCGCCGAGCAGGTTCACGCTCTGCACCGTTGAACTGGTCTGGGACATGGCTTCCGAGGGCTTCACGGTCCCCTGTGCCGTGTCCGTAATCGTCCCGGAACCCAGCACGCCCGTCACCGTGACTCCCGCCTGTGTCTTGGTTTTCAGTTCATCCCCTTCGCAGCCTACGCCTACCTCTGCGGTCGGAGTGGATCTCAGAAGCTTGCTGCTAACCGAAGTACCGAACGCCGTCCCGTCAAGAATGGCGGGGCCGGAAACTTCGGCAAGACCGCTATGCGCGCTCGCCAGGATAATCTGCGTACCCACTTTGATGTTGAGCGCGTTAGCCTCGGTTATGTAAACGTGAATGAGGTTTACGGTCAACTTAGCTTTCGAAGAGTGCGACGACACGATTTCCTCGTTCAATACCACTTTGCCGAATCCCGCCAAATCTATCGTTGTGTTAGGAGAAGGTAACGCGCTTATTACTGTGCCGGCAACAACCAGATTCACTACAGTTGAACCACTCTCGCTCGACTGCAGAGTCCCATCATTGTTGCTCGTCGTGCTGACTGCGGTTATTTCCTCCGCCGCGATGAGTCCCGACAGCACACTAACGTTATGGATGTCGGAACTGGCTGTTGCCATGTTCAGCGCGCTCGAAGCGCTGGTATTGATGGTACCGGTCGTCACCAGAGGCGCCACGTTTACGGTAGCCACAGTGGCCGTATCCGAGGCCCCGACTTTAGGCGTTCCGCATCCTGGCCCTACACCTACAGGAGCTGTCTTCGCTGTTTCGACGACGTTCCCGACATACGCGTAGGTCCCGTACGCACCCGCTGAGTACAGTTGAGTATCAGTTTGAGCGGGGCTGTTAATAGCAATAGAAGACATTGCGGCTGCCAGGCTCAAGGACGTCACAAACAGCCTGGAAAGTAAACGTAAGAGCGTGTTTCCGGTTCTTAGTATTAACATACTTCGCCTCCTTAAATAGTAGTGTTTGGCCGATCTATAGCGTGCGAGTTAGAACACTTCACTGCTGGCCTATCTTTATTTTCTGTGCCACGTTCTTTGAGAGCGAAGTCACGAATCGCTTCCCACTCCAACATTCCCACCACCAGCGGGCGCGGCACAGGTCGCGAATTCGCTCATTCGATCGACAAAGAGCAGGCCAAGATTGCTATGGTCACAAAAAATAGGCCATACAGTGTTTCGGGTAATCCCGCTACTTCGATAAGGCAGGCGGATGTGGCTGATGTCGGGTTATAACTCGCGCAAATTGGCGGTGGCGAAGAACGGCGGAAGGAATTGATCAGCTTCGAAACACGATGAAGATGATGAGGATGAAGCAGTCTAAGTTGTAAAAGATCAGGTTGGGTCTGATCTCTACTCTCATCGGCCCAACCAGTATCTGATAGCGATCAAGTAATGATGCGCACGCTACCCCGTCCGCACAGCTCTTCCACGCGGCCCAGGAAACTGCGGTCCGGCATCACATTGTAGCCTTCGGCTTCCATCACAACCATGAAATCGCCGTCGCGTTCCACGTCGAACAGCACCCTGGCCTCGCCTTTGCGCTCGCGGCAGAGCGCGTGCAGCGCGTCGACCGTGCCATCGCTCGCCATACCAAGGGGAATCCGTATGCGCAGCGCCTTCGGCATCGGTACTTTAGCTTCGTCCAGCGGAATGATTTCGTTGGCCGTGACTTTCGGATTAGCTCCTTCTTCGATGCGCACGCCGCCGCGAATCAGCACTGGAACCTCGAGCTTCACTTTTTCCGCGAGCTTCCGGTAGGCCTCGGGAAACACCAGCAACTCCACCTTCCCCCACATATCTTCCAGCGTCGCCTGCGCCCACAATTCGCCCCGTCTCGACTTGGCGACGCGCAATCCCGAAACCAAACCTGCGGTCGTGATGTTCTCATCCTTGCCCGTAGATTTCTTCATCGCGGCAATGTCTTCGGTGGAGAGCGCGTTCAAATCGGCAAGCTTCTCTTTGTACTTTTCCATCGGGTGCCCGGTAATGAAAAAGCCGAGGATTTCCTTCTCCGCCGCCAGCCTCGTATGTTCATCCCAGTCAGGGACGTTCGGAAGCGCGTCGTTTGCGTCTTGCGCCGTCTCGTCGGCAAACACACCGAACAGTCCATGCTGTCCCGACTCCGCGTCGCGTTGCGCTTTCCACGCCTGGTCGATGGCGGTGTCCAGCGCCTGCATAAGCTGCGCCCGGCGTCCGAAGCAATCCATGGCCCCGCTCTTGATCAGCGACTCCAGCACGCGCTTGTTCAGGAGTCGCAAGTCCACTTCTTCGCAAAATTCGAAAAACGATTTGAAATTTCGCCCGAGCTTCTTCCGCGCAGCAACGATCGACTCAATCGCATTCCCGCCAACATTCTTCACGGCCGCCAGTCCAAAGCGAATGCCCTGCCCATGCGGAGTAAAGTTCGAATCGCTGACGTTGATATCCGGCGGCTCCACAGCAATTCCCATCTCGCGGCATTCGTTGATGTACTTCACCACGTTATCCGTGTTGCCGGTGATCGAAGTCAGCAGCGCCGCCATGAAGTCCACCGGATGATGTGTCTTCAAATACGCCGTGTGATACGCCAGCAGCGCGTAGGCCGCCGAGTGCGATTTGTTGAACCCGTAGCCCGCAAACTGCGCCATCAGATCGAAAATCTTTTCGATCTTCTTGGGAGGAAAACCGCGCTGCGTGGCGCCCTGCACAAAACCCTCGCGCTGCTTCGCCATTTCCTCCGCG
>Ga0209169_10002100_pt1 | contig 12102 bp, 9 predicted proteins | sample HubBroMetageWRM4_FD_188346 | JGI IMG/M metagenome (GOLD analysis project Ga0209169, IMG submission 188346) | Warmed soil microbial communities from the Hubbard Brook experimental Forest, New Hampshire - Hubbard Brook CCASE Soil Metagenome WRM 4... | ecosystem: Environmental > Terrestrial > Soil...
AGCGGCGTCCGCGGGATTGAGTGACCTGCACCGCGTAGGTGGCCGACATGGGGGAAGAATAGCAGATAGCTGCGAGCCGGGAGCTGCGAGTCGCGAGCACAACCTTTGGGGTCGGCCCCTCTATATGAAGCGCTACTGCTTTTCCGATTCCTGTTTGGCCAGCTTTACTTTGGCGTCGTCGAGCTTTTGCTGGACTTTGGCGTAGGCCTCAGTGTCCTGCTCGGCGGGAACGGTTTTGTTCCACTCCTGGACGCTGCGCTCCCAATGCTGGGCGGCGAGTTTGAGGCGTCCAGTTTTCTGGTAGAGGTCGCCGAGATGTTCTTCGACGGTGGGGTCGGCGCTCATGTGGACTTCGGCCTTGGTGAGATTTTCTTCGGCGAGATCGTACTTGCCCTGCTTGAAATAAACCCAGCCCAGCGAGTCGAGGTAAGCGCCGTTGGTGGGTTCGAGCGCGATCGCCTGCTTGACGAAGTTCAGGGATTCGTCGAGCTTCACGCCGCGATCGGCGTTCATATAACCGAGATAGTTAAGCGTAGCCGCGGCCTGCGGATCGGTGGGCGGCGTGGCTGTAAGCACTTTGCGGAATTCGGCGTCGGCCTGATCGAACATTTTCTGCTTCTGGTAAAGATCGCCGCGCAGGAACCAGATGTAAGCCTTATCTTCACTTTTCGTGGAAAGCTTTTCGGCTTTGTCGAGGGCGTCGGCTGCGTCCTGCCAGCGCTTGGCACGGGTGTAAATGATGGCGAGGCGCAGGTAGACGTCGTGATCTTCGGGGCCGCCCTTGAGCATGCCGCGAACGTCGGCGATGGATTTATCGGTTTCTCCGGTGTCGGCGAGCTGGGCATCGAGCACCATGCGCAGGTCGCGATCATCGGGCATCTTCTGCACGGCTTCGCGGGCGACTTCGGTCGCCTTGGGCCAGTTCTTGGCTTCGCGGTAGGTGTCGATCATTTCCTGATAGCCGCTGCGCGCGTTGTCGTCGCCGAGCGTCAGCATCTTGCGGAAGGTGTCGACGGCGGCGGTGTAGTTTTCCTGCTCGCGGTAGATCATGCCCAGGCGCTCGAGGAAGATGGCGCGGTTGGTGTGGTCGGACTGGTTGGCGTCGGTTTTCTTGAGCAGATCCTGCAGAAGTTTTACGGCGTCGTCGTAACGGCCCTGCGCCTGATAGACGGCAGCCATGTTGTAGGCAACCTCGGCGGAGTCGGGCACGAGCGCGTCGGCCTTTTTCAGGCTCTCGATGGCTTCATCGTATTTCGCTTCGCGGCGGTAAACCTCGGAGATGCGGACATAACTCTGCGCGTCTTCCGGATTGGAGTCGATGATGACTTTGTACTGTTCGAGGGCGGCGTCAAGCTGGCCGTCATTGAAATAATTTTCGGCGAGGCCGCGGATGGCGTCGAGGTTATCGCGATCGAGAACGACGGCGTGCTTGTAGGCATCGACAGCGTCTTTGTAGGCCTTGCGCTGCTCGTAGGCTGCGCCGAGCGCGGCATAAAGCTTGGCCGAGCGGGCGGAGTCGGGAATGGAGGCGAGAACTTTCAGGGCTTGCGCGGTGTCGCCTTCGTCGGTGAAGAGCATGGCCAGCGAGGTGACGGCCTCTTCGCTGCGCGGATCGAGCTTGATGGCGGTCTTGAGTTCGGCTTCCGCTTTATGGAGATCGTTGTTGATGCGGTAGAGGCGGCCGAGGAGCAGGTGATCGTCGGCGCTATCGGGCTCGATGCGGACGATTTCTTCGTACTGCTCGATGGCGAGTTTCAGAACATTGTCGGAGCCGTTGCCGCCGGGCATGTCGCCGAGCGAGCGGAGATAGATGCGTCCGAGAAGTTTGTGCGCTTCGAGATTTTTAGGATCGCGCTTGATGATGTCCTGGGCTTCGACCACGGCATCGCGAATGCGTCCGGTTTTGACGTAGAGTTCGGCCAGGCCGGAGGTGAGAAATTCGGCGGTAGGATCGGCCTGAATGGCGAGGCGATATTCCTCGATGGCTTTGTTGGCCATGTCGCTGCGGCCGTACGCCGTAACCATCTCTTCGTAATAGTGCGCGAGCGAATAGTGATAGTAAGACCCGGCGCGATCGATTTTGCGTGGCGTGGAGGGCGCAGTTTTTTCGGAGTCCGACTTCTGATCTGCGTGGGGAGCGGTTGCGTCCTGCGCGGTGGCTGCAGCGGCGAGGAACGAAGCTGCCATCAAAAGCGTAGAAAAAAGGCGAAAAATTCTATTCATTCTGAACCTGTCATTACTTAAATACTTGAATGATCCCACTTTAATGAACACGACTTAATGAACACGCTGTGCCGCGCTTCCGAAACGTCAGCTAATTGGATGCCAAGCCGCCGGGGGAAAGGTGCATCTATTCTACCGCGACGTGCGGGGCAACGGAAAATACGGGGAACACCGGAAGGTCAGGGACTGCTGGGGAAATTGTTGATTGTTGATTTTCGATTGCTGATTGAAAAGCAAAGGCTAATCGCGTTGCATAAGTAACTTTACAATCTGCGTTGGATTCTTAATCAGCAATCAACAATCACAAAATCAACAATTTCCTAGTGGCGGAAGTGGCGAACGCCGGTGAAGAGCATGGCCAGGCCGAGGCGGTCGGCGGCGGCGATGACTTCGGGATCGCGCTGCGAACCGCCGGGTTGAATGATGGCGGTGGCTCCGGCTCTGGCGATTTCTTCGACGCCGTCGGGAAACGGGAAGAATGCGTCGGAGGCGGCGACCGTGCCTTTCAGCGGAAGTTGTGCCTTCATAGCGCCGATTTTGGCGGAGTCGACGCGCGACATTTGTCCGGCGCCGACGCCGACGGTCTGGCCGTCGCGCGCGTAGACGATGGCGTTGGACTTCACGTGCTTGCAAACTTTCCAGGCGAAGAGCAGGGCGCGCGTTTCTTCGGGAGTGGGCGGGCGCTGGGTGACGACTTTCAGATCGGCCTCTTGGAGCGGGCGGATGTCGGCGTCCTGCACGAGAATTCCGCCGGAAACGTTTTTGAGCGTCCAGGGCTGATTGGAGGCGGCGACTTCGACGAGGCGAAGATTTTTCTTGGTGGCGAATTTTGCTTTCGCGGCTTCGTCGAAGCCGGGCGCGGCGATGACTTCGAGAAAGAGCTTGTGCATCTCTTCGGCGGTTTCGCCATCGATGGGGCGATTGACGCCGATCACGCCGCCGAAGGCAGAGACGGGATCGCATTCGAGGGCAAGTTTGTAGGCCTCGGCGAGAGTTTTTCCCGTGGCGGTGCCGCAGGGGTTGGTGTGCTTGATGATGGCGACGACCGGCGTGTCGGAGTTGAATTCCTGAGCGAGATCCCAGGCGGCTTGCAGGTCGACGATGTTGTTGTAGGAAAGCTCCTTGCCTTGAAGCTGGCGGGCGTTGGCCACGCCGACGCTCGAGCCGTCGGAGTACATGGCGGCTTTCTGGTGCGGATTTTCGCCGTAGCGCAGGTCGAGATTCTTTTTGAAATTGAGGCGAAGGGTCTCAGGGAAGGTTGCGGTCTGGGTTTGAATTTCGAATTTTTCGGCTTGTGCGAGTGAGATTCCGTCGAGCGTGTTGGCGATGGCGGAGTCGTAGGCTGCGGTCGTCGAAAAGGCTTTTTGGGCGAGACGCCATTTTGTGGAGAGAGAGAGTTTGCCGTTGTCGCGCTTCAGTTCTTCGGCGATGGAATCGTAGTCGGCGGGCGAGGTGACGATGGCGACGTCGTGAAAATTCTTGGCGGCGGAGCGGATCATGGAAGGTCCGCCGATGTCGATGTTTTCGATGAGCTCTGCGAAGGCGACTCCGGGCTTGGCCGCGGTTTTTTCGAAGGCGTAAAGATTGACGACGACCATGTCGATGGGCGCGATGCCGTGCTCGGCGACGGCGGCAACGTGTTTGGGATCTTCGCGGCGATGGAGAATTCCGCCGTGAACTTTGGGATGCAGCGTTTTGACGCGGCCGTCGAGCATCTCGGGGAATCCGGTGAGATCGGAGATGTCTTTGACGGCGATGCCGGAGTCGCGCAGAAGTTTGGCGGTGCCTCCGGTGGAGACGAGTTCGATGTGGAGCGCGGAGAGCTTGCGGGCGAAGTCGACGAGTCCGGTTTTATCGGTGACGCTGAGGATGGCGCGCTGGATTTTGGTGGTGCTGGAAGACATGAGACCTCGGGGAAGTGTGAGTGATGATTGACCGGAAATTTTAACAGCAGTGGTTGGGCGATGGTCGTGGGGAATTGGTAGATGCAGATTGAACGGAGGGTCGAGCCTGGGCTAAGGGAGATCCCTCGCCCCGCTGGTAAAGACGCGGGGACTTCGGGATGACGCCATGCATCTTTACCAAGAATTAGGCCGCCTCCTGCGGTCCCCGACATTGAATTGCGAAATCGAAATCCCCACTTCTGCCAAAACCGGCAGAAGTGGGGCACCCGGCTTCTTCAATTCGCGTTGGAAGAACAAAAAACGGGCCGCGGAGAATCTCCGCGGCCTGTTTTGATTCGACTGGGAATCGGTTATGGGATGGTTCCGCGGACCAGGGCGGCCGGAACGTTGCCACTGAATGAGAACCAGCCTTCCTCGGCGGGATTGTAAGCGATATTCGAGGAATTCGTCGATTCGAACACGCCCGTGAATCCGGGAGCGTTGGTGTCGTCGGTCTGGACACCGACCCAATATTGCGTGCCGGCCGTGAGCGATGCTCCCGTCACGGTGACGTTGACCGTGGTGCAGCAGGTTCCAAAGGCGGGAACCTTGTTGGTTTCGCCACTGGTGAGCAACGCGCCCGGGACGCCAGCGTCATCGGCATAGATGCCGAGGATGATGGCTTTAGGACCGGAGATCCAGCCGATTGCCTCCGAAATTTCCGTAACCGTGGAGTTGGCTGCCGGAGTGAAGGGAACAGCGACCCACTGCTCGCCGTCGCCAACCGAGTTGTTCGGTCCGAGGACGTAGTAACCGGTCGTGTCGTTATAAGCGTTGGTAGCGGACGGTCCCAAGCTGCTGAAGATCGTCTTGAGGGTTGTTGCGGGCACGTTCATTGGAACGATCGCCCCCTGGTGTGTGGTGTGGGCTACCTTAGGGCCTTGGGCCCAAAGCATCCCGGAAGCAAGCGTCAGCGTAAACAAGCAGACAAGAGCACGCTTCACTGAATTTGTCCTCCACTTTGGTTTGGTCGCAGCTTCGGCCCACGATCGGAGGCCCTGGGAGGAGCCGTTTGAATCTTGGGGGATCAACATCGGGGGGTTACATGCTTCATCGATGAGACAGATCAGAATGCAACAAACCAATGCCCCGAGCTGCGAAGCCATGTTAGTCCCAGTTTGGAACTTGTCAATGCTGGAGGAAAGGCTTGAGAAGAAAGTAACTAACAAATTACAGCGATTGCAGTATGTTGCACACTGTTTTGGTTGGGCCGCATAACAGTTTTGAGATGGGGCTGTTGAAAACGGTGGGGCGTGATGCTGTTTCGCTTGCGCGATAGGCCGGTTGAGCGGGAGATCCTTCGCTCCTCCTGAAAAGCGGCTGCGCTCGGGATGACGCCGACGTTCGGGATGACGCCTGCGCTCAGGATGGCATCCGCGATCCGGATTACACCTGCGGTTGGGATGACGCCGACGAATCGAGGCCACTGCTCAGGCGGCTAGGTCTTGGCTTTGGCTTTTAGCTTTACGCCGCCGTCGGTGATTTCGACGGAGTATTCGACGCTTTCGCATTTGTACTGCTTGCGAATCTGGTCGGTTTTTTTCTGCACGAATTGGGCGAAGGAGTCGATGCCGCCGCTGACGTTCTCTCCGGCTTTTTTCTTGGCGGCGACGAGCGTGTTGTAGAGGCGCTCGACCTGCTCGCGTTCGGACTGATCGACGGTTTGCAGAGTAAACGGCTGCGAAGCGGTCGCATCGGCCCCGGCGGCTGCGGCGTGAGCCACGCCGTAGACGGGATGATGGTGCGGCTTGAGTTCTTCTTCGGTGGTACGAACGCCCTGAACGGAAAGTAGAGCATCCTGCGGGCGGCGGTAACCTTCTTCGCGGATGCGGGATTTCTTGCGCCAGAGATCGCTGTAGACGGCGTAGCGTTGCGCCATCTCGTTGTAGCGGAAGCGCTGGGAGAAGTTCATGCGGCCGCCGTCGGAAAATTTGCGCAGCATCGAGAGCACCTTCCACTCCACATCGGTGGGAGGACGCTTGTTCGGATTGCTGAAGTAGATCTCGTACTCGATTTTTAAACGGCGCAACTGGCCCTCGAGTACGGTTAGCTCCTCGTCGGTGGTCACAGGAATCTCCAGCATTAGTGTAGTGAGTGGAGATGAGGGCGGCGAGGTAGCGGAGGGTCACTTGTGGGGATGGTACGAAAGTAAGGGGAGAAAGCTGTCAGCTATCAGCCGTCAGCTTTCAGCTAAGGCCCAAGCGGGCCGCATATCGGACAACAAACTCGAAGCGGAAGATGGCTTCAGTGGCTTCCACTGATAACTGACAGCTGAAAGCTGTCAGCTATTTCGCGTTTGCTGCCATCTTTTTGACCATGGCTAGCACGAGTTTGCGATCGCTGTCGTTGAGGCTGGTGGAGTAGCGGCGGATCTGGCTGAGGAAGCGGACTTCGTCGTCGGAGAGCTGAGGCAATCCTTTGGAGCCGTTGCTGTGGCCGGGCTCGGCAAAAAACTGCGAGAGCGGAAGCTCCATGGCGCCGGCGATTTTAGAAAGCGTGTCGAGCGACGGGATGGTGTGGCCGTTTTCCACGCGCGAGAGATAGCAGCGCAGAAGTCCCGTACGCTTTTCGATGTCGCCTTGTGACATGCCCTTCGACAGGCGGTAGTTGCGGATGGTCTCGCCGATATTCATGGTGGGGAGCATTTGGAATGCGCAATAGTAACCAGAGCGGCAACTTATGGCAAGAGGGAAATTGGTGCCATATCGAGGGAAATTCGTGCCATGCCGCGTGAATGGTGCAAAGCTGGTTAATTTTAACAACGTATAAGTAATGCAACACTGTGTACCAGTAATACAATAGCTGGCGACGCGGCGTCCGGCGCGGCTTTTCGAGGGCGAGGAAGAACGTCGCTGTCTACTTTTCAAGTTTGCGGCCAGGGAAATTGGCGGCCTTGCGCGTCAGAATTTCCTTCGCGAGGAATTCTCTATACGCGGCGGAGTCAACTTCCCCACGTCTGGCAAAACCGGCCAGACATGGGGTACCCGTTGTGGATGGACTTCTGCGGCAATTACAACTCGAGTTCCATGTACAGCGCGCCGGCGATGGGGTTATCGCAGTAGGGCGCGATCTCTTTGAAGCCGAGACGGCGGTACATGGCGACGGCATCTTTCATGACCGGTTCAACGGTATCGAGGCGCATGCGTTGGTATCCGATGGCGCGGGCTTCGGAGATGATGCGGTTGGCGAAGGCGCGGCCGAGTCCTTTGCCGCGAAATTGCGGACGGAGATAGAGTCGTTTCATTTCACAAGACTCGGAAGCAAGCTTGTGCAATGCGACGCAGCCGGCGAGTTGAGATTCGTATTCAGCGAGGAGCAGACGGCCGTCGGGCGGAGCATAGTGGCCGGGGAGTGAGGCGAGTTCTTGGTCGAAATTCTGGAAGCAGAGGCTGAAGCCTAGCGACTGGGCGTATTCGAGGAAGAGTTCGCGGGCCTGGACGATTTGGGCTGGGGATTCGGCCTGGGTGAAGGAAAGATTTTTTACCACAGAGGACACAGAGGAATTCTTGGAAATCGGGTTTTCTGCTCTCATTTTCTGCTTCCTCATCCCCTCGCCAAACACCAAGCTCTGTCATCCCGAGCGACGCGAGGGATCTTGGTTCTTGCCTGAGTCCTCGATCGTGCCGCTGCCGTCAAAAACCAAGGTCCCTCGCTTTGCTCGGGATGACATTGCGATGGTGACCGGCTGACGGATGTGCGCTTCGATCGCGTGTGGGCCTCGGCGCCTATCCCATCAGCATGCCGCCGTTGACGCTGAGTACGTGGCCCGTAATGTAGGACGCGTCATCGGAGGCGAGGAAAGCGACTGATCCCGCGACGTCTTCTGAGGTGCCGACTCGTCCGAGCGGAATTTGTTTTACCGCACCTTGTTTGAATTCTTCGCTCAGGACGGCGGTCATGGCGGTTTCGATGAAGCCGGGGGCGATGGCGTTACAAGTAATGCTGCGCGAGCCGACTTCGCGGGCTATGGCCATGGTGAGGCCGATCAGTCCGGCTTTGGAGGCAGAGTAGTTGGCCTGGCCGGCCTGGCCCATCTGTCCGAAGACGCTGGTGATATTGATGATGCGTCCCCAGCGCTGCTTGAGCATGGAGGGGATGACCGCCTGGATGCAGAGATAGGCGGAGGTCAAGTTGGTTTGGAGCACCGCATCCCAATCGGCGCGCTTCATGCGCATGACGAGTTGGTCGCGGGTAATGCCGGCGTTGTTGACGAGGATGTCGATTTTGCCGAATTGGGCGATGGCGGCCTTGATGGTTTCTTTGACCTGATCTTCGTTCGCGACATCGAGGGCGAAGGCGGCGGCTTTGCCTCCGGCGGCGGTGATTTCGGCAACGAGTTCGTTCAGTTTTTCCTGATTGCGGGCGGCGACGGCTACGGCCGCTCCTTCTTTGGCGAGGCGAAGGGCGCAGGTGCGTCCGATGCCTTGCGAGGCGCCGGTGACGAAGGCAATGCGAGTGGAAAGGGACATGGGGGCTCCCGAGTGCGCTGGTATGAATGCGAAACGTGGATTATACGCGGGGAATAAGGATGCGAGCCAAACGCGCGATTTCTTCGCCCGCAAAAAGCGCGGGCGCTTCGCGCGGCTCGCCCAGGTCCTTCGACTGCGGTTTTGCCCCGGATGGCCGGGGCAAAATCCTCGCTCAGGATGACAATGCCCGAAATTGGATCGGGGCGCGAAACTTGCATTGCTAATCCACAAGGGTGACGATTACCATGCGTGGACTCCTATGGCCACCAATGTACTGATCATGCCTGATCCGTCTGATAAGACAACTGACAAGAAAACTTCTGATGCCGGCTCGGGGCATCGCTCCACGGCGCGGGGGTCTGAGATGCTGGCGGCAGATGCGGGCAGGAGTGCCCGCACCACACAAGCCGCAGCTGAGCCTTCGACCGAAGTGTTTGCCGTGTTTGGCGTTGAGCCGGAGATTCAGGCTTATGCGATGGCGAAGTATTCGCGGTCGTCGCTGTCGATGAAAGAGTCGCTCCGGGAGATCAGCTCGCAGAAGGCGGAGAAGTTTCTCAACACATTTTATTTTCAGTACGGGCACCGGTCGATTGCCGACCTGGCGCACATTGCGCTGGCCATCGAGCGGCTGTCGATTTTGGCGGCAATCGAACTGGCTGACGAGCAGCGCTGGGACGGGCAGGAGCGGTCGACGCGCTATCAGGACTTCAAGAAGAGTGGATACTACACGCCGGATTTTGGTGCGGACGATGAGGCCCGGAAGCTCTACCGCGAGACGATGGATTTTCTGTTCGCCGAGTATGAAGCGCTTTCGGCGGTGATGACGGATTATCTGATCAGCATCACTCCAAAGCCGGCGGACATGAAGCAGGAGGCGTATGAGCGCACGCTAAAGGCGCGGGCGTTCGACATCACGCGATATCTCTTGCCTTTATCCACCAACACCTCTCTGGGTGAGATTGTGAATGCGAGGACTTTGGAGACGCAGGTCGCGCATCTGCTTTCGCATACTCATAAAGAGGTGCGAACGCTGGGCGAGTCGCTGAAAAAAGCGGCCACGGGCGCGGCTTACAACGTGAATGCGGAGTCGCTGGAAAATCTGGTGGCTGAGATTCGGGCCGTGAATCCGGAGCTGGGAGCGCGGGCCGAACGCGAGTTGTTGCGCGAGGTGAAGGCGGCGCCGACGCTGGTGAAGTATGCCGATCCGAATGTGTATGAGATGGAGACGCGACGGGAGTTGCGGCAGGCGGCGCAGGAGTTGATGGCGCACGAACAGCTGGCGCCGTCGAAGGCGATCGTCGATCTGCTGGATGAAGAGCCGCTGGAAGTGGAGATTGCGACCACGCTGCTGTACGAGCATTGCCATCATTCGTATCGGCAGATCCGGCAGGTGGTGCAGGTGGCGGGCGAGCGGCGGCGGCGGGAGATCATCGATGTTGGGTTGCGGCATCGCGGCAAACATGACGAGATGCTGCGCGGCTTCCGGGCAGGGCAGCAGTTCCGCTTCGACATTTTGATGGACACGGGCGGCTTCCGCGACATGCACCGGCACCGGCGCTGCATTCAGGTGATGCAGACGGCGACCACGCAGCATGGATATGAAATGCTGCTCGACGTCGAAGATGCGGGCATGCGTCTGCAGTTTGAGGCGGTGATGCGGCGAGTGCAGTCGGCGGTGGAAAATCTGGCGGCGCGTAAGACTCCCGAGGCGGAAGAGAATTCGCAATACGCGATCCCGTTGGCGTTCAAAAAGCGGGCGCTCTTCAAGATGGACTTCGCCGAGGCAGTCTACATTTCCGAGCTGCGTACGACGCCGGCTGGGCACGTTTCGTATCGCAATGTCGCGTATGCGATGTATGAGGCGGTGGCGAGGAAGTATCCAGCGCTGGCGAAGTATTTCAGGGTGCATGATGTGACCGCGCCGGTGGATTTGCTGCAGAGGTAGATTGTGTGGCGGGGGCACCCCTGCCCGCGAGCTGGCGGCAATCACACGGAGACACGGAGTCACGGAGAAACTCAAGAGCTGTTTGCACAGAATTGTCTGGGAATTGACGGGCGCCTCGTTCCTCTTCCTGGGTAGGTTTCGCGGGCAGGAGTGCCCGCGCCACACAACCTGCTTTTGCCCGTTTCGGAACATATCCACAACAAAAATCTAATATTCGCTTTTCTTTCGCTTGGACTTATATATATAATCCGGCCAGAGTTTAGAAAAAACTATCCGGCACTTTTAACCCGGCAAGCTGTAAAAGGAGCATCCATGGCGGATGAACGCGGCAAAGCGATTGAACTGGCATTTGCGCAGATCGAAAAGCAGTTTGGCAAAGGGTCGATCATGCGGTTGGGGTCGAGGGAGATCGTCCCTATCGCGGTGATTCCGACCGGGTCGATCTCATTTGACGCGGCCTTGGGTGTGGGCGGCTTTCCGCGCGGACGCGTGATTGAAGTGTTCGGGCCTGAGTCCTCGGGCAAAACCACCATTACGCTGCAGGTGATTGCCGAGGCGCAAAAAAATGGCGGGATGGCGGCATTCGTCGACGCCGAGCATGCGCTCGATCCCGGCTACGCCAAGAAGCTGGGCGTGGATGTGGACAATCTTCTGGTTTCGCAGCCGGATTACGGCGAACAGGCGCTGGAAATCACCGAAGCGCTAGTGCGGTCGAACGCGATTGACGTTCTGGTCGTCGACTCCGTGGCTGCGCTCGTCCCCAAAGCGGAACTGGACGGCGAAATGGGCGACAGCCACATGGGCCTGCAGGCGCGGCTGATGTCGCAGGCGCTGCGCAAACTTACTGGCACAGTTTCCAAGTCGCGCACCTGTCTGATCTTCATTAACCAGATTCGCGAGAAAATCGGCGTGATGTTCGGCAATCCCGAGACGACGACGGGAGGAAAGGCGCTGAAGTTTTACTCGTCGGTGCGCATCGATATCCGCCGCATTGCCGCCATTAAAGATGGCGACGTGGTTACCGGCTCGCGCACTCGCGTGAAGGTGGTCAAGAACAAAGTCGCCGCGCCATTCCGCGAAGCTGAATTCGACATTCTTTACGGGGAAGGTATCTCGCGCGAAGGTGACCTGCTCGACCTGGCCTCGAACAACAATATCGTGGAAAAATCCGGCTCCTGGTACAGCTACAAGAACGAGCGCATCGGTCAGGGACGCGAGAACGCGCGGCAATTCCTGAAAGATAATAAAGACATTCTGGCGAAACTCGACATGGAAGTGCGCAAGAAGCTGGGGTTGGTCGCCACGCCTGAGCCGGCGGCGGTGCCTGCACCGGCTCAGAATGCGCCTGGAGCCAAGGTCGCGACGATGCCGGAGGCGGTGAAGGCGCCGATTGTCGCGGCACGACGGTAGAGTTAGAACATGATTGTCATCCCGAGCGAAGCGAGGGATCTGGGTTTTTGCCTGGAGATGCAATAGTGCTGGCGCAGGCAGAAACCAAGGTCCCTCGCGTTGCTCGGGATGA